>Ga0209780_1000094_pt1 | contig 38048 bp, 37 predicted proteins | sample WorMetexBAHAMAS2_FD_187384 | JGI IMG/M metagenome (GOLD analysis project Ga0209780, IMG submission 187384) | Marine gutless worms symbiont microbial communities from Max Planck institute for Marine Microbiology, Germany - Inanidrilus exumae... | ecosystem: Host-associated > Annelida > Digestive...
GCCCCACCGCCCCGCAAGACACCCGCCCTGGCCTCGCCGGGAATGTCCGTGGGGGACGACGACCGGTGAAGGCCGTAGCAGGCTGCTGAACAACCCTGAAGAGGCTGCGAAACATGGACAATGGCCGAGGACCAGGAGGGGGGCGCGCCGTGATGCCGGGCGCATCACAAGCGGCGCCCGACGCCGTCATTCGGCCATTGTCCTGTTTCCCCAAGGGGTTGCCGTCCAACCGGCCCGTCTGGTTCGTCGCCCCGGCTAGACGATGCGCCCAGCATCGCCATCGCCGCGGCTCCTGCCATGCGGACGGCCGGACCGGCAACGCAGTCCTTCCAGGGTTGTTCAGCAGCCTGCTAGGGGACCCGGCATGATGTCGGTGCTTGGCCGATCGCTGCTGCCAATAGCGATCGCGATGCTGGTTCTTCTGGTGGCGTCGACAGCCCCCGTCGCGGCGCAGTCGCTGTCTATCGACCTCGGCGACGAAGGCGGATCCGCCACCGGCCGCATCGTGCAGTTGATCGCCCTGATGACGGTGCTCAGCCTGGCGCCGTCGATCCTGGTGATGGTTACCTCATTCACGCGCATCGTGGTGGTGCTGTCGTTCGTGCGGACGGCGCTGGGAACCCAGCAGACTCCCCCGAACCAGGTGCTTGTCAGCCTCGCCCTGTTCGTGATGATGCCGACGCTGGAACGCTCCTACGACCAAGGCATTCGGCCCTTAATCGAGGGCGAAATCGACGAGATGGAAGCCTTCGATCGCAGCGTCGAACCGGTGCGCGAGTTTATGCTCTATCATGTGCGCGAACAGGACCTGGTGCTGTTCATGGACATGGCGGCGGCCAACGACGCCGCCAACGAAGACGTCGCCAGCAATGACGCTGGCGTCGCCGGCAACACCGGCAACGATGTCCTCGGCATCAGCGCGGCGGCCGCTGACGACGAAGTGAGCGTGGAGTCGCCACCGCTGCGGGCGCTGATCCCGGCGTTCATGGTTTCCGAACTGCGGCGGGCGTTCGAGATCGGTTTCCTGATCTTCGTCCCGTTCCTCATCATCGACATGGTGGTGGCGTCGGTGCTGATGTCCATGGTCATGATGATGCTGCCACCGATCATCATCGCGCTGCCGTTCAAGATCATCTTCTTCGTTCTGGTGGACGGCTGGCATCTGGTGGTCGGCAGCCTGGTCCGTAGCTTCGGCGGCTGAATGGCCCCGGTGCCGCGGTAATCACCCTGCCCGCGCCTCAGCACCCCTGCCCGGCACAATCGGCACATCAAATGCGCCATGAAACGGCGTATAATTCAACTTTCAGGCTTACGAGAGAACCGTTGGCCGGGAGCGTCTGATGCGCGCCGGCCGAGGGAGGGCAAGATGACCGACACCACCGAATTCCGCACCGAACTGGAAGCGCTGGTGGATCGGCAGATCAACGCCGGGGCGGACATCGCCGACGTTGCTACCGAGATGCAGCGCTATCTGAACGCGTTCGTCGGGCAGCACAACCTTGAATACGAGCTGCAACTGAAGGGCGGGCCGATCTAACCGGCCGCCCAGTTATGCCAACAGCCGCTGGATGTAGGGCGGCAACGCGAAGGCGCCGCGGTGGACGGCAGGAGTGTAGTAGCGGGTGGAGAAATCGGCGCCGGCGAACCGCTCCTTCAGCACCGAGAGCGGCGCCTGTCGCAATTCCGGCGCGTCGCTGGCCCAGCCTAGGGTCATGAACCCGCCTACGTAGGTGGGCACGGCAATGACGTAGAAGCCCACGTCGGCGAAGTGGGGCCGCAGCCGGGCATGGCTGTCGGTCACCTCGCTCGGCTGGAAGAACGGCACCCCGCACTGGGTGACGAGCACGCCCCCCGGCGCCAGCCGCCGGCGGCAGTCGGCATAAAACGCCTCGGTGAACAGCACCTCGCCGGGGCCGATGGGGTCGGTGGAATCGACGATGATCACGTCGAAGGTGCGGTCCGTTTCGGCCATGAAGCGGATGCCGTCGGCGATGATCACCTCGGCTCGCGGGTCGTCGAAGGCGTCGTCGCTGAGGCTCGGCATGTGGCTCCGGCACAGATCGATGACCGCCGGGTCGATCTCCACCATGGTCGCCCGCTCCACCGGATGGCGCAGGGCCTCGCGCAACGCTCCGCCGTCGCCGCCGCCGATGATCAGCACCCGGCGCGCCGCCCCGTGGGCCATCATTGGCACGTGCACCAGCATCTCGTGATAGATGAATTCGTCGCCCTCCGTGGTCTGCACCACGCCGTCAAGGGCAAGAACGCGACCGAAGGCCGGGGTTTCGAAGATGATCAGGTCCTGGACGTCGCTTTTCTGCTCGAAGACGACCCGGCTGACCTCGAAGCGTTGCGTGTAGCCCTGGTTGGTGACGCTCGCGTGCAGCGACTCGTCGAACCATGTCAACGGATCAGGCCACGCCGGTGTTCGGCGACCTCCATTCGGCCCGGCCGAAACGCCTCTCGCAGCACCGGAACGGATTTCTGCGGATCGCAGGCACCGCACATGAAGATGTCGATGGCGGCGAAGGCCCGTTCCGGCCACGTGTGAATGCTGATGTGGGATTCAGCCAGGACCACCACGCCGGAAACGCCGCCACCTTCACCGAACTGATGCATGTGGGCGTGGAGGATCGTTGCACCGGCGGCCTCAGCCGCGGCACAGAGGGCCGTCTCCACCGCCTGCGGGTCGGTGAGGCCGTGGGCATCCCACAGGTCCAGCAGCAAATGGCCGCCGGCATACTGTGCGCCGTCCTTTTCGATGAAGTAGTCGGGGCCGACAGATATGGCGCCGTCATTCGTCGGCGCGTGTGGCGCCGTGGACTCCGCCACGGTGGTTTCGGTTGTCCGTGGAAGTCCGTCCTTAGGCACGCCTTATTCCCCCCCGTTCCGCGCGACAAAAAACACGCTGTGTACAGGATGCGGCGGCGCAAAAGCAAGCGGGATCGGCGATTGCCGGGCCGTCTCGGGCCTCGGGACGATATTTCTCGGTTAGTTGGTGGCGGTCTGCGGCTCGGCGCGCCGGGCCACCGCCTGGCGCTCGCGGAAGGCGGCCATAAAGGTCTGGAAGTCCACCGCCGCACTGACCTTGTTGGCCACGGCCTCGGCGTCCAGGGTCGCTGCCGCGCGTGGTTCGGTGACCAGCCGGAACGCCTCGGCCAGCGGCGTTCCGGCCATCGCCTTTCCGTAGTCGCGGCGAACCCGGGCCACCGCCAGGTCGTCGTTGGCCAGCGTCAGGGCCACAGCCAGGTTGAGCACGGCCTCGGACTGATCGGCATCCACCGGTCGGCCGGGCCGGCCACCGATGACCCTGAGCACCCGACGCATGGTTGCGCCCGCTTCCACCCAGTTGCCGGTGCGCCAATGCAGATTGGCGCGCAGCCGCTCCGCTTCAATGCTCTTGTCGTCGGTCAGCGTCGCCATGGAATCGCCGACCCGTCCCATGGCCGCCAGGACACGCGCCCTGAGCAGGCGACGCTGAGTGGCGAGTGCCGCATCGAGCCCGTCCAAAGCCGATGCGTCGAGCGCCTCAAGGGCCAGCTTCGGTTCGCGGTTGAGGAACCGAATGCGCGCCAGTTCCGCGCCCGCTTTGGCTTTTTCGGCGCCTTTCAGGCGGAACTTAACCAGGTCGTCCAGCAGTTCCGCGGCGCGGCCCAAAAGGTCCACCTTGGCCAAACGATCGGCCAGCTGGCGGACCACGGTGTCGCCTTTCTCGCCGGCCGGCGTGAGCTCGCGGAACTCGTCGTAGAGGGCGATGGCAGTGACCGGCCGCAGTTCATCCGCCGCACCGTGCAGAAAAAGGGCTTCGAAGGTCTGCGCCATCTCCTGGGTGACGAGTGCCGCCTCCGGATAGTTGCGGAAGTGGGTCGCCGCCTGGCGCATGGTCCTGAGGCCCGAACGGAAATCGCCGCCTTCCAGATAAAGACGACCAAGCCGCCACAGCAGATCGAACTCGAAGCGGTCGCCGCGCCACGCGAACCGCAGCCGTTCGATGGCGTCGATGGCCTCGGCACGGGTGATATCCCCCAGCTTGAGCTGCAGATCGATACGCGCCAGCGCCGCCCGCGGACGGCTCGGCCGATGGCGTCCGTACTCCGCATCCTCCCACATGGCCACGGCGCCGGAGAAATCGCCGGCCAGCTCCAGGACACGGCCCTCCAGGTAGTCGAGATACCCGAGATTCCGGGCATCGGTCTCGCTGGTGACGAGGACGTCGAGGAAGTGGCCGGCGGTTCGCACGTCTCCGGATACCAGCGCAGCCTCGACGATGCCGGTTCCTACCGGAAACCGCAGGGCCCTCGGATAACCCCGGATAAGGCTGCCGGTCCGGCTCAGCGTCTCCACCACCTCGCCCGGTGCCCCCTCGGCGGCCTCCACCAGCGCCCGCCACAAGGCGCCCTCGTCGCTATCTGCGAGACTGGCGTGGAAGAAATCTCGCCGCGCTTGGTCATACCGCGCAAGGAGGAACGCGGCGACGCCGCGCAGCATCCGGAACTCTTCATCCTTCGCCAGACCCGGTCGCGCGCGCTCGAGCCGCTTCAACACGCCGACCGCTTCGGCGGCATAGCCGTTGGCCACATAGAACCGGGAGAGGTTCAGCCGTGCGTCCTCACGGACATCGTCGGCAGCCTCGGCGACGGCGTCCTCAAGCCGACGCCGTTTCGGCCGGAAGGCGGTACGCTCGTCAACGGCCCACCGCTCCAGGTCGAGTACCCTGCCCAAGGTGTCGGTCGTTGCCACCCGTGCCCCGGCCTGCTCGCTCTCACGCACTGCCGTCACACGCAGACCGCCGCCACCCATCGCCGACAGCTCGATGCCTTCCCGCGAGGATCTTACGCGGAGGCCGTCGACGCGCGGCCGAACCACAACCCCTTGGACGGTCGGCAACAAGTGCAGATCCGTGTACTCGCGCGGCCGGAAGATACCGCGCCCCAAGGGGATCACTGGTACCGCGACCAGCGTATCACCGACCTCGGGGTCGCCGATGGCGATGGGCCGTCCGGGCTCCGGTACCGACAGCACCAGGCGCGAAGCGCCGGAGGGGCTGGTCCGTGTGCGGACCTCAAGAGGCTCCGCTGCGGCAGGTGGCGCCTCCGCCAGATCGACGATCCAGGCCAAGCCGTCCCGCCGGACCGTCGCGTGCGTGCCTTCGGCGATCGGCAGCCGCATCACTGTCGCATCTTCGGCAGGAAGGCTCTGCAGCCCCTTCAGGCGACCACCGGCGGCGGTCTGCAACGCCGCCACGTTCGGGCCGTCGATCCGGTTGAAGACCATCCACAGGTAGCCGGCTCGTTCGAAAACCGCCGCGGCGGCGGGTGCCGGCCATTCGAAGCGCAGCGCCAGGCCACCATCGGGCGGCGCCAGGGGCTCCTCCTCCACCGCCAAGACGGGTGTCGCCGGAGGCGCATCGGACGGCGCTTCGGGTTCGGTCGCCTGTCGCAGTTCGGGCGGCGCGGTATTGGCCGGCACCGGCGCGGGCTCCGCCTCGCTTCGCGCCTTCGAGGTGTCCGCCGTCGCGTCGGCGACCGGCGGCGGCGCCTTGGGTGGTGGCGGGGGAAACTCTTTATGGGTGGTCGGTGCGTTCACATCCGGGCTCGGAGCCGCCGTCTCTGAGGCCGGCGCTTTGTCGTCCGCAGGCGCCATCACGTCGACGACCACTTTCGGCCCATGACGGGTGGTTCGCAGCCGGGAGTTCTCGGGGATGGTCAAGGCGACGACCGTCGCGTCGTCTTTCGCCGCCGCGGAGGCGGCCGAGATGCGCCGGACCGCGTCACCACTGACGGCCGTCAAGTCCATGCGCGCCGGGCTGGCGAAGGTGACCGTGGCGGTTGTGCCGACCTTGCCGGCCTCGAAGTCCACTCTTTCCGGCCAGTCGAAGACAATGCGGCTGAACCCCGGATGGTCACCGATCCGCACCGGAACGCGCGGCGGCCCTTCGGGGGAACCGGTCGGCGGCGGTTCGTCCGGCTTGGCCGTTGCCGTCGCCGCGGTCTCGGCCACATCACGGCGAACCAAATCAACCACCGCGGACGCACCGAGATCGAAGGACCGGACGTTCACCGGCTGGACTAGCGGAAACGAAACGGTCCGGCCGTCCGCGCTCGGTTCGGCGGGTCCGAGATAGGCGGCCAGCGCCTTCGTCGCCGCGGCGTAGTCCGCCTCCGCCGGGCGTGCGAAGCGGAGGGTGAGCCGGCCATCGTCCGCCGCCGCCTCGAACCGCACCGGCGACGGCCACGTCAGGACCAAGCGCCCATAACCTTCATGCACGCCTGCGCGAACGGTCACGGGCTCGGCTCCGGCCGGTCCCGCCTGGATGAGCACCGTGAGCGCCGTGAGCGTCAGTATGCCCGCCGCAACCGCGCGGCTTCCCGCCCGGACCCACGCCATCACGATTCCCCAACCGTGGGCAGGATGACGATCTCGATGCGACGGCTGATGGTGGACGGCCCGGTCCCTTCGTCGATCGCCTCGTCGGTGCCCGATGGCGCCGGTCGCGCCTGGCCGAAGGCGATGATCTGATGCCGGTACCCGGCGACCTTCAGGGCGTTGGCGACGGCCGTGGCCCGCGCCAGCGACAGCCGCTACGACCCGGCGGCATCCATTTCGCCTTCCGTGCCAGACTCTGCATGACCGACGACGCCCACCTGGTTGCCGAGGCTTCGGAGCACCCCGCCGAGCGTGAACAACGCCGTTTCCGCCGTGGCCGACAGCTCGACCCCATTCCGCTCGAACAGTGTGTCGCTGGGCAGGACGACGAACAGGCGATCATCGCCGGCCACCAGCCGCGCACGGGCGAGTATGGGGTCGCCGGTGACCGTCTGGGTCAACACGGCCGCCAGGTAGTCGAGATTGACCGCCCGCTTGCGCAGCGTGGTGGCGATGTTGAACCGCGACGTGGCCGGAACGGATACCGCCGGCCGTTCCGGGCTCAACGTCCTGGACAGGGAATCCACGGTCTCGTCCCAGCGGTCCGGCTTCACGCTGGTCATGGCGAACAGCATCACGAAGAACGTAAGCATCAGCGATACGAGGTCGGTAAAGATGATCATCCAAGCCCGGCTGGAAACGGCGGGCGGCGTGATCACCTTCGGCTGGCGGCCAATCGTGGATCCGGCATGTCCGCTCATCGGCCGTTCCCTTCGAGGGCGGCGCCTTCGGCGTTGTCGGGGTACAGGCGAAACCAGACGTCAATGGTTTCGCCGGCACCCGGCCTGAGAGCGACCGAAATGGAACCGGGCGGCGCACCCCGGGCCTGCGCATCGGCGGCGAACGCCACCGCGCGACGCAGGCCCAGCGACTCGCCGCCAGGCAACAGGCCTTTGGCGGTCGGCTCGGTGCCGGCGACGAACTCAAGGACAACCCGCGATCCAGGCGGCGGTGCGCTGAGCGTCGCTACCAGCCGGTCGAGGAAGGCATCGCGGGAGTCCCGGATGTCCGCCGTTCCCACCTGAAACAACGCGTGGGCCGGCAGATCGATGCGCATCTCGCGGCCCGGCTGCATCACCTCAACCTGGGCTACCCTGAGTGCAGTCCCGAAAACCTGCGCCAGATCATCGAGGAAGGCTTGACCGGCGACGACCTCACCCTCCCGAGCGGCGAACGCCACCGGGTCGGCATTGGGCGGCAGGACCGATGCGAACGTGGAGGTCAGGCTATCCATGACGGCGCGGGACCGTAGCTGCTCCGGCGACGAGATGCTGACCAGCAGGATGAAGAAGGCGAGAATCAACAGATACAGCGCCAGGAACAGGGAAACGGTATTGCCACTCGACGCTTCGGCCACGGGTGGTGCCGCCGCCAGTCGCAGGGCGGGTGGGCTCCAGGGAGCCTCGATGGGACCGTCCTCGCCGTCGGCCCAGGCAAGGATCGGCCCGGCATCCGGTTCCGGGTGCTCTTGGAGATCAAGCGCCGGTGCTGCTCCGGCAACGACGATCTCTGGGCCTGTCCGCGAAGGAGTCATTCGCATTCAATGCTCGGGGAAGGCCCTTCCGGCAGGCGGGCCGCGCCGCGACAGGTGGCGCGTCAACCGTCCTCCGCGGCCGTCTGCGGCGCCTGGCGCAGCTGCGACAGCTCCACCGTCACCTGTTTGGCCTTCGACGGATCCATCTGCGCCATGATCGGGGCCAGCTTCCGTTCCTTCATCCGCTCGGCGACCAGTAGCAGTGTAACCATGTCCAGCTCCTCGAAGATCCGCGCGGCGTCCTTCGGCTTCATGTTCTCGTAGATCTTCACCAACGACGTGACCTTCGAGTTCTGCTGGCTTTCGTATGCCTTGATCAATTTCTCAATTGTTCCCTGCAGGGCCTTGAGTTCGGACACTTTTTGGTCGATGCGAGCTTCAGCCGCCTGGAGCATCCCCGACCGTTTGTCGATCTCCTGCTCGCGCGTGTCGAGGGCCTCGCGCCGCTCCGCCAACTGCTGCAACAGGTCGATCTCCGTCTGACTGAACAGCGCCGGATCATCGCCGGTCATGGGCCGAGGATTCGACGGTGCGGCGTCCCCGCCGCGAGCATCCTCACCCAGGGCGGCCACGGGCTGATCAGTTGCGGAACCACCGCTCGGCTGATCACCGCCGCCGGCGGCGGTCACGAAGTCCGGTGCCCGTGCCTCGGCAACGGGAACCATGACCTCGGCACCGAGGATCCCGTCTATGCCCTGCCAAATGGCGCCGAGCTTCAGCAACAGCAGCACCGCCAGCGCGATCGCCGTCAACGGGAGAAATCGAAACCTGAACGAGGCGCCAGCCACTGGGCGATCCTTTAGTCCGGCAACCGGCTATCGCGCTGCGCGCAGCTTGCGCAGCAGCTCGCGCTCGGCTTCGGTGCGCGGTGCCGGTGACGCAGCGGAGATGTCGGAGACCGACGCCGAGGCGGCCCCGGCACGCGCGCCCTTCATGGCGCCGCCGATCGCCGCATCGCCACTACCGCCGACTTCGCGGCGCGCGTCGCGCACCTTTTCTTCAAGCCGATCAGCCCCCGCCTCGGCTCGATCGTTGAGGAAGCGAAGGTCGTCGATGAGGCCCTGCGCCTTGTCCACCTGCTGTTGCAGCCCCTCCGCCGCCACGCGAAGACGGCCGACGCTGTCTTCGGCCCTTGCCGTCGCAGCCTGGAAGCCGGCCGCCATGCGTTCCAATGCGGAGCGATCGTCACGCAGCCCCGTCAGGCGACGATTGAGCACAATGCAATAGCCGATGGTCACCGTGAGCAGGAGGGCAACAACGATATCGACGATCAGCGAGACCGGCATGGCCTAGCTCCCTTTGTCCACGCGGTCTTCGACCCTGATGGCGATGCGCTCGCCCTTCCGCCCCATGCGGCCCATGTACATGGGAACGGTTCCGCAGCGCATCTCCACCGCCGAATCCGGATTGGCGTTGAACAGGATCTGCGTCCCCACCCGAAGGTCGAAAACGTCCTTGAGACGCATGGTCTGTTCGTCCATCACTGCCGTCAGTTCGATGTCCGTGGCCCATAGTTCGCGTGCGAGGTGGGTTTCCCAGATGGAGTCGCGGCCGAACTTCTCGCCCATGAACATCTGCAGCAGCAGTTCGCGCACCGGCTCCAGCGTCGCGTAGGGCAACATCAACTCAAGCCGACCGCCGCGGTCTTCCATGTCGATCCGGAACCGGGCAAGGATGGCGGCATTGGACGGCCGGGAGATGGTCGCGAAACGGGGATTGGTCTCCAACCGATCGAACCGGAAGGTCACCGGACTCAACGGTTCGAACGCGGCGCTCAGATCGCCGAGGATCACATGAACCAGCCGTTCCACCAGGCTGCGTTCGATGGTGGTGTAGGGTCGCCCCTCGATCCGCATGGCCGCGGTACCGCGCCGACCGCCGAGCAGCACATCGACGATGGAGTAGATGAGCGACGAGTCGACGGTGATCAGACCGTAGTTGTCCCACTCCTCGGCCTTGATGACGCTCAACATGGCCGGCAGCGGGATGGAATTGAGATAGTCGCCGAAACGGTTGGAGGCGATGTTGTCCAGCGAGACTTCAACGTTGTCCGACGTGAAGTTGCGTAGGCTGGTGGACATCAATCGGACAAGGCGATCGAAGACCACCTCCAGCATCGGCAGGCGCTCGTAGGACACCAGCGCACTGTTGAGGATGGCTTGAATGCCGGAGCGGTCGCCGTTCTGATCGGCGCCGTCGTCGAACCCCAGCAGACTGTCGATCTCGTCCTGATTGAGGACGCGCGTGGATTCGCGAGCGGCCCCGGCCTCGGGGTCTTCGCTTTCCTCCTCGCCGTCCATCATGGCTTCCCATTCGGCGGCGAGGTCGTCCTGTCCGGCCGCTGGTTCGCCGTCGGCCGCAGGCGTGGCGGCCTCGGCTTCGGACGCCATCTCGGCCTCCCACTCGGCGGCCATGGCCTCTTGATCGGTATCGACGTCGTCTGGCGATGACATGTCTACGGTCTCGACGGGTTGCACGAACGGGCAGCGGCGGCGGCGCTACTGCACCAACATCTCCTTGAACAGCACGTCATTGACGCGGGCCGGCGCGACGGCCGCGCTAACGCGCGTCAGCAATTCTTCGCGAAGGCGATAAATCCCGGCCGAACCCTTGAGGTCTTCGACCCGCATCTCCCGCAGATACACCTGAAAGCTGTCGACGATCCGCGGCATGATCTCCTGCAAGTGCGGGATGTCCGACTGGCGGTTCAATTCCAGGCTCACACGAAGCTTGAGGAACGTACTTTTGCGCCCTGACGTATTGAGATTTACCAAGAATTCCGGCAGATCAAAGAAGACCACGTCGGCGGTGGGAATCGGTTCGTCCTCGGCGACTTCCTCGGCGCCTCCGATCATGGCGATCAGCTTGTCGAGCATGCCGGTGGCGTAGGCTGCGCCGATGCCGCCGACGACCAGCAGCAGCGCGACGCCAAGCAGGATGAACAATCGCTTCTTGCCACCGCCGGAAGGCTCGTCGAGTGATTCCTCGTCGTCGCCGTCGGCGTCTTCAGCGTCATCCAGTTCGTCGAAATCGTCGGTGTCGGCCATTGTCCGGTCCCGCCCTGGCGGCCGGCGGGCGGCCGCTCGTCCCAGGCAGGCGACTCTAGAAGTCCTTCGTTAAGGAACGGTTGCGTGTCCGGGGTAGCCAGCGACTGACCGGCAATTCCTGCCGGAGGTGGGCAGCCGCGAGGGGAAAAAGGCGGCCTGTTGCCGCCCGGCGAAGGCCGGGAAATCACCGTATGGCGCGGCCTTCGGGATATGGCACGGGGCGTGCAAGAGCCGAACCGAAACCGGATCCCTTCGACGAGGCCAAACTCGATGGAAAACTCGCTTCTGGTAGCCCTGTCGCAACAGGCGGCCCTGCGCCGGCAGATGGACGTGATTGCCAACAACATCGCCAACATGGACACCACGGCGTTCAAGGCCGAACGCATGCTGTTCGCTGAATTTCCGGTGGCCGAAGCCGGTATCGGTGCCGTTCGCGACGACAGCCTCACCCTGGTCCGCGACATCGCCACGGTCCGCACCGAGGCCGACGGCGCGGCGCGACAGACCGGCAATCCGTTGGATGTGGCCATCGAGGGCGAAGGCTGGCTAAGCGTCCAAACGCCGGAAGGCGAGCGCTATACGCGCAACGGCCAACTGCGGCTCGACGAACAGGGGCGCCTGGTCACCGATCAAGGGATGCCGGTGCTGAGCAATGGCGGTCAGCCGCTGTTCCTGAGCCCGTTGGACACCCAGATCACCATTGCCACGGACGGGACGCTGTCTTCCGAAAACGGCGAGATCGGGCGGCTGCGGCTGGTCCGTTTCGCCAATCCGAAAGACCTTCGGGAAGTGGAAGGCGGCATGTTCGAAGCCGCCGCCGGCGTCCAGCCCGAACCGGTTGACCAGCCACGGCTCATCCAGGGTGCCCTGGAAGGCTCCAATGTCGAGCCGATCCTCGAAATGACGCGGATGATCGAGGTGCATCGCACCTACGACCGCGTCAAGCGAATGATCGATCAGGAAAACGAGCGTATCAAGAAAGCGGTGCAGGATTATAGCCGCTGACCAGCGGCCCGACGCACACGGCGCGGAACCCACAAACGCCAACGGAAAGGACCTGAAGATGAAGGCCTTGGACATCGCGGCCACGGGGATGCTGGCCCAGCAACGCAACGTGGAAATCGTCTCCAACAACCTCGCCAACATGAACACCACGGCGTTCCTGCGCCGGCGAACCGAGTTCCACGACCTGCTGTACCAGAACCTGCGCCGCGTCGGGTCGACCTCGTCCGACACCGGGACGGTGGTCCCCTCGGGCGTGCAGATCGGCCTCGGGGTGCGCCTTGCCGCGGTCTATCGCATTCACGAACAGGGCAACCTGAGCGCCACCGACAACACCCTCGACATGGCGGTGCAGGGCACCGGGTTCTTCCAGGTCCAGTTGCCCAGTGGCGAAACGGCCTTTACCCGCGACGGAACCTTTCAGCTCAACGACCAGGGCGAGATCGTCACCCACGACGGCCACCCTGTACAGCCGTCCATCACCATCCCCTCCACCGCTATTGACGTGACCATCAACGAGGCCGGATCGGTGCTGGTGAAGCTGCCCAACCAGGTCAGCCTCAGCAATGTGGGGCAGATCCAGTTGGCGCGCTTCCAGAACGAGGCCGGCCTCGAATCCGTCGGCAACAACCTGTACCTGGAGACCCCCGCCTCCGGCTCGGCGACCACCGGCAACCCGCAGTCCGCCGGCTTCGGCACGATCCTTCAGGGCTTCCTCGAAACCTCCAATGTCAACGCGGTGGAAGAGATCACCAACCTGATCTCCGCCCAGCGGGCCTACGAGATGAACTCCAAGGTCATCCAGACCGCGGACCAGATGATGTCCACCCTCAGCACCATGCGTTAGGAACCTCCATGACAGCCCTCGTTCAACGGATCCTTGCCGCCGCCGTGCTGGTCGTAACGGTGGGGTGGTCGACCGCGGTGACGGCGAATACCGAGCCCGGCGGCACACCGGTCATGCTTCGCGACCAGGCGGTTGTCAGCGACGACCATGTCCGGCTGGGTGACCTGTTCGTCGGCGCCGGCCCCCGGGCGGACACGGCCGTCGCCCGCGCCCCGGCCCCAGGGCGCCGCGCGGTGTTCGACGCCCGCTGGCTGTTCAGGGTAGCGCGCGCGTTCGGGCTGCACTGGCGGCCCATTTCGACGCAGGACCGTGTGGTGGTGATCCGCGACAGCGTGGTGGTGGACAACCGCGAGATCGAAGACCGCCTGTTGGCCGCGTTGGCCGAACATGGCACCGACATCGCCGACATGCAGATCGCGCTGGCCAACCCCATGTTGCGGCTGCACGTGGCCACCAACAAGGCCGGGACCATCGGTGTCGAGAACCTGGTGGTGGATCCGCGCAGCCGCCGTTTCACCGCCGTCATCGCCACATCCCCGCCGGCGACCCGACGGCACTACGTACCTACCTGCGAGGCCGCCTGCACAAGGTCGTTTCTGTGCCGGTGCTGACGCACCGCATGCTGCACGGCGAGGTCATCGGCCAGGCCAGCGTGGAATGGACCCAGGTGCCCGCCGACCGCCTGCAACCGGACGTGATCGTTCGCGCCGAGGACTTGGTCGGCAAGACACCCCGACGGGGCCTCGCCGCCGGCGTGCCGGTCCGGATGGGGCAACTGCGTCTGCCGGTGGTGGTGCGGAAAGGCGGTCTCGTCACCCTGATCCTGAAATCGCCACGGATGATGCTGACCGCGCGGGGCCGGGCGCTCATGGACGCCAGCCGCGGTGACGCGGTTCGCGTGGTCAACACCCAGTCGCACACAGTGGTGGAAGGCCTGGTGGTCGCCGCCGGCCAGGTCGTGGTCCGGCCCGATCCGGCCATCGCCGAAGTGGCGGAGGTACGCCAATGAACACCTTGCGCACCGTCTTCACCGTGCTTGCGGTCGCCGTCAGTCTGCCGTTGGGCGCCTGCAACACGTTCACCCGGCTGTCGGAGGTCGGTGATGGCCCCAAGCTGAGCCGCCAGGCGAACCCTGTCGCCCAGCCTGGTTATCGGCCGGTGAGCCTGCCGATGCCGGCACCCCACGTCCCGCAGGAGAACATCAACTCGCTGTGGCGTCCGGGCGCGAAGGCGTTCTTCAAGGATATCCGCGCCAAGGAGGTGGGCGATATCCTCACCGTTCGCCTGAGCCTCAGCGACAAGGCCAAATTGGAGAACAAGACCGACCGCGCGCGCGACGACGGTGAAACCCAGAACATCAACACGTTGCTCGGTTTCGAGGCCAGCTTCGACGAGATCCTTCCCGATGCCGTCAATCCCGGCGGTGAGCTGTTCAGCTTCGATACCGACCACAGCACTTCCGGCGACGGCGGGATCGACCGCAGCGAGGAAATCGAGCTGACCTTTGCCGCGGTCGTGGTTCAGGTGCTCCCCAACGGCGCGTTGGCGGTCGTGGGACGCCAGGAGATCCGGGTCAACTACGAGCTCCGCGAACTGCTGGTTACCGGCGTCGTTCGGCCTCAGGACATTGAGCCCGACAACTCCGTCTCGCACGAGAAGATCGCCGAAATGCGGGTTGCTTACGGCGGCCGGGGCACGCTCAGCGACCTCCAGCAGCCGCGTTGGGGCACCCAGGTGTGGGACATCCTGTTCCCGTTCTAGGGCCTGTTGGCATCCCGCAGTCTGGAAACCGCCCACACCGCGTCCGGCGTGGGCGGTTCGACGTTTTCGGGATAGAGCGATCGACGAAGCCGCCCGGCTGGCCCGCGACAAAGGTCCCAGCCCCGCAGGGAAGTTCGAGTCAAGCGTCGGTGATTCTGGCCGTGGACATCACGAAAATGTCGCCGACGACGGTCCAATGCAGTCCCGAACGCGTCGCGACGTCGACGAGCCATTCCTTCGTCGGATAGGCAGGGTCGTTCGAGAAACTCCTGAAATCGTCGATGCACAGGGTGATCGCCTCAAGATCGCCCGTCGACCGTTTGTCGAGAATGCACTCGACCTCTTTCGAAATCGGGTTGTCGTACGCATCGGCTTTTCCGGTGGCGCCCCCTGAATAGTGGCCGTCGAGCCAGAAATTCATGGCGGGAGAGCCGACGGATGCGATGATCGTGGGCAACAGAACACCGCTGTCCCCCAGATAGAGGGTGACGTTTCGATTGCCCGCGAAAGACGCTACCGCTTGCCGGTAAAGGGGCTCGTGTATCTCGATGGAATGAACATGAAACCCTTTGGCCGCAAGCCAGGACGTGGTCTGACCAAGGTACGTTCCCGTCTCGACGACCGGAGCGCCTGGCTGAAAAAAGTGATTCAGAATGGCCATCTTGCGGTGATGGAGCTGGGGACCGACCGGGTGATCCTTCTCCACCGCTTCGTGAACCCAGCGGATCCAGCGCCTGATGGTTCTCCGAATCATGGGGTCAGCCTCGGTGCCAACGGCAGTGAGGATCGGAGCACCGCAAGCCACGACTCTCCGTCCGGCGAACTCCCCCGAGGACCGTGCGTTACCCCGACCAACGCTGATGTCTGAACCGAAGTCGCGCGAACGCGGCACCGTTGTGCAACGGGTTGGCGCCGCGCCTACTCGTCGCGGTGGGTCTTCTCCATCCGCTCGTGCCGTTCCTGGGCCTCAAGGCTCAGGGTCGCGATGGGCCGTGCCTCGAGCCGGGAGAGGCCGATCGGCTCCTGCGTGTCTTCGCAAAAGCCGTAGCTGCCGTCCTCGATCCGCTGCAACGCCTCGTCGATTTTGGCGATCAGCTTGCGGGCACGGTCGCGGGTCCGCAGTTCCAGCGAGCGGTTGGTTTCGGAGGTCGCACGATCGGAAAGGTCCGGTTCCGACGAACCGCCTTCCTGGAGCTGCATCAGCGTTTCCGTGGACTCGGTCAGCAGCTCGGCCCGCCAACTCACCAGCCGTTGCCGGAAGTACTCCAGCATCAACGGGTTCATGAACGGTTCGTCTTCAGAAGGCCGATAGTCCGGCGGCAGGGTGACGCTCATAGCGGGGTCATTCCTGGGAGATACCAATGAGGACGCCGACGCGGGCGAGTATATAGGGTCCATGGCACCGCCCCGGCAAGAACGTTTTTTCTCGAGGGCGGCAACCCAACTGCATGAAAAAAATGCGAGAAATCAGATCACTCTCGGTGCGATCGCTGTTTGACGGGCGCTAGACCCCGCGGCTGAGCTTGGCGATCTCCACATGAGCGCGGAGTTCGATGGCCTGCACCAGGGCTTCCAACTCCGGATCGCCGGTATCCGGACGCCGCAGCCGCAGCAGGCGAGCGAGCGCCAGCAGGCGGTCGCGGGACAGCGATCCGTCGAGAATCCCCAGGCGGACGGCATCCAGGTGATCCAGCACCTCGCTACCGTGCTTTCGGGCCCGGTTGCGGGCGGCGTCGCGGTCCGCATTGGCAACCTCCTGTAGCCCCAACATCGTCCCCACCGCCCCGACGGACGGCTGAGCGACAACCTGTCCGACGCCGCTTTCCGGTGCCCGGCCGAGATGATCGGCGAACTCCGCGTCGCCGGCCTGGCCTGACGTCCGCCTGCGGACGGTATCTCGACCGCGGCTGCCGTCGATGGTGGGAATTCGCATGGAGCGCCCTGCTTGTCCGCTTGTTTGCTTGTCCGCTTCGCCGCAACCCTGGGGGCCGCAGCTTGATGCTGCGTCCTTGCGAGTTAAAAGGGCGTAAATCCGGTTCCCGCCAGCCCCGCCGAATGCCAATCGAGAATGATTTGCAATGTCATTTAAAAGCCCCTACTCTGCGTCGGGTCGGCGGTGATCATGCGGACTTGAACCTCCGCCGGCTCCGCTCCGACCGTTCAAATCAACAGTGCCGCCAACCCCGTAAGGCGGCGCAACTAAAGTAAGACGTGAAGGGAACAATGATGCGCAAGGCCTTGCATTCAAAAACATCTGTTGCGGCGTTTGCCGTCCTGATGGCGGTCGCCGTTGGCGCTGCCCATGAGCCGGCGCACGCGGACGACGAGGTCAACCTCTACTCCTACCGCCAGCCGTTCCTGATCCAGCCGCTGCTGGATGCCTTTACCGAGGAAACGGGCGTCAAGGTCAACGTCGTCTACGCGAAGAAGGGCATGCTGGAGCGGCTGAAGGCGGAGGGGAAGAACAGCCCGGCGGACGCGGTACTCACCGTCGATATCGGCCGCCTGCATGACCTGGTGGAGGCCGGCGTCGTGCAGTCGGTGGAGTCTGACGTGCTGACCCGGAACGTCCCGGCCCAGTATCGCCATCCGGAGGGTCTTTGGTTCGGCTTGACGACACGCGGGCGGGTGCTGTTCGTCAGCAACGAACGCGTCAAGGACGGCGACATCAAGAGCTACGAGGACCTTGCCGATCCGCGGTTCCGCGGCCGCGTCTGCACGCGGTCTGGCAAGCATCCTTACATGGTCTCGCTGATCGCCTCGGTGATCTCCCACCACGGCGAGGCCGAAGCCGAACGCTGGCTGAACGGGGTCAAGGCCAACCTGGCGCGCAAGCCACAGGGCAACGACCGGGCCCAGGCCAAGGCCATCCATGAGGGTGTCTGCGATATCGCCGTCGCCAACACCTACTACCTGGGCAAGATGGCGACCAACGAGAAGCAGCCGGAACAGAAGGACTGGGCCAAGGCCGTCCGCATCGTCTTCCCCAATCAGGACGACCGCGGGACCCACGTGAACATCTCCGGCGCCGCCGTCACTGCGAGCGCCAAGCACCGGGAGAATGCGGTCCGCCTGATCGAGTTCCTGAGCGGCGATTACGCCCAAGGGATCTATGCGTCCGACAACCTGGAATACCCGGTGAAGGACGGCGTGCCGCTCAACCCGCTGGTGGCGTCGTGGGGATCGTTCACGGCCGACACCATCGGCCTGAACAGAATCGCCGAGCTCCGCACCGCCGCCACTCGGCTGGTCGATCGCGTGGGCTACGACCAGGGCCTCGGCTCCTGATGACATGAGGTCGAGCAGGCGTCGGCGATGACGGATCGCCGACGCCTGCCGATGACCGATTGATAATGTTGGCGCCGGCGTGAGCGTGACTCGCACCGGCGCCTTACGGTTTCGATCCCCCCGCCACCGACGTCGACACTTGTTGGATTCACCACTTTTCCATGGACGCCTGGACCGCCGACACCGTCTCAGCCTCCACCGCGGCAGCCGGAGGGCCGCCGGTCCGTCGCCGCTGGGCATGGGGATGGACCGTCGGCGGCCTGATGATCGCCGCCGTGGTCATGGTGCCGCTGATGGCCGTCGCCGGCTTGGCCATGGGATCCAGCGACGACATTTGGAGCCACCTGGCCTCCACCGTCCTGCCCCACTACGTGCGGACCACCCTACTGCTGATCACCGGCGTGGGCGTCGGCACCCTGGTCATCGGTGCCGGCACAGCCTGGCTGGTCACCATGTACCGGGTTCCGGGCCGTGGCATCTTCGAATGGGCCCTGTTGCTGCCGCTCGCGGTACCGGCCTATGTGATCGCCTATGTCTATACCGACGTGCTTGAGTACGCGGGTCCGGTGCAGGGCCTGTTGCGTGCCACCTTCGGCTGGACCAGCGCCGCCGACTACTGGTTCCCGGAAATCCGCTCGCTGGGCGGCGCCGTCGCCATGATGAGCCTGGTCCTGTACCCCTACGTCTATCTGCTGGCGCGGGCGGCGTTCACCGATCAATCGGTATGCGCGCTGGAAGTGGGGCGGACCCTGGGGGCCGGGCCGTGGCGCAACTTCCGGCGGATCGCGCTGCCGCTGGCGCGGCCGGCCGTGGCCGTTGGCGTATCGCTGGCGCTGATGGAGGCCCTCAACGACTTCGGCACCGTGGACTACTTCGCCGTCGCCACCTTTACCGCCGGCATCTACGACGTCTGGCTGAACATGAACAGCACCGCCGGCGCGGCACAGCTGGCCAGCGTGCTGCTGTTGTTCGTCCTCGCCCTGGTGGTGGTGGAACGAATGGCCCGCCGGCAGCGGCGGTTCCACCACATGTCCACACGATATCGGACGTTGCCGTGTCATCCGCTTTCGCCCACCGGGCGTTGGCTGGCCTTCGCGGCCTGCCTACTGCCGCTTTTGTTGGGGTTCGTGGTCCCGGCCTCGTTGCTGCTTGTCTACACCCTTGAAACGACGGCCACCGGTGCGACGGCGTCGTTCCTCGGCTATGCGGCGAACAGCGTCCTGTTGTCCGGGTCCGCGGTGGGCATCGCGGTCATCGTCGGCTTGATCCTGGCCTATGGTGTCCGCCTGCACGAGAACCCAGCGCTGCGCGTGGCGACCCGCATCGCCGGCGTCGGCTACGCCGTGCCGGGTGCGGTCTTGGCCATCGGTGTGCTGGTGCCGATGGCAGCCTTCGACAACGCCGTCGACGGCTTGGCTCGCCAATACCTCGGCGTGTCCACGGGCCTGCTCCTCAGCGGCACCGTCGTGGTTGTGGTGTTCGGCTACGTGGCCCGCTTCCTGGCCCTGTCGCTGGGATCGGTGGAGGCCGGATTGGCGAGGATCACCCCGGCCATGGATGACGTGGCCCGAACCCTAGGCTGCGCACCGGCTGCGACCTTGCGCCGCGTTCACCTGCCAATGATGAAGGGCAGCATCGCCACGGCCGCCCTTCTGGTGTTCGTCGACGGCATGAAAGAACTGCCGATGACGATGCTGTTGCGGCCGTTCAACTTCGACACGCTGGCCACCTACGTCCACCAGCTTGCGTCCGACGAACTGCTGGAAGAATGCGCGCCAGGGGCGCTCTTGATCGTCTTGGTGGGCGTGTTGCCAGTGATCCTGCTCAGCCGGACCATCCGCCGGGCGCGCCCGGGCGCCGTCGAGGAATGATCGGCGGACTGGAAATGGCCGATATCCGGCACGGATTTGCCGGAACACCGGTCGTGAACGATGTATCGCTGTCGGTATCGGCAGGCGAGATCGTCTGCCTGCTGGGGCCGTCCGGCTGCGGCAAGACCACCTTGCTGCGGGTCGCCGCCGGTCTCGAAACGCCGCGGCAGGGCCGGGTGCTGATCGGCGGCGTCACGGTCACCGACGTTGCCCGCGGCGTACACGTGCCGCCCGAGGACCGGCGGGTCGGCCTGATGTTCCAGGACTACGCGTTGTTTCCCCACCTCACCGTGGCCGACAACATTGCCTTCGGCGCCGGCGCGCCGACGCCGGAGCGTGACGCATGGATCAGCCGATCGCTGGACCGCATGGGCATGGCGTCGCTGGCCAACATGTACCCGCACACGCTGTCCGGTGGCGAACAGCAACGGACGGCCCTGCTGCGGGCGTTGGCGCCGGCGCCTTTGGTCCTATTGCTGGACGAGCCGTTCTCGGGCCTCGACGCCAGCCGGAGGGCGCAGGTCCGCGATCAGACCGTGGACATCCTGCGCGAAAGCCGAGTGGCGACGCTGCTGGTCACCCATGACGCCGAGGAGGCGATGGCAGCCGCCGACCGTATGCTGGTGATGGAGGACGGGCGCCTGGTGCAGACCGGCACGCCGGCAGAAATCTACCTGCGCCCCACCAATCCCTTCGTTGCCGGCCTCTTCGGCCACCCCAACCGCTTCTCCGCCGTGGTCCGCGGCAGCCGGGTGGAGACCCCGGTCGGCGCGTTCGCCGCCGGCGACCTGCCCGACGGCGCCGCCGCCCAGGTTCTGATCCGCCCCGAGTCCATCGGCGTCGCCGCCGACGGCACCGGCATCCCGGCGGTGGTCCGATCGGCCCGACTGCTGGGCCGGGCAAGCCGGCTGACCGTCGCCGTCGACGGGCTCGATGAGCCCCTCCGGATGCAAGTGCACGGCATGGTATTGCCCGAGACGGGCGCACCGATCGCCCTGCGCATCGACGCGGGCCAGGTATTCATCTTCGCGGATTAGCCCGGCAGCGCCGACCCGGCACGAGTTGCCCACCGGCGCCACATGATCGACGCGCCGCTCCCCCAGCGAATCTCAAAACTCCCTAAAAGCAAAGCCTTGGCCGCTGCTCCCCAATGGCATCGGTCTTGCTAGGAAAGGAACCGAGGCGGCATGGGTCGCCTGGGCAACCGACAACCGGGAGCACGTCGATGAGTGTCTATGGAATGTTCCAGCCGAGCGTCCTGGGAATGCAGAGCCAATCCCATGCGCTGAGCACGATCAGCACCAACATCGCCAACGTGCGCACCGGCGGCTACAAGCGCGTGGACACCACCTTCTCCACCGTGCTCAGTGCGACGGTGTCCAATTCGGCCGCGCTGGGGCGGCATTCGGACCTTGGTGGCGTGCGGCCCATCGATTCCTTCCGTATCGGCGAGCAGGGAATCATCGAGGCCAGCACCAGCGCGCTCGACGTCGCCATCTCCGGCGACGGCTTCTTCGTCCTCAACACACAGGTGGACGGCGGCGGTGACACCTACTTCACCCGCGATGGCAGCCTGGCCATCGCCACTGCCGGAACGGCCACGGCGCCCGGCATCGGCGGCGGCACTATTACCGTCGAGCAGGGCTACCTGGTGGATAAGAACGGCTACTTCCTCCAGGGATGGGCGCCGCTGGCAGACGGCAGCTTTCCCACCGACGCTGGCGCACTCCAGTCCATGCGCGTGGATACATACGCGTTCTCCAATGCCGCCGATCCCACCAATCTGGCGACGCTGACCCTCAACATCCCCGCCAACGACCCCGCCGGCGCGCTCGAGACCTATGCCATCGAGGTGATCGATTCCGCGGGCGCTCCGCAGAGCCTGCTGCTGCGCTTCGAGAAGTCGTCGACCGCCAACACCTGGAACTTCGACATCGCCGGCGGCACCGGCGATGCGGTGACCACGACCCCGGCAGCCAACTTTACGTACACCCCCGGCGCCGGCCAGGAAGCGGTGTTCAATGCCGGCACCAACGGCATTCAGATCCGCGACAGCGGCTCCAGTGCCCTGGTCCAAAACGCCTTCACCACCTTGACGCCGGGCGACACCATCACCGTCACCGGCACGGCCGGCAACAACGGCAGTTACACGGTCGCCACCGTGGCCGCCGACGGGTCCACGATCACCGTCGATCCGGCGACACCGATCCCTCTCAACGAAACCATCACCACCGCCGCGTTCACCGGCGTCGGCGTGCTGGCCCAGCCGCTGAGCTTCTTGTCCACGGGGACGCTCACCGGCAGCGGCCAATATGCCGTCAACGTGGCCCATTCCGGCGGCTCCACCTCCTCCTTCACCCTCGATCTGTCGCAGATCACACAGTTCGCCGGCGATATGACGGTACGCGACTACAACCACGACGGCTTCGCGCAGAGCGACCTGAGGTCGTTGGAGTTCGATGCCGAAGGAACGGTGATCGGCCGCTTCGGGTCGGGCATGACGATGCCCCTGTACCGCGTCGCCTTGGGCGTATTCCCCAACGCCGACGCGCTGGGTCAGGCCAACGGCAACGTCTTCTGGGAAACGGCCGACTCCGGCTCCGTCCGTATCGAGCAGGCCGGCACCCAAGGTGTTGCCGTGCTGCTGCCCAATTCCCACGAGTTGTCCAACGTGGACCTGGCCGAGGAGTTCGCCGAGATGATCGTGACGCAGGCGACCTACAACGCCTCGGCCACGGCCTATCGCACGGTGGACGAGATGACGGAACTCGCCCGCGATCTGAAACGCTAGCGCGCGGGTCGGCCACCGTAGGCGGCAGATCCTGCCGGGCTGGTGAACGAGATGCCCACCGGCGGCGGTACGATGCCCATCGACGGCGGCCAAAACACTGGCAACTCAATGGCCAACGGTACGCCGGCGGCTGGCATGGTTCTCGCAGGACAACAGACGATGAAACGATCAACGACCGCACCACGTTCCTCGACACCGCCGCCGGCGAGCCACATTCGTCGCGGCCTGCGGTGGCTGGCCGCCGCGATGACCGGGTTCATCGTCTTGTCGGCCCTGGCCGAAGGTGCCACCGCCTCCTCACGCCTCAAGGACGTGGTGGAGTTCGAAGGCGTCCGTGACAACATGCTGGTGGGCTACGGCCTGGTGGTTGGCCTGAACGGCACCGGCGACACGCTGCGCGACGGCGGCTTCATCAAGCAGAGCTTACAGGCCATGCTCAACCGCTTAGGTGTCAAGCCCACCGACGACGGCCTGGACACCAAGAACGTGGCCGCGGTGATGGTCACCGCATCGCTGCCGCCGTTCGGGCGTCAGGGAATGCGCGTCGACGTCACGGTGAGCGCCCTGGGTGACGCCCAGAGCCTGCTCGGCGGTACGCTCCTGGTGACACCGCTGCTGGGCGCCGATGGCGAGGTCTATGCCGTCGGCCAGGGCCAGGTGGCGGTGGGCGGCTTCAGCGCCGGCGGTAATGCCGAAACCATCACCAAGGGGGTTCCCACCAGCGGCCGCATCGCCAACGGCGCCATCATCGAGCGCGAGGTGGGGTTCGAAATGGCCAGCATGGAGCAGGTCCGTATCAGCCTGCGCAACCCCGATTTCACCACCGCTCGGCGCATCGCCCAGGCGATCAACGCGTTCCTTGGCACCGCCGCCGCCAAACCCAGCGACCCCTCGTCAGTGCAGGTGGACGTGCCCGACTCGTATCGCGGCAACGTAGTCAACCTGCTCACCGACATCGAGCAACTGCGCATTGAGCCGGACCAGTTGGCCCGCGTCGTTATCGATGAGCAGTCGGGCGTCATCGTCATGGGCGAGAACGTTCGTATCAGCACCGTCGCCATCGCCCAGGGCAACCTGACCATCCGCATCACCGAAACCGAACAGGTTTCGCAGCCGGGGCCGTTTGCCGAGGTCGGGACCACCGAAAGGGTGGACCGCACGGAGATCGAGGTGGAAGAAGACGAGGACCGGCAGCTCACGGTCCTGCAGCCCGGCGTCACCTTGCAGGACCTGGTCAACGGGCTCAACGCCCTTGGAATTGGACCTCGCGATCTGATCACCATCCTGCAGGCGGTGAAGGCGGCGGGTGCCCTGCAAGCCGAAATCGAGGTGATGTGATGGCCGACCCCATCGCGACCATGGCCACAGAGGCCGCCCTTGCCGCCACTCGCGGCCGGGTCCCGGCCCTGGGTCCCGAAACCGATCCCGCGCGCATGCGTCAGGCGGCGGAGGAGTTCGAGGCGGTGTTCCTGGCCACGGCTCTGGAACCCATGTTCGCCAACACCGACGCATCTTCGCCCTTCGGTGGCGGCCACGCCGAGGGCATCTGGCGATCCCTGGAAGTCCGCGAGCTGGGCAAGGCACTGAGCCGTAGCGGCGGTATCGGCATCGCCGACGCGGTCATGCGCGACATGATCCGGATGCAGGCCGAAAAGGAGGACACACCGTGATGACGGAGACTCCGAAAACCGACGTTGGGCAGGGCACGCCAACCCAGGCTGTCCAGTTGCTCGACGGTGTCGAAGCACTGACCCACGTGCTGGAACGGGAAAACGACGCCATAAGAGGGCGCAACACGGAGGATGTCCGTGCGCTGGCGTCCGAAAAGGCCTCCGCGGCCCGGACCTACGAGGCGTTGGTGGGGTTGCTCACCGCCGACGACGGCGCGACAGGCACGAACGGTATCGGCGACACCGACCGCGCGGCGCTTGCCGAGGCGTCACGGCGCCTCGATGGAGCCATGGCCGAGAACACCCGTCTGCTGGCGGCCGCCCTGGAAACCCATCGGCGATTCATGGACGCTGTGGCCGACGCGGCCCGCGCTGCGCAAAAGGGACCGGAAACCTATTCGAACACCGGTGCCGTCGCCGGCGGCGGCAGAGTCGCCGGCCGGATCGCGGCTCCGGTTTCCATCGATCAGGCCCTGTAGCGGTATTCCTCCCTGTCTTAGGTTCGGCTCATGAGCGGCACCATCACCCTCGCTTTACGAACCGCGCAAAGCGGTCTGCTGGCCAGTCAGACCGCCCTTGAGGCGGTTGCCAATAACGTCGCCAACGTCAACACCGAAGGCTATTCCCGGCAGATCGTCAACTTCGAGCAGCGGGCGGTCGCCGGCATCGGTGCCGGCGTGCAAGTCGCCGATTTCTCCCGGCGCGTCGACGAGGGACTGCTCAAGAGCCTGCGGTTCGAGCTGACCTCGCTGAAAACGCTGGAAATCCAGGACGCCTACTTCGCCCGGACGCAAGAGCTTTTCGGCAGTCCCGGTGACAACACGTCGCTGAGCCACCTGATCAACTCGTTCTCGGCCGCCATCGAATCCCTGGCGCTCGCCGCGGAAGGGTCCATCGAGCAGCGGGACACGGTGCGTTGGGCCGACGAACTGGCCAGCCAGTTCCAGGACATGAGCCGAACCATCCAGGAACTGCGCCAGCAGGCCGACGTGCAGATCGGTCAGGCCGTGGAGGAGATCAACGACCTAGTGGCGAGGATCAACGACCTCAACACGCAGATCATCCGCAACTCCAACACCGGCCTCTCGGTCAACGATCTCAAGGACCAGCGGGACATTCACCTGAACCGGCTGTCAGAGTTGATGGACATCCGCATCTTCAGCCGCAGCGACGGCGACGTGGTTGTGTTCACCGCGTCCGGGCGTTCACTTGTCGACAGTGTGCCCGGTTTGGTGACGCACGTTCCGGCCGCCTCGGTAGGGGCGTCAACCACCCACGCCGAGGGGAATCTGGACGGGATCTACATCGGGCCGCAGATTGCCGGCAACGACATCACCAACGATCTCCGCGGCGGTGAGCTCGCCGGCCTGGTGGAGTTGCGCGACCTGACCCTCACGAGCCTGCAAAGCCAGATCGACGAATTGGCGGCGGAACTCCGCGACATGGTCAACGGCTACCACAATCGCGGCGTCGCCTTCCCCGGCCTGGACTCGGCCACCGGCAGCCGGATCTTCGTCGATTCGTCGCTTCAGACCATGACCCTGGGCAGCGGCGAGGACGTGGTCATCGCCCTGTTCGATAACAATGGCGATCAGGCCGCGGCCACACGGCTGCAGACGATCATGCAGTCGGCGTCGTTTGGTTCCGGCGCGCAAGCGGCTAACGGTCCTTGGACCATCGACGAAGTGGCGGCAACGGTGGAGGACTGGTTGCAGGCCAACGGCGCCGCCTCGGCAACGGTGGCCGTGAACTCCGCCGGCCAACTGGCGGTCAACGTCAACAACACCTCGCTGCACCTTGGTTTTCGCGACGAGGCGGCAACCACAAACGGCAGCGCCCGCCAGGATGCGAGCATTGCGTTCGACGCCAATGGCGACGGCACCATCGACGAGACAGTCTCCGGCTTTTCCTACTTCTTCGGGCTTAACGACCTGTTCGTCGACAACATGCCGGAGAACATCCACGAGACCAACGTCCTGGACAACGGTTTCACGGCCACCGCGGCGACCTTGACATTTCGGAATGCGGGCGGCGTCATCGGTGCGCCGCTGGCCATCAACGCCGGCGATTCGCTGGCCACCATTGCCGCCGCCTTCGACAACATCACCGGCCTCTCGGCCTCGGTGGTGCCCGAAGGTGCCGGTTCGCGGATCCGCATTGCGTCCGACGATGGCGCGAGCATTACGGTTACCCAGGCCGCCGGCAACACGCTGCTGAACGACATAGGCATGCACGTGATAGAGACCGGGGTGGCTTCCAACATCTCGGTGCGTAGCGACATCCTCAGCCAGCCCAACCGGATCAGCCGCGCGGCCTTGCAATGGGACGCGTCGAAAGGCGCGGCTGGCGCCTACTTCGTCAGCGTCGGCGACGCCACCGTGGCGCACGAGATGGCCGAGGCACTTCGCGGCAACAATTCCTTCGACGGTGCCGGCAGCCTCACGCCCATGGTGGTGAGCTTCTCCGACTACGCGGCATCCATCGTGTCGGGAAATGCCACTGCCGCCGAGACCAATGCCACGCAACTGGTGTTTCAGGATGCGCTGGTGAGCAACCTGAAGCAGAAGTCGGACACCATCAGCGGCGTCAATCTGGACGAGGAGATGTCGGAAATGATCCTGTTCCAGCAGGCGTTTTCGGCTTCCGCCCGGCTGGTGGGCATAATCCAGGAGATGTTCGACGCGCTGGAACGCGCGGTCTGATAGGGAGTAATCCACGATGACCCGCATCACCAATCTGGCGGCCAGCAACCACCTGGTCAACGTCATGCAGCGGACCCAGGCACGGCTGTTCGAAGCTGAGCTTCAGGTCAGCACGGAAAAGGTCTCCCAGGATTACGCCGGCATCGCTTCCGAGTCCCAGCGCCTGCTCAATCTGGAGAACACGCGCGATATCCTGGAGGAGTACGTCCGCAACAACGAGACCATGGCCATACGGCTCAACCTTCTCGGTGCCGTGGTCGATGGGGCCCGAGAATCGCTGCGCGATTTCCGCAAGCTGCTGGAAGACTACGGCCGTTCCAACCAACGGGATGCCACCAGCACGGCCGACATTCAGGAAGCGGCCTTTCGGGCCTTGAAGGACCTGGAGTCCTACTTGAACTCGGAAGTGGACGGCCGTTATCTGTTCGCCGGCAGCCGCCTGACCAGCCAGCCGGTGGACCTGGGGCTGACCACCCTTGCCGACTTCCAGGCGCAGTTCGACGGCGCCGCCGTCAGCGTGGAGACGACCCGAGACGCCAACCTCAAGGCGTTCTCGTTCGCCGACGACGGCAGCACACCGGCAGATACAACCTGGCTGGTGTTCGAACGCGACGGCGGCGGCAGTCCCGCTCGCGGTCGCATCACCGCCACCACCGCTCAGTTTGCCAACATCCCGGTTGGCACGACCATCACCGTTTCCGGAACCGGTAGCAACGACGGCACCTACACCGTCGCGGCGGTCACCGGCACCTCCATCGAAGTGGTGACCCGGATGTTTACCGACGAGGCCGCGTCGGCGACCGCCACGGTGACGCTGACCGACGGCACGCTTGCCGACGCCGACGTCGGCAACACCTTCGCCTTCTCCCGCGCAGCCGATACCATCACCGCCGCGGCCGGAACCTTTAGCGCCTTCGCCGCCGGGCAGAAGATCACGGTCGGCGGGACGACAGGCAACGACGGCACGTACACCATTGCGTCCGTATCCGGCGACGGCTCACAGATCACGATCGATCCCCACAAGATGACCGACGAGGGCTCCGGTGGCTCGGAGGTGGCCGGCATCATCGCCGCCACGTCGTATTACAACAGCGACCAGATCGCCACGCCCCACCGTATCGACGAGGACAGTGACTTCACCCTCGACCTCACCGCCGTCCATCCGGCTTTCGAGAAGGCGATTCGGGCCCTCACACTGATTGCCCAGGGCACCTACGGCACCGAGGGCGGGCTGGACGAGAATTTCGACCGGGTTCACTACGCCCTGAGCCTGCTGGACAGCGCCCTCGATCGCACCGGCGGCAACGACGGTCCGTTCGGAACCGAACTCGGTGGCAGCATCGAGGAAGTACAAATCGAGCTTGGCTATCGGCAGGTGCTGATCAACGATACCAACACCGGCCACCAGGACTTCATCACCTTCCTCGACACGGCCATCAGCGACGTCGAGGACGTGGACAACCTGGAAGCTATCACCAGGATGCTGGACGATTCCCGGGCCCTGGAGGCGTCCTACCAGGTGCTCGCCCGAATCCGCCAGCTGAGCCTGACGCAGTTCCTGTAATATACGGGCCCTTGTCCCGTAGGGGCAGAGCCGCGACACTGGCGAGCCCGTGCGCGAAGGACCTTCGTCGCCGCCCATGCCCCGCTTCACCGCCGTCACCGCCGAAGCCGATCCGGAGGCCGTCGCCCGGGTGCGCGACGACAACGCCTTCGGCAGGCGCCGGGCCCACCCCTATGGCGAGTTCGCCCGCGTCTACTACCCTGTGGTTCAGGCCGGCGCAGCACGCGATCACACATTCCTGATCTGCGACGCCGCCGGTCCGGCGCTCCTCGCCGAATGCTCGTCGCGCGACGGAATCGTTTCCCATTTCGGCTTTCCGCTGCGCCTTTGTCCGCGGGCAGACCTTGAAGACTCCGCCATCCGGGCGGCCGCGGCCTTTGCGCTCAAACATGTCGGCGAGTTGGCCGTGGGCCAAGGGGGGTCCGAGGCACTGGTTTCCGGCGGGGCACCGACGGGCCGGTTGGGTCCGGTCGATGAGGCCTGCCTGAACCACGGCGGCCGACCCCGCCTCGCCGTGCGTGCCGAGGCCGACCTTACCGCCGACGCTGACGCGCTGCGCCGCGATTTGCGGGACAGCTACCGATCGCTGATCAACTGGGGGCGGAAGAACCTGCGCCCGGTGTTCGTCAACGCCGACAACCCGAACCGGTCGATGGCCTCCGCGTTCGGCGAGTTCCATGCCCGCACTGCCGGGCGCGTAGTGCATCGCGACGAGACTTGGATGACCGTGTTCGACCGCGTCTTTGCCGGCGGCGGTGAGGTGGTGCTCAGCTATCTAGAAACAGGGGAGCTGGTATCGGCGGCGGTAATCGTCGACGAGGACGACACGGCCACCTATTTCGCCGCCGTCTACGATCGCGACCGGTTCGACAAGCCCCTTGCCCACTGGCCGCTGTTCGAGGCCATGCTGCGGGCTAAGGCACGTGGCCGGCGGTTCTTCGACCTCGGCGAGGTGCATCCGCGTGGCGCAGTCTCTGACAAGGAGCACGCCATTGGTTTCTTCAAGAAGGGATTTACGTCGCGGCTGGTGACCGAAACGGTGTGGGCGGTTCCACTCGGTCCGCGCTGACCAAGGCGGTTAGGCTTTCTCAGCGCTTTCCAACAAGCCTTCGCTGATCTGCAGGTTGATGTTAATCAGCGTGTCGATGGTCTGATCGCTGATCCCGTCGGCGCACCGGAAGGTGGCGTCGGCGACAAACCGGCCCAGCTTGCCCAGGTTCTCGCGCACGCCCTCCGGCAACGCGCTCTCGGGCTTTTCGGCCAGCGTGCGAATGGCGACCCAGAGCTCCAGGTTATGATTCAGCGCTTGGGTGAGCGCCGAGGGGTTGTCCATCGTCTGCCGCGCCGTGTCCAGCAGGATCGCCGCGCGCGAGAGGCCGAGGGCGTTCTGCTCGGCAGCGTTCAGATCGTCGAGGGCGTGTCCGTTGGCTCTCATAACAGCGCGTCTCCTGATGGCTTCCGATCGTCGGGAATGGTCAGCATATCGTTGAAATCGTTAAGAACCCTTTGAGTTCCGGGTCTCCTCCTCAACGGCTTCGAGAAACCGCTCGGCGGCCCGGGCGATGACCGGATCGGCCACCGGCGCGGCGTGCACCGAAGCACCCAGGCCGGACACAAATGCGGTCACGGCGTCTGCCACGGCCGCCGGCTCGGTGACCACCTCGACCCCCGGTGTCATGTCCAGCTTCGGGTTCAGCACGCGACGCCGGCCCGGTTGCAACGACAGCGCTGGAATACCCGCCAGGGCCGATTCCACCAGCACCATGGTGGTCATTGCCACGGCGCCGTCCACGTCGGCCAGGAAAACGTCCTCCGTCCCGTCGTTGTTGACGTCGTCGAGCTCGATCGCCAGTCCCGGCGGCGGTCGTATCGCGCCGATCCATCGACGCCAGCGGTCCACATCCTCGCGCGGATGTGGTCGAATCCGCAGGCGTAGGGGCCCCGCCGATGCCAGGCCGGCAACCAGCGCGTCTGCCACCGCCTCAGTCTCAAAGCCGACCGGCTCCTCCCCGGAATGGTCGGCCGCCAGCGGTTCGGAGAAGAATGTCAGCACCGGCGGATCGTTCGCCGGCCGCCCGCGACGCAGGGCCCGCAGGCGGCGAACCATGGACTGCAGGTGTGGCTGCCCGGTTACGTGGAGCCGCGACCGGCACCACGGTTCGGCGGCCAGGCTGCGGGCGAAAGGCGTATCCGGAACGCCGATAGCGTCCGGCTGGGATTCGGTGCCGTCGGGATCGACGAACCGGCGACGGGGATCGGTCCAGGCATCGACACCGGCGAACGACGGGATACCGGCGTCGCGCGCAACGTCCCAGACCAGCCGCTCGAAGCCGCTGAATCCGGTGCCCGTCACCAGCATCTGCGGGACCAACCGTTCGAGCCTGTGCCTCAACGCCGTGGCCGAAAGGCGCACCGCGCCGACGCCCACGCCGGCCCGCTCCCAAATCTGTACCGCCGGCCCGCGCGCCAGGAAATCGACGCCGTAACCTCGCCTCCCGGCCAGTATCGCCACCGGCAAAAGGAGGTTCGCGGCGCCAGGATCTTGGGCGGCGAAGACGAACCGCACCATGATCGGGCAGGCCACGCGCAGCCGCTGCCGATCACGCAATGCCGGCAGATTATCGGCCACCTTGTGGAATGCGGCGGCCACATCGGCCAGGTCTGCCTTGGCCATCGGCGGACGCATCATTTCGTGCGTGATCAGGGTGGCGTGGACGTTCTCGCATTCCGGGCACAGCCCCTCGCCGTATTCCGCCTGGCCAGCGTAGTGCGGACAGCGGAACGGACAGCCCACGGAGCCGTAGGCTACCTGCTGCTGGTACATGGGTTCGAGATACAGCGGCCGCACATAACCCTCGCCTATCACCGTGCCTTCGCTTTCGCGGCCCTCGGTGGCCGGCAGCTCGGCCTTCAGCGCGGCAACGAACAGCGCCCGCGGCACGTCGGTGGCTCGCTCGTCGTATCGCAGCGCGTGGACGTAGTAGACGTGGGTGTTGCCGGTGGCCACTTCCGGCAGCGTGATCCCGGGCACGCCGGCGAGGTTGGCTTCCAGCGTAGCCACGTTGGCCTGCCGGGCGGCCACCAGGTCCGGCCCCTTGCGCAACTGGCAGCGGGCGATGGCGGCCTCGATCTCGCCCATGCGGAAATTGAAGCCGACCATGTTCACCAGGTCGGTCTCGCCCTTGCCGCGGACCACTGCCTCGCCGTGGTTGCGGATCAGCCGCAGGCGGTCGGCGAAGTGGTCGTCGTTGGTGGTAACGACGCCGCCCTCGCCGGTGTGAATGTGCTTGTGATAGTTGAAGCTGAACACGCCCATGTGCCCCAGCGTGCCTACCGGCCGGCCGCGATAGGTGGCGAAGGGCGCCTGCGCGCAGTCCTCGATGACCACCAGCCCGTGTTCGTCGGCGATAGCCATGATCCCGTCCATGTCGGCGGCCTGGCCGAACAGGTGGACGACAACGATCGCCTTGGTGCGGGGCGTCAGCCGGGCGCGGATAGCCTCCGGGCTCAGGGTGTAGGTGGCCGGATTGATGTCGGCGAACACCGGCACCGCATTGAACACCACCGCGGCCGTCGCCGAGGCCATCATCGTGTAGGGCGAGACGATGACCTCGTCGCCGGGCCCGACCCCGGCCGCACCGACCGCCGCGTAAAGGCCGCTGGTGGCCGAGTTGACGGCAACAGCGTGCCTGGCGCGGAATTCCGCCGCCCACTCCGCTTCGAAGGCCTGCACCTGCGGGCCGCCCATGAAGTCGGCGTGCCAGCAACCCAGGTAGCGGGACAGGACTCCACTGTCCATGACCGCGGCAACGGCTGCCTTCTCCTCGTCGCCGATGACCCGATAGGCGGGAAACGGCCGGGTGCGGACTGGCTCGCCGCCCAGGAGCGCCAGCGTGCTCACTGGCCCGCTCCCGCCGCGCGGCTATCCAGGTCCTTGGTCATCCGAAGCAGCGCGGCGCAGGTCTCCTCGGTTTGCACCGCCAGATGACCGTCACACAACAACCGGGCGCCCGAGGTCAGGTGCGCGTGTAGGTTGTCCACCGCGCTGAGCATGGCGGCGTCGAGTCCGGTCTCTGACCAGGCCCCCGGTGCCAGCCCGCGATAGCCCGGAAACAGCGGATGGGCATGCACCCGCCGCCGGCGGACGCGGGCGCCCAGGTCCTCGATGACGATCCGTCCCTCGGCCAGCATGATGTCCAGCTCGAAGATGAAGAACCGTCGCGAGTCCTGTCCCGCCAGGTAGACCGGCGCGCCGTCGGCGGTGGTTAGCACGGCGTCGATGGTGGGGTCGTCGGCGGCGTGGTCCACCTGTGCCCGCAGCACCGCGCGCGGCGTCACCGGACCGACGCAGGCGGCAATGAGGTCGATCATGTGGCTACCGCAGTTGAGCAGACCCTTGCCGTAGCGGCCGACCACGAGCTGTACCGCCCCCCACTCGCCGGCTTGCACCTCGGCGGCCACCTCCGCCAGCCCCTCGTCCCACCGGCGCAGGTAGTTCACCGCCAGGGATCGCCCGGCCTCTTCGTAGGCGCAGGCCAGGCGTCGAGCGGCCTCGGCGTCGGCGGCCAATGGTTTCTCGGCGAAAACAGCCCGGACCGGCAGATCCAACAGTCCGCGCATGACCGTCTCGTGGGCATGGGTCGGCGCGCAAACGCTCGCCACGTCGAAGGTTAGGCCGCTTTCCCGGCAGGCATCCAGATCGGCGAATCCCCGGTCGACACCCCAGCGGGCCATGAATGCCCCGCTGCGATCGGCGTCGGGCTCCACGCAGGCGGCGAGCGCGAAACCCGGGTGGCGGGTATAGGCACCGGCATGGGTCAGCACCGCATCGCCGCCATGGCCTTCGTCGTGTCCGCCGGCGATGGCGCCGCAGCCAACGATGAGTGCCGACAACGGTTCAGACATAGCGGTGCTCCACGTGTTCGTTGATGGCCCGCATCGCCGGTTGTTGGCGCAGCAGGTGGAAGATGTCCGCCAGCCCGAACCCCGGATCGTTCGGGTAGAGGGCCTCGAAGATCCCGTCGACGAAACGATAGTCGTCCACGGTGTCGACGGTGAGTCTGAGCGTCGGGTCGGTGAACGCCGCCGGTGCCGCAACGTTGCGTATGCCATAGAGCTCCGGATGCTTGTAGATAAACACTGAGCCGTGCTCGCGGTCGAAGGGATCGTCGGTCCGCCGTGCCACGTCCGCCAGCACATCGGTGGCGAACACCTGGGTATCCATGCCGATGGGGTAGCTGCGGGTGAGGATGTTTGAGACGTGATCGGCGCCGCCCTGGCGATAGTCGGCAACGCACCGCTCCACCACCTCCGGATCGATCAGCGGGCAGTCGCCGGTGGTCTGCACAATCACGTCAATGCCGTGGGCCGCGGCGGTGCCCAGCAGCCGGTCGGTGATGTCCTCCTCGCTACCCCGATGCCAGCCGACGCCCAGGGTCTCCGCCAGCTCGACGATGGGGGCGTCGGCGGGATTCACCGTGGTCGCGATCACCACGCCATCCAGCGACGGAACCCGTTGCAGGCGTTCCACCATCAACGCCAGGAGCGGCCAATCCACGGCCTTTTTCAAGACCTTGCCCGGAAGACGGGTCGAGCTCATCCGGGCCTCGATGGTAGCGACGGTACGCATTCGTCGATAAATTAACTGTTTTCCGATTTTTTTTTCGCCCGAGCCGAGGCGGCCGGCGCTGCCCCGTAACCCGCGCCGGAACTCCCTCCACGACGGTGAAGTCCGGTATGTCCTGGGTCACCGCCGCGCCGACGCCGATGATGCACCAGCGCCCCACCGTCACCCCGGTAGCGATGCGGGCACCGATACCCACGACCGTGCCCTCGCCCACCACGATGCCGCTGCCTAGCGCCACTCCCGGGGCGATGTGGCAGCCGTCGCCGATCCGATTGTCGTGCGGCACAACGGCGCCGTTGTCGACGATGCAGGCATCGCCGATTTCGGTGCGGGTTTCGACGATGGCGCCGGCCTTCACGTGGCAGCCGCGGCCGATGGACGCGCTCGGTGCCACCAGCGCCGTGGGATGGACCACCGTGACCGCCTCCAACCCCACATCCCGGCACCAGTTGAGAAGGTCGAGACGCACCGCGCCGTCGCCGACCGCCAGCGCCACGCCGACGGCCCCGGCATCGCGCACGGCCTCCAAATCGCCGCCGGCGAACACCGGCCGATCACAAAGCTCGCGGGGCCGATCCGCGGCGTCGTCAAGAAAGCAGACCACGTCCAGGGCGTCTCCGGCCTCGGCGTTTTCCCACACCGTGACCGCGCCACGGCCGGCGCCGTAGACGGCAACGGGTCGGCGGCTCTCGCGAGCCTCGAAGCGCTCGGGTACCGCCGACCGCTTATCGCCTGCCCCGCCCTGAAGCCGGTCGTAGGCCGCCCGCACATCTCGTTCGCGGATCATGCCGCCGTTGCCGGCGGCAATAACGTCATCGATGTCGATACCAAGCGACTGTGCCAACCGTTCCGCCTTGCGGGTCGCCCGCAAGCCCTCCGGCCGCGCCGCTGCGACGGCGTCGCGAGCCAGGCGCTGCGCCGCCCGGGCCGCCTCCAGGGCCGACCGGTCATCGCCGATCCAACCCAGCGGCGCACCAACCGGGACCTCGTCGCCCGCCTCCGCGAGCAGGACGATGGTACCGGATCGGTCGGCCTCCACCTCGATGGTCGCTTTGGTGGTCTCCAGTTCGCAGATCAACGACCCAACGCTCACCGTCGCGCCGTCGGCGACCAGCCAGCGGACGAGTGTCGCCTTAGGATCATTGACCCCCAGTTGCGGCACCGTGACGGCGTGGATGCCGTCGGCCGCGGCGGTTTCGGGCCCGGGAGCCACACCCGCGATCGGTGGCAGCGGCCCGGCCTCGGGTTTGGCGCTCATTCGATAGCCCACCAGTCCAGCGGCGTGCCGCGTTTCAGGTCCTGCCGCGCTCGGCGACCCAGCACCGCCTCCAGGTGCTTGGGCTTGAGGCCCAGGCCGGGGCGGATGGAGCGCACGTCCTCGCCGGTCAGAGGTTGTCCGCGCGAGACGTCGCGCACTACATAGAGCGACCGGCGAAAGGTCATGCTGTTCGCCTCGCTGGCGGCACGGCCGTAGTGGACACCGCCCAGCGCCGCCCAGGCGGAGCGGCAATCGCGGACCAGCGCCGCCATCTCCGCCGGTTCCAGCGAGAACTCGGCATCGAGGCCGCCCTCGGCCCGGCTGAGCGTCATGTGCTTCTCGATGATGCAGGCCCCCAGCGACACCGCGGCAACGGCCACCGCCGTGCCGAGCGTATGGTCCGAGAGCCCCACCGGAACGCCGAAGGCATCCGCGAGATGCGGGATCGTGCGCAGGTTGGCGTCTTCGGCCGGCGCCGGGTAGGCGCTGACGCAGTGCAGCAGCGCCACGTCTGCCGCCCCGGCGTTCCGCGCCGCGTTCACGGCATCGGTGATCTCACTCAGGTCGGCCATGCCGGTGGAGATGATCAGCGGCCGGCCGGTGCCCGCCGCCGCGGCGATCAGCGGCAAATCCACCGCTTCGAAGGAGGCGATCTTGTAGGCCGGAGCGTCGAGGCCGGCCAGGAACGCCACCGCATGCGCATCGAAGGGCGCGCTGAACACGTGCAGGCCCAGCTCCCGTCCCCGCCGGAACAGCGCCTCATGCCACGGCCACGGTGTCTGCGCCTCGCGGTAGAGATCATAGAGGCGATAGCCGTCCCAGCGTCCGCCACGAACCATGAAGCCGGGCCCGTCGTAATCGAGGGTGATGGCTTCCGGCGCCAAGGTCTGTAGCTTCACCGCGTCGCAGCCGGCGTCCTTAGCCGCCTCGACGATGGCCAGCGCGCGATCCAGGTTGCCGTTATGGTTGGCCGACAGCTCGGCGACAATGTAGGGCGGTTGTCCCGGCCCAATGGGGCGGTTGCCGATGCGGAAGCCGCTTGGCCGTCGCTGGGAGCACTCAGACATCAACTCTCCGACGGACCGACAGCGATGGACGACGCCCGCGGCAATTCGATGGGCGTCGACGTCGGGGTACCGCCCAGCGTTAGTACTGCCTTGGTGATTTGCGACACCGACGGCAGAACCGCCGCCTCAAGGTCGCGGGCGCAGGGGATTGGTGCGTCGGCGGCGCCGATCCGCACAACCGGTGCCTCGAGGACGGAAAACAGGTCCTCATGGAGGCGGCTCGACACCTCGGCTCCCCAGCCGCCGGTGCGCGGGCCCTCCTCTACCACCACCACACGTCGGCTGCGCCGCGCCGCCGGCAAGAGATCGCCCAGCGGCAACGGCCGAAGCCGTGAGGGCACCACCACCTCGGCCACCACCTCCTCGCCGACGAACGCGGCAACGGCGGCTTCAGCCGCCATCGACGCCGCCGCCCCGTAGGCGATGATGGTCACGTCCGGCGCCTCATCGGGCGCCACGGTCAACCGCGCCGTCGGCAGCGGCGCATCCGCACACTCCCACACCGCGTGCACGGGCAGTCCATGCAGGGCTTCGCCGGAAGCAAACACCGGCTGCGGATAGAGGATCTTGTGCTCGACGAACAGCACCGGATCGACTTCCTCCCGCACGCACCTTGACAACAAGGCGCCGGGATCGTGGAACAGGCTGGGCGAGGCAATGCTGAGGCCGGGGACGCCCATGAACATGGCTTCGAGGGATTGGCTGTGAGTGGCGCCGTAGCAGCGATACCCGCCCATGGGGGTGCGGATCACCAGCGGCACTTGCACGCCGTTGCCGTACATGGCCCGGAACTTGGCCGCGTGATTGACGATCTGGTCGGCGCACAACGCCAGGAAGTCGCCGAACATGATCTCCACCACCGGACGCATGCCGCGCATCGCCATGCCGATGCCGACACCGGCCAGCGCCGCTTCGCTGATGGGGGTGGTCACCACCCGGTCGGGATAGGCGGTGGAGAGACCGCGGGCCACCTTGAATGCGCCACCGTAGGGGTCCAGCACGTCCTCGCCGATCAAATAGACCCGCGGGTCGGCGGCCATCAGCCCGTGCAAGGCGGCGTTCAACGATTCCACGTAGCGCATGTCCTGCTCGCCTTTCTATCCAGCGGGCGCAATATCCGACGCCGCCAACGGCATGGCGTCGACGGCCCGCTGCGCGGTTTCCAACCGCCGCTCAATCTGGCTCTCGATCTCATTCAGGACCGCCGGGTCGAGACGCCCGCGTACGCAGTCGAGAGGATCGTGGTCGCGTCGCCACGCCGCCACCTGGTCCGCGGGCCGGTCGTCATCCCGGACGCTGTGGGCGTTGAAGCGATGAGTGTTCACCACTTCCACGTGGGCCCGGCGACCGCGCCTCACCCATTCCACAAGCTCAACGAAGCGCGGCAGCAGCACGTGGACGTCATGGCTTTCCACCACACCGGCGGAGAGGCCGAAGGCTTGCGGCCGATGCACCAGTTCGCCGGTGTGGCCCGCCCCCCTTAACCCGATCCAGATGAATTGGCAGGGAAGCTTGGCATCTGGGTCCTGAGGAGAGGGGGCATTGAGATGCCGAGGAAGCGGTTTTCGGTCGAGCAGATCATCAACCTGATGCG
>Ga0209780_1000095_pt1 | contig 37040 bp, 22 predicted proteins | sample WorMetexBAHAMAS2_FD_187384 | JGI IMG/M metagenome (GOLD analysis project Ga0209780, IMG submission 187384) | Marine gutless worms symbiont microbial communities from Max Planck institute for Marine Microbiology, Germany - Inanidrilus exumae... | ecosystem: Host-associated > Annelida > Digestive...
TCTGCTACAACATTCTAGTTACAGTTGGTAATCTGTTAAGAATTAGTTACTGGAAATATTATATATTATTTTACTCCCAGAAATACTACTGCTGTGTAGTTTTAATTTGCAAAGTTGCAGCATAAATAAAGTCATTCTTTTGTGTCACTAGCACTTCCAGTAATTTATATTTGAAAGTTAGCAGCATAATAGTCAGTGGACAAGTAATCATGTGCATGTGTGCAAAAATTTATATATGGACTTTTATTTCATTTTGATTTAATGCCTTTACTGCATGACAGTGTTAATGATGTTTTTGGGCTGTCTGTCAGCTGTGTTCATTTGTCCGTCCGTTTGCTCGTCTGTTTGTCTGGGCAGATATTGCTACCATGATATCTCATGAACAGCTTGAGTAATTTTAATAAAACTGACAGGTAATATTCATTCACTAGCCCCTACTGATGACCTGATTAGATTCTGGTGGTCAAAGGTGAAGGTCACAACAGGCCATCGATGTGGTGAAAGCCTCCATGTCGATGTTGTGACATTAAAGCTTATCTTCTAGTTCTTATTTTTTGTTTGCCTTTAGCACTTTGACATTCCAGAATGCAGGAACAGATCAGTTTACCACTCCAGTATTCTCCAAAGATTTGTTTGATTCTTTTGCTGGCTCACTGGCCTAATGATTGTAAATATTGTAAACTTGGAAAAATGCATGTAGTGTATCTTTGTTTTTAATTTTTTTGCCATTTAATTTGCTATAAGTAGCTTTTACTTTCTAATTTCTATTCAGCAGGTTACTAAATGTGGACACAACTTGATCAGTGAATTGCGGTTAAGGTGAATCTGCAGAATTGAGAGTAATTTATACGCATGCTGTGCATTGCAGGTGTTTGTGGTGGAAGTGCTTCTGGTAAGACAACCGTGGCCCGCAAGATCATTGAGGCACTAAACGTTCAGTGGGTTAGCCTTGTTTGCATGGATTCATTTTACAAGGTCTGCTTACGGGACTTGTGTCTTGTATGTCATGCGGTTTGGAGTTATAAGTGATGAATGAACTTGAATGTGTAGTTAATCTTCTCTTTCAAAGCAGTTTATTAGCCTTCGCTACTCGACAATATAGGCGAATGCATTATGTTTTTAGGCTGTCCCATTGTTCTGTTTATCCACACATTCGTTCATCCTGTCAGATATTGTTAGCACGATATCTCATGAACGGCTCGAATAGTTTTGATAAAACTGACATGGAATATTCACTATCCCCTCCTGATGACCTGATTTGATTATGGTGGTCACAAGGTCAAGGAAGTTTTAAGTACATACAAATTTTGATTGATCTGTTTAAAAAAATTAGTTTAGTCATAGATTGTGATCAATGTGCTGTATCAAGGTGCTGCATTAAAATGGTAACAGTAACAAATGCTTTTATTTGAACATTATAGGTATTGTTCAATAAACTTTTAGCTTTGTGATGTTTGAAATTTCCAGTGTACAATGAACTGCAGCATGTCTGTTGTGTAACTTTGGTCTTGATATGACTTGTTTACATAACTAAGCTTCATTTATGTACTAATTTACAGGAATTGTCAGAAGAGAAGCACAAACAGGCCATGGAGAACGAGTACAACTTTGACAGTCCTGATGCGTTTGATATTGAGTGCATTGTTTACACGTTACGACGGTTGAAGGAGGGCAAAAGTGTGGAAATACCAGTTTATAACTTCACAACGCACAGAATTGAGAAGAAAAAGGTTATATTTTTACCTTATTTTTATCCCTGCGAAAGCGATGGAATATGTTTTCACCGGTGTTGGTTTGTGTGTCTGTCTGTGACCACGATAAGTAAAATGATTGTGGATGGATTTGTACCAAATTTTATGGGAAGGTTCCTAGGGGAAAGGGAAGACCAAGTTCATGTTTTGTTATGATTGGTAGAGGGATGTGGAAGTAACGGTCAAGAAACTCTGTAAACCGGCAATTGTTTACATTTTACACTTGAACGCTGAATCATATCCGCGAACGGTAACGTAATATAACGGTCAAAAAACTCGGCGATTGCTTTCACGGAGATTTGTACTCTATCAGAGTACTTTCCATCTAGTTAATTATTGTGTGGGAAAGACCAGCGATTTGGAGTTGCTGTGGCTCAGTGATTAACTTTCCACCCAAACCTCCAGGGATACCTGGTTTGATAGTACCTGAAATCACTGTGAGTCATTAGTGGAAAAGGCATATTTGGCAATGATTTCTCGAGTGTTTTGGAGAAAGTCTGATAATATATGTGCCGTGCCTGAGCATTGGATGCGGAAGTACGCAACATTAAGAGGTGTTTAAATGAAGACATGTTGTTATTATTCTGTGACTGTTAACATTCTAATGTAATGTGTACATCTAGACTTATTTCCTTAAGTTGGAGTGTTCCAACATCAGGTATTTTTCTGTATTTCACATTTCGTGGTATTTGTGTTGCATTTGTATTGATATCCAGAAACAACTGAGTGTACACTTTTTTGTGTTTATTATTAACAGTTACAAGTTTATGGTGCAAACGTGGTCATATTCGAGGGCATCATGGCATTTGTGAATCAGGAAGTCCGCGATGTAAGTCTAAAAATTAATTATATTATGCTATAATGTGGGCCAGCTTCTTAGTAGCTAAATACATATGGCACAGTGTCTGGCAAATGCGAACAATTGCAGTAGATTGCAGTGTGATGCAGCTATAATACGTACAACCTTCTTGAGTGGTGTCGATATTTGAACTGAGGGACATCATATTTGAATACAGTGCATGAACAGGAGGTGTGCATTATCTGTTTTGCTGTATGACCGACTAACTAAACTTTAAAAGAGAGATTAATTTGAAAAATAGTTGTCTGTGCCGTGTCAACAGGCTCCAAGTCAGATGTTGTCTGTTACTAGGCAACTCGCAGTATACACTGATGAGTTTGCCAATCAACACCATTTGCTAGGTATCACCTAACATGCGAGATCTGAACTCGAAATACTTCAAGTAAAAATTCATGTTTTATTTGGGACATTTAGTCTAATTTGTTTAGATTTCGGTTTAATTGTTATCTATCATTCTGATTCTGACTTGGTATTTTTGGACTTTGACCACTGTTCTCGCATACAACTCATTATCACATTTAGTTATTATCCACACTGGCAGTTGCATGGATGGGATTTTCAGCGGTGCTTATGTGTTTGTCTATTTTGCACACGATATCTCAAAAACTGATGCAGCTAGGATCGCTAAACTTGACATAGAAATGTTCCACCAAAAGTTCTGGGAACCCGTTTATTCTTGGGTCAAAGGTCATTGTCATGAGGCACAATTCAAATGAATGCCAGTGTGGACATTTGCAGACAACAGAAAATGATGTATATCCTAGTATGGTGTCCTACTTCTGCTTTTCATTTTTAGCTAGCCTGATTTTTCAGACTTCCAGTTAGGCCAAGTCGCCCAATAGCGAAACTTTGGGATTTCTGGAGCAGGATTTCAGATGCCTTTCTTGTTGCCCATTAGCAGTGTCACAGCACCTGATGGACTTATCATAGTATGGTGTCGATTGATGAAATTTGCTGATGAAGGCTTAGTGTGACTTAACCATTGAAACAATAATGCTTGGCAACATCACCCTATATGGGCTCCGGAACTATAATGCGCCATGATTAGTTTGTTGATTCCGGTGGTGTATAAATTGTTTACTCATTTCCTTCCTTTCTTACTTACTGCCTTATTTACTTACTTTTTCTTTATTTCTTACCTGTTCACTTCTTAAGAATAGACCTTTTTTGTTTTCAGGTTTAAGTTGGTGTTTATATTGTGTTATAGTACAGTTTTTTATGGATGCATGTTTGCTTTTGTTGTGTTAGATTTAGTTGTCCAGTACTAAGCCAAGCAATTGGCTGGGAAGAACGTCTCTGAAATAACCTATTTTTGTCCAGTGGGATGTAAATCCTTAACTCAGTAACTTATTGGAGTGGCAGCAGTCACAAAAGTACTTGCAAAATGAAATGCTATGAAATAGCATTGTCATTCAAATGCAGTGTGTTAACGGCCCGATGTTTGCGTGCTCAGATAATGGACATGAAAGTGTTCGTTGACACAGACTCTGACATCCGACTTGCTCGCCGACTGAAACGTGATATAAGCGAGCGTGGCCGTGATCTCGACGGTGTACTGAAGCAGTACGCCAAGTTTGTCAAGCCAGCATACGACCACCACATTGAACCTTCACGGTCGTATGCCGACGTCATTGTCCCAAGAGGTTTATCTTTCCGTTAATTTGTCATAGTTATTCTATATTCTGTTATGTTTGTTAAGCAGCAAATAATTTATCTTTAAAGTTTCTGTACTTTTGTTCTTTTATATCACACAAGAAGCTATAAGATGTTTCTGCTCACAGCTTGTAAGGTATTGCAAGTCTCATAGAGGCCAATAGCCAAAGCAGTGGGAATGGCCAAATGTTGACCTTCTGTGTCTATGAAACCCCTGAACGGATTAAAATGAAACTTGGAATATATAAATATGTCACATGTATCCATTTTGGGGATTAAATCCCGGAAAAACTCATATTTATGGGGCTTGAATAGGCGTTTTCAAGCCTAACTTGCAGAATATTAAAACATTATCGAAACTACTGCGTCGATTCCGACCAGATTTTTGCAGTGACAAAGACCAGCAAATTCTCTTTAGTGCATGGTCCAAACATGCACAGGACAAATCCAAGATGCCGTTTTGAAAAAAAATTGAAATATTGTTATATATCAGTAATGGCTTGACCATTGGCGTGAAATTTGGCATATTGATGCATATCGGCCCTCTGCGCCTCACTGGCCATTAAAAAAATCCAAGCTGGCAGACCTTTGGTGCTGTTAAATTGCAGTATCTCAACAACAATTTGACCAATTTCTACTAAACTGGCTTGATGACGCGCATTGCCACTCTGAACCATACCAACTGTTGGAATTTCACATTTTTAAGAAACATTATGGCAGACGGCCGCCATTTTGAAAACCATTAAATCGTTATATCTCAGCAGTGGTTTGACCAATAACAATGAAATTTAGGATGGTGACACATACTGTCCCAGTGAACACTTTACTATGCCGGCCCGTGCACCACACTTACTGTTTTACCTAATAAAACAGCAAAAATATTTAACAACATTGGAATCAGTTTTTAGTGTTGTTACGGTGGCAGGAATTTGCAACTCGGTCGGTGGCGGTGTTTTTTGTGACATACCACTGCAGTGCTGGTTCCGGTGTCAAGGCTAGGGTTGTTAATAATTATAATAATAATAACCAGGATGATAATTATGGTGCTGTCATCATGGCAAAGCCATTGCGAGAGTTCACCCGGTTCATTCGATGAATGCAGATTCAGCACTGAGGTGGCCGCCAACCCTCGGACCAAGCCATCCGACTTGGACTGGGAGTCAGCCAGAAAGAAATGGCAGCTAGTGTCCACATCCACCGTCACCATTTTATTATTACTCAGCCCGAGAGCTGATACTCATTTTACCGTCCCACGAAAGGTGGAAGGCTGAGTCGACCTAGGCACTGCAGTAAGGGTGTCAACCCGTGTCCAAGGCTGTATGTCTCAGTGGCTGTTACCATTAGGCCACTGAGACACTTGTTAATCGAAAATAGGTGGATGTAGCGGCTTCCAGATGGAGATCATTTCGGCTATCCTGGAATGTGGCTAATTGCTCACTGAACGCGATGTGAGACCGTCGCGGCGGTCTTACTAATACAGTGCCTAGACTACCCATTCAGCTCAAAGATAGGCTTCAGCCAAATATTGGATTCTCTTTATGACGTGTTTTGGCGGTGTTCACATGTTCGGCTATAACTCGACTGAAAGTGAACTGATTTGGATGAAATGTGAAGCACTCGTTTTGAGTACATTGCTGGGGGCTGGCCCTGGCACATATTGGGTGTGATCGGTGTAGTGACAGCTGGAGAGCCGGACGAAATAGTTTTGTGAGGTAAGCAGTGCATGATTTTATTAGTCGGCCAAATATTCACGACATTTGAGCACAACACGTCGATCGTTGTCGCGATAAAAACGTTCGGGGAGGGCTTTTGAAAATTTTACCATTAGGGGTTGTTTATCCCCCAAAAAATTATAACATCTTGCGACTTCAGGCCGCCATCACTTCGCAGTGATAACAGATCTCCAGAAGTTCACGACCAAAATAACCTTTTACGAGATGTATAATTTCCATTTGTGCTATTGAAATCAATTCAAAGTTATTCCCCTGACCTGTACACTCCGTACAAGAAACCTCCCCACATTTTCTGTGACATCCGACGCGGGTTGACAACATGGCAGATAATGCTGACATCACTCAGTCGCAGGCAGCCAATCACCATTGACTATTGAGCAGGGTTCCCACGGGTCCTGAAAAGTCATGAAAAGTCCTGAATTTAGAGTTTTCAAAATGCAGGACCTGAAAGGTCCTGAAATTGGACAGTGGTCCTGAAAAAGTCTTGAAAAGTGCTGAATTTGACTAGTTCCCTCCTGAAAAACCAGGTTGCTGAATGAGTAATTTTTAGAGAGCAACACTGCGCAGCAATTCACTTGCAGGTGACACTGTGTACCATGTTATTCTCTTGAAATTATGTACAAGGTCGTAGTTTACACGTAGAAGAGGTCATGATTTTCTGATGTTTAGGGGGTCCTGAAAAAGTACTGAATTTTGGTTATGTCATTACAGTGGAAACCCTGCTATTGAGTCACGTGACACTAGGCCTCGTTGAATGCAAGAAGTAAACAGCTTGTGCACAGATAGCCAAGCGCTTTGAGCCGAATACTGTATTGTGGGCATTCCACACAATATGGCTATCTTGTTATGAACTGCATTGTTGTAGGTGGTGAGAATCAGGTTGCCATAGACTTAATCGTCAAGCATGTACATTTGAAACTAAAAGAGGTATAGTGTTGGTTTCTAAAGCACTGCTGCTGCTCTCTCTAGGATTCTGTTTAAACTCAGAGAAGTGTGTGTGTGCATGCGTGCATGGGTGGGTGCGTTTCTTTGCCACAGTTTTTAGTGGATCACATGCAGTATGACCCGATCTAGGGTCAAGGTCACGAGCCCTTAAAAGTCGGAAATTCAGCCATTTTCAAAGGCTATCTCGGAGTATCTCCTCCCCCATTTATAATGGGGGCTGGCAAATGACAATGGATTCTTAAATTAGGGCAGAATACCCAAAGCTTATCATGGCCGGATTCTTGATTTTTGTCCTAGTTTTTGTGTCGCGTGACTTTGAAGTTGGCAGTAAGTAGGAGTCGACCACCAGTCCCGTACAGGGCTAATTTATTGATAGTATTGCTAAATGTTTGAATGCTGTGTCATACTCAGTTTGGTTATAAATAACTGTTGGCCATCCTTAAACTGGCGGTACTAAATCTCCGCCTACGACCAAGTCCCGATATAGCCTATTTTGTGCTGAAATGGGACGTTAAGCTCCCAACTAACCAACCTGATGCTTCATGATGTCATTATAGGCATTAGCATATCGATTGTGGAAACCTTCATTCCAGCATGCAGCAACCATAGTTCTGGGAACGACTTTATGAAAAGAAATGTTTTTAATTGTCTCTTGAAGGAGAAGAGGGAAGTAGCTGTTGTGAATGAGCATGCTAGCATGCTGGCTGAGTGCATGGTCCATATAGTGTAGTAGGAGTTCTGTCATACACTGAGGCTGAAGTTCTGTTTTGCTGATAGTGAATCAAAGTTAATTTGCAATGTATGTTTTCACTGCCTTGCAGCGTGGCTTTCAATTTCGTTGCCAGTTGATGCGTGATGCTCATTATGACCAGCCGCTGCCATGCTCATTGCATTGCCTAGAGTCAACGCACCAAGTTTCTGGTCTACACACATTTGTCCGGTTTGTTTTTGTTTTTTGAAACAATTTTTTACAAGAACTGGCAACATGTCATTGCTTCGGATATTGGTTTGAATTCTACCAGGAAATGCTGTTGTATCTGAACAGTTTATAACATTAGTATGTTGTGACCAGTTAACTGCTAGTATTGATCGCTGGTGGCTGCTTCACATGCGTATATTTGTTGTTGTTTGTAGTAACGCTCTTCTTTTCATCTTATTCGTCTACTCTTACGACCCATTAACACGTCATCGATGTTGTTAAATTATTATTTTGCAAGTGCTATAGTTGCCATAGAATTCAGCCAGTTGACAGCATCTTCTTCGGTGTCATGTAGAATCGTCAGTCTACCTTAGATCTTGGTTTGCAGACAGGAGTCCTCGATGTGGCTCATGGTTTGGGGCTCACCACATGAGCAGCTCAGCGACTGTCAGGCCCCACTTGTTTAGAGAGGCTTTGCAGGGACCCTGGCCTGTGCGGAAGCGGTTCATCAAAGACTGTGAACAGCGAGGGACATCAAAATCTGGCTGACGGCTGGTTGGATCCACCACTATGGCATGGTTAGTTACCAAAGTTGATTGCCAGTCCTCTTTCCACTGTGTGTTCATGTCCACAGGTGGCAAATCTGACCAGATGGGATGTTGTGATGAAAGTTGTATGAACTGGCCTGTCTGGATAACTCTCTTTTGGACAACATTTTGTCCATGGCTGGCTTCTGAAGCAAGTTTGGTGGAGGAATGTTAGCCAACACTGGCAGCCATTGGGTTTGTGTGGGACACAGACATCCTGAAATAAGCCACATGGTACTGTGTTATTGAGAATCAACCATGTTTGTATGACTAGATCTTGGCCGTACCGGGCAGCTGTATTCAGTGTTGTGACACAGTTGATGCCATTGACGACATGTTAGCATATCAGATGCTGTGAACCAATCTTTAATAAATTTTTGATGGTGCATTGCTTCCACTTTTGATACTGTTATTGGACCACTGGCGTAAAGGGAACAACGTCTCTGATATCATGAGTTCAGTGGTGAGTCATGAAAGTTTAAGGCCAGTGGGTGATTTTTCTGGGGTGTGGTCACTGCTTAGGTTTCACTCCAGTCTTTTGACATGGTCGGGGAATCTGGCCTGGCCTGTAAGAAATCCTGTGCCAAAGGTTCTCTCCTGGAACAGGTGGAGAAGGAAACCAAGGAAGAACTGGCTGATCCAGGAACACCTGGAAAACACTCACTGAAAATTGAGAACACAGGTGGTGATGATATGGCATTGTCTGTACATTATCATGCATGCATGTGTTTCAGTGATCGAGAAATTTCACGAGATGAGTTTATCTTTTATTCTAAGCGCCTGATGCGTCTGCTTATAGAATTTGCATTGTCCATGTTGCCGTTTAAGGTCAGATGCTGTTTCAAGTTATTTTATTATTTTGGCCATGAAAAGGTGTCAGTTTCATAAGTTGTCATAAATGACTACTGAATTATAGTCATTAATTTGTTATTCTTACATTTTACATAGTAGCAATTCTTCAGTAAGATTTGGCAAAATATCTTTCAATCTTGAATGGACCACTTCTTGTCACAAGACTTTTCCATTCTACTAATAACTTCAAATGCTGTCTGAAAAATCGTTCGGCCATCTGATTTTAGTGTTCGAGGCAGAGCAGTTTGTCCAGTGTGACTCTTGTGTCCAGGCAACAACTTTTGAAGTAAATAACGTTTGATGTGAATATTTGGCATGCTGGTTTATCTTGACCATATCCGGGTTAAGTTCAGAGATCAGAGGTTAGGTCAACATTTATGGTCACGGGATGAAAAGTATTTTCTCAGCAGTGATTGAGGTGACATATATTTTGCTGTTGTCAAGTTCTTCATGCTAAAGTGGCAGGTGCAACCTCGAGTGAGGGTTTCCTAGTTACATAGCCTTCCAATGCTGCCAACCTAGCAACGGTCCTCATCCCTTGATTCAGTTGTGACTACTGACTTTGTGCACCTTAACGGATGTTTGTATTATTATTATTAGCTTGCATCGCATGCGTGCAATGCTGCCGTTGCGGCCTACGGTCTCTGTTTATGTGTTGGGCACACCGGTGAGCTGTGAACGGATCGAGATGCCCTGTATGGGCTCCGGGGTGATTTATTTGTTGATTTATAAGCTATATAAATTGTTTGTTTGTTTGTTTATTGGACTTACTTACTTTATTTTGTCCTCACTTTTTTCTTTCCTAATACCTGCTTCCTTACTTGTTTACTTCATGACTGATCTATCCACTTCTTTCAGAATAGGCCCATTTTGTTTCCAGGCTGGAGGTCGTAGGAGGTAACCAAATCTGGCTTTAGTTATTTGCATTTATTTTATTTTGTTTGTATGTTTGCTTTTGTTGTTTTTAATTTAGTTTTTAGTACTACACCAATAGGTTGACTGGGAAGAATGTCTCCAAAATGGCCTATTTTGTGTCGGGTGTTTCGTAAAACCTTAGGTCAATCAACTAACAGATCGGTATGTCATTGGGTGGGGAAGCTGTCTGATGTGGATCCAAGTAACCATAATATTTAATGTGGGTCAAGATCGGTCAAATCCATTTGCTCCGCGAAGATGACCAGACGGTGATGTGGCCTTTTTGCGAAATTACTTTGGATGCTTGTTTATTTTCATCACAGTAGCCATGTGATTACATTCTTTAACTAAATGCCAACATCTTTGTTGTCACTCAGTTTGAAGAGATTTATCATAAAATCAAATAAAAACGCTCACATGATGGTTTAGCATGGAGTTCAGGTGTTTGAGTATTATAGATATTGTTTACTTTTGTAGACTGTAAAGGTCGACACACCTCAAGGCATAGTCTATGAAGGTGTCCGCATGAATACAAACAAGGTATGCAGCCTGTAATTCTACCTTGTCTATTCCCGTTAGTGTTTAGTAAAGGTGCTTGTCACTTACTGATTGATATTAGTTACTTATTGATTTTGAATCGTTATGCAGTTGCAGAGATGCAGTTGTAGAAATCATCATGAAGGTTTATGTGAAGATGAATTGCTTGAAACAGTTGTAAGCATTTGATTGTGTTAAAGTGTGTGTGCATAGTGGAGCTATATAAGCTGTTATAGACACTGTCTGTCTGTCTGTCTCGTTAACCACTGGTATTGAGTTAAAATGACTGGCTGTAAAGTTACATGATTTTCATTATGGTACATTTTAACCCTTCAATTCCAGGTTTTTGACGCAAATGTTTTGTTTTTAGAAATCCACATCATCCTAGTTGTTGCGCCGTACAGTACATGTGCACCATGATTTGTGCGTTTAGTTCGACTTGGTACATGTATGCTCTGTAGCAGTCGCTCGGCATGCATTGCCCAGAGGTAAAAAGGTCAAGGATGCACAGTTACAAAACCGTCATGGTCACACGTTGCTAGTGATGCATGTAGCTACCGCCGTTGCCGGCGTGGGTCTGCATGTCGATATGACTGTGTATGTTTTCTAGTTGTACTTTATTATTGTAACAGAAGTAAACATTGATGTATGTCAGATCTGCGGAGTGAGTATTCTGCGTGCTGGTGAAACGATGGAGCCGGCTCTGTGTGATGTCTGTAAAGACGTTTCTCTTGGCAAAATTCTGATTCAGACGAACCTAGACACTGGAGAACCAGAGGCAAGTTGCCATCACTACTGTTACTAGGGCTGTAAATTTGTTTCGGCCAAAAATACGGAATTTCGTGGCTAACTTGTGGCAAAAATGCCAAGTTCGCAATTTGCAGTCGCAGTTATAGCAATATAAAAGAGCCAAATCCCATCTTTTAGATGTAAACCTATAACCGTTTTCGCTTTTAGTAACAAACTTATCAAGAAACATTAATTGGAGATAAGTCAAAATTGTCAGTGAGTAAGTACCATCAATTCGTTCTGTACATTTCAGTCAGTTTTATATTGAATTGCATGTTGTAAATAAAGTTGTATAAAATAAAGTTGTATACATTATTGTCGTTTCTATGCTGCATTTTATAGTTCATGCTTTTTACCTGCTGCAAATGTTATTTTACATACAGCCATGCAGCAGTTGACACCATTTCAACTGACAGAGGCAATTATGTGTTCGCTCTGTGATAGCTGAAATTTGTGTTCTCATTCGTAGAGTCGTATCAGAGATTATAGGTTGATCCAAACTGATTCCTATTGTTACAGCTGATGCATTAAAATAACAGATGTCACAATTTTTGGTAAGCCATGCACAGTAACTGATGGCAAGATTATGTTAATTTCTATTAAATAACATAGTGATTGAATTCGTTGTTGTGCATTATTTATTGTCTTGAAATTAGACAAATGATATGAAATGTGTTGAGATGTTTGAAGGAATGGTGTGATGCTTCGGTGTTTGTGTTATTACAAGTTGGCCCCCAGTTGCTATGGAACTGGCTGATCTCCATTATCTTGGCTGTTGATATTGTTATGTGTGTGTTATGGTAATTTTTTCTGGTTGCTGGTTGTGTAGCTTCACTACCTGCGACTTCCAAAAGACATCAAAGACCGGCATGTGATGCTGATGGATGCTACTATGGCAACTGGTGCAGCAGCCATGATGGCCATTCGTGTTCTCCTGGACCATGATGTACCAGAAGAGAATATTTATCTTCTTTCACTTATCATGGCTGAATCTGGTATGTGTGTGAAGTTGTATTTGACATACCAGATTGGTTGCCACTAACATTTTGCTTGTTACACGTGCTCTGGTATTAAGAATAATTATTGTTGATAGAATTATTGTTGATAAAGATCATAATGAACATAATTACATCGACTTGCCAAACACGCATGAGAGCTGTTGATCTGAAACTTGGCATGGACATAGAGAGGCACAATACACTGCTCTTCCAAAGTAGATTTTTTATATCTATCCCCTAAAAAAATTTGGCGCCCCATTTAATTTTGCATTTGCATTATCGGAATAGGGCTATAGTATAATAGAGGGGAAATATTGTGGCTTGATCAATTTTGGCATATAGTCGGGGAATGGATTAAAGGAAAACACGACTTGCAAATCTAATATGAAAATGTGCATAAATATATCATGTCGCAGGGCCTGAATCATTTGCAGGAAAGCAGAGACATGTATTTCATTTTTAATGTCAGGTTTTGGATTGTAGATGTATGTGGAAATCTGAAAGTAGTTCTAAAAGTTCAGAAAATGGCATATAAGATGCTGCAAAATGTGCCACAGCATGGAACGTTGTTTTAAATTATGGCAAATCTGTATTTGATAAAGTTAGTTTTTTTATGTTTGACCAGAAGTGTTTTAAGACACCACTTTGGTCAAATGGTGGCTTAGAACACAAGGCGAACATTTTGACCAAACTGGCAGTCGCATGTGGATCATTTCTCACTGACAGCTGACTGCGGCTATTTTATTTTGATATGAGATTGAGTGTTTACCTTGTCATTTGTCGTTTGGGCTACGTTACAATTTTTATTTCTATTTGTGTTTCCTGGTATTGCACAGATTTGTATCTGAAAATGCTTCAGAAACAGTGGTCTTCAGGCCAAAGGCCCCGTGTGGGCCCGGGCATTCCTCCCCTTTCCCTTCACTTCTCTGCTTTCTACTCTTAGCCTATCTTTTAGTATCTTTCACTTTTCCCTTTTTTCCTTCCTTACTTCACCGATTTTCTTGCTTTTAACCCATTCTAAAGTCCCACTCCGTTTTCAGACCAGATGTCTTAGGAGGTGACTAAACCTGGCTTTAGTTTTTTTGCTGATTTTGTGTTATATGTAGTTTTAATTAAGGATGCATGCTTGTTTTGGTTGTATTTGATTTAGTTTTGTCTTGTGGTATGATAGTTGTCTCCCCCTGTTGTAGGCACTAGCGTAATAATTTAAATGCTGTTATGTAACATCTTCAGTGAGATCAGTCGCACATGTGAGTTTGTCATCAGGCACTGTCATATTGGCAGTGATACCGTGCATCTGAGAAGTTAGTTGTAGGTCTAGTGCTATCACAGTCTCGGTTGCCTTTGAGAGGGAGAGGCCTCACTAGTTTTATGGTACTTTTGCATCAACATTAGATAAAAGTTCATTTTGATAGTTGTTCATGGTGTGTTGTAGGGGTCCACAGTGTAGCATATGCATTTCCAAAAGTTCATCTCGTAACAACAGCCGTTGATCCAGACATTAATGACCAGTTTTACATTCTGCCTGGAATTGGTGAGTGCCGTCATCATGAAGCCATTTCATACATCTCGCTGTCTTCTGTTTCAGTATATGTATTAACTGCATTCGTCATCCGACGTTGTCGGCGTAGGCATTATGCGTCTGCCGCATTCATTCATCCGTCCATTTGTCCGGATGGATGTTGTTACTACGATATCTCATCAACACCGCGAGCAATCTCCATGAAACCTACAAGGAATATTCACTAGCGACTACGCATGACCTGATTAGATTTGGGCGGTCAAAGGTCAAGGTCACAGAATGTGGCAAAGGCATCCACGTCAACCCAGGGGCATCGAAGACCATGTTTTACATTCTTTGATGCTGTTGTTTGAGTACCTTGGAATCTGACAATGTCGCAGTTCTAGTCTTGTTGTTCCCAATTGTTTTTCCTGGGATAGGAATTCAGCATGTGCATGTTTTGTGACAATGATGAGTCACGTGTGTTGATGCAGTTTTTTAAGATTTGATTTGCCACACTTTCTTAGTAACTATTACTTTTGGTTACCCAGTGCTTTTGACAGTTGGTTTAATGACAGGAATGACATCTCAAAGGCATAGCATATTTGATGATGCTATGATTGTGTTCTTGAAACTAGCCTTTAGATAACAAACAACATTGTTTCACATGTCAATACGTTACCTACAGTTAAAACAGATGTGTGTGTGTTGAAAATAGTGCATTGCGTGATGTTTGGATGCCTCTTTGTAAATGAACTTCACAGCACCGTCAAAATTTCCTATTATATCCTGTTTTTTTGCAACTGCAGCATTTGTAAATGATTCCAGCTGTTGTTTGTAGTGGTCGTCTGCTGCATTTTAAGGAAAACTGAATTTTGAAGCACTTTTACACATTTGTGAGTGGTATATTTCAGGACCTGAAACTTGTTGTAGGTAATTTTGGTGACCGATACTTTGGAACGGAGTATGAATAGCCACAGTCCTGTTCACTGCTGCATAGGCCATGCACCGATTTAGTTCAAGGTTCAACAGTGAAGTCATGATTTGATGAATGGAAAGTTGATACAGCTTGTGTATGTTTAGCATTCACATGCCATCAGAAAGTGTAATGTGTGTGACTAAATGAATGTTATAACTAGAAAAATTAGGTGCGACTAGGAAGTGTTGACTAAAATTTTACCAGTCATGTTTTGTTCATTTGTTTTTTACCGTGCGACGCTATGCTAATGCAGTATGTGCTCCAGACGTGTGTCTGCCCATCACAAGCCAGTATTGTTACCATGGTTGCTAAACGTAAGATCACGAAAACAATGCCTTACAATAGCCTATGGATTGTAGTTTTATGATACCAAAGATCTCTACTTAATTCCAGTGGGTTCACCCCCAATGGGGGGCAAATATGGGTGGGGTACGTTTAAATTGGTGATCATCCACGAATGTCTCGCTATATCTCAAATGGTGCAAGATAGGGACATATTTACTATGGAAGGCTAATAGGAACTAGTATGCCCTCTATCGAATAGTGTTATTTCCAGTGACCTTCAGTTATTCCTAAGTACCTCAAACCACCACATTTTGTATTACCTTTTCTATCTTTGTTATGGATGGAGATAGAGATTAGAGACTTAAGATTTGGTAGCTAGGTTGACTGCAGCAAGTCCTAGCCCATTTATGACAAACCACCCGTGAAAGGGGCATTGTCAGGTCATGTGACTGTGTAAATTTTGAAAGCCCCAATCATCTCTCGAATGGATGAAGCTAGAGTAGTCAAATTGTGTACACCGATAGGCTTTGTCAGGAGTTAGCCTTTCAATTACAAATAGGAGTACTAGTGCATTCTAACCCAAAAGGTGAATATTTAGGGTCTTGTGACCTCTTTAAATTTTGGGATTATATCTTGAAAACAGTGCAAGATATAGACATAGAGGCAATGGAAGTCTTAATAGGAAATCATGTGGCCTATCGAATGGCACCAATACGAATGACCTAGGGTAAAAAGAAGGTCACTTATGCTGTCTGAAGCCTTTCTAACTCCCACATCTCTGTAAATATAGCACGTGGTAACTACAATATGTTTACATGTCACTCTGAAGGCGAATATAATTTTGATTGTTTTTTTTTGGAAACTGACGGACCTGTCGACGTCACATGCAGTCAGGTACACTGTAACTGTGGCAATAGCTCGGAAATGGTGCAAGATACAGTTAATGTTATTACAGACCACTAGTAGTAGCAAGTGATATATGGCCTATCAAACAGCAGCAATTTGGATGACCGTGAGTGACCTTTGTGGTCATTCGTCTGCTGCAAGCCTTTCCAAATATGCTTTCTTTCATACAGATGTGCAACAGTCGACAAGATTTCAACTAATATAGAGCATCGCACGGTCCCTCTGCAATAGCTAAGCTTCTCATTTGTTGTATGCACTGATAACCATTTTTGTTACTGTTGTGTTCTCTGCAAAGCTTTTTTGAATACTGTTCATCAGTATGTTAGGTAGGAAATAGCTAGTTTGTCACACTGGACAAAAGGGCATTTTGACAGTGAGGTGAAAGTGGTATGTCGTACATTAACTCTGTAGCTGGAGGGTGGCAAAAAACTAGACTTTTGGCCACTGTGGGTGAAAAAGATGTAGCAGAATATTTCACAAGGTGTGTAGTGATGCATTTACGGTGTGGTGGGATAGTCAGTGATGACTTTTACAGGCAACATGCGCTATGCTCCTACGCAGACATTGTGTAAATTACTCTGGGCAATTTTGAGGTCTTTCGTCTCACAGGGGATTGAGGGGGCAGGTCTGGGAGGTCCACTGGATGCTCCTTTTGGTTTTAATCTGAGAGAAGCATTCCAAAGCCAGACCAACACAGAAAAGATATTATACAACGAAAGTTGTTACGCACTGATGTGTTATAGGAACTGATGAACAGCAATTACACAAGCTATCACATTGAACTGATAAATAGGTCTTGTAGTGATTGGTTAGTTTCCACCCAGTTGTAGGCACTAGCATAGTAACTTAAATGAGCCTCCCCTATCCTTTCCCATTTTGGGTCATCTCCGAACCAACCGACTAACCTTCATCCCTCATGGGTGAGACTTTGTACCAGTGGAGTGAAATTTGGCATAGAGGAGTGGACAGTCGACTTCTCCATGCTAAATTACACCACCATCGGTGTGGTGACAGGAGCATGTGGCCCCCACAACTGAAAATTTTATGCAGTTTTGGAATATGACAGCACCGCAGGACCATATCCCTTCGGCAGTTTTTACAAAATTTTCAGGATGTTGATATCGTTGGATATGGAAAGTTTTGTAGTTACGGAACTGCGTTCAACTTTGTATATCGCTAGGAGATGCTACCACAGAATGTCGGAGTTGAATAGTACATCCAAATTTTGGATTTTCGCCCATCAAGGATGACACACTGAACTAATCCAGATGAAATTCGGCATGTAAGCATAGATTGTGCTTTTATTCTTGCACCCCAAATTTGGCCCTGATCAGTGTAGGGGAATAAGTACAATGGCTCCCAAAGTTCAATGCATAACAAATTTTGCAGGGAAGTGTTACATTATGGGTCTATTTTTATAAGTCAAATTTGGCCCGTTTCAGCAAAGACGGGTAGATATGGGAGCGCCTTCAATATTCCAAGATCAGTCAATTTTTGAAAGTTTTGGCCTTGCAAGCTAGACACAATGCCAAATTTAACCTTGATTGGTCTAAGGGACCCAATAAATCTGCATATATCAGATTTTGGGAATTGCATAAGATGCTTGCTTATTTTCTCAACAGCATCGTGTCGGAAGTGACATCAGATAAGACATGATGCGCAACATTCGATGATTAGACATTCGTGGCAGAAATTCACTTCTTTGTACATAAGAGCATAGTAATTTGCAGCAGTGTTGAGATGAAACGTGAATGTTAGCATGCTGCCAGTTGTGCATCAACCGGGGGTTGCCGCTTTGATTTCGAGTATTACAAATTTGCTGCCGAATCTGATGTTAAAGATTTCTTAAAGTTGGTCAACATTTGCTGAAGTTATGGGCAGAATTATAGTGGCATCTTATTGACTTGGTGGCAAATGGCCTGTTTGCGTTTGCGCTACCGTGTAGCTTCACTGCATGTGTTTACAGCTAACGATGCTGTACTCTTGATTCTACAGATGAATAGTGTGTTAGCGAGACTTGTGGTGTATTTACGTCCCTGCCGTTAACCATACAGTGATTACATCACCCAAACAGCTATTGTCTCAGGGAATTGTCAAGCACTTGCTGTAACGTTATACTTACTGATTCAATATTATATATTTACCTGTACAAGTCCATGGTGTCTTGGCAACCATACATGAAACTGCGTGTAATGCTTTCATGCTTTTGAATTATTTGAAGTGCAGTACTGTTGACATGAAAAGTCCGACCAGGCTAAGGTTTACATGTATTATAGGCAATTTTAGTTGTGTTAGAAAACAAAGATAATTACCTCATCTGTTGCATAGTAATGTTGGATACTTTTTCAGTAGATAATACTCTTAAATAACTTTGCTGATTATCATAATGCATTAATTGTGTTCATGACAATATCATTATTATATTAAACCTGTTTTAGATGTTCAATTTAGTAGTCATGCCATATCCTTGTCTGGTATTTTTATGGATCAACCTGGTGGATATATCATTCTAAAGTACATTCGTTGTGTTTTAAGAATACAGTTTTGCAGTTTTTGTATAGTGAATAATTCTGTGCTGCAATTTTGAATGTGCGTGTTATGTCTGCCTTGTCATTTTGGATAAATATAGCACATTTTCAGAGTATGTACTGTGGTATAATTCCACTGTTTTTGACGATAACACTGGCTAAACTGCACCTGCAAATGGGGATTTTTACATGTGTGTGCTCTTATCACACAGTTATAAAATTGCTTTCATATAAATTTTGTGTAGATTCGACCATATGTATCATTCAACTAGTCACCTATTTTGTGAATGGTTTGACTAAATCGTGCAGCAAGTAGCCATAAGTGCTGTGGGCATCGTGTTTCTAGTTAACGATGATGTATTATAGAAGTTGGTAATATGCATGTTGGTGTTTTTAAGGTGCATATAGTCTAGTGCGGAGGATGCAGCATTTTGAGGCTTGAATTTTGTGGGAAGTGAAAAATAGATGTGTTGATAAATCTAGCAGTCATACTTATCTAACTTACTAGGGCGGTACCAGATAAGGACATTGCTAGTGCATCTGAGGACTATTTATTTTGAGCTATACAAATGTACTCATTATTATTATTATTATTATTATTATTACTGTTCAGCCAAATAAAGCTATTAGTTGAACAGATGGAAATTGAATATAAATAGTAAAATTGCTTACGTGACTGTTACCAGTGCCTGTGTCATTTCTGTAATGTCACAGAGATATGTATGTTTGTGTGGTAATTAGGAACCAACCTACTTCACAGGGAAAATAGTAGGCTTTTGAAAATGTCCAATTTCACATAAACTTACTATAGCTTGTTTGAAAAATTCACAGAAATTGCCCGTCATGGTTGCATAAGTACGCCGACAGTGGCCGTGATCTCAATCTGTCTGTTGTATCCAGCGTCGTCTGTAATGTTGGGACTGAGAAACTGGTCTGTAATAAACGAAAGTCTGTACTATCGGAGTCCGTTTTAACCATATTATCATACATTGAAATTAACAGAAATTCAGCCAGGACCAGAAAAAAGTCTGTTTTAAATGAGCGTTCGTTATAACTGGTTCCGTTCTAATGAGTTTACTGTATATGCAGTCAGAATTCATGATCTGTTTATACATTCGTAACTATTTGCTGTGTAGTTCGGAAGTAATACTCGCCAACTACTCGTTCACTGTGTGCTGAAATGTGGCACATAGTGAAAAACAAACTGTCATAAACCTTCAAAATTGAAACTAAGTGCATTAAAAATTTGAAATTCATATAAAATCAGAATTTCACTTAAGTGGGCTTTTTTCGTAGCAAGTTTCATGTAAATTACGGCCATGAAATCGTGAATTAGGTGGGTCCTAGTGATGATGTCAGCCAGTGTTCAATTTAACCACAGCACTCGGGTTCACACTAGCCTTAATGTGACCTGGATGTTTGATGGTGTTCTCTGTTTGTGACTTATTTTTACCCGTGCGATGCTGTGCTAATGTGATATTATCTACAGCCCCGTGTCCGTTCATCTATCACATGCTGGTGTTGTATCAAAACTGCTGAACAGATCAAACTCGTTTGCAGCGTAATGGCTGCCCTCGGCTTATTGTTCCTTGCCGTACAAAGGAATTTGGGTAACTCCAAAAATAAGGGTACTTCTGTGTGGAACTTTGTCCCAAATTATGGACTTGAAAACATTTTGCAACTCCTGTCAACCGTTGCAAGTGTTTTCAACTTAAGTGGACACTCGGTGATAAACTGGCGACAGTTGTTGGTCGCCAGTGTACAAGACAATGGGTGTAACGCACCGCGTCGCGCGGGTGTATGGCAGCTGAGACTTGTTGTAACATTTGTATGTTGTTACCTACCAATTGTTAGGTGGAGAACATCAGTATGGAAAGTGGTGTGCTGTTTATCACGCCACTACTCTGACGGGCTCCAGAATATGTCAGGAAACACAAATGCTGCCACTGAAAATAAATTGAGAGTTGCTTGCTAAATTTACAAAATTAATTACAGTAGAAGATTACAGCTTATTTTTGTGAAAAGCGCTTGTGTAAACTGTATTGTTTTCTATACTAACGTTATTGGTCCAGCCAAGTCAGCTGTGTTCATTGTTTTTGTACACTTCTGAATCTGAAGAACAGCCAAGGTGAGGTAATGCATAATATCTTTTGGAAAATAATGAATATTGTCGTTTGGAAAATGATGAGCATTTTAGCCAATGTGTAGTATATAAAATTAGCCCCATACGGGACTGACGGTCGACTCCTACTTACTGCCAACTTCAAAGTCACGTGACACAAAAACTAGGACAACAATCAAACTTCCGACCGGTTAATTTTTAGGTATTGTCCCCTAATTTGGTCATTTGCCAGCCCCCATTATGAATGGGGGACGAGATAGCCCTTGAAAATGGTCGAATTTCCGACTTTCATGGGCTCGTGACCTTGACCTTAGATCGGGTCATACTGCATACCGTCATGCATCACTGGTCGACCTCTACCTACATACCAGATTTCATTAAAATCGAAGAAACTTTTTGTAGACGGACGGACGGATGGGTAGACTCAGAGGAGTCGACCTAATAATGCAGGTATAAACCTGCACTATATACCAAACAATATTTCTTAGAATGTGATGTAATTTTTTTCATTAGTTGTTATTACACCACTTTCTGGAATTTGTCCTGTATAATGCATGCGACTAGTTTTTTGTTTACAGAACTTGTCAATATTTATTACTGGCCCGCCTAATGGGCCAGTATTGTTTTGCACGCTGTCGGAGTCATCTGTCTGTTACGCACGTGGGCAGTCGGCCGCCGCCGGTCCGGGCACGTGGCCGATCCGGCGGCCGACACTGCAAGGTGGGACAGTAAGGTTGCATCCCATTAGGGCGACACCTTGTTTCACCTGATGTACACACTGCTTTAGTCAAGATGGTGTTTGACTGATCCATTGTATGGACAGTGTTGTTTGCATCATTTGCTATCTCAACAATACGTAAGTTATTTATCAGGGTACATTAAATGCACGTAATCTTTGTCAACTGTTCATCGACAAAAATTAAATTTCACACAAAAATAACCGATGCTCTTGTTATTGCATACATGAACATGATAATATTTTACGTCATGGAATAAAAAAATTAATATGCTGTCAAAAACAAACAGGATAAAAGTGACTATAAGACATCGCATAACAAATTTAACAAATTAGTAGAAAGCCCTCATATCACAACAAACGACCATAGCCAATAAAGGAATATTGTCCTCTTGATTTTTCTTATCTTCGAACTTGTAGTATATGTGGCCTTTGGTCAAGCATGTAAAATATCTAGGTCAGTCAAAAGGTATGCTGTTGCTCTGCCTGGAAGTGGTCAGTAATGACAAACTGCAGTATTCACTGGTGTGATTGATCAATAATCTTCTGTGATCTAGCAAAGAACTGTTGCATATTAGCACATGTCGGATTGCGACACATTGGGCAGCGGTGAAGCAGACGTCGACTGCATGCTACATTTCCATCGAGATGTGTCTTGACCACGTCAGCCATGGCCTGCAACATATTTAAACATTCAATTCATGCGGCTGGAGGTCCAAAACTATGATAATATGAATAAAGCGACTTGAGTTTTGGGGGTGGCATAGTGGCACAACATGTTGGGTGTTGTCCTTGGGATCAATAGTTTGCAATTCCACTCCTGGTTGAAATGTGGCTGTGTGATGACTGGGCAGTTTGTTCATACCCTTTGCCCCTGTCACTAACCAGTACCAGTCAATGGCAGCAACACTCTGTGGCTGGGAAGGTAACCAGTGATGTTGAGACATTTTTCGAGTCAGAAGCAGGATCTGAGGCAGAACTGTCGAGATAGAGGCAAGGGCGAGGAAGTGAAAGCGGTGGACCAGGCATGATTGAGGCAGCCACCCTGAGGTCAAGGCAAGGCAGATGGAGACTGAGGCGTAGATAATAGAGATATGAGAAAAAAAGTAGTAGAGATATAAAACCAGTAAATCGTACAATAATAATATCTGTCGCTTACAACATTTAGGACAGAACTTATTTGCCAAATGCACTACAAATTGCTGAAATGTAACCAACTCCTACTAGCAAGCAGCAGATCGAGGCGGAAACCAGCAATAATCGTTTTATGGCAATTATGTGGGTCGAACTGTATACAGTGGCACCCTTAGCTAAGAACTGGGGTATTTTGTTTGAGCAAAGTTTTACTGGCCACATGCCTTTGCAGTCGAACCTGGTTTTAACGAACTGGGATAAATTGAATATATTGATATCAGAGTTTGGTCCTGGCCACGAGCCATTATAAAAGGCGGGAAAAGGCATGGAATTTGTCAAACACGGATATATCAGTTTTGGCTATATCGAACACAGCATGGCCCTCACGTGTTGTCGATATAATGAGGTTCGACTGTATCACATTCAGATTAGGCAGGAGAATAGAGTTCTCAACAGTGTAACCATCTACGTATGCAGCCTTTTATGCAAAAGATGTGATGTCAGCATGATGAATCCAGCTGTACCTTGATGAATGTTGCACTGTCATTAAGTGCACGAGCTCGTCTTATGTTCTTGATGCCAACCTGTCAATCACAGACAATTGCACAGCTCAGCAGTACTCTACTGTAAGACCCGTTATGTTCGTGTGCCCTTTATTTCGTGAGCTTACCAAAACCGCGAAATTAAAGGGCATGAATATTGATACTGTACCATCTTTAATTGGCATTACTCGTGTTGGAATTATGCAGCTTGAATTCGCCAAAATAAAAGGAGCCAAAATAATTTTGCATGCAAAATCGCCAACTTATAGGGCAGCCAAATTAACGGTTTTACAGTACTTCAACCAGCCGACTATCCTACATCTAACAGGCCAGCTTGGTGTCCACATGGGCCACACAAAACAGTGTGTACCAGCTATGACAGTGTTGATTAAGTTCAGGTTTTACATCCACCTGACACAAAATACGTCATTTCGGAGACGATATTCCCAGCCCGTCTTTTGGCTTAGTACTGAAAAAAATGCATCGATAACAACATATACTACAACATAAAGTGAACCCAAGAAACTACAGCCGGGTTTGGTCATCTACAACCTTCGGCCTGGAAACAGAATGGATCTATTATGGGAGAAGTAGATAGATAAGTCAGGAAGTAAATGTGTAAGGAAGCAAATAAGTGAAGAAGAAAGTAAGGAAGGAGGTTAAGTAAACAGACAATTTATATAGTGCCAAAATCAACAAATGAATCAAGGCACATTATCGCCCCTAAGCCAGTATGGGGCAACTATGAAAGTGTGAAACCCATGACTATAAAATCTGGAAAACAATACAGCAGTGCTGAGAAAAGGATCCATGATGTCAGCGAATTGACGAAATGGATGATTGAAGTGTAGCATGGGCAGTCATTGATGAAGCTCACATCAATCAATGGCTTAAACATCTGCAAGCTTGTGTTTGTACCAGAGACGGACATTTTCAATGCTTGCTTTAACTTTGGATTATTAATCAGAGGTAGACTGCAGTAAGTATTAGTTACAAACACTGCTGTCAGTGTCACCTGCTGACAGTGGTTAACACGCTTGTTGCATGAACTTTACAGAGTTTATCATAAAATCATTCTGAACGTTCTTGCATTGTCTGCATTCTGTGGTTCATGTCTTGGACATAAATGAAGTAAATCATCACAGTGATATTTTTGTAGCAATTATCATCTAAATATTTTAAAGATTTGTTAAGTTTCAAGTAAAATTGATTAAATTTGATGGTATGAGCGAAAATTCAGCCGTTATTTTAAATTTTTGAATTTCGCAAGGTAGTGTAGCAACACGGTTAAGGATAGGTGGAAGGCCCTGCCATAGTTACATAAGACAGTTTAAGAGTTTCCTTGGGAATTCGTCAGCGAAAGAATTTTGAAAATCGGTCTACATTTGCCGAAGTTATGATCCAAAGTCAAGTGTATTGTTTTTTTGAGACAGTGTATATTTTTTGCAAACGTCCTTTATGGATGGCCCCTTTCACAATTAACACACCAACCTCAGAACCAAGCTTCTTGGCATATTCGATGTCAAGCTCGTGCAAAGTCTCAATATGGTCACTTGTGAATGCAATAGGAACAAGCAAAATATTCTTATGGTTGTTGGCTGCTAAGCCTCGAATGGCAGCACTTGTCTCCGGACCAAGCCACGGCACAGGTCCAACCTGAGCACATCAGTTTACATGCAAGCACATATCAAACTAGAAAAGCCCTCACTCAAATGTCACACGGGCCACGCTGATACAACTTGACAAACAACCAACTAGTTGCTTATTAATTCAGGTCCGTTTTTCTGTACTATTTGTTTTTGGCTCTTGCTATGCAATGATCCTAACTATAAACCTAGCCATGAGCGTCGAACTATGAGCTTTATGCAAAATATCTATGCCAAAGGTTACCAAGTTCTGAAGTTATTGTCAGGGATGTGGTCTCGGTCTCAACGTCGCAATCTCGAGTAGTTATTAGGTTTTATCTCGGTTTTATGTCTGTCATGTTTCTTCTTTTTTTGTACCTTGCGTACGATTCAATAATAAATAAATGTATCTTCTTCACACGCTTTATTGTGAGATTCTTTTATGCCTCAGCAACCCGACAGTGTCGGTGAAAGTGTTACGTTTTCGGGCTGTCCGTCCGCCATGATAGTTTGTCCGTTCGTCCAAACAGATATTGTTACCACGATATCTGACGAAAGGCACGAGCTATGTCGACGAAACATACAGACAATATTCTGTAGTCCCTACTGATGACCAGATTAGTAGATTATGGAGGTCACAGGTCAAGGTCACAGCATGCCATCGAGGTGTCAAAGGCATCCACATCAACGGTCGGGCGTCAAAGTATACCTTCTAGTTCTAGTTTAAATATGCGTTGGTAAAATGTTAAATTTGCTGACCAGTTACGTGCATTTTTAACATGTACATAATTGTATTAAACATACCATCGAAGTTTATGAGTTAGCTTTATAGCTGTAGGGGCAGATTGTTAATACATTGCATACACATTTAGTGCACTGCAAAATACTGGATATTTCAAGATGCATAGTAATTGGATATAAATGGCTAAATACAGCATATCTGTCGTATAGAAAATACGCAATAATGTAACTGTAGACTTCTAATACAACAACCTTTGACTGCCAAACAAGGAAGTAAGGATGAGAATGTCTCAGTTGATCCATGACATGCTGCACCGTGGAAGCAACCTCTTGTGGGTACGTGTCACCACGATTTACGTTCTGCAATTCAAAACTATTCACAATCAAACTCGGGCAGCTACAAACGTGACAAGCAACGTTGTACACACACACGCACACTGATCCTAATGGCCATTTTCCACGTAAACCTGGGTTTGCCTGTTTCCCCTTTATTTTCCACCCATTTTGAAGAATCTTTGGGGATGATGTGGAAATTTTTACCGGCCAGACGTCATTCCCATACCAAACCAACATTGTAAAAGCGTTCAGCGACGACGTCATCATGCGCTTATATCGAACTCCAGATATATCAGACATATCTTGCAGTCCCTTTGGACTCTTGATATAACGAGGTTAGACTGTATATACAATACAGCGGAGCAAGAAAAACCTCTGAACCTTCATCGGCAGTGAGTGGGCAGAGAACAGAATGACAACATCGTCACGATCACTTTCTGGATACTGTTTCAGTTCTTCTTCGATGCTTTCTGCAAACGCCTAGTGAATACACACAATAGTACTGCCTAGACAACTGCACTTCACAAACCACAAGATCACCATCACCATCAACTCGGTTTTTCCATGTCGACCCGGGCTAGCTGCTTGCTAGATTGTCTCTTTCTCCACGTGTTTCAGAACAGAATCTATAACAACAATTGGTGACGGCTGATGCACAAAGGACGTCCACGCAGACTGGGAGGGTTTAGTCCAATGTGGACAATAGCAGACAAGGGGAGGAAGGTTTTGATTGTATGCAGACGTCTGTATTCATAGAATGGCTGCCAACTTCTGATTTTGTCAATTCAGGATGCCTGCGTTCGATATCTCAATACTAATGACCCTATTAGCGTGATTATGGTCACGATTTACTACCTGCAATAGTGGCTGAGCAGCATGTACAGTCACTGCTGTATGATGGCAAATCTGTATCACATTTCATAGCACTGGCCGCTAGGCTTTGATGATGACCGCTGGATATGAGTTGACAGTAGCTGCTGGGTTGATTTGTGAACCTTAGGGGCGCTGAGGTATTTTAACAGGCCAAAAGTTCTTCCTGACACCCAACCAACCGTTTAAAAGCACCAAAGATAATGCAAAGCACCGACGCCAAAAACTGAATAATCACACACTCGCCTTATCCTTTCTTAAAACAGCAGTGGACTCCTGACAAAAGGGGTGTTGCTTCATTCACGTCAGCTCTGTGACGCCAGTACCCAATTCACAAACAAAAAGTAATACATATATAATTTATCAACAGAAGAACAGACGTCAATTCACAAAAGCTGCTGGCTTTAAAAATCAGTCCAACAAAAACATGTAACAGCACATCAAGTGGCAAAATCCACACCAGTTGCATTCCATAATGCAACAAACTCACCAATACAGCAAGAACAGTGGAAAAAAAACAATTAACCTGTACAAGTCCAGGGTGTGTTGGCCATCGATCAATGGTAGACCACACAATGTTTGACGGACTAGCGCGATTGACACAGTGTCGATATAAAGCATTCAGACTACTTCCCGTGGTTGAGCAGCTGTATTGTGGGTACTGACTGAATGCTACTGCCCTTTGCACACCATCCCTATACCAAGTCCGGTTACAACTTACGTAACATAAATGAAACACAATGACAGAATCATATAGTGATGATTACTCGACAGTACTAATGCAAAAAATTTTCTATTTTGAAAATGACTAACAACGCAAGAAAACAAACTATGATATCTCCACAACAAACTACTTGAAACAGATCATACTAGATACATTCACTGGATGTGTGCATGTGGGCACATATGGGCCTATATGTAACCACTACAAACAACTAATTAAAGAAGAAATACATAAAAGCCAGTGTGCAAGAATAAAACACAAATATAAGAAAGTGGTGACAATCATCTTAGTCATCAAACAACTTGTTGTGTGTCGATAAGAAACTAAGATGTGTTGTGCATTTGTATGGCGGAAGTGCGAGGATGCAGAGGCGCTGATGGTCTCAGGTTAAGACTGTCTGAACAAGTAATCACTTGAATGTCGGCACAGTACAGCAAGCATGTATGTTAGAAGGAGCGAGTTCCAGGTTGTCGCAGCTATGACTTAAAAGCAGCAAGGTTAGGCCCAGCTATTAGTTCATGAGGCAGTCTATATCGGGATCAGCTCCGGGCCCAATGCTCAGTAACGAGTATGGGAAGCCTGTACCTTTTTTGTGTAACTGTAACATTGAGATGAAGGCAAATAATATAACACTCATTTACTATAAGCACAGCGAATCTGACTGGAACGATCCACATCATTGCAAAACTGACACTATAATACTACTTCAGTACTTCCACTGCCACTGTCAGCTTTCCTTTAACTTACTTTCTATTCTAGATTAGGTACCTCATCAGTAAACCCTAGGAATAATTGGCTGTCCATCAACAGCATCAAAGAACTACAGAGAACCACAACTAATATTTTAATATATCATCCTATTTCACTCGTGAACTACACACTCACAGTACTAGAACAAAAGAACAATACTATACAATCTGCTCTTTCACAGCATGTCTTAATCATGAACTCAAATTTGTGGAGCTCACCTTTCCATCAGTTCCACTGCATCCTCTACAAGCGGATCAACATAACGAAACCCAATGTAGTATTTGTGCGGCTCTACAACATATAAAATCAACAGCCCTTTAAAATTTCGTTAAGCTTATAGCTTACTACTCAAACAAGAAAGCAATGGTGTAGCCCGCCTGGCATGTACAAATGCGACTGTGCATTTCGTACTTATTTACATACTGGCTATGCTACTGCCACCTAGCGAAACGAATGACCTTTAAAAACCAGTGCTCAGCGTATTTTAGCCTACGTGTACTCACCACCCATGCAAATGAGCCCCAAGATCTCAGAGCAACTGAATCAAAGTTCATCAAATTTTTAGCCATGGTATTTTTCCATCGATGGCGTTAACAACAATCCGCCGGTTGTCAACATCACTGGCAGCAGACAGTATGTGCAACATTCTACCACAAGAAGGTCTGTCCAAGACCAGTCTGTGAAAAAAATAATCATAATGGCAGACTGTTCTGCAGTCACATAGTCACTGGTAATATAGCAGTACAAGCATCAGCCTATCCAGAACCAGTCTGTTCAGATTTTGCCGTCGCAAACGACGTCTGTCTTTTGCCCTCAGATGGTCAGTTGGTGAAACCAACTTAGCAGCTGATTTAGCTCCCAGCTGAGTAAGTAAAAACTGGACACAAGTCGCACTACAACCCAGACTACCTTGTGCCCCAGCAGTCGGAGAACGCGCGCCAGTAGCCATGCCGCCCGTGATGCCTGGTGGCATAACACCACGGGTTCAGGTCCCAGAAATTATTAAGCCCTCCTGTGCCGGTGCTGAAGGCTGATCTTTAATTGTTGCTCGTCATACGTGGAGCAACATGTTTTGGTTTACTCTGGCTCTCAACAAATCCCCGCCCTCACCAAAGTATCCGGTACAGAGGGGTACAGAACAACAAGTCTATAGACTTAAACAACGTCCCTCACAGTCCCACATCATTAGCTGCATAGCCTCATCCCGAGCTATCCTCAGATGACAGATAAGGACGGAGGCTGACAGTGCAGTCTAGCCTGACTCCACATCAAACTTATGGAGATAGTTGACCAGGCGCGACCACGTGGAGGCATCACATTGTCGTACCATAGAAGAGGCTAAATGCCACCTAATGGTCGCACATATTATAAAAGCAGGAAGGGCTTATGTCAGATGGTCGCTTATTCAGTGACCATCGGGGCCTTCTTTTCATCACTAATTCCGGACTACCTGTTGACGAATGCTATGGTTCTCACACCCCCTCCTGATGTCGTTCGTTTGTTCGTTATTGCGGGCAGAGGTCCAGCCTACTCTGGACCTCAGCGTTAAGAGCAGGGTTAAGTATGTGTAAACAGCTTGTTGGGTATCTATAGCGCGCCCTTCTAGACATGGCCTGGCTTAGCCCTGACAGATGCTGTGTATTGCTCCAGCCAGTGGCCAGCCAAGTCTAGTAGCTTCAGCAACGCCAGCGGGGCCAACACCTTGATGCTGCTAATCAAATAGTCAGTAAAGCATAGTTTATAGAGGACACTGTCGAACCCTCTTTTTCCTGACCGAGATTATCTCCCTGTTCAACATGTGCGTAGGAATTATTTGAAATAATTCTTTTCGTAGGCAGTAGGCAGATACGCCTGGGCTGAGGTTTGAACCCCGGCCACTAAGCACATCATGCTTTACTGCACATGGCACCAAAGTGTTTTGACAACTTGGCTACATGGGCAGGTCCCCTCCTAATGTTATGCTAAGTTAAAAATATTCACAAAAATACTGGTTGCAGGACTGATTTTGTCCAATATCTTCACCATTCCCTCTCCCTGAATCTCAGTCCACTTGCGTATTGGCGATCCTCCACCAATTTCACGATAAATCTCCATGATTTTTGGTGTTCTTCTTTTGGCAATCCACTGTGATAGTCTCCTAAACAATTTATAACATAAACAATGCACAATGCACAATTGTAATATTATCTTACAAACAATTTCACACCAACATTAATACAACTATATTTTCATAAAATGTACACACAGCAAAAAGTGAAGTACATGCAGTCCAATAAAATCTGTACTGTCAAATGTTGATGTCACATCTTACCATGCGTGGAATATAAAATTTGAAAATAATGAAATACTGACATTCCTCGTTGACAAGTTAATAGTAACTAAGTTTCTCATTAACAAGTCGATTACAGTCGCCATATACTTAAATCACAACTGCAGAAGTTATATTCCCTTTCCACTTAAATACGACAATATTTCATAAAACATCATAATCTCGGCCATTGTCTTCAAAGTCAGTAAGCTCCGCCTCTCCGCATATGTGATTTGTTAGGAATGACATAATCTTTCTGATCTTTATAACGTTGCAATCAGCAAGTAAGTACGTGCTCTCACCTGGCAGGTAAGGATGGTGTCAATAACAATATAAAGCACTGGTATTCGTAATAATTAAACATTTGTAGCACTGGTTGCTAAATATTCATATTATTGTCATTCCATTCAATAATACTATCAATCTAATACAAGCAATATGTTACTTTTCACTACACCACATCAGCCAGATGGCCAGCTCAGTCAAAAGCCAGCGCCGTTAACCAATAAGACTACATGACACTGTATAATTTGAAAATTGTACCAAGTTACTTCTAGACTATGCTGGTTTACAATTACAGCCTGTGAGCATAATTCAAAAAGACAGACGTAACAGTTAAATGCACAACCACTAAATAATGCTACATTTCTAGCAATGCAAATCAAACTGAGGTACACACAGTGTTTCTGAGACAACTCACTGTTGAAAGGGCAATCTCATGAGATCACGATCTGAGAACAGTCTTAGCAGAAATAAGTTGACATCTTCCAGTTTCTCTGGTCCACCCATATTCAGCAACAGTATTCCAGTCCTACGCACTCTGACATACACATCAACAGCAAAATTCATCCAGTAAAATATCGTACAGTATAAACATGAGGCACTGTAGTCGCAGCAGGAAGCACAGCAATAAGTAATACAAGGCTGTATCAATATTCACATACAATTATCACACTGTGCGCTCTCCTCCTCTTCTTTCTCCCTCCCTTCTTTTTCCCTTGGTATAGTCTATCAGCAAGCATGTGGACATCACACACTGTGTGGTTAAACAACCTGTGTGACACCAGTAACAGTACCTCATTGCAGACATGGCTGTACATGCAGTGCTGGAACAATTGAACTTTCTAGTCATTGATTTGACTATCTGGAAGAGCTGCCTGGAATTGTCTTTTGAGTTCGCTGCTTCCAATTCCATGGACATGCTTTTTAGCTGCTGCTATTTATCCACTCTGAGCTTTCTCTATACTTCAGGCTTCAACCCTTCAGTTCTTGATATCGGTTCTTAGGATGCATTTTGTCACTTGTGTTATTCGCTATTGTAACAAGAACTCATCAGCAGATGAGATAGCAAACGTGAACCTTTTTGCACGAAGATAGTGCACACGTACTTCAGAATACCAAAAAAGAGAACCTACTTCGTTTAACAAATTAGACGATAGCTGGGCAAGTACGTTTGCTTCAGCCAGCCCGCGGCTTGCGTCTAGTGCTTGCCATGGCTCCCATCACGAGTCATTCCCCATGTGTTTCACGCACACAGGAATAGTGGCATTTATTACAAGAGATTCGACAAGTCAATACTAGGCAACATGCCAGTGACAGTTTACAACAACAATCTAAGAAATTCTCATACCAGTTGTGTGATGGAGATGGTAAAATGCTCTAAATAAACTTAAGTGCTCAGTGTTACTGACAACTTGAAACAGCCATGCTTATCTAACATCTATGGTGCAATAAAAGAGTCCAAATATCATACTGGTCCTGATTTTGGCTAAAGTTACAGCAAACTAGAGAAGTACAAAAATACAAATATTTTAACAGATGAAGTGCCTGAAATGACCTCTAATGTCACTGAGGTGGAATGTGTGGTCATTAAAGATTATCAGCATTGTGGCTATATGATAGGACACATATCACTTCCTATTAATGGTCTATAGTAACTATGCATTTATTTTATTTATTTATTTATTTAAAAACTTTGGAGAACATATAATACAATGTAAAAACTAAAATTGCAATCTTTAAAAGGCAATGCCACTTGTTTAACACCCATTCTGTTTATGCCTATGCACTGCGAAAAAACAACTTCACGCACACATCATGAGCTGGTTTCTCTTGAAAATCTGCAACTGTGTTAGAGAACGTCCTTCGTATAGTTTGTGATGCACAGCAGCGACGAGTAACATGTTGCATGTTCCTGGTGCCAACAAAATTAAAAACACTATATTGTAGCATCAGAACAATTTGTAAGCGTTTATGATACTCCGGAAATATGCAAAATGCAAATATGTCTGTGATGTTAAAAAAACATTATGACGTACATCAAAACCAATTCAGCTATCACAAACTGATGCATGAGGAACCAGTGATGCTCTATGTAAGCTGATATCTTGCCAACTGCTGTACAACTATATGACTTAACAAGGCTTGCAATTGTTGCAGTCATCAAACTCATAAAGATTCCTGGTCATTCAGGAACTCCTGTCAATGAATATGTGTGGACGGCAAAGCCTGAGAATTGGCAGAGGATATAAGCAGTCAAAAAATTAATGCTCCAAGTGTGATATAAATTTCAGATGCGCATAAAGTTTCCACAGAGACTGCTACGAAATCCTGGCAGTGCAAATGAGATGCAAGACAGTAAAGGAAGACAAACATATGAACTCATCCCAACAGCTGGGACTAAGATTCTGTGGCCTATTAAACGTGATGTAGGGATTTCACAAGACAGAATGTTATGAAAGTTACCATACTGGAACTGTTGATACAGCGATTTGTGACTGTGGTATAGATAACAAAACTACAGGTCTGAGACACAGTGTTACAGACTAAGTGAATTTTATTATTGCTCCACCTAGTGACAATAACATCACCAAGAAAGATAATACGTTTCTAAAGGAAGCTTTGTTCCGGTTTATTGCCAGCATTGACAGAAAACTGTGAATTTTACCGAGCTCTGCTTACGTGTTTACTGTTTATTTCGCTGTTTATTGTTTATTTCATCACACTTGAGAGTTGTTTTCACATTTATGGACAAGACTGTACTTACGATATGATACGGTAGATTAACGTGCACTCGAAAGCTGACGAGATGGCCAGCTTAAACTAGCGCACGGCCCAGAAACGAAAAATAAGGAAAAAATAAAATCAAAAACTGAATAGCTCAGAAGAAACGGTCCAGGCAAACATCTGTGGAGGCAGTCCGGGAGGAAGAAGTGAAACTATGGGGAAAAAAACTGGTGCCAGAATGAGGTTTACGAAGAGACAAAGGGAGCTGATTCCATAGACAAGGTGAAGCATAGCGGAAGGAGAGATCAGTTATTTTTAGAGAGGATGATGAAGGTGGCCGAGCAAGAGTAACGACGGATAAAGAGTGAGTACTGTGAGGACGTTGAATGGAGATGAGGTTATGAAGGTATGGAGGTTGGGTAGTTGTGGGAACTTTGTAGGTAAGTGAGAGGAGTTTGTATTCGATGCGTTCAGAGATCCTAAGCCAGTGGAGACAGCGTAGGATGGGAGTGATATGAAAGGACTTGGGAGCTTTCATGACAGTATAAGCAAGAGTTCTGGATCTGCTGGAGATGGGATAACTGAGACTTAGGGAGTTTATAGTAGAGAGAATTACAGTATTCAAGTTTAAAGTGAATGATAGAGGTAGCAATGGTACAGGCAGTTGATGAATCAAGGTAAGGCCGGATACCTTTATGCACATGATACTCAGCTCTTCTTCTCTTTCCACCCACTCAACTTTGACTCAAGAATTTCTCAACTTCAAAACGCTCTTCAACACATCTCTTCCTGGATGACTGAGTATCATCTGCTCGTTCTTCCATTTCCTACTCACCCATCACTTCTTCCTCTTCTGATTATGGTTTTACACGAAAAGATACCTTGTGCAATCTGGGCAATACAAGAAGACAACAACAACTTGCAATTGGTGATTATCTTGAAGGAAAAGAAAGCTCACTGAAGATCAATTGAAAAAAATGAAAACAGCTGTTACGACCAAAATCATTTGGTGGCCAGGCCAATCTGGGCCATCTTACAGGCAATGTCACCCAACGTAACTGATGTGCTGATGCCACTGAATTTTACAACTGCAACTAATCCTAATCGTAACCCTAACACACAAACACTAAAATGTCCAAACGACGATGTAACCATCTCTATTCGATGAATAACTGCAAAACACCTTTACAGTGAGAAATACATGCGGGCAGCGCCAGCTCAGATGTATTTGCTGACGTGCAGTAAGTAAAATTGCACGTCGGGTTCCTGCCGTCAATACACACATGCATTCCTTCCGCGTCCAAAATGCAGTTCCCAAGTTTAATCATTTCATAAACTGGTCATATTTTCTACTTTACATAATAACAAAGTTGACATTTATCACAAACCGAGAGTTTGTCAACAAATTTACGTAGCAAAACAGAGCGATCAAAATTTCTAGTTTTCTACACAAACATACGACTAAGTGGGCGTGTCAACTAGATCGCGCAGGATCGTACCTGTTATAAACACAAATATAATAAAGGCTGTGTCAGTGTTCTGTTCTTTAGCCGTGGACGGCGTCGACCGTCGTCGATCTGAGAGTTGGCCACACGCCCACACCATGGACGTACTTTCTCCATTTATTTCTGTCATCTGTCATTCTGATTGACTCTTCCACGGGGAGTACTGTCAACATATTGCGGTCTTCCTCGCCAGCGTGCACCTGGCATATTGTTCCTGTATACGTTACAGACGTGGCTGGTGTTGTGCTGGAACAGTGTAACTATCGAGTCATTGATTTGACTATCTGGAAGAGCTGCCTGGAATTTTCTTCTGAGTTCGCTGCTTCCAATTCCACGGACATGCTTTTTAGCTGCTAATATTTATCCACTCTGAGCTTTCTCTATACTTCAGGCTTCAACCCTTCAGTTCTTGATATCAGTTGTTATCTTTGTTTGTGTCTAGGCCTGGGTATAGGGCTACAGGCAACTAAACTGTTCTTGCCGTCGGTTGCGGTACGGTACGGGCATCCATATTCTAACTCTCGTCCTAACACTAACGCTAACGCACCTTACTAAAGCCTACGTTTCCATTTCCAGTACACGTTCGCTAATAAACTGGATCATGAAGAATGTACTAAATGTGAGTTTGGAATGGATAAACAACAGCAAGTTATGCGACGTGGACTATGCAGATGATATTGTCCTGCTGGAAACCTCACTCAGCGGGATGCAGCTAATGACCGAAGCGCGGTGGAAAATGAAGGCAAAAAGGTTGGACTGTACATGAATGTCGGAAAATGCCGTCTTGGTTTCAAAAGATTGGAGAGATGATACAGAAATCTAGTAGTTGCATTGTGTTGAATAATAAAAAATAAGCGCAATACAGTATTCGCCAGAAGCGGTCCGCTATATGCAACAGATGTCCATGGCCCCACCAGTCGTTGACGCAAACGGCATCTCGATCGCTTCAGCCGTTTTTCGGCTTACTAGGCGACAGACCGACTGACAGACCACGTTACTCGGTCGGTAACAATAGGCAGAGAACACAGTGGAGAAGCCAAATTCTGTTACTGTCTATGTCTCTATGGCTACAACAAATATTTATTGGAGCAGTCGACTTGACAGATCGGATCAACTTCAGCTATCAGCAGCTATAAGACTAGACGGGTTGCAGTGTATGTGGAGACACTACGATATAGCCTCGAAGAGAGTTTCCCACTGGCGTACCCGAGAAGTGACACAACTGTTTACTTATTTACCGACGCACAAGCTGTTTAGTTCCGACGGTCTGGAATCGCATGCTTAAGTATATGCTTACTTAAGGTAAGTCCAGTTAATGCTAAATTAACTTCGCAGTCCAACGTCCATCAATATATATATATATATTTCTTTTTTCGGCGACATACACCCTTGCCATAGTAACACAAACAACGTTTTTTCGTATTATTCTTCGCATTAATCGATTCAAAATCGTAAATGCAATATATGAGGCTAAAATTAACTATGTTTGTGTTATTATATTTATGCTTATTATTTTAAATTTATTTAAATATGCCTATTTTAAATTATTTATAATAAATGAAAATTGGAGACTGAAAACACAGCGGCCAATGTTGGATTCAAACACGGGTCGCTTGCGTGAAAATCGAATGTTGAAACTGTTCAGCCATGTCGCTCGACATCTTGTTGCAAGGCTATATCAATTTATTACAGTTCAAGTGAAATTTTACTGATATAAAAGTGATTTCACTCAACAGCTGCGCCGACAGAAATGTTTTATTATTTGAGTTTTTTTTCAGCGTCCGCACGTGTGAAATAAGCTGTTTTACTTGCTGCATTAGAGGAGGGACGGTGTTACGTTGGTTCGAGTTTAACGGCACTTTCAATATGTAGGTCATATCGCGCCTTTAAGGTAAGATTATATT
>Ga0209780_1000096_pt1 | contig 36908 bp, 32 predicted proteins | sample WorMetexBAHAMAS2_FD_187384 | JGI IMG/M metagenome (GOLD analysis project Ga0209780, IMG submission 187384) | Marine gutless worms symbiont microbial communities from Max Planck institute for Marine Microbiology, Germany - Inanidrilus exumae... | ecosystem: Host-associated > Annelida > Digestive...
TAAGTATGTTCAATCTGTGGACTAATTTTTTTTTACTCGTTTCCAATACTAAATTTATTTTCATTTAGTTGTAATAAATTGAGCTAAGTAATACTTGAAATGTTCTTTATTGACTGGACCAGAAAAAGAAAAAAATGCAAACAGACTAACACTGTGCCATGCTCCATCGGTGATATCGGCACTACTGTCAATAGTAGCAACCAACTGCATGTCTGGGCTGTATACGACGCTCACTTGACCTTCAGCCAAGTGAACTGCTATGAACGCCGAGTCCTGAATGTTGCTGATGTAAAACAGCAAGCCCTTCACGTAGTACGTCCGGACAATCATTGTTACATTGAACCTGTAAAGACAGCAGCAGCAAATTCAAATCCGTGCATTCTACAGCAACCGTTCCACACACTTGCCTCCATAACTGAGGAATGGCTGCTTTTTCCCTGACATATCCTGATTCATTTAATGGCTCAAAAATAGAAATTTCCGAAAAAATAATATGTTTTGCTTAAGTAAATATGCCACAGTAGCATAATAAAAAAAAACATGATTTATTTTCTGTTGAAAAGGCGTAACAAGTGCCGATTAAACATCTTCATCACTATATTATAAACGTGGAACATCCTGAACATGAGCAAAAAATGATATGATGACCTCATAGGCCTATTTAACAACATACAGAAACACAGTATTATCTAGTGGAGTTACTAGTAAACACACAAAACTACTACTAAAGACAATCATTTTAACGTCGTGCACATCAGAGCTTAGACACATCTATGTGTAAGCTGAAAATATTTTGATGCTATGCTGTGGAGCCCCGCAACGAGTGACACACGTGTCCACGTGGCATACAACCAAACAATGCTGCACAGTGTCAACACAGACCAAGCTGGAGCTTCACTCAGCTGATGCTGCTGTTCAGTGCTTCAAGCTCATGGCACATAGCTCGAGAACACACACCACAACTAGAATAAGCCAGCACTCCGAAGAGTGCAAAGACCCATGCCAGCAATGTTTTCGTCACTCGTGACCTTGACCTTTGACCCCAAATAAATGGGTTTCCACGACTCATCGTGAAACATTTTAAGTTTGGTGATCATAGCTAAATCGGCTTTTGAGATATTGTGTGGAAAAATAGTCAGACAAATGGAGGTAAAAAACCCTACCCTTGTGACTGCCGTCGTCGTGGGTAACTAGAAAGCCCTCAGTCAAGGTCACACCAATCTCTTCAGCAACACTTTTAGCCAATCGTAAATTTTCGGCTGGCTGCTACTTATTTACAGTTTCAAGTTCACGTATGCTTTAAAGCCATGGCGCTGTAACTGGTTTTCCCAGACTTCACTTTCACTTTTCAATCAATTGACTACGTCCATATCTGCTCCTGTGATCTCGAACTTGGAACTGTGTCACTGTCCTTAGAACTGAAACTAGACAGGGTCGAGGTGAACCAGCAAGCCAAAGGTTATCTACCGGCAGTTCAAAAGTTATTGTGTGGACACACACAGACACACACAGCTGACCGACTGATCTAACTGGGCCACTAAACTGGCTGGTAACAACAACAACAACGACGACAGCAATATTCTGAAGTACTGCATCAATTTTGGCGGATGTCGTCGCGATTCCATCAACGTCTCAAGCAGGTCTCAGCAGTAATCCTCATCAGACGAGAGTTCATCGCCTGCTGAGTCCAAAGCTCCACAGTATTGTACTGCTGCATATCAATCTCTGACACTGCCCGTCGGCAGCACCTCCAGTTTGCCAGCTGCCAACAGCTGTTTGTACCGCATCACTGGCCGTTTGATATGTGGTTGTCGGGCCCTCTCCATAGCTGGCGCGATGACCTGGAACTTGTTGTCATACAATGTTCGTGATCCGATATATTTCTTTTCAGTTTCTGGTGTGATTTAGAAACTTTTCTTTTCTCAGTCCTCTAGTGCATACGGTGCATTAGAGGCCTTGTTTTACACCCTAAGCAAATTTACAACTGATACTGACACTTTAGTTCTCACAAACTGTAAAAATAAGAGAAGAAGCAGAGCCACTGACAAGCTGAAGATGTCATTGTCAGGCAGAATGATTTCCGATGAGCTATGATGAGCGTCGCCGAATGCAACAGCATTGGGTACATAGCTGAACATGCCTTCATCAGCACAAGCAATCGGAGGCTGCGCACAACACGTCCACGTGCATCATGCAGCATTAATGTAACCATGAATGGCGGCAATTAACTACAAAACGGCTGAAATTTGCTGTGATTATTCTATGCAATCTTGCAAAGCAACTGGTAAGATCAGGGGCATAGCCACGACTTTCTAATGGAGCCTATCTACACTGTGAGTCAAAAAACGGACCTCTGTGTTGTGGCACAACGTCATACACACTGTTTCAGTAGCATTATATTTTTGTACACATAATGCATAGGTCAAGACTCTAGACCGTCTAGTTAGTTACTGATGTAATATTAAAGTTGTACATAACAAGTGTATAGCAGACTACCAGCAGACAATGTTACTATCGGCACACTTCGCTATCTATCATGCATAATTCGTAAAATGCTGTGTTGACTAAAGTAACTTAAACATTTAAATTTGTTTGAAACAATGCATCTAGGCTACAGCCAATCACAGCAAGTGTTCTCCTTTGGCCTTCGTAAAGGCCTAAAATCGTTTTCTACACTGGTCGATCGCTTTGTCGACACGTTGGTTGGATGCTCAGCTCCAATGCTGAGGCAGAACGAACTCACCATTTAGAAACGACGTCTGCTGCCACATGGCGCAGTTCAAGTGCAAGGTTTAAAGGTGAGCACAGCGAGCCTGATCTCGAACAGCTGGGGCATTCATAGCCAACGAACCTTCATGGAGCAGCCCGTATTGCCAATTATGACTAGTGGAAAGGATCAGTGGAAAGGTGAGTTTTCCTGTAAAGAATCAGTGAAGGAGAGACGGATAATGACAAATAATCAGTACAATGGCTGACACCTTTCATCTTGTTGAGTAAGTAAAGCTGCACGGAAGAAATCAAGAGTGACCATCTTCTGGTACATTGTTGCCACCACGTGTGCTTATGGAGATTTGTTGACACAAAGAATACAGTACTTGCAGAAAACATGGTGAAGCGGTGTTGGTCTGTTTGCAAGGCATGCAGTGAAGAAATTATTTCCACCTCTGAGCTGGAAATGTTTTGGGAGTAGTGGAGAAATTCTGGTCTAATGTCATTCCAGAAACTCACAAAGTCCTCAGCTAAATCGAAGGCTAATCAGTGCACTCACCGATAAGTCACAGAGGCTTCACAGTTTTACTATAGCTGGAACTACAGAGTGGCAGAAAAAAATGGCCGCGGCTCAAAAAAGTGCCAGGTATGTCACAAGGTAGTGAAAGTGCGGTGGAATGTTTAACGATGACTTCTATTACAAATTTTCTTCAAAGTCTGAAGGAGTCTGAAGCTTAAAACATTTTCTTTTAATTCGGTAAGCTATTAGTAAAATTAATGGCAAGAGTTAAACAGTGCCATGCTTTTTTTATTCACAGTGGCCAATGCCTCGGTTTTCTGCACCATCATGTATACTTACGAGGGTGGGGCCAAAAGGTGTGGTGGTCGTAGGATGAGTGAGTTCGACGGTGAAACTGGGCACGTCAGTGGTGGTGACAGTCGCTGCAGTGCCGTCAACATCCGTCACGTTGAACAGCTCGGCAGCAACACATCGACCGACGTCTGCGTTGTGGAAGTTCAGCGGAGACTCGAATGTCTGCAGGCTGAAAATCACATTCATGCACGTTGACACAACAATCATCCTGTTGTCACTTTAGCAGCCATTACTGCTGTTTATTACAATGTCACTGTTGTCATTGCAATAAGAAAAAAAAATACACCTAGAAAAATCAACGTTAAAGAATTGTAGAAAAGACTGCGTAATGGAAAATGGAAGAAACATGGGCCTGGCGCAGCAAGGAAGGCAACGAAGTATGTGACTGATTGCAACAAGTCATTATTTCTTGTGTCAACATGTGCACGAGGACATAATAAAGCAATAACTGTAACACAATTGAGGTTCTGAAAGTTGTAAAAATGACAATAAAAATTCAATAATGTGTCAATTCTTTTCATAAACTGAACATTTGCTACACATTCGCGGGTCATTTAACAGTCAGATTATAATTAAAAGAAATAGACAGTGGACTGGACACACTGTGTTGACTTTTCAGTGCTTCCATATTGTGTATTTGGCAACAGGAAGGGCATATTGCCCATAAAAACTGCTTCTATTATCCCCTAATTATCCCTCTTTTGGGGTATCCAATCAAACCTCAAGAAAAGAATGCAGGTAAAAAACCCGGAGCATTTGTGCATATTGACAAAGTGTGGTTAGTTTTACTTACTAGTCATTAATAGCAAGTTGACTGATACAGCCTGGTGACAGCGGTTTCAGTGAGGCTGCAAGACCATCAAAGTCTCCATCACTTGGGACGCCGCCGATAAACAAGCCTCCAGCATCTCCAAGCATGTCATCAATGACTGCTTCCGTAGCAGGCATCCGTGCCTCACCGACTTTGACATTGTCGACGTACAGAACAATACTGCAACAACAATGCACATTGCAGCTATCACCGTTAACACTAGTCACTATTGGCTACCGTTTAAACATAATAAAACTGACCACAATAACAAGTGTCTAAAGAAATCTGATAAAAGGTCGCATCGCCGTCTTATCATCCCCTTGTGGCAGCGAATGCACTTATCTGACGCAAGCACTGGGCAGGCACATTCGCCAGTGGTGGACGATGAACAGTGCATGATGACTCAATGGGCCAGCACATGAATCCCTCAACAGTGCCCCTTCCCGTGGGAATAATTTCCTGATGTGGACTGTATCATATATTTTTTATCTATTTAACAGAAGCGTTGCTAATAACTAAAATAAATTACATAGTATTACACAGTATAAAACAATACAGAATATATTAACATGTAACTAATATACAATGTATTTTTTCAGAAGAAAAGAAAACAGTCTATTACTGTATGCCAGACTTCCGAATGCTAACGCTGTGGGCAAATCCGTCATCATATCGTTGCTGCGTTCTGATCTCTGTGGTTCCATATCCGCCATTCAACCAAACATTCAGCTCACCATTCAGCAATGACACGGAGTAGAAACCCTGTTAGCGTTGAAACAATTAAAAATAATCATATGTTACCAAACACAAAAAAAACGATTAACAGGAATCATCAGGTTTACCTTGGTTAGCAAATGGCAGCTCAAGTCTTCAAGTAACTGTTTGGATTTTGCTGGAGTGGTACTTTTATTTTTATAAGTTTATTTGCCCTTTGTCACGGTCACCCAACTGCAGTGTCAAAGCACTGAAAAAATTCAAAGCACTGACCCTCACAGGGCCACTGAAATGCTCCTATATTTCATGCCGGTACAGGCTCCTGACACTAAACCTTCAGTGTTAAAGCCTTCGAGTAGCTGGTTATCAGAAGAAAATTAGAAACGAAGTATTGTAATCATCACAACAACAACAAGTAGCTCAGCTGACGCTGACAAACCCGCGCGACGCGCTGCATCACGACAAACGGCAAAATTTTAAAACAGTCACGTGACCATAACCATGCCTTTGTTGGTGATATGTCATCCTGTTGTTAGAATTGATATAGCCTACTCGTGTACACAATTTGAGGACATTAGGTTCTGCCGGATCCAGAACCGAATGTTAAACAAGAAGCTCAGCTATCACCAACAGACCTACGCGACGCTCTGTATCAGTTAAAATGTTAGATTAATGTTGTAGAATAATGCAAACAGATCACGTGTCAGTCTCAGCAGCACATTCTGCAACTGGTGCGTTTTATTCCATTAACAGCATAGTTTTGCACATGCATCATTTCAGTAGGCTCAACTATTGCACTGCGAGCATGCAATGCCATGGGTGTCATCAACAGAGGTCCGTACGACCAACCTGGTTGATGTCAACTGGACCGTAACTGTGATCATCAGAATTTGACTACCACCAAAGTTGTTGATGACTTCTCATATTCCTCCACCAGCACACCGTCATGGACGGGACCACCGTCGCAGATGGACACAATTTTCGACAGTAAGGCGTCTCAGACGCAGACTTCTCAACTTGTTGAAAACTCAATCTTTACCCCACCTGCATCTGGCGCCCCGGTTGGGGGCGATCCCATCCGAATTTTGTAGAGATCTTTTGCATCATAAAACTAGAGTCCCTGTGCTATTGTACGACATTGTTTGTGTGATCCTACGTTTAGCCGTTTTGATACAGTGTCGGCTTGTGACTGACGGGCGGCACGCGATTACAGCTAATACTGCCCTAGTATAGTGTTGTGTGGGTCAAATATCTGGCCTACTGGAACCCGAACCGGACGTCCGGAACAGCGCTATCGTAAAAATCATATGTGTATTTAGATTCTCATCTCAACAACTATTAAATCAGCACATCAAAGAACGTCAATGTCAACATCTGACCATGACTGAGCCTTTGGCCAACAGCAGCAGGGCATCATTTTGCTCAGTTTGAAATGAGAATCCAATAGAACCATCTCGTGTCAGATTAGGACTGCCGATTTCTATGTAGCCAGGTTCCAGGAAGCCGAGCACAGCAGCCTGCGGATCCACACATTCATCGTGCAGTAGCCTCACACTTTATACACATGTCTACCATTAATTCAGAATGGTCAATGATTAAGTACCACACTGCAAGATGCAAAATAGTCACAAACTGTTTTTTTCGGCAACCTTAGCTTTCTACATGCCATTGGATCATCTATGAACTGTGCATGCTGACGTACTATTCACTTTCGGAAACTGTCCTCGGTATATTACTTACATTATGTAGTCCTCATGGCACCATCATTGGAGAGCTGGCATAAAGACAGCAATGTCGTAAGTCCAGTGGCAGACAAAGAAACTATAAGGCCAAAACATTGGTTTGGACTTTGGATCAGTGCTTTTGTGTTTCTTTCAGTGCTTTGACACTGTTGGTCAGATGACAGGAATCACATCCGACCCATAAAAAGTTTTGAAAACAACCTGTACCACTTATCCCAATTGCTGTCTTCAGAAATAGGTGAAGGAAACAAGAGCTCATCAGAAGATGAGATAGCGAACGTGAACGTTTTATGACGACATCAGAGCCTACGCCCATAAAACTGAGTTCCTAATTTCTACTATAACTAAGCGTCAATAGTAATCTACGCAGTGCACCCAATAATCTATGCACCTACGCCCATCAAACCGAGTTGTCAGAGTTTGTTTTGCCTAAATAATCGCTGAATAGTTGTGCAGATGGTATTAATATGGTCATAAACTATCAAAAGTAGATTTTGAAACCGAGGTAAGCCTAACAATAGTTTTACTAACAATAGTTTTATGACGACATCGTACACGAATTCGGTGAAATAATGCAAAATAAGGGCAACTTCAGCGCTCAAGGTCATTCAAGGTCACCGATATTGGTACCAATCGAAAGCTCATATACGACTTCTTATCAAAACGATCACTAGACAAGTACTGCGCATTAAGTCTTGAATTTATGAATATGCTAAGAATTTATACCGTGGGCGTCGCGCGGTCCCTCTGCAGACAGACGTTTACTACTAGACATAGCAATCGTAAATTGTCCATAGTTATGGCTTTGTCAACCTCTTTTATGCAATACGCCCCTGAAAGTACCAAATTCGGTAAAAATAACGCAAAATAAGGGCCATTTCGCCGTTCAAGGTCATTCAAGGTCACCGCTTTTGGTACCAATCGAAAGCTCATATACGACTTCCTATTAGTGATTAATGCTAACTTAGCTCCTATCTTGCACCGTTTCGGAGTTATAGCATTCCAAATGTGATAAATCGCTATATTTTGCTACCCCTCTCGCGTTTAAATCCCCCGACTGAGGGGTTCCCCTGGGACGATCTCCGTAAAATTTTCAGTGAATGTCAATGGATGGCCAAGGTACCAGACGGCAAAGAAAAATTGCCGAAAATTTCAACCGGCTAAGTAGGGTGCACCAACGTTACAGACGACAGACAGACGACATACAGACAGAATGGCGATAGCATATAGCGAACGTGAACGTGAGTTCACACGTTCGCTAAAAACTGATGGGAAGCCAGGTCTATGTAGAATATGGCTATAAAAACAGAGACAGGCATTGTGTAGACCTTGTCCATACAGCCGTGTCAGTCTGGTCTGGTCAGTTTAAACTTCATCAAGTCAGACTAAACTAGTTCTCACTCACAGGATCACATGCTTTGAATTCGTGACTAGATGTCGTCTGTTTATTGAACTGGATGCATCACTTTCAGAAGACAGCTAAAACGTTTCTGTTTACTGCTGCTTTAAATATAGCGTATGTGCCACTACTTTGACAGCTGTATTACACTTTCATTTACTGTGAAAAATGCACAAACAATTAAGTCTACGAAATACGTCAGATGGCAGATTTTGTGATCTTTTTTAGGCCAAAAAACAACAAAATGTGGTAAAGAAAAAGATAAACACAAAAACAAATCAAGACAAAATAATAAAAAAAATGTTCGATGTTAGTTTTCTCCGTATTTCTGTTCATTTTTTCTTACTGCATGCACTAGTATCAAACAATGAGTGTAGTAAATAATACCGGTAGACGGCAACCACGATACATTCCAATATAAAGTGAGTTATCATCTTCAAGGTTGATCGTAACTGTTCCTCGTGAAGATACTTGAAGTTTCCGCATACATCCAATAAAACTGCGTCGTGTTATGTTGTATCTGCAAAACATTAACTTTCTGAATCAGAATTTTCCATGCTTATCAACCATAATGACACCTAAAGATTAATACATTATAATGTTCTACACCGTGGTGACTTTGATTTATGTTTCCAATAACACTTCCAAGCATGCAGATAAATTACTGTGAGAGTATATACGTATAATTCTTTTTTAATATATTCCATGCCTTTAACTTCCATGTTTTTGTTCAGTGCATCTGTGCAAAACAAACTACATATAAAGTCACAGAACAAGATATGAAAAACTCGATCAACTTTAAGAAAGCCATTCTCAACAGAATACAGGAGCAATGTCTACAGCTATGGTAGTTATCAAACAGTCACTGGCAGTGGTATAAAACAACATGACAGACCTGGACGTGTAAACATTCTTTGGAACACCAGCAAAGAACAACAGGCTCTGACGAAGGTCCAAGGTACCTCGACCATCACCCACTGCAGAGCCAGTCACAGTCTCTGTACCACCATCAATAACATCCAGCTTACCTGCCAAAAACACACATACATACCGTATATATTATCAGTACATTCACTAAACTCAAGTACAATTCAGCTTTTAAAAGCAACATATGCCTTACTGGGTTACTTTATCTTTCGCTGAAACCAAAGTCTAAAGCCTCAGTCTAAGACCAAAAGTCGAGTTTAAGACCTAATTAATGCAAAACGTAAAGTGATGCTAAACTTTGGTCTGAGACCAAAGTCTAAAACCAAACTTACCACTTATACCAAAGTTTAAGACCAAACTTTGGTCTTAAACCAAACTTAATCTGAGAAATCCGGTCTTAAACCAAACCGTCCTAATGTATTTAGATAAGCAATTATCACCAATCTCTTGTAGTTAAGACCTTAGTCTAAAACCAAATCACTTTGTCTTTCACTTAATCTGAACTCGGTCTAAAACCAGGTTTTAGCCGTTCAGATTAAGGTGTGGTTTTAGACTAAGGTTTCAGACTTTGGTTTTAGCTAAAGATAAAGTGACCCTAAATGGTATCATTCGTCTTGTTGCCTAGGACTCGCAGGCGGCGGCGGTGGCGCCCTCTCCCGACATGATAAGAAAACAATCTCCATCGTCTTGTTGCGGTTTAACTTTAGGTTGTTGTCATATGTTGGCATATGACGAAATACAGTGTGCTCTTTTCACTGGTCATTTTTTGGTCATGTGATTTGTGCTCAGAATGATTATCCAGCAGAGGCCATGCCGTCATAACTGTCACTCCACCTCCCCTCCAGTATACAGCATATGTTGTGATGATTGTCTGGAGGTTAGGACGGTGAATTTTTAGAAGAACAGGGTTCGACGGTGTCGTCTATAAACTGTGACCGTTGCTGATGCCTTGATCAGCAGCGTTAAGGTATTAGCCGCGCTGACGTGAGCAGAAGCAGATAGATGTGGCAAAGTCCTCTGGCTGGCGCTGAAGAAGTGTCAGTCGGATGGCTGGCGCTGCATAAGTGCCAGACCGGGCTTAGGCCGTAGTAAAGGGGGCACGCTTTAGAAATATCCGACAAGCTGTTCATTCCTACCTTCCTTCACCCTAAACGTCGCGCACACACTGCATACACACCTACCAATTCCCTCCTCTCTCTGGCATAATGCACTGGACCAACATAAAGGTCTCAGTGCTGGGGTCCAGAGTAGGCTGGACCCCTGCCCGCAATAACGAACAAACGAACGAACGAACGTACAGCTTCCAATATCAGATTACCTTGACGTCTTAGACGTTTTGCTCGTACTTCAGTCCAGTTATTGCTGTTGTATGTGCGGTCTGTGATCAGGACGGCGTGTGCTTCATGTCCAATGCCAAATTGAAACACAACATGACCGTCCCTCAGCTCTATTGACGTGTAATCACCCTACAACAAACAAAGGCATCCTGTCAACGTATTAGGATGTCATGCATAAGCCTATCTGAACATTTACTGCCACATAAGAAACAACTCTTTCATAACATGCAACGTTTTTTTCACCTCTTTACACACGTGAATACGATGGTACGGAGACAGTGCAGAAACGCCAGTAAGGAGAATTCTAGCATCTTCTCCAAATGTGCGAGTTACTGTCAGCAAGTGCATGCAAACAGTAAAACCTACTCCAACATAAATTAGCCTCGTGCGGGATTGACAGTCGACTCTTCACAACTGACTTTTCTGCCAAGTTCAAAGTCAAGTAACATAAAAACTAGGACAAATATCAAGAATCCAGCCCGATCAAATTTAGATTTTGTGCCCTAGTTTAAGAATCAGTGGTCAGTTTCCAGCTCCCATTGTAAATGGCGGAAGAGATAGCTTTTGATAATGGAAAGATTTCCAACTTTCAAGGGCTCGTGACCTTGACCTTGATCTTGGATCGGGTCATACTGCAGTTGTGCATGACTCATCGACCTCTACCTACATGCCAAATTTCACTGAAATTGAAGACACTTTTGTGGACAGACGGAAAGACGTACGAACGTATGGACGGATGGACGGACGGACATTTGAGACCCACTTTATCAGGTCAACTCAGAAGAGTCAACCTAAAAATCCTCAGTTCTTCATTAAGGTGCCAGCTACTCGTAACACAGGCTGATATGTGTAATCGCAGTAAAATGGTTGTATGTGTTACGCAGTTGAATGACATACCGTCGTATCATCTGCCATGAAAAACAAGAGAGCATCCTTCCAGATGGCTTTGAATTCAAAGTAGACATCATATCTGTCTGCTCTGTACGGGATCTGGCTGTGGCTGGCATATCCAGTTCCATCAAACTGGTAAACACCTGACTGAAAGGTCTCGGTTACTGGCCTGCAAATAAAATGCTGTCATTGCAGACATACTAAGTAAACGCAGACACTGTGCAATTGTTTTTCAGCAGGAAAATGCAACATGTTGTGCAGTAAAATTCTACAATTTAGTAAATGTCAATATATACAAAAAAATCAATCACCGTAATTATTATCCCCAAACCAGTACTTTATTGAGTTATGGATCAAAGTACAACATACTTAATGCTTATGGCAAAAAGTACAAGTCTCAGCTGTCACAAATGAACCATCACTATGCACCACATCATGTTCAACATGTCATAAACAAAGGTGAACGTCAGTGTGATAAAATAGCGATGGTCGTCGGTCGAACTAAGTTGACAACACTTGTCACGATCGATGTGCCATGGCGAGAAAGCAGAAAAATCTGCTAAGTTCAGAGTTTGGGATAAAGTTCCAGAGAGAAGTACTGTATTTCTGGAGACAGCCAAATTCCTATCCAACACAATGTAAGCTAAGCCAAGAGTAGCCTCTAATGCCAAAAATACGTTCAGCCATTTTGAGATCTCCCAACTTGTGAACAGACAGATAGAGGGCCATAACATATACCGCACTAGCACAGTGTAGGTGGGCAAAAATATACAGACCCTCGTTAACATATAGATTAACATAAAAGTAAAAAATGGGAAATCTATTCAACTGAATGAACATACAAACTCTTAAACATGCATCAATACAGAGCCACACACGTTAACAAATTAAATACAATTCAATATATATACTTATATATGTTGAATTGTATTTAATTTGTTAACGTGTGTGGCTCTGTATTGATGCATGTTTAAGAGTTATATACGTAGACATGTGTGTGTAAGTATAAACATCAAAAAGAAACCGTGACATACACAGCAACGCAGCCCTGACAGTTATGTGACTGGACAAGTTGACGGAAGTTGAAGAGACCGATCGGTCTTCCATCCATCTCAACGTCACCAATACAGCCGTCAAATGTCTTGCCCATCACCTCGCTCGGCGCCTGATTCACAGACAACATACATGACAACAACACCATCATCAACACGAGGCCGACTGGTTTAAGTTTAACGATACTTTCAATGCAGGAGGATTATGTCATATTAACTGACAGAAAACTGAGTTACAATAAAAAATAATGTTAAAAATATCAAAAATTTAAAAAAATCAACAGTCTTATCAACCAGCTCTGTCCATCATGCTAATGGTCTCTGTGGATGGCTCTTTCCAGCCAATCACTTAGACAGAGTGATGAGAAAAGATCAATACTGAAATATTTTCCGAAGTAAGATGGCCTTTGGAAAATGTTTTAAGCTGACAACTGACGATACCAGTCACTGACAACGTTTTGCAAAATTCAAAAACACAAAAGATCATTTACAAAGTCACATTTAACAAGAGGCTCAGCTACCATAGAGGAACCGTGTGACGCGCCTTGTTAGTAAATTTGTGCTACGTTTCACGAAGTATGGGAGTTAGAAAGGTTTAAAACAACAAAAGTAACCTTCACGGTCATTCAAGGGCATTGGCAATGGTGCCATTCGATAGGCTGCATACGATTTACTATTAGTGTACTGCAACATAGTACGATCAACCTATCTACCAAATTTGAAGTCTCTAACCCCACCCCACTACAAAGATACGAAAGGCAATACAACCTATCGAATATGCGGTGGTTTGGGGTAGTTAAAGGTCACTCAAGATCACTAAAATAGAGCAATTCGATAGAGCAATTCGACAGAGCAATTCGATAGAGTGCATACGAGTTCCTATTAGCGTTCCAGCGTAACTACGTATGTCCCTATGTTGCACCGTTTCTGAGATATAGCAAGATATTGGTTGAAAAATGCTGATTGTAACCTACCCCACCTCCATTTGGCACCCCCGTTGGGGGTGACCCCGTTGGAGTTTCGCCATATCTTTGGCATTAGAAAACTAGAGTTCCTGGGCTATCGTACGGCGTTGTTTTCGTGATCCTAGGTTTAGCCGTTTTGGTACAGTGCCGGCTTGTGATAGACAGACGGACGGACAGACACATGACGACAGTATATACTGTGCTAGCATAGTGTCACGCGGTCAAAACGTATAAACGATACAAAGTGACAGCAAAATCTACAGAAATCAGTGATCATAACTGACACTGTATCCAGCAGGCAATCCGCCAATGAAGAGGTCCATGTGGTGGGTGAGATCCATGCGGGAATGAGTTGGATATGACTCGTAAAATTCAAACTCGCCCGGTTCATCATCAGACACTTTCTGTACCATCAAGCGGCCAATGTCGCCAATTCTGCAACAACATCATGCAGTTTATTTTCAAACAAATCGGCTAATTGTCTTATTATCTTGAGAGCTTGCCACGAGGCAAGAATTTCTTTTTAAAAATTGTGCATTCCATTTTAAAGCCGATTCTACATATAAATTTATGATATAAGCATAATCTGGCATGATCAATACAGTATACTGGCTATAAAAATACACTCACTTAACATCTCTCCAGCAGCATCACGAGTAGCTTTAACATTTTTTAACATTTCGAAAAACAGAAACCTCTCGGCGACGACACGGTACCATTTGTCACGTTCGTGTTCCTTGCCCACCGCTGATTCGATTTCCAGTGGATATTCAATAGGAGTACTTCCAGCTCCAAGGTTCCACACAAACCGCACTCGATGATTCAGCAACTCCAGTGACAAAAACTTTGACTACATACACACACAGTGGCTTAGTAGCAGTCGAACACCGATAACTTAAATGCTACACATCTACATGTAACAGTACATACTGAAGTATGAATTATACAAAAGTATAATTGGTATCAGACACAGTTCCGACTGTGGGTGTTCTGAGGTCTTGCACCTAGCATCAAGTGTTTGCTATAATAACAACTGGTCAAAGAATTTTGACGAAAAGCCGCATCACCGTCTTGTCACCCCTCGTGGCGGAAAATGAATTCATTCGACCTTGACCCCATCTAATATATGCTTCCTTAAGCCCACAAGTCAGCGCCCTAAATGGCATATCGCTAAGTTCAGCCCGTTTTTGCAGGACTCATGAATGTAATCAACAGACACACATACAGACAGACACACACAGACCATGCTACTGCATCTGCAGCAATAGCCTGCATCTTATGCAATGCATGCAAATCAGCCTAAAAGCCTTACAGATTACTGTCTTTTACTTATTTTATCCAAAGAAAAAAATGGCACTAGAATGTTAAGTAACAAGAGTAAAAGTGTAGATCTGGGTAATATAAAAATGTAGATCTGGGTAATATAATCTTTGTTTACTTACACAATCTGCTATTTTAATATTTGTTAATAAATGACATTGAACGCATTTAATACAGGCTGCTTACATTGTTTGGTGTAGCCAAATGGAAGAGAAGCATGTTCTTGTGTGTGGCATTAGTTTTAAATGAGAGCGTCACAATGTTGGTCAGGCTTGTTTTGTCTGGCACCGCATACTTGCGAACACATCCACCTTCGTGATGCAGCGAAACCTTAATCTACAATACGCAAGTCCAGAACAACATGCAGAAATAGGCTACTGTACATTAGATTCAATACGATATAATATGTTATGTTTATGTGTGCTAAAAAGCTGATGGGAGGGCCAGCTTATCCTAGTGCACGGCACCAAAAACGAGAAAATAAGGAAAACTAAAAACAAAAACCAAGCAGAGTTGGTCCATGAAGATAGTCCAGGACGAAGAAGTAAAACTATAGGAAAAAGGATTTGTGAAACAAGTAGATTTTAAGCCGAAAGTGAAAAAGAGAGGAAGTTATGAATGAGCAGAGTGGTAAATCAAAAGAGGAAGAAGTGATGGGTGAAGAAATACGTGAGTCAGAAATAGAGGAATTGGTACCAGAATAAGGTTGACAAAGAGATAAAAAGATTTGATTCCAGAAACGAGGTGAAGCATAACGAAAGAAGCAATCAGTTACTTTCAAAGAGGATGATGTCGGCGACTGAGCAAGAGTAACAACAGATAAAGAGCAAGCAATGTAAAGATGCTGAACAGAGATGAGGCTATGAAGGTATGGAGGTTGGGTAGTTGTGAGAACTTTGTAGTCAAGTGAGGGTAGCTTGTATTCGATGCAATCAGTGATTGTGAACCAGTGGAGAAAGGGTAGGATGGAAGTGATATGACAGGACTTAGGATCTTTAACAACAGTACAAGCAAGAGAGTTGTGAATCTGCTGGAGGTGGGATAATTGAGACTCGGGAAGTCTATAGTAGGGAGAATTACAGTAATCAAATATGGAGTATATGATAGCAGTAGCAATGGTACAAGCAGTTGACAAATTGAGGTAAGGCCGAATACAGCAAAGATGGCGAATGTGATAGCAACAGGCTTTAGAGAGATGTAATTTGGCCAGAGAAAGTAAGATGTTCGTCAAAGATAAATCCGAGATTTCGAGGTGTTAAGTGATGAGGTGTACTTTGGCAAGTTGATTTTTGAGTCCGATGAGCAAGAATTCAGTCTTAGAGGAGTTAAGAGTCAGAAGATTAGCAGTCATGCAGGAACAGACATGGGCGAAGATTCCGGGGGGACGGGGGCTTGGGGGCTAAGCCCCCCAAATAGAATCAAAACAGTTTGCATGACGTTAGGAAAAAACAGTAAAATCAGCAGAAAATCAATGCACATGAGTGACAATGACTGACAAATCCAGTGTTTCTTTTTCATCAGTCTATGTAGTTAGACTGTAACTCTGTAACTGACTATAGGCGGTGGGAGAGTAAGATGTCAGTTTTATTTGTGCAATGCCTGGTTCAACTTGTTACTTTACTTGTTAACCACGCAAAAGACGTCATATGAGTATCGTTTGATCGTACTAGCAAAGAAAGTAAAACCTTCAGTAATCTTAGCAGCATGATTAACTGTGATTGTCGTATCAGCTAATTAATTCAGTTCTATAACTAAAAGAATTTCGTCAGCAAAATGTTACAGCTGAAACCCTCCCCGCCTCAACACTTGTGTTATACTGACACTAGCAGCCTGAGCCCTGGCCTCGCCAATCAGCCGCTGCAACTCCAGGATGCTATGACCAATGTCAGCTCCAAGCTGACGCAGTCGTGACGTCTGGTTTGACAGTCTGTTCGTGCGTATGATTGCTTCATCCACGTTATTGCTTGCCGCATGAACTGCCACCAGCACGCAATCAACAAAAGCGAGATTTAAAAAAACAAATGACAACAAAACATTGGACATTACATTAGTCCAAAGTCAGTATAATCTTAGTGATTAGTACAACTTTCTGATTCTGTGTTACTGAAATGTGTTCATAAACTGGATAAATTACACAGAATTTCACAGTAACAGGCTGATACAGAAGACCAAGTCATTGAATGCTGGGCTCGTGATCACATGATTATGTCACATGTTCCAATGTTTGTTGTTGTCCTAATGCCGACTCACACTTGAGTTATAACTGCAAGATTGCTGAATGCTTAAAAATGAAACGGCATTACCATGTGTAGAAAAACTGAGAAATCACTTACTTCAGTTCAACTTACCCAATCACAATAGTATTTTGGTAAATTCGTTTAACATCAGTCATTATGCTCATGATTAATTCACAGATTCATGTTACTGGCCTTATCGTGTATCAATGTTACAGCAATATCAATATTATTGTGTGACAACACATCAAACTTTAACAACTTTTAAGTGAAAACTGCAAAAAATACTTCAATTTTTGTATTCCATCGTAGGCCTACTTTTTAAAGCTAAACAATCAATGTAGACTATAATTTTTAATTAGCACTAGATATCTAAGCAATTCTATCACTATTCTAAATTTCTGTATGATCAGCTTATTTTTAAGAGGTCACACACTGGATTTGAAAGATATCTAAATGTAGTCTTAACGGGGACTTTGCGGGATTGTAAATTCTGGTTGAAGTGGGTCACGTAATGTCAGACAAGGACTAATTACCTATGTTTGCAATTGGTGTCATTCCTTGATCTGATAGATCCTGCAGTTCCCGAACTTTTGGCAGAACATTCTCATTCAAGTCATTACTGACATAGTCAACGTTCTCAATTATCTGGTTTGATCTCGACTCCAAATCCATTGCAAGATCTCCAACACGAACTGCTTCATCTGTAGTCTCTGCAAGTTAAATTGATAAATAAGCATCAAAAGCAACTGCCTGAATTTCTGCACCATACTGCTGTAATGATCAAAGGTACATGCTGAATGGTGAAGACCTTTACAATAATAACCAAACCATCAGCTGTTAATAAATGAAAATACACTACATAATTGCTAGCATATTACTTAGATAAGTGTTACCTTGCTGCACTTAACATAGCTCAAATGCTGTACTAATATGTTAACCTCTTAATCAAACTTAAGTCTTGTATATAAACTGGTTGTTATGTATATTATTTAAATGTAAGCATGACAACACATTTGATGAGAGAAGAAGTATACTCTTTATAACATATGATACCAATATACAACACAGTGTCACATCACACAACACTTGTACATTATGTACATAATGACTTAAAAAGTAAACAAATGTGTCAGATAAGAAACCGTAACAAAAATAAGCACTGGTTTAAGCTAAGTGAAACAGATAAATCGTTAATCATATCTTAATGCAGACAAACCTGAAGTCAACTCTGGAAGCCCGTCTCCCAATTCAACCAGTTCTTCCTGAATGATCCTTATATCTCTTTCTGTCTCAGTCACAATAGTAGTTATCCTATTGAGACGCTGCTGGGAACCTGCAAAATTTGCAAAACATGATACTAGTTAATATTACTGCTTCAAGGTTACATAACTAGCCTACTTTTCTGACAGTGTTTCAGGTTACGAACTGTTCTCCTTCCCATCCTCACTCTCTTTCTTCCTTCCCCTTCACTCCCTCACCTCCCTCCTCATCCCTCCCTTTCTAACCCAAAGCAGCAGCTTCCTACCTGGCTGGCAAATTTGAAGTAAACGTAAAACTCACCTGGCTGCATTGTCAGCCTCCTTGCAGTCTCATTTGCTCTTCGATACAGTTCCTCGCTAATGCGCAGCGACTCTGCTGCCTGCTGGATTAATGTTCCATTCGGGTCCATCATTGTCTGAACATGCCATTCAACATTCAACATGCTGTAACGATCGGTAATTTACTAGCAATACTAGATGCAACAAAAGAAAACACAAAATTACACCTTCAGACATCAACATAACTTCTCTTCCTTCCTCCACTCACTTATCCAAACCTACACTCCGGAAGCATCTCGAAACCAATTTGTTTCTATTTGCTTTCAACACACACCAGCAGCTAACCCAGTGCCTGTGATTCATTTACACTTAAATGACTGTGGTGCATTATAAATATTTTACTTATTTATTTAAATCAATCAGTACAATGTTAAATTTAGGAAATAAAATATTAAATTAATTTAACAGTTACAAAAGTAAGGGGTGCACTGCAAAATTGAAAACTGTCCATGACTTATGGCAGGAATTACAAATCCAAGGCTACTAGCTACTTTAAGTTGTCAGCTGTGATGAAAACATTAGACCACAAAAAGTAACTACATGGAACATGGAAAGTACGCTGAGAGAGTACAACTCCCCACAAAAGCTGACTAGATCTCCCGGCACACAAGTGCAGCCAACTCGACAAACGCTTGTGGTCAACTCAACACATGCGGTATAAAACAAAATAGTCTAAAACTAGTCGTAACCTAACCTAACCTAGCCTATACTAAGTTTTAAAAGTTTTTTTAAAATATATAAAGGAATTATGTTTAAAAAATTAAGTCTTGACCTGGAGTTGAACCAAGGCAGCAAAATTCATACCAGCATTCTTGTCCCATCGTCTTACCAAGTAGGCTAGTGCCGCTGCTCGAAATCGTTGCTATTTCTAGACGTTTTATGCTATGATAGAATTTGACCATTACTTCCACATCCCTCCACCAATCGTAACGTAACACTAACTTGGTCTTCCCTTTCCCCCTAGGAACCTTCCCATAAAATTTGGTACAAATCCGTCCACAATCTTTTTAATTATCGTGGTCACAGACAGACAGACAGACAGATACACACACAAACACACAAACCAACGCCGGTAAAAACATACTCCCTCGCTTTCGCTGGGAGAACAATAGTCAACATATACGGTAAAAGCTTGTCAAATGAACAGAATACCACAAAGTAACCTTTTCAAAGGCGGCCGCGGAAGCATTCATCGCTGCCCGCGCTGCCTGCTCTGCTTCATGAATAGCCAGCACTGTGTTCTCATATGCTTGGGCTGCTCTCAGTGGATCTTCAGCGAGCTCGCGAGACCGTTCAAACAACCTAGCAACGTACATTGTAGCTAGCTTTCACTTACCACGGCAATCAGTCCATCGAGGATGGCAAAGTTGAGATGTGAGAATATGTATCATCTTGACCATTCAGTAGTAAGCAGACAAACTTATCGGATATGAGTGATAAAATACATCAGAATCACACACATACTTTGCTCACAGCCTCATACATTTCATTATCAACAAACAGCCGACAATTTTACTTACGAACGACAGCAGAAACATATATTTGACTGCTTTAAATGATCTACATATTTCAAAACATATGTCAGAAATGATATAGTACATAATAACTAATCTCCAGTACAGACTGGTTCAGCATCATCCACTTTAACTCTGTTTTTCATCAACTGGATCTGGTTGGTTAAAGAGGCTCAGCTATCACCTAGAGACCCACACGATGCTCTGCATCAGTGGAAATGTTGTCCGGCAAACAAACCCATGATAGCTCAGGGACTCTTAGTTTTACGATGCAAAAGATCTCTACGGAATTCCGATGGTATCACCCCCAACGTGGGATGCCAACTGCAGGTGGGGTAGGTACAAAATTGCGTTTTTCAACCGGTCAACAAGTCTCTGGCTCAGATGCCTTACTGCCAAAAAATTGTGTCTATACGCCACAGTCGACTGCATCCACAACAGTGCACTGGCGGAGGAATATGCGGGGTCATCAGCAATGTTGGTGGTAGTCGAAATTCGTTGATCACAGTTGCGGTCCAGTTGACATCAACACACTGGTTGTCACGGATCACAAGCACGGCTCGCTTCAGCGTTATACGTGCCTGTAAGAGCTATTTTGTAGCCTTGGTACATTGTCATTACGATCTGTATATGAAGCTAAATAAATAAATACATGTACATGTATGTGGCACAGAGCATTGCATGCATGCTGTGTGATAGTTGAGCCCATATTGAAATGTTGCGTGTCCAAAACTATGCAGGTAGTATAATAAAAAGTGGCAGTTGTTGAAAGTGTTCCTCAGGCTGACATGAGAGCTGTTTGTGTTAATCATACAACAGTAGGACAACATTTCAACTGAAACAGAGCGTCGCGTGGGTTCCTCGGCGATAGCTAAGCCTCTTGTGGTACGATTATGGCATGTGACGGACGGACGGACAGACAGATAGACAACACAGGACTACAGCATGTATCACGCCAGCAAATCGTTTCGCAGGTAAAAACGCATCCATCTGTTGTTTGTTAAACATGCTCTTCATGTAGACGGAGCTTAGCTAACCAACCAAGACTCAAAATAGCGCCACATACACCACAAAGTACATCGGTATGATCGACTAACTCATCTAGATCTTCTGCCTGCCGCTGAAGTCGTGCAGCGTGGTCCAGAGCCCGCTTCACTAGTTCTGGCAGGCCACTCAGCTCTTGTTCCATCTCCTCACAATGAACCTCCAATGCAGATTTCTTATCGCGAAGAGTACGTAACAGCTCTTGAGCTGCCTATCAGTAACACATTAACCACCTGCTGCATCCACATCAAAACTGTTACAAAATCCACATAAAGAAACTACAAAAGACAACCTAGAAGATGCCTTTTTGCCACCACATGCTCGAACCACAGTGTGACTTTGATCTTTGACCTTAGACCTCCAACGAGTAACCACGTCAGTGAGTGGTTATTTTCTGTAAGTTTCATCAAGATTGCTCAAGTTGTTCATGAGATAATGCGTCAAGATTTGACTTTGACAGCCTGCTATGACCTTGACCTTTGACCTCCACAATCTAATCAGGTCATCAGTAGGGGCTAATTAATATTCTCTGTATGTCTACTGAAAATTGTTCAAGCTGTTTATGAGATATCTTGGTAACAATATCTGACCAGACGAACAACCGAACGAACGAATGAAAGGGACAATAGAACAGCCTAAAAACAATGCTTTCACCAACACAGTAACAGTGTTGGGTGGCAAAGGCATAATAATAATAAAAATGACATATAAGAAACGGGAAGCAACTGCAGAAATCCACAAAGTGATATTTCTTACCAAGAACGACATACACATAAACCATGCAAAAAGTAAAACAACAAAAAAGAGCCACACCCTGTAGTTAGAGCTGGATACATTCCACAGGAAATGCTGAGACCATTCATTGATACTAGATGCATTCGCACAATTGGTCTCTGCTTGGTCCAGTACGTTATCTATGCTCACTAGCAGCTCCTAAAGAACAATAGCAACTTCAAGCAACTTCACGTAGATGTCTCTAAAGTGAAACATAAAGTGAAACATAATTATTATAGTAATAGCATCATGCAGATAAAAAATAATAATTTTCCACAACATATTGACAGAGCAAAATGTACTTACTATTAGGAATATGAACAAAACTCTAACCAGTATAATAAAATAAACTGACCTAATGACAAGTTTATACATAAATCAAAGCAACTTTAATTAAAATCAACAAGTGCCAGCACTGCCCAGTAGTATGTGCAATTCTTTAAGCATGCTAAAGTAAACTGATTCTAACTTGTTTTTACTTTTACAAGAACATTTAGTCCACTGTCAATTTACTGTCAATTATGTCCTAACAGACGAAAAAAATACAAATTAGCCCCGTACGGGACCGACTCATATTTACTGCCAACTTCAAAGTCAGGTGACACAAAAATTAGTCCAAAAATCAAAAATCCGGCCACGATAAGCTTTAGGTATTGTACTGTATAGAATCCGTGGTCATTTGCCAACCACCATTATAAATGGGGGAGGACATAGCCTTTGAAAATGGCCGAATTTCCAACATTCAAGAGCTCGTGACCTTGATCTTGACCTTGGATCGGGTCATACTGCATACCGTCATGCATCACTCATCGACCTCTACCTACATACCAAATTTCATTGAAATCAAAGAAACTTTTTGTGGACGGACGGGCGGATGGACATTTGAGACCCACTAAAATTACTGAACATAATCTGCTTAGAAATGTCTGTCCCTCCAGTGCCGACCAGTAAACCGTAACTGCCATATACACGTAGTTCAAAAAACGCCCCCTTATTACTGGCCGGCCTACACATAGTGTAGGGGCCAGATTGGTGATGGTCTCTGGTGTCTGTCGTCGTCGTATGTCGTCTGTAACTCTCCACGGCGGGCCAGTAGAGTTTCGTCCCGTTAGGGTGACACCTTGTTCATATGACTATGACTGTAATTTCTACAAATGTTGACCGATTTCTATACATCCAGCCGCGTCTCCATACCAAGTTCGGCGATCGCAGTTTCTCTCATCAAGTGGACCCACATCTGGAACACTCTGCCTACCAATGTCCATAATATCACTGATACTGCAAAATTAAAACGTTCGCCGAAATTGCACTTCTTTAATTTAGCTTTTCCGCCCAAATGAACGATTTTACTACGCTGTTGAACATTTTTATTTTGTAATTAGCGTCTAATTAAGTGCTCATGTATGTAAGTAAATATGTATGTATTTGGCACATAGTGCACTAAGTTAATTTGCAACATAATAGTTATTGGTTTGCCCACCTCACCTACGTACTGCTGCTACACTAGCTTGAGAAACAAGTCAAGTGCATAATGATAACTTTCAGTCCTATCAACCAAAGATACACAGTCATTACAGTTGCACAACAACATCAATTTTATCTGTACAACCAGTCCGAATTCAAGTTCAATTACTACAGCGTGTGTTCAAAATGTCCTTTTCATTCATACAGGCTTAAAGTCTCTTCCGCCATTCATCGATAGCATCATCCATAATGGTCTGTGACAAGCTACTCCATGTGTCGATCAAGTGCCGTCTCAGATCGGTCAATTCTTGAACTGGCATCTGTAGCACACAAGCTTGCATCATGCCCCATATTCCACAGTCAACAGGACTAAGATCAGGAATATTCAGAGGCTAAAAGTCTGGAGGAATTAATTTAGGAGTTTCACGCTGAAGGAGCTTGATCGTCTGACGAGCACCGTGTGCTAGTGTACTGTCTTGCCCAATATGACAATTAACGATTCCCAAAATGGTGTAGAAGCAGTATGCAGGTGAGGTGGGTAAATCAATAACTGTTATGTTGCAAATTAACTCAGTAGACCGTGTGCTAAATATTATAGAAATCCGTCAACATTTGTAGAAACTATAATCATATGAAAAGGGTGTGAGAGCGTTTTTTAAAACCACAGTATATATCCATCAAAGTAAGTGCGAAATTTAAGACCTGAATGAGAATAATCAGCCGACGATTGGCAGTATTCATAGAATTGGCCAAGTGAACACGATCCTCGACTTGTGACAAGTAACGCTGCATGTCTCGAAGTTTAGCAGTGATGTTAGTGAGAGTAACACTAATATGGGTAATGTGTGTCGTATTGCCGACCACGCCATCACCATCAAGTTGCCTCACTTTCGCCAACAATTCCTCCGCTAATCTGAAACCATCCCGTCATCCAGCCAAACTATGTGCACTGGTCTGTCTAGACTAAACCAGCACAACTGTAACAACCACAGACATTGACTGATTGACTGAGTTAAGGTTTTACATTCTACCAGAACCAGACGCAAACTAGATCATTTCGGAGACGTTCTTCCCAACCAAACTCTTGAAAAACTAGTGAAAAACTCCAACACAACAAAAGCAGACATGCATCCATAACAAAACATACCATCATACAAAATAAACACACAGCCAGGTTTGGTCGCAATGCCTATGACATCTGGCCTGGAAACGGAACGGGTCTATTCTTCAGGAAGTAAATATGCAAAGAAGTATGTAAACGATTTGTACAACGCCACAATCAACAATCATTAGAGCCTCGGATCCCATATGGAAACCGAAGACATAACAGGAGGATACTCATGCACGGCACAGAGTTAGTGTGTATCTCTCTGTCACAGGAAAGCAGTTGAACCAATGATTTCTTAACTGTTGTAAAAATAGGCATGATGACGATGACGAGATAACGATAATAATAATTAGGTTTTGATATATGAGTCCTTTATCACTCATAATGAAGACTGGACATCTAATGACCCTAGAGTTTGTTTTTAACCTTCTGTGTTTTAGCCCTAAGGACTGACACACTTGGTGGCAAATATACTAATTAACAACAATAAATTAGCCCCGTACGAGACTGACAGTCGACTCTTCGCAAATGACGTTTCTGCCAAGTTCAAAGTCACGTGACACAGAAACTAAGACAAATATCAAAAATCCGGCCCGATCAAATTTAGATACTGCGCTCTAGTTTAAAAATCCGTGATCAGTTGCCAGCTCCCATTGTAAATGGCGGAGGAGATAGCTTTTGAAAACGGCCAGATTTCCAACTTTAAAGGGCTTGGGACCTAGACCTTGACCTTGGATTGGGTCATACTGCATACCGTCATGCATCACTCATTGACCTCCACCCACATGCCAAACTTCATTGAAATCAAAGAAACTCTTTGTGGACGGACGGATGTGTGCACGTACGTATGGATGGACGGACGTACAGACGGATAAACATTTGAGACCGGCTTTCTTAGGTCGACTCTGTCGAAGAGTCGACCTAACAACAACAACATATCGATGTGAAAAGTGCAGCAGAATATATCTTTTGTATTACATGCAAACATACAGATGTAGGGAAAAAGTATCAGTTACGCGAGATACCGGAGTTCTTCCCGAGCAGAACGATAAGATAAACTGAAATCCACAGATCTGATGAACTGCAACCAGCGCTCAGCCTGTCTCAGCAGCTCTGTTATACTCTCTGATGGCGTCAACCCGCCATTAGATGGCTGCAGCAACCTGGCGATTAACTCTGACAAAAATTCACACAAGAAATCAAATAATCCACAAAATACTGTAAAGAGTATTCACGAGAAAAAGAAAATAAAGGAAGAGCATTTATATAGAGCCATATACTACGCAAGCATTGTCTCAAAGCACTCAGACACGGATCACACAGTTTCACCTGCAAATTACACCATGCCTGCCTTTCCTTCGTAAGCGTTCACCAGACAGCGCCACCCCTAACTGAGGTAGCAGACATCCAGTTGCAGGACAGGGAAAGTTCGCCAGCCAAAGACTGACGTTCTACCAGTGTGCCACGCAACCAACCGCTGGAGTCTGTTGCTCAACCAGTTAGCCACAGCTTCTCAGCTCTGCATCGAGATTTGCACAAATCAGTAGTAACAACAGTATCAAAGTGACCAAGGATTAACAAAGAACTGGACTGAAGTGGTCATACCATGACAAACTCTATCAGAAGGCATTACATCAAAGACGTGACTTTTGTTTACAGAATGAAGCAAATTGCAGTGTCAATTAAGTCGCATTGCCTGCATAGCATAGATGCGACACATGTACACGTCGCGTGATCTGTCTGTCTTGGTATGTGTCTGTCCGTCTGTGTTGGTCACAGATGTGCCCTGCAAAAACGGCTGAACCGATCAAGATGCAGTTTGGGGCTTGGTTGGTTGATTGGGGTTTAAAGACACTTTCAACACAATTCAGGTCATATCGCACCTTTGAGGTAGAACTATATTGTAAATATTAAAATTTAATTGAGATTAATTCTCGGAGTAGTCGTTTGGAGGGCTGATTCAAATGGGTCCAAGGAATCATGTATTGAAAGGCGTCACCGTCGGACAAACACATTTGCAGCCGTGAAGGGTGACAAGTCAGTGATGTAGCCTTTTGCCAAATTACTTTGAACACTTGTTATTATGTGAACACATGTACCTTGAATAGCATTGTATTGCTCCTGTATAATGGCTTCTAGGCCAACTGCTTCCATTCGAGTATCATCAGCTATCTCAGCTTCTTCTTCAGCCATTATCAGCAACTCTTCAGACTAAAATAACATTCGGGCATATGTTAACGTCAGTACAGACAACGACAGAGCTACGTCAAAACTACTCAGTTTATTGTCATCACAGTTAAAATAGTCATATCACACAGCAATGAATTACTAACAATGCTCGAACAAGAACATAATGTAACAGAAAAAAATAAAAATGTGCAGTTTGAAACAACAGTCATTCAGCAACAATCAAGTTAGATAATGCACCACAGCAAAAACATTCAAGTGTATTGTATTACCCTATGTTTCAGCCGTCGAGCAGTCGCAGTCAGTTCTGATACTGATTGCCTCAGCATCTGTAGATCAGCGCTTTCCAATGTCTCCATCAAACGCTGAAACAATCACTGTTCACTCTCTCCACTGCTACCAGTAGAATCATGTAACAGTAGGCATAATAATTTTTAAGGGAGTAAATAAGTAAGGAAATAAGTAAATAAGTATGGAAGTAAGCAAGGAAACAATTTACATAGTGCCAGAATCAACAAAGAAATCACGGCGTATTACAGCCCCTGAGCCTGTACTGGGCCATATTATCCACAACATTATAATCAAACTGGCAGGCAATTCTGTATGATAAATTTGTTTTCTTTTCTTTCCTTACTTACGTTTCTCCTGTGTGCTAGAGAAATTTAATTCGGTATGTTGACAAACTGCCACAGTGCCAGCTAAGCATTTGGCACAGCACCAATCATGTGATCAATTTATCCAGTGACCCGAGGCTTGCACGATTCAATGCATGCATGCAGCTGGATAAAACAGTCAAAGAATTATAAAAATTTGTATACACCTTTAAAAGTTATCAGTAAAAAATAAAAAGCACCATTTTAAAAAACCAAGACTGGTACCATACCCGAAGCCGGTGAGCAGTAGTGTTGGCTCTGTTCATCCGTGCCCATGGCAACAGTGCTGAGGCCGAGTCATTGAACTCAGCCAATTTCAACAGCGTCGCGTTGAGGGTGGCCAACAGCTGACCAGTGCAGCCCTCATCACATGCTGTCCAACAACACCACACCACACACAGACACATTACTTACCAACATGCACACGCACACACACACTCACTCACTCGCATGCATACATCATTCAACAGCCTTTCTAAAAGTGTATCACGGCTGGCAATTTGTCATCTTGAACATGAGCAGTGGCGGCTAGTGCAAAAAACTGTGTATGAAAACAAACACGGAAATTACTTGCGTCATTTCTTCACAGACTGACGCCTGTCATTTCCTTAATATTGACTTTGAAATTCCACCACCCAAATAACCGCTCCTTCATCACCTCAATAACCTGCTGCGACCTTGACCTCAAGAACTGTACCAGGCCATCAGTGGGGCTAATGAATATTTTCTGTCAGTTTTATCAAAACTGTTCATGAGATATCGTGGTAACAACATCTGTCTGGACGAACGAACGAATGAACGAATGAATGGGTGGACAGACAGCCAGAAAATATAATGATAAAGAATGGAGAGATAATAAATCACAATTATAGTAATTACATGGCTATGACACATGACACAGCTCATCATACAATTAAAGTGAAAAATCAGTAAAGCAAAAAAGTGACGCTTTCAAACTGATCACAGTAATGCGTGTAACTGTTACAAGGTGTCGCCCTAACGGGACGTAACCGTACTGGCCCGCCGTGCAGTGTCGACAAACGACAGATGACTGCACATGCGCCGGGCCCGTCGGCCGGCCGGCCCGCTCGCGGGCAGCGTTACAGACGACGACAGATGACAGATGACAGTCGACAGACGACCGCGAGCAAAACAATACTGGCCCATTAGGCGGGCCAGTAATAAGCATCTTTTGTTATAAGACTTGTACACAGAGGCAGCAAACACGTACATTTGCAGACACCATCAATGACTGCATATCGAGGCTGACACTGGTCACATGCTCTGCCTCTAATGCCTTCAAGACAGTCACATTGGCCGGTGACTGGGTTACAATCTCGACTAACTGAACCTTGTGGATTGCAGTCACATGCATGACAAGAACTTCCAATAATATTAGGGTTGCCATAGTAACCAGATGCACACCTGTGCACAGAAGCCACATACATCTATATACACCACTTACTACTGTTGCAACTGCAGACAAAAAGTACAAACTTTTACAATTTACTGAAATATAACAAACTTATGCAATTAACAAACGAACAGATTCATAAACTAGAAGATAAGACTTCCATTTGCCAGCGTCAATGTGGATGCCTACGCCACCACAACGGTCTGCGGTGACCTTCACCTTGGACCACCAGAATTGAATCAGGTCATCAGTAGGAGCTAGTAAGTATTGTGATAACAAGATCTGTCCAGACGAATAAACAGATGAACGGGGTGAATGGACAGCCTGAAAACACAATGCCTTTGCCTACATTGTCGGGCTGCAAAGTACAAAAAGCCACAAGCAGTTTGCTAAATAGCAATCACTAAGTGCAAAACACTTGATAAATGTTATATCAGTTTTGAGATGAAAGACAGCAAGGATAATAGTGACAAAAAACAAACAAGTCCAAAAGAAACAGCATAAGCAAGAAGACCATCTATTGAGCGACTGCCAGAAATACAGAAATCAGGTGACAATTTTTTCATCCATTAACAACGGACACTGTGCGACAGAGAGCACGCCATGTTTACCTGTCACACTTGTCACCAACGTATCCCGGAAGACACGCATCACACACAAAGTCATCACCATGAGTCGCTGGAATGCATGTCGGACTGAAACTAAATGACACGATCAACAAATTTGTAAATATGACAGCAAAAACGTATCACTGACTTGACGTAATATCAGCATACAGTACCAACACTCCGGGTATCAACAGTCTAACAAAACAATCTAATAAATTTTCTTATCGACTTACTAGCCTTGTGTCAGTCTTGCAGCACAAGCTCACAAGCTAATGTCTGGGTATCAGCAACCCCCATTGCAACTAAAGAAAGTCTTTGCTTTACAGTTTTACACTTATTACTTAGCCCCCGGCAGCATGTCTGTTTGTTTGTCTGTCTGCTTGCACAGCTCAATAACCAGACTCCAAATTTCACAAAAATGTTCGGTACATGCTACCTGTGGCCGACGCTCAGTCCTCCTCTGACTGCAATGTGATACGTTATGTAATTCTGGTTGTGGATTATGTCAAGTTTTAACACAATGCAGGGCCAGAATCAAAGACAATGCATATGTTTCGTCCAGTTCGCCAGGTGGCGGCATTGGGGACGAGGTCTGCCATCTCAGAGTGCATCTTTTTGTAATGTAATCCTTCCTTCAGCGCTTTGACACTGTTGGCTGAATGACACGAAGGGCATCCGTCCTTCAACAAACTTGCTCCAGTTTCCTACACAGGTTCTGTTTTGGGGACTTAGCCCAACCTGGAATAACTCTTGACAAGAAAGCTGGTTAAACAAACCAGAAGATTGACTTTGACTCCTTAGCACCAACGCGGATTCCTTTGCCACTATAATAAACCAAGGTCAAGGTGTGACCTTAACCTCTGACCTTCAACATCTAACAAGGACATCAGTATGGGCTAGTGGTTAATCCTTGTAAGTTTTATTGAGACTGCTCGAACAGTTCATGAGATATGGTGTTCACAGCATTTGACCTCACTGGCCTGACGTGACATTGACCTTTGACCTCTATAATCTAACAACGTCATCAGTGGTGGCCAGTGAATATCCTCCATCAGTTTTATCAAAATTGTTCAAGCCGTTCATGAGATATCGTGGTAACAATATATGACCGGACAAACAGACGAACAACTAAACAAACGGACGGACAAACGGGACGATGGGATAGCCGAAAAGTATGAAGCCTTCACCGACAGTGTCGAGTGGCAAAGACAAAAACAAAAATAGCAGCAGTAATTATAGTAAGACTAGTAGTTACAGCAGCAGTAGTGGACACAAAAGTAGTTACTTTATATGGTATGACTCACTTGTTGGAAGGGTTAGTCATTGGGCATGCGCATGGTCTGCAGTAGAGTCGATCGATGACGGACGTCAGACTGTAGTAGCCAGCGGCACACACATCACAGTGCAATCCGCCGGTATTGTCTCGACAGTTCTGCCCATCATGAACATGCATACGTTAAAGAGTTAAAATGTAGGCTAGCATCACATCACGTTTGACAATATACTGCTAATTAACCACTAATTAACTGATTAGTCATTCAAATCTTTTATGATTGAAATTAATGTTATCATTTATTGAAATCGCCATTTACTTATGTAGCAACTCAGCTTATTTGGTGTCACGGCAGATAAATGAATGCTGATTTCCCAGACTGGCATCTCTGACAGAGAATGGTCTTTACAAGCCAGCAAGCTCAGTACCACACAGAAGACACCAGTTTAGCTGCTTTTAAAATTTAAAACGTTGCTAGCTTCAACCTAATACTATCAATGTGACTGTTTGCCATCATGACTGGATTACAAAAATAAGGAATAAATCAATTATGATAAGAAATAATCATTAAAATTTTACAAATGTAATCTGCATCTATGTAACGAAAATTAGCTATTAATTAATCATCAGCTATTAATTAATCATCAATTCTGTAAACTATCAAAAATTTGTTGCCAGCACAATTAATACAAATCTGCCACATTAGTAAGAATATGTCGGCAACAGCAGTTTAAAAATCCTTTTTGAGACACCTTTATAGATGCAGTTAGTTAGTTGGAAAAGGTAATAAAGAGCAAAAGATGAGGAAGTGAATGGAGAAGGGAGGAACAAAGGCGGAAAAAGGGTACACCGGCCCCATGCGGGGTCTTTATAGATGCAGCATTATGCCCAGAAAACAGGCCATTGAGACAAAATTAGAGCAGTAGGATTTCTTGAAAAGATGCACAAGGCAGTAAGCAAGTGCCTACCAAACACTGTCCAGTTTCTCGATCACAAGCATCACTTCGACCATAACACTTGCATGGTTCACTTGTACCAACAATCTCAACAATATCCGTCACATCTTCAATGTTTTCTGGCCGCAACCGATAGTAGCCATCGATAGGATCCTAGGCATTGCATGACACAGAGACAAAGGTTTAACATCTCAATCTACACAAAATCTGAGGTCATTTCAAAGACAAATAGCATAGTGTCACGTGACTCGATAGTCAATAATGATTGGCTGCATGTGACTGACTGATGTCACCATTACAATACGATACGATAGCGATACTGAGTTATGAATGTCGCAAAAAAATTGGGGGTGGGTCCTTTCTTGTACAGAGCATACAGCCCAAGGGAAAGACTGAGTTAATTCTAACGGTAAAAATGGAAACTAGACATATCGTAGGGGGATCATTTGGTAGTGAATTTTGGCTATCTGTGATCACTGCGTAGTTTTTTTTGGAAAACCAACCCATTACGGTAAAATTTTCAAAATTATGTTCAAAAAGTTTACATGGCGAAACCGACTGACGTTGTTATGTTGAAATTTCGTGAAATTTATCCGACAGGAAATCGGCGAAGTCATGCGTTATTTACCTCACGAAATTTCGGCTGCCCCTGAAACTGTCTTTACTGCACAATCACGCCCAAAATCTACCCCCAACATTGTGCTCACACTGCCCCAGTATTTCATCCAAATCGGTTCGCTTTCGGTGAAGTTATAACCAAATCCGTAAAAAACCGGTTTTTTCCCCGTAGAATATTTCCATGATAGGCTTCCTAGCAACTGATTGCACTGTTATTGACAACGCCATGAACAACAACCGGAATAAAATACACAAAAAACACAAACATAAAACCAGCAAATTGGCGCTAGTGACAAACAAATATTACTATAACTACTTCCAGTTGTGTTCAACCAGCTTTATTTCCTGAGATAGTCCGGGTAATGAAAAGAAAAGAACCTTTGGGGATAATTGGAGCGGGTTTTTTACTGGCTGGAAGTGACTCGTGTTATCCAACAAATGGTATGAAAGACCGACACAAAGTCCAAGCACTGATGTCAACCAGTCCTCAAGCTTCCTTGATCCACTAACTTACTCCTAAAAATGCCACGTCCTTTAAGCCAGGCTCCCTATCACCAATAGCCAGCCGTATAATACAATACGAAATGATATATTTAACATGCACCCAAAAGCTGACAACTACGGTAGCCAGATTAATCTGCCACACAGTCCTGAAGTCCGTGCAGAAGTCCTGAGCACACTGTGCCCCAGTTTAAAAAACACGGAGATCAACGGCCAAGTTAACTGTAAAGATGACGATGACGATGACGATAAGAAACGAAACTGCTAACTTGGCAAGACAGTCCAGTGTAGGTCGGAGGGCACATGCACTGCTCAATAGTGTAGGCATTGACAGCTGGGCTGTCAGCAGGTAATGCCTGCTGCAGTGAGACGTCATACAGTCTGTACAAAACATCATCACACTTTACTGATACAACAGACAATAACATTCAAGCGTCAACTCACATCCATCTTAACTCAATCAACCTGTTCTAGCATTCACCGTGTGCTGTGACTGTTTCAGCAAGTTTTGGCACTGGCTACAAATGCTCCTCAAACTTATTTGCTCACTTACTTATTTTGGAGTGCTGCAATGTATGGTCCTGATCTTTTCAGTTTTTAACTTGTGTTCTTGCGTGTGTTATTGGCAGTCACTTGACAATAGGACTGCAGTGCTAAAAGTATTATTTCCATGTGCCAACAAAATACCATCAGTAACTCACCTATGTTACCAAAATTCAGAGCAGGAAACACTCTGAGATGTATTTTAACAGCCGTTTTTCGGGTATGCCTTGGTTTACCAGGTTCCTCCAGTTTTCTTCCTCCAATTGTTATGAAAGAAAACCATTGGGTATAAATGGCAAAGGTTTTTTGAAGGGCAGATGTCCTAGCTGTGACCCAACCAACCGTGTCAAAACACTAAAGGAAACTATAAAGCACTGACCCCCAGCCAGTGGTCTGGCTCCATACTTTTTTATCCACTACCACTGGACTCCTAATGCTCCCTTTATGCAGGCTCTCTGATGGGATTAGTTACTTAACGTGGACACCTACAAAAGTCTGAGCATCAGTCTGAGCATTACGACGTAAACATCGTAAGCACTGATTACGGCAATAGCATCGTGTCGCATGGTAAAACAGTGAGGCACATGTACAAAAGTGACAAAGAAAATGTCAAGCCAGTAGTTCTCAGTAACCTTGCTTCTCGAACAAGTCCACTCTGTGTGCCAAGCATCACGAGCCACTGCTGAACATTCTGTAGTGCCACCATCATCTGTCGACGAGTGGCAGGCACCCCAGTCTCATCAACCCACTGATCCTGCATCAGAAGACCAGTTACATCAAAACATACCTAACTGGGCTGTTCAGTGGTGCACAGAATCACTTGGCATATAATAAAGTCATATCATTACAAACTCACGCTGCTAACTGCGAGATTGTAGAAGCTCACGTCATCGGTGGGTGGACATTCACTGCCCACCAAAGATGATTGGCAGACAGTCACAGAGCTTGTCTGCGGGATCTACCATGCCACTTACTGATTTGCTGTGTGTGTCGTTAAACAACTAAATGGCAGTTCTACTAGCAAATAGTAAGTAATCCACTAACATATAATTTAGCCTTTCAATGCTTTCAGTGCATTTATTCTCGGTCCTCATAACATACCACGTCTACAAGAAATAGGAATAAAAAAATAACCTAGTTAAGTTGCCAAACATTCAGATTCAGATATGTATAATAAATATAAGTGTCAACAGCAGAACTGTAATACATAACTTGCAACTGAACCTTGACATCTAACATCTACATTTCAGTGATCTGCACCTCTTTTTTCAATGTGTGTGAAATAAGCTAATAAAAATTACAACTCCAAACAGACAAACATCCTAACAAGCAAACAATAGTAAATGCTGGACAATACCTCTCGCATAACAACATCAAAATCCAGCCTTGTGCGCGACCCCCGAGAGCGACCACCATTTAGCTGTGTTGGCATCGGGTAAAATAATTTCACACGGAAATTGCCAACGAGGTAAATGAGTGAACTGGCAACAATGTCATCAGAAGGAGGTGACGTCAGTGAATTGATTGCTTCTGTCATCAACTTGAACTTAAACCGACCGCCATATGACAGCGTCTGAAAACAGCAGGAATGATCTGAAATCATCAGAATGTCAGTTTAAAGACAGTTTACAATTTTAACAGATGCCTATTCTTACAAGGAAAGAAGAATCACAACTGCCTTTCTTATGTTCTCACTCACTAATCAAAGGCTGATTAAAAAAACTGAGTCATGCACGTTGTTAAGTTAAATAACTAGCATTCTTCAGGTGTTCTGTGGTAATAATTATCAATAACTATTAAAAGCATTGTCTTCAATTATTACTTGACACAAATTTTATTGTTCTCATATTTTTTGCTGTTTTTGTGTCATTTCTTGACATTCTGCAAATAAACCTATCAATTCCTCTTCTTCTTTAAGCAATCTGCTAAGAAACAAATATATTTACTTCCAGAACTCTTCAACTTCTGCCACTCTTTCCTGCCTTCAGCTCTTCTTTTGAGTTCTGCATACTGTCCTTTTTCCTTTTCCGGGCAAATCACTATGTTCAATCTTTTGCTGTCTCTTATTTGGTTTTTGATCACTTTATCTTTCAATATATTTTTAGAAGACCATCATGCCAAAGAACATTCCAACGCAAGCTATATTTCCAGTGCAAGATGGTATCTAAGATATTCAAAGTTTCATTGACTCTCTGTGGTACAACCATACTTGGTGTCTTATCCTTCCAACTAACATGCTCCATTGTCCTCTAATGCTTCAAGCCTCTTCCTGTCCTGTAAGCTGACGAATATCAATATCAATATCTGAAACATAAAATATCTAACATACATATCAATATCTGCTTTTATCTCATCCTCATCTTTATGCTTCGCTCCTGAGTCCTGATAAAGGGTGCTAAGTATTGCGATCAGCGTCTGTATGTTTATTTGTCCGTGTGTCTGTCTGGCTGTCTGTCCACTTGCACATCTCAAAAAAAACACCAAATTTCACAAAATTTTCTGTCTATACATGTTATATGTTGCTGTGGCTGGGACCTCCTCTGACAACAACATATTATGTACTTCAGGTTTTGTGGATAACTTCGTGTTTTCAAATAATGGGGCTAATGGGCCAGAACCAAAAATGACACGTATGTTTTGTCGAGTTCACCAGATAATGGCACCTGTTGGACGTCAACGTCTGTCGTAGAAGAAATGAAATCAACAACACCAAACAAAAACTGACATGAGCAATGCAAGTCACAGAGCCAACAAAGAAAATAGTGGCAGTGCAGAATGTTACAAAACTTACTCGGTCTCCTGACAGAGATTTATTAAGGCTCCAGAAGATCGGCAAATGTGAATCCTGAGGATAAATGCGTACTGCCGACACGTCATCAGGAACAACGAGGACACCATGCGGTGAAGGAGGAACGGCGCTGCCTCTGCTGCTGACACTAACTGACACTGCCTGGCTTGGCAACGCCACCTGGCAACACAGCACCGCAATATCAAAGAAACCTAGATGACACAACGAAATCAACTTAATGCTTCGCCGACGTGGTATTCATTAAGAGCTCTTCTGTAAAACAAAAATGCTAGCAGTAATATTTACCCACCCCGATGGCAGTTACAGGGGTAAGGTTTTCACTGCTGTTTGTTTGTGTGTCTGATTTCCACATGATATCTCAAAGAATGATGCAGCTAGGATTACCAAACTTGACATACAAATGTTCCATGATGAGTCCTAGAAATCTATTTATTTTGGGTCAAAAGAAGGTGGGTCACGAGTCACGTGGGTCATTGCACTCTTGTAAGTGCTGGCTTCTTCTAGTTGAAAAAGCAATTTTATGCTGCGCAATATAGTATGACACTGTGTCAGTTGTAGCTGATTGAGCATCACTGTAATAATACCTACATAAGTGAAAGTAAGTAACGTAAAGTATACGTCGATTTGTATAGCGCATCGTCTTAACTACCTCTAATGCGCTCAGACATGGATCACACAGTTTTACCTGCAAATTACACCATGCCTGCCTTTACTCTCCAGCCGCAGAGCATTGCCGCCTATTGGCTGGTACTCATTTTACCGTCCCACGGAGGGTAGAAGGCTGAGTCGACCTGGGTGGTTGGTTACATACCGAAATAAAGTGCCGCCTCCGGGAGTCGAACCCGGACACGGTCACCCATCCCAGT
>Ga0209780_1000097_pt1 | contig 36841 bp, 17 predicted proteins | sample WorMetexBAHAMAS2_FD_187384 | JGI IMG/M metagenome (GOLD analysis project Ga0209780, IMG submission 187384) | Marine gutless worms symbiont microbial communities from Max Planck institute for Marine Microbiology, Germany - Inanidrilus exumae... | ecosystem: Host-associated > Annelida > Digestive...
GTCCTGTTAGCGGACAATAAACTTTTAACAATAAAAGAAGCAGAACGGCAATTTAACTCATATTTCAGAGGTAGCAGACTGCAGATCGGCCCCCATAGCCTACAGTGTGTAAGCACAGGTAAATTCCATATACGACGCAAACCTTTTCGCCAGGCTATACATATGTCCTCAATGTTGTTATGTGCTAAATTCCACAGGTTGCTACCATAAAAATCATAACATTAATGACGCAAAAGTTTAATTTTTACAAAAGGATCACAGTTCTTGAAACAGCATAAGACATTGTTAATTTTGCCACACAACAAATTTCGTTTACTAATGAGCTCGGCTTAGTCGTCTAAGTCTGCCGTTATGATGTGGCCTAAATGAGAGTACTCCTTAACAAGTGCAGAAGCTGTAAAGTACAAACAGCATTGCAAAATTCCATTTAAGTACTGTTCCTAAATGCTACTGCAATGCAAGTTCAGGGCAACTGCATTGCAAGTGTGATGCTGCTGCGAGGACTGTGCAACGCGATGCACTGCTTCTGTGATGTGAATGCAACAAAAACTGTTAATCAACCAATGACATCATAATTATTCGCCCAAAGTGAAGCATAACTTTGGACGAATAATGGAAATACTCTATGGGGTAAAAAATGGCGTTCACGCGTTCGGCTATAACTCCGCTGAAAGTGAACCGATTTGAATGAAATCTGGAGCACTGTGAGCACATTGTTGGGGCTGGTCCTGGTGGATTTTGGGCACAATCCGAACAGCAGCGACAGTCTGAGAGGCAGCTGATATTTTTTTGTCAAGTAAATAATTCACGATTTCACCAATTTCCCGTCGGATAAATTCACGACATTTGAACACAACAACGTCAATTAGTGTCACCATGTAAACTTTCGGAACAGAATTTCAAAAATTTCACCATAAGGAGTCGTTTAAAAAATTGAACAAAAAATTTCCAGGTCTTGCGACTTCAGGCCGCCATAACTCTGCAATAATTACAGATCACAGGAAATTCACTACCAAATGGTCCCCCTAAGGGATGCCTAGTTTCCAATTTTACCGTTAGAGTCAATTCAAAGTCTTTCCCCTGGGCTGTACGCTCTGTACAGGAAACGTACCTACCCAAATTTTCGGCAACGCCCGATGTCCGAACCAACAGTACGCTGCAGTGCTGGTGCTGCATGGTGACCGATATATGGAAGAAAAGCAGACTGAATTGTAAACTGAAAATAAGTAACATGGCAGATAACGCTGACACCACTCAGTCGTGGGCACGTGACACTAGGCATCGTCGAATGCAGGAAGTATACAGCTTGTGCATGGATAGCAGACCGGTTCAGGCAAATACTGTATTGTGTCAATACAGCCTTCTGGAATCTGGAATACAGCCACTGACATGCAGAACACCGTCCAACTGTCTTATTCCAAAAGGCACACAGCAGAGTGCTGTGAGTCACACTCAAATCAACACATTATTATTGGCGTGGCACACTGGCATATATTTTCACACACCACAACATAACTGGTTTTCTGAACTTCACTTTTTCACATCAACTGACTATTGGGAATATCTACATATACAACAAAATATCCCAAATATATGTTCCAATTTCACAATAATCCACTCACAACTTCTTGAATTATCCTGCTAACACAAAGACAGACCAATGCGGTGAATACAGTACCCAAAAAGTAGCAGAAGTAATTACTAGACTGACTTTGTAACATGATGGTATATGCATGTGCAAAAGTAATGCTAATACGGACTTGTGTGCGGATGAGAGTGGCATTGATGAAGGACCTGCTAAGGCTCTGTATGGGTAGCTGCTCCTTTCTCTGATACTATATGACTTACCATAGACAGCTGCTCATTAGTAGGGCTGTAAATTTTTCACAGACAAAAATCAGAAAATTCACGGTCCACTTGTGGCAAAAAACGCCAAATTCATAAAGAATTTGCCGTCACAATCATATCAAAACAAAAGAAACAAATTTATATTTCAGATGTAAAACTAAAACAATACGTTTTTGTTTTCAATAACAAACTTTCAAAAAACATTAACTGGAGATAAATCAACATTGTCAGTGAGTAAGTAGGCTGTCAATTGAATCAGTACATTTAAATCAGTTTTAATTGAATTGTGCGTCGTAAATAAAGTTGTATAATATAAAATTGTATCATTTCCATGCTGTATTTTAGTAGCTGCTGTTGTTAAGATGCTAATGGATAAAAGTAGTCAAATTCACGGAATTTCATGGCATTTTGCAAGAATTCGCCGTGGTAAATCAAATTTGCTAATTTTGGCAATCCCGCAATGGCCGCAAACAAATTACAGCCCTACTGATTAGTACTACTTATTATCATGAACCACTTAGTGGCTGCGTGTAGCAATCGGTCATTTGTGTGTGTTTGTGTGGACGAAATGATCTTTAACCTAGATGTCTGGCATGATGGTTCATCTCGACACTATTCAAGAAAAGTTTAAAGGTCAAGGTCATGGATCAGAAGTTCAAGGTCACAGGACGAAAAATATTTCTTCACTGAAAGGTGAAAGCGAAACTGGGAACATCAATCAAGGCGCAGGGGGAATGTACCTGAAAAGCAGATGTGAACTGAACTATAAATAAGTAACAGCCAGCTGCTAATTCATGGTCGGCTAAAAATGTCGCTAAACTGATCGATGTAACGTCGAGTGATGGCCTTCTAGTTATTTGAATTTTTTTGGTCAGTATCATAGTGGACTATTATTCAAAACTGTTGGCGTTTTAGCACTAAATGAGTACACACAGAACTAAGTAGACAAACCGGTGTCGACAAATTGGCAAGAATGTCACAGCCTTGTGTATTGATGATCGACTGTGTCTGTGCCAGATGATGTCGCTGTCAACAGTATTTCCACACAGCCAACTTTGGTTATGACCAGCGTACATAATAATACACACAACACACAACGACAACAAAGGGGTGTTTTTCAAGAGATACCAAAGCCTAACAGGGCGTGGCTGTTAGGTAGCTTCTGGTAGGCCGCTGGTATATCACGTGACATAAATTATTCCATCTAAGGAAAGTAGGGGGCGTGGCGCGGTAGGTCTGGTAGGCCTTGAAAAACACCCCTCGACTGTTTTACAGCCTTTATTCAGGTCATCCTGTTAGCTGGCATCCCCGGTTTAGTACTGGAGGATTTTCTTGGAGCAAGGTTTTTACTGCCATCATGCCCTTGTTGACAGCAACTGGTGCATTCAGATCAATGAAAGGATGCTAGAGTTCTCAGTGGTATTACCTTTCGTCTCAATACCACTGACAATAATTAAAAATTAAAAAAATTAGTCCCATATGGGGACTGACGGTCGACCCTTAGCAACTGTTGTTTGTGCCAACTTCAAAGTCACGTAACACAAACACTAGGACAAATATCAAAAATCCGGCCACATCCAATTTAGACATTGTGCCCTAGTTTAGGAATCCGTGGCCAGTTGCTAGCTAACATTGTAAATGGCAGAGGAGATAGCTTTTGAAAACGGTCAGATTTCCAACTTTGAAGGGCTCGTGACCTTGACCTTGACCTTGGATCGGGTCATGCTGCATACCGTTGTGCATCACTCGTCGACCTCTTCATTGAAATCGAGGAAACTTTTTGTGGACGGACGGACGTACGTATGTACGTACGCACGTACCTACGTGCATACGTACGGATGTACGGATGGACATTTGAGACTGGCTTTATTAGGTCGACTTTGTCGAAGAGTCGACCTAACAAGGTTTCGCCCTAACGGGACATAACATGAGTGGCCCGCCGTGGAGTGTCGGCCGCCCGACCGCATGCCCGGCGGCAGGCCCGCCCGCCCGCCGGCAGCGTTACAGACGCCGACAGACACCAGCGAGCAAAACAATACAGGTCCATTAGACAGTCCAGTAACAGTAAGAGTAAAAATTATTATAGCAAAATCAACACTGCCTAGTTCCACGTTAAAATCTTACTTTTTACTTTTACCTCATGCAAATCAAATACAGAGAGCAAATCTACCTTAAGTCATTTGTACTAACGAAAGGACTAAGTAATAAAACATCCTTTATAAGCGCTGAGCATGTTGCAACAATTTCCGACCACACGTCACTTCATACCAGAAATAATCTCAGCACTATTACACCATTCTACATCATGCAATGAACCTGTAACAAAGTTATATACATTCACTTAGGAACGCGCAGCTTTTTCTTCTCCATTCAAATGTCGTGTCTCAAAGGGAGCTCAAGACCCACAATAACTATCTTGATTGTTATCACCAATACAACTCTTATCAAGTGCCTGTTCCACTTCTGAAATAGTAGTCCATGAATTCTGACTTAAAATGTTGATAGTCAGTGCCATCTCAGTGTGAAAATTATATCACACATTTTTGAATAGACCTCAGTGACTTCTATTCATTTGCCACATGCTTTGCTTTTTCGCCAATTACCACTTTGCAAAGACCTTGTTTTTGATTAAATGGGGATGTTCGTTCAGTAAATATGACCTAAAACAACTAATTTCCATTACTTTACAACATCAAATACCAGCAACGCTTGACCAATGTTTCTGCTATTGTTTGTAGGACACCCTGTGTAGTACACTTTTATGAGTCTGTCTGACTTCAATCTTACACTTCCATACTTAACTAAAATTTTACTGGTATTCATACTCAGTACCAAAGTACTTAAAATTGTTCATAAATACTTGCATTTCTATTTGCAAATCAACCACTTATGCAAATGAAAATTAAAAACCTACAATTCACTGCTTTAAAAACAAACACCCTCTTAACTAACTTGAATAACAGTTATTTATCTGTTATTGGTTCAAAACATCTTTTCCTTCAGCAAATCACCATGGCAAAGAAAACAGCGGATGGTACCTCCAGCATCGATTCTTCAGAACTGTAGAGATCAGCTAATGCAGAACCCTACACATTAACATGTGACATAATCAAAAGTAGATTCACTTTCTCATAAGTAATAATAATTCTTTAATAAACAACCAGAAATTGAAATGCCCTAAAAACTACACAACGGAGTAAGTCATTTATTTGCATTTACAGCTCTGAAATACAAAATATAAAAGAAACTAGAAGAAACCAGCACTCACAAGAGTTCAAAGACATGCCGGCAATGTTTTTGTGACTCTTGACCTTTTAACGTCAAAACAATTGGGTTTCCAGGACTCATCATGAGATATTTTTTATGTCAAGTTTGGTAAACCCAGCTGCATCGATTTTTGAGATTGTGTGGAAAAACAGAAAGACACATAGACAAAGAGAGGTAAAAATCCTATCCCGCAACTGCCATCAGCATGGATAAAAACAAGAAAAAGGCAGACTATAAAGCAACAAAGCATCTGTTGTGGCCCATTATGTCTGCAATGTTTCACTGTGCTCATGGTTATATCATCAAAAATAATCAGTTTTACTTGAAACTTAACAAAACAGAACAACAGGTAGATGAAAAATGCTACAAAAAATAAGGGTGCTGATTTCAGTTAATTTTTGTGCAATATATGAAGCACAGAGTGCAGAGGCCCGATTTACAAAGAATATTAGGAAAAATCCCCTAAGTTTACATAAGTTCTTCCTAAGTTTATCCTTAGTTATAAAGTTAAGATTTTTAAAATAGATTTTTACATGTAATTTACTAAAGCAATCTTAAGACTTACTCACTTCTTCCTGTATATATGCAGACAATTTTATGAAGAAATGTTAGGTTATTTTTGAGAAATTGCATTTTTCTTATTAAGTTGATCCTAAGTTTTGCGTAAGTTCATGCTAAGTTTTTCTTAAGTCACACTTTATACTACGTTTTCCTTACTTTATTCTATGATATTTTTTTAAAATCAGGCCCACATAATGCAAGAACTTCGGGAATATGATTTGATGATATACTCCATTAAGTTTATGCGACAAATGACTTCATCAATGTCAATGTCAATGTCAATCGTGGATTTATATAGCGCATAAACGCAAAGCCTCTAATGCGCTGGTGCGCTAGTACAAGGAGAAGAGAAGAGTCTTCAGATGACGTCCGAAAGAGTAGGTTGACAACGCTGTATCTCTGATGCTGTCTGGCAGTGCGTTCCAGGCCATCGGACCCGCAACAGAGAAGGCCCGACGGCCGAACTGCGTGCGACGGTGACGTGGAACATCGAGCTGGTTGCTTCTTGCCGAACGTAGATGCTGCCTACTGGCGATATCGGAGACTGGTGTGCAGAGATCCGCCAAGTATGGCGGAGCCTTGTGCTGCAGACAACGGTGGACAGTCACGCAGAATTTGTAGTCGACTCGCTGCGGTATATCCAACCAGTGCAGTTCGTCGTGCAGTAACTCAGACAGTCCGTGGTCGTACTTTCGCGTGTTGCTGACGACACGAGCAGCGGCGTTCATCATTGTCAGAAGGTGACGGTAGCATTTGTAACCAACACCTACTGCAGTCCACCTACCTGATAAATAGTCCAAAGGTTAAAGCAAGTGCTGAAAACACCCATCTCGATTACAAACACAAGCTACATAAACATTTACCTATTCTCTGATGCAAGCTTCATTAATGACTGTCTGCTGCAGCCCATGTTACATGTCAATCATCCACTGCTTCAGTTCGCTGACATCATGGATCCTCTTCTAAGCACTGCTGCATTATTTTCCAGATTTCATAGTCAGGATTGAGCTTGAGCTATTAAGGCGGCCTTATGTATTGCAAGATAAATTCTGAGGTCTGACATGCAACATACCATTGAAATAGGCAGAAATTTTAATGGTCAAGTTTCACAAGGTAATGTAGAAACATATTAAGGTGAGATGAAGAATCTTTATGATATGTGTGTAAAACGTTTCCTCAGGAACCTGTCAGTGAAAGAATTTTGTAAATCGATCTATATTTGCCTAAGTTAAGATCAAAAGTCAAGTGTATTGTTTTATTTGACTGACAGTGTAGATGCATATAACGTTCATCAACATGAACTGGCAATACAGTGTGCTGAGTTAACAGCAAGATGTACTAACCGACACTTTCTGATAGGAGTTTGTGGTACCGCGGTGGTCAATGTCGTGACCGAGACATGACAGAAACAATATGAATGCTTCAACATCACTGAAAACATAACACAACAACATAAATAAACACGTGCCAAGACCCTAAACATCACATAACTCACTGCACACAAATAACACGAACAAAACAACAAATATATGTATATGCAGACAACAAATGTCCATGTATGTGTAATTGTATACAGCTAAATGTTTACTGTAATATTTTTGAATAATAAGTGTAAAGTGAGTGAACAGTTTCTTAATGGCCCATTGGTATTAAAAAGTATATTTAATAAAATAATAAATTAATCAAAATGAGAGGTTAGAAGCAAGGCTTAGAGCTAACATAAAATGAAACAAAAATATTAAAACAAGTGGTAAAATGAGCCTATTTGATAAAATCAACATGGCAGTCAACATTTTAAAGTAAATCTCATAAAGAAATGACTGCAAAATATTTTTGATGAACATTTTGTAGATGAGTAGATTTGTGCAATATGTACCTGACTGTTGGTAAAAGTCTGCATGGACCACAAATTGGTCGGTCTTTTGCAGAAAGTAAGTGAGAATGTGTTAAGTGGCTGTGACCGATTCAAAGTCTTGTTTATAAAAACTGAGTAATGCCATGTAAAATATGCAGTTAAAAACAAGCCAAACTTACTCTATGTAAGTTTTCCAGTTGACGTTCTTCAGCAGCAGATAACAAAAATGCGTAACAGAAAATGCATGTGACCAGTTGTGGTACGGTGGATCGCGATAACCCTTCTTCACCATCAGAACAAACCTAGCAACAATACACCACAGTTTCAACACGTAATGAAAGAAAGCTGCCTGCATCAGCATCAAAGCTAGAAGATGGGACGTTGACGTCCCAGCATCGACGTGGATGCCTTTGACACCGCATAATGGAGCCTGCTGTGACCTTTGACCTCCAGCATCAAATCAGGTCATCAGTAGGGGCCAGCGAATATTCCCTGTCAGTTTTATCAAAACTGTTCAAGCCATTCATGAGATATTGTTGTAACAATATCTCACCGGATGAACGAACGGACGGACTGTAAACATAATGCCTTCACCAACAACTGTCAAGTGGCAAAGGCCTAAAAAGTTTGCAATACGTGTCCATGATATGATTACACATTACTACTATTGCATTAAATGCACTATGTATTGTCACTGCTGCTTAAAAGCTGTCAATTTAGCTGGCTCAAAATTTATTTATTTATTATGAAATCGTACACGAAGTACAAAATAGTAAATGGTAACTTACAACTCCCAATTTTGAAACTATGATGGCAAAAAATACATCAGGAGCGAAAGCATGTCGCACACAGCACAAATGAGAAACAGTGGGACAGTACATTGTGGCACATACCGTGCTAAGCGGTCAGGAATAATATGATGCCGAGAGACGAAGCCTAAATCATGGAACATGCTCATCACCGCCTGTAGTATCAGCCAACAACTTCACAAATTTACTTTCACTTATAACAATACCAAATGACACCATACACCTCTCGGGCAACATGCCCCTTTTGGGGAACTTATCCTCCATTGGCTAGTATGTATTAATTTCCATGGTCAATGCGTGTATAAAATTAGAAATGCCTGGTTTCACGTATTCCGAAATATACAGGATGTCCCAAAACTGACCCTCATCAGGCCATTCTTGTGACAATTTATCACCTGTTGGCTAGAACACATCAATCTCTGTACTAACATTCCATTAAACAGATACAGTAAGTACACCAAAAACTAAGTCCATCTTGGGGCAAATTTTAATGTTTTGGAGGATAAATGGGGGTTATAAGATCTGGCTGGTTATTGAATACACCTGCGACATTATGCCCATGAACATTCTGACCAAATCTGGTACAAATCCAATACACAGTACTCAAGTCAGAAACTGGAACATATTTCTGAATGCCATCAATCGTTCACATATTCCCATAATAAGTCTGTCTTAAGATGGACGTTTTAAAAGACAACTGTTGATGTACCATTAGTGCTGTGCAGTCCAACATTTGAGGTATCACACAAGACTATCTGTGATGTGTGACTTTATGTGCAAAAACTGAGTAACTGTTGCAAGATACTGTTCCTTCCTGTCAGCAGGCAGCTGGTAGATGCAGAAACGAGAAGACCTGGCCACTAGCTACAGTCATGCTTTATGTTTTCTTCACAGCTTTGAAATTGTCATATCACTCCCATCCTACACTCTCTCCACTGGCTCAGGATCACTGAACGCATTGAATACAAGCTCCTCTCACTTACCTACAAAGTTCTCACAACTACCCAACTTCCATACCTTCATAACCTCATCTCTGTTCAACGTCCTCGCAGTACTCGCTCTTCATCTGTCGTTACTCTTGCTCGGCCACCGACATCATCCTCTCTAAAAATAACTTATCGCTTCTTTCGTTATGATTCACCTTGTCTCTGGAATCAACTCTTTATCAACGCTTTATTTCTTCGTCAACCTCATTCTGGTACCAGTTCCTCCATTTCTGACTCACATATTCCTTCATCCATCACTTCTTCCTCTTTTGATTCACCACTCTGCTCATCCACACATTCGTTTTTCACTCCCGGCTTAAAACCTGTTTCACAAATCCTACCACCCATAGTTTCACTTCTACCCCCAGACTGCTTTCACAGACTACTGCCCGGGCCGTTTCTCCTAAGCTACTCTTGGTTTTTGTTTTTAGTTTTCCTTGTTTTCATTTCTGTACCGTGCGCTAGATTAAGCTGGCCATCTCATCACTGTATCGTATTGTACTGTAGGATGTGCGATAGGGAGGACATCGAGCCCGTAAAAAAATTATTCCCAAAGGTTCTCTTCTAGAAAAGTGGAGGAAAAACTGAGGGGAAATCAGCTAACCCAGGCTGAACTAGAAAATATCCATTAAAACAAAGCCAAAATAACCATTAAAATGCAGCCATTCCTGACGAGACTAGTAACTCATGTATGTCAAATCCTGATCATCTTGAGAATCCATCACCTTAACCACTAAACCACAGATGCTCTCATTAAAACATTCTTTAATAATCAACACATACAGTATTATTCAACAGCCACTGAGCCACAGTCGGACATCCAACAGATAACATTTCACATAAGATACCACAGTTCAAATATTTCTATATCCGCTGACGCATTATTAAGATCAATTTGGATAATTACTGGAAGTTTACTTGTACACGTGTCTCAAAAATGACCCACTACGCAATCTGCAGTAAATTTTCTTCTAGAGTTACAGTCCGTGAGAAGTAGACAGCATAACTTACTATGTGCTCATATATTCTCACACAGTAAAAAAACACTACTATGTGAGCTGGAAAATTATGCACACATGTAGTAACCACAGTATCAGGATACTACAGGACAAATTTCACTAAATGACTTATAACTTTAGAAGACACCGAAGCCTGCAAAGTTGGTCTTTTCTGAGACGTGGTGCACAATACTACAGTAAGTCTCAATTGTGAATAAAGTGGGAATTAACATGCAACATACCAATGGCGTGTCTTCATTATTTATATTACGAGGTATGCATGAAAACAGCTGCATGTCATCAAGAAATGCACTCGGTGATGGCAAGGCAGCTTCACATAGCCGCTGCACATCGGCGTCCGTTACCTGAACAACAAACAAACGGTTCAGGCGTCTGTCATGTCTTAGCAGGGCGGACTGATGGATAGCGTGTTCCAACAGCTACAGCACGCCCACTTGTGTTGTAGGTGTGATAAAGCAGCGTGCATGTGCACACATACAGACTGTAGGCATATAGACCTGCGCTGTGAGACACATGTACACTGGTGTCGTGTTGGAGTTAATGTGATTTTTTGTATGGCATTTATTGAACAGTTATAAAGTTTTGAAATACAATAGTACTATGGTTGTGTGGTTGTGAACGTAACAGCATCACACAAGATGGTTCATACAAAATGTGTAAAAATGTACATTCAGGTAGAATACAACTAACAGTTATACTGCTATTAGTAAAGTAAAGTAAAAAGTAAAGTATACGTCGATTTGTATAGCGCATTTTTACGCAAATCGCCTCAAATGCGCTCAGACATGGATCACACAGTTTTACCTGCAAATTACACCATGCCTGCCTTTACTACCCAGCCGCAGAACATCGCCGCCCTTTGGCTGGTACTCATTTAACCATCCCATGAGGGTAGAAGGCTGAGTCGACCTGGATGGTCGGTTACAAACCGAAATAAAGTGCCGCCTTCGGGAGTCGAACCCGGACACGGTCACCCATCTCACTACATGACATCCTGTGTTATGTGCAACTGAAGGTATAGTGCTTCAAAAGCAATCTTAAGTTCACACAGCTCTGATTCGCTCACAACTAACAGCGCTTTATAAATCTGTTTTCTCTGATGAACTGACTGAATCCATCGCTGGGCAGTGTCAAACACAAGTCTCTGCTGCCGCTGACAGACCTGTGCGACGCAGTGCCTCGCGCCACCATGCTGTACACAGATGTCGACGGTCAGTGTGATAAACTGTGATGATGACAGTCACCAGTTTACCACACTGACTGTCCATCTCAGTTGACAGCACCTAAGATGATCAGAGATATGGTTGGTGCCCACCAAAATTTAAATAGTTCACGTGACCCAACCTAACCTAATTAGCACCCTACCTTCATATGATAGATCATCATTTCGTTGGCAAGCGTGAAACGTAATGCTGACTTCTGTGCAGTCGCATACAATAAACTCTACAACAACAAAAACCAGTTTCCTAGATTAGCATCTTCCTGAACCACAGCAAGCGATGCACAGAAACAAGAATGTTGAAACAGATAGCAAAGCACAGTCGTTCACAGCCACTTACATGAATCACGCTCATGCTGCAGTAGACGGAAAACGCGTGAGCAATCTGCTCATCATAGCGAGTAAACGGACCGCCACCTTTTTTATTGCACAGTTCCGTAACTCCAACAACTTCACCTGATTGATCACAGGCACAAAGGTATTGTCTTAACTCTACAAAGGCAAACTCGGCAGATTATTCACTGCACATGTTACAGCATTCACAATAAACACACACAACACATACTAAACAAATACAATATCATGTCGGCAATGCAACACATCACACCGTATCTAGCAGGGTTACAGCAATATAACATTACAACCCATTTAACAGCCCTTCATCCAGGACTACCCAGGTGACCCGGCTCCAGAAAAACATTCATTCCCTCACTCCCTATCTTTGACGATATCATACAATGTCTTTAATTAACTTTCTCTATTTACTACGGTCCACAGCATCCTCCCTATGTAGTTGTCGAATCTGACAGTCCTTTTCTACATCGCCACTCCAATTCTTCTTTGGCCTACCTCTAGGTCTTACAGCTTCCATTTTCATAATCCATGCATTATTCGCCCTATCATTCTCATAGTTTCTTAAAACATACCCGCACCATCACAACCTGTTTTGCTGCAACGCTGTACAACTCACTACACGTAAATCTATGAAATTTGCATATGTTTTTGCCCACGTGGAATTACTATGGAAAATTTTTCCATGGAACTTTAATGGATTATTTCATATGGAATCCCAAGGATTCTCCACAGAAAAGGTTTTCTATGGCAATTCCACATGGGCGAAAAATCCATGGAGATTCCACATATTCCATGTGAAATACTCGATGGAATTTTCATGGTAATTCCACGTGAACAAAAACATATGAAAACTCCATGAAAACCCATCATATTCTATGGTAATTCCATGAAGTATTCCACATGGAATTCCATGGTGTCTCTATAGAGTTCTCAGATTTTTTGCCCATGTGGAATTACCATGGAAAACATCGTCTTCCATCGGAATTTCACTGAATGATTTGCATGGAATGTTTTCATGGTAATTCCACAAAGTATAAAATTGGGACCTCTAAAATGCAAAATCGCCCACTAATCTATTCCTAGTCTCTCTCTCAATTCACTACATACAGAATGAGGTCCAGTGTTTTCCCTGGTTGGTATCAATCACACAAAAATTACCCACCATTCTCCTTCACTATCAAAAAGCTCACCTATATAACCTTAAACCAGTTGTTTGCATCTGCATGATGCATATCCAAAAGTAACAACGGGGCAGATTTATTTGTTGAACTGACTTCTCTGACTCTACAGCATGCTGGTGGCAACATTATAAGTCAATGAGCTGTTTCTAGTATAAAAAAAACAAATTACAGCAGGGCCCATAGTATCCATTCGTCTCACTAAAACCAACTGTGCTTTCAGAAATAAACAGGTCCACATAATATGAAATAATGGCTGCCCTGACAGTGAATCAGCATGCAAATATTTTTTTAATTTCACAAGTATACACAAACACGTTAAGAAGAACAACAGAATACAATACCTTTGGCATTTCTCAGCGGAATACATAGTATGTTCCTGCACAACAAAAACTTCATTAAAAGCTCATAAATCACAAAATTTTAAAACAAAATTACACTTCATTGCTAAAATATTCAACTATGGTGACAAACGAAAACGAGCAAAAACATGGCACAATGATCAGTCCAGTAAGAAGTTGGCAACATGTTTGCACACATCATTAAACAGTGTACTAGAGTTTAATCCACTTAAACAATTTGTCAACATAGCAAAACATGTTTATTGGATAACCTCCTCACAAACAGAAACCACGTTGATGATATCTAAAACAAGTGTCCAAAGTAAATTGGCAACAGGCCACATCGCCACCTTGTCACCCTTTGCAGCTGCAAATGGATTCATCTGAACTTGACCATCATCTAATACATGGCTCCTTGGCCCAATATGAGTCAGCCCCTCAAACCGCATTTTAATCAGCTGAGCCATTTTTGAACAGCTCACCCGTGTGTCCAACACACAGACTCACAGACACAGACAGACAAACAAACAGACGTGTGACATCTGTAGCAAAAGGCCGCATCTCATGCACTGCATGCAAGCGATCTGGCCTGAAAATGCATGACTTTAACTACAACTACTTTCACTCATCACTTTCAAAGTTATTACCTCGTCTTGAAGCCTGTCATTTCGTCAATACCACTAAAGAAATTGGGATGAGTGTACGCATCATGCACGTTGAGCATTTCACCTAACGTTACAAAATAAACACACACGTGTAAAAGAAACATAATCCTCTTAAAACATAGTACCAAGTGGCAAACACCGACAATCTGGAAAGTCCCATGAAAAAAAAAATCAGAGAAAGAATTGTATAATTTCACACGCGAGATTTACAACAGCATCGGTGTGTTTGCCACTTGATTTCACTTTATTGAACTGATACATCTCTTCACTTCATCCTCCATTTTAAAGCTAAACACTTTCCAGAATGCTTTAGTATTTTTAGAAACATACCCTGGATGCAAGCTTTGCATCAGTTTGTCTGTCCCAACACAAGTCATTTGAAATACTGATCACAAGTAATTTGAAGCATTTAACTATATTGATTACAATGTTTAGCTTTTGATATTTAGCACTGTTTTCTTATGCTACAATTTTAATAAATTTACTTACTTTACTTTACTTACTTACATTTCCACAGATACATAGCGATGCTGGAGGATTTTATGAATACTTCTCATTTCTTTGGTATCTTGGAATTAAATATTCATGCTGTCATTTTTAGACCAAAGTTCCAGATGGCCAACGTACCGAGGCATCCTACTATTGGCTGCATCACTGCCTTTGATAGTCACCTCTGTCAATGTGATATTGTCTATGAATTTATCGATATTATACAAAAAAAGATTCAAATCATCAATATATATGACAAAGATCCAATGCATGAACTTGCGGCATGCCTCCAGTCATTTCAGCCCACCCAGAGCACAGGGAATACAATGAGCATGCAACCCACATTCGTTTCACAGTCCATATCATGAGATGAACTCGGATTATCTCTTTTCATATGAACCCAAGTCAGACTTCGGATTACCACTAAGGAGGCTAACATTGTTACATTACTATACAGTGTTAGCATATCGCTGCATGTTCCTACTGTAATTAAAATATATTGTAAATTTTACTGCTTTGCTTTTCTGCACTGTTACACGGGTCTATTGCCCAATTATATTTAGTAGAAAGTCACCAGCAACACTGTGTGATCATAGACACAAGACAAGTATGTACATGCTTGAATACATATTATTTGCTATCATTCCACAGGTCCTGGCAACAGATGACCGGCTGTACAAAAATACACACAGAAATTCTAGACATGGCTAACAAGTCAAAGATGGTGGACACATCCACAACACACAGCTACTTCAGCTACTACAGCAAATTCCCTGGCTTCCTTCAAAAGACAATTAAAAACATTTCTTTTCACATAGTTGTTCCCGGAATTTTAGTTTGTGTATCGTGTCCTAGAAGCACTTTTGCTCGTGCCAAATTAATCTGTACCTTTCTAACTAACTAACTAACTAACTAACTAACACATCAAAGGCCTACTAATGCCAGCAAAGAGCAGCAAATTCACTATGCTGGAGCTCAGTCTTATACTGCATCAAATGCAGAAATGTACACGTACATCCAACAACTGTCAGTTGGACTTAACTCTTTTTGGCACTGACGGTGACACAAGTAAACAGCAGGGGCTGGGTGCGGATATCAACTAAAGTAGACACAGCGGCGGGTGCTGAGGTGTTGCAAGTCAACAGAATGACGTATTGTTATTCCACTCACTAGATGGCAGCACTGGGCAAAAAGTAACATATCACAAATTTATTCAGCATTGAAACGGTTAAAGGCGTGATTTTCATTAGCGAACACGTTCGCGTTTGTGTTCGAGTTGGTTCGACTTGTTCGCAGTTCGTAATGAAAATCACTGTGTTTCATTGTGTTTAACCCTAGGGCCCCCTACAAATTTTTTTATCCACAACACTAGGCCTAGTATGTGTATTTTTGTAGCTCAACTCAACAGAAGCTTATTATAATCTGGACTCAGGCATAATAATTCATGTATGTGTCTTTTTCGTAAAAAAATTGTATTGTTTACAATCAATACGCAATGTAAACAAAGTACACGGACCGCTGAAACAGCGTCCTGAGCAGGTTGACTTGTTCGTCAAACGCAAACACAAACGCGTTTGCGTTCGACCGTAAACGGCTAATGAAAATCACTGTGTTTGACGAACGCAAACGTGTTTGCTAATGAAAATCACGCCTTAAGTGAGATGGTCACTCAGCACAAAGAAACACCACTCCAGCATTCTTCGGAAATTTCTATAACAGATCTCTGGAGACTACCAACTAAACCAAGTGAATATGAGAATAGTTTTGCGTGTGTGTGAGTTCCAGAGACCACGTTTTAACTATCACGCAGAACTGACTAATTGACTGACCTGTGGTGGCAACATGACCAGCGATTCCCAGTGTCGCTGAAAATCTGATGTCATAGCTATTCTGATAACACCAAAGACAACCGACTATCACGAAGACATAAAACGTTACAGCAAGAAATACTGCTAACCAATAACAGAATAATTACACTGAATATATCACAATTATACTGTTACCAGTTCACAGTTTTAAAACACAAAAAAAAACAAAATTATTAGCATCATTTGTATGAAATTGGGGAAGTATAGACTGCACCTGACACAAAATAAAAACTGAGATGGTAAACACTTCCCTAAGGATATTCCATCTTAGAAGCTTACCTCATTGAACCTGAGGGATTACATCATATTAGACTAATTACTCTTTTGAGGTTTGCAGGAACCTCTTTATTCAGCTTCATAGCTTTTTCGTGTACAAAAGCTGCTTGTAGAAACTGACTGCCTCGCTGGGACAAAGAGAAGTCGAGTAGACTTACTTCTTGAAGTCAGAGGTACCTATAACTATTGCAAGCCAAGGAAACTCTAAGAAAGAGAAGTGGAGACTGAATTGGCACTCTTGGTCTCTTGGAGGGAAACAGTAAGACAGTTGGGATTATGTTTGGGACAAAATAAAAACTGAGATGGTACCTACTCCACTTCAATTCTTACCCTATAAAACATGATAAATTACATCATATTACACCAACTACTCTTTGTGGTTCATTTGCAGGTACCTCAAAGAGGTTTTTTTGGTGACCTTCAGTTGGATTTGGGATGCACATTGGGTGGATCTATATTCGGCTTCAGCACTGGGCCACTAAAAGTTGTCCACCCAAAGGTAAAGATAAAAGTAAAGATATGAAATCAGAAAATAATTAAACATGTGCCACCTTTGCATCAATATATAAAACAACGCTCACTAACCGGTCGACTAGTGCCTTCAGTAACATCACCATTAAACACTTTAGCGACTAACTGATTAAGTCGCATGTCATACAGGAATACAGAACAGCTGTAACATACACAAGAACAGCATCATTTGAACCACTAACACTACAGTAACCAACATCATAACAACTACATACACAGCAATTAATCACAACAGTAGTTTTGAAATTTACGGACAATGTAAATATCAGCAAAAACAGCTTGTACCACAAAAACATTTATATTGACATTCGACATATAGTTGACGGAATAACTGCTTGCCAAAAAAACAAAACGACAAAAATAAAACGGGAATACATAGTCTACATACCACAAAGTGTAACTAGAAAACCCTCAATCAAAGCTGCACCAACCACAAGTAAAAACATTTTAGTCAACCATGAAATTTTGGCTGGCTGTGACTTATTCAGTTTCCAACTGAGGTTTGCTTTTAACCACGGTGCCATAACCAATTTCCCCAACTTCACTATTATTTTTAAATACCGTAACTCTAACCCTAGCCCTAACAGTAACTTTGACCTATGACCTTCAAACTTGATTTACATGCACATATGACCAAGATGAACAAGCATGCTAAATAGGTATGTGTACTGGATAGGTCAATGATCATTCTGTTTGAAAGCTATTGTCCAGACATACATTGACCAAGTGCTCTACCTGCACAACTGAAGTGATCACTAAATATAGATCCAGGAATGTAAAATACAGAAGAGAAATAATGACACACCATTCAGCATCTGTCAGTCGTTTTGCTTCCTGCATTATTTCTTTCAGCAGCCGAGGTAAACTTTCTGTTTCACACACATACACACATATAAATGAATACATGCACATGCACACAGTAACTGTTGACAGATGACAAACTGTGAAGCTGCTCAGCCTTTCACATACGACCACCAGCTAAACTCCACCGGCTGCCTGTTCAGTTTGCAACTACCAGTTTAATTTAGAAACTAACACTACCAGTCAATCTCTTTACTTAGCAATCATCACGTAAACATCATTTACCATTTTCACATAATAACAACATGGATCACAAAACGCAATTCGGAATAAAAACAGAAACAGCAAGAAATTAAACTTAGTAACATTACTGTAACAGATTATCTTCAATCTTTACAAGTGTCCACAGGAAACTGGCAAGAGGCCGCATCACCGTCATGTCATCCCTCACAGTGGCAAATGCATTCATCCACTGCATGTGCTCGCAAACTCATTCACCTGTGGTAGGTACATTATAATGGGTCAGAATGTCACCACCCTCAACAGTGCTCCTTCCCATTGGGGATTCTAGACCCCCGTATATTATAATGGCATCTCGATTGGTTTGGTCGTTTTTGCGGAGGTCACTAATGTGCCCAACACATACACAAACACAGAGACAGACACACAGACCATGCTACATGCAACATCTGTAGTGATAGGCCGCATCTATGCAACCTAACCATTAACCAAAATCAGTCAAGTTTTATAAAAAAAAGCGTAAATAAATAACATAAATAAATGAATAAAAATGTATACTGTGACGGACAACATAAAGAAGAGTCGCATACAATGCATACCTAAATGACTGAACAAATTCTTGGTAACTTGAAGCAAACTCTACAGCAGAAATACATGACCACAAGTATTTGATAAAGGTCCAAATTCACGAATATAGTTGACATAACTCACATAGCTTTCACATCACATAAACAGCTCTTGGTTCATTTTGGTGCAACGAAACCAGAACCGAGATTAAAGAAAACACTGCCGCTGAATCACTAGCAAACATTAATGAATGTAAATTAATGCACGGCCAACCTCGGTCTGTAACTTGAGTCGCCGTTCATTCTGCACTGCTACAGCAGCATGCAGCACGTTCATCATGTATCTAAACACCTGAGTCACAACGGCGACGTCTCTCTCCACAAACTGGTCACTACACAGTGTCACAAACGTCATGTAATCAGCACAATACACGGCACTCCAACATCTGACAACCATATATTCCTATGAGAACACTTTGCAGATTTCTGTCATGCATGCTTGAGCAATGTCAAGTGGCTGATTACCACTACTGCTACTTCCGTTTCATGGCCATTTTTACAATGGCCGTATCTAACAATAAGCATAATGCAACGGTCTCGCGTCCGTCCGTCTGTACCATTTTTTTTCTAACCTTAATAGAGCACACAGTGCATATTCCACATGACTCACCAGGGGGCAGCATGCGAGGCGGCCAGTGCACACTTCAGCCTGACAATAAGGAGGACCAGTATACTGGTTCCAGGTGAGCCTGGGTCAGCCAGTTCCCCAGTGAGTCCTCCAGGTGAGCCTGGGTCAGCCAGTTCCCCAGTGAGTCCTCCTCCTCCTCCATCTGTCCCAGAAGAGCAACTCTGGTAATTAATGAAACAGTCTGTCCAATCACCAGAGTCAAAGTATTGAATGTAACGTTCAGTGGCGACCTGCCTCCATGGCCGAATGGATAACGCACTCGGCCGCCATGTGCAGTAGAGCGTGACGAGCTCAGTGACCGGGGTTCGACTCGGCCCGGGCACGTCCGCCTACCAAAGAATTATTTTTAATAATTCCTATGCACATGATGAACAGGAAGATAATCCCGGGCAGGAAAAAAGAGGGTTCAACGGTGTCCTCTATAAACTGTGACCGTTGCAGGCAACTTGATCTAGCAGTGTCAAGTTTGCTTGCAGCGCTGGCGTGAGTCGAAGCAAATAGACTTGGCTGGCCGCTGGTTGGCGTCATACACAGCGCCAGTCAGGGCTAAGCCAGACAGACTGTAGGCCACGTCTAGAATAGAAATACCCGACAAGCTGCTCACTCGTACTCAATACCTCCTTCACCCTACACGTCGCTAACACACACCTACCAATTCCCTTCCTCTCCCTGGGCAAGCGCACTAGACTGCTATATGGTCTCAGCGCTTGGGTCCAGAGTAGGCTGGACCCCTGCCCACAAAGAACGAACAAACGTTCAGTGGCTACATATTAATAATATAAAATACTACTACGTTCAGTACGTATTAAATCAGCAATCTTCTCTATAATTACTCCAAACTGAGTTGAGTCCCCAAAAACAATAACCTTTTAGGAAATTTAAGCAAGTTATTCACAGGTAAGACGCCCTTTCTGTCACCCAGCCAAAAGTGTCAAAGCAAAGGTATAAAACAAAATCGTAAAAAGATTTAAAATGAGATGCATAATAATATTACACAACAAATGTTAGTGATATGCCACCATTATAACTATCATATGCCTTCATGGTGACATTACACTAGTCTTGTATGGACAAAGGTCAAGCATCAAACAGAAAGCATCGGTTCGGAGAACAGACCGTGATAAAATACTTCTCTTGTTGATAAGGCATGCAACAGCAATCACTTCAGACTCAGTACCAGCGCAAGCAACCACTGGTACACAAAGCGAACTCTTAATGGATCGGCCAAGATGCTCTTGCAGCTCACTCAGATGACGCTGGTTAACAAATGGCACATGTACACAGACACAGCTAATACATTCTGCCAAAACATAACTGCTAGCTTTTCAGCTTTTCATACCAACAAAATTCCAACCATAAATTCTGGCTATTATGTGACAGTGTAACAGTAGAGACACAGCGTAGTTAGTTAGTTGGAGTTTAACGTCCCCTTTCAGCACAAATATGGCTATATCAGAGACAAAGGTCAGCAAAAACAGCATAGGCAACAAAATGCAAATGCAAATGCACAACGTCCAACGCTTACACTCGACTAACAGTGACCAGCGGCATGACACGTGGTTGAAATGGCATGGGGCTCCGCTCACACAGTTTTACCTGCCACCCACACGTTTATCTACGAATGGAATGAGCCATTCTGCATGCATTTCGTAAGCATTCACCAGATGGCGTCGCCCGAGCAAGGTGGCACACATCTGGATCAGCTTACTACTCATCTATCGACCCCGAAAAGATAAAAGGCTAAGTTGGCCTAGTTGGCTGACATTATAGCAAATGGTTTACCCACATAAGTGGTCACCCATCAGCTACAGTCGAACATAGGACAGGGAAAGTTCGCCAGTCAAAGACCAGCGTTCTACCACTGAGCCACACAGCCAACAACCAACAACAGCCAACAACACTCCTGAGAACTCTACCATCTTCTGCCTAACACAAATGAAATAGATGCCATCAGAAAGTGCATGTCGGCAGTAAAGCTACACTGCAACAAAATCCTCCAGTTATTCACTGTGAGTGCCAGCAAACACAGTCTGATCTGTATAATAACTGCAAAATGGCTGTTTGTTGTGTCTGTGGTTGAATTGGTGATGACAGACGTAGACAAATTTGTGATTTTCTATTAACAAAAACCATTAGCACACAACAGCATAAATATTTCGATCTAATTCTGCACAGTCAGATAACGCTATAGTAACTGTGCAATATCAAACAAACTTACGGCATCAACTTCGGATAATGATGCTGCTGATTTCTTTTGGCACATGTGACAAAATCCAGACTGTGAAATCTGTCAACCATACCGTATATATATAACAATTAACAACTCGTATGCCATCTGCTAACAGCTTTTCAGATGCAGCAGCAGTTCTAGGCATGTAGTGCTTGCAGCAGCGCTAACAAGAGAGTGTCACAGATTGCGTCAAACACACACATATCATCAAGTTTAAATAATACACACACTAATATACAAAGCTTTACATTTAATAAATGTAACACTGGTAGTCAGTGCAAATAACCACATACTGTTGTGTTTGTTTATTAATGAGAAAACATTGGCATTTTCTGGCACATATAGTTCTTTAGCCAGTGCATTTTTCTCTTAACTTACTTACCTTTTCCAAGTTAACTCTACAGCTTTGATATTATGACAGTGGAAATGTTGTGAACTTGACAGACTCGTACTGTGTCTCAAAAATGGTTCTCAGATTTCTTAGCTGTAAACTGAGCACTGAGGAAAAGATTTATGCAGTTATATGGCAGTGTGAATATGAGTTGCAAGTCTACAAGATTAATGAAATCAAGCAGCGATTGGTTAAAGTCTAACAAAGCAGCGATGACAGCATTTGCGTGAAAAGATGTTACTTCCTGGTTTCCTGTTTTGCCAGGTAATGCAAAAGCACTAGCTAAGTGAGGTGGGAAAATAAACTAGCTTTTGATCGTCCAATTTCTAAGTAATGTTTCTACCAAAAACTAAAATCAGAAAATGCTTGCTCAAGTTACAGCTAAAAATGTATGGATCATTTTTATGACACACTGTATAATTCGTACTGCTATCTGCAACTGCCATTTGTAATTTCAGTAGTGAACAGGCCTCCATTCTTGTAAAAAACAGTAATTTATAGCAGTTGTGAACAGTATCAGTAAACTATAAAACAGTGCTGGACTTGTTTCTTAATAAGAAAACACCGGTATTTTCTGGCACATATAGTTCTTTCACTACTGCATTTTTGTCTCAAGTTATTTTTCCCCAGCAAACAATGACATTAGGCAGTTTTGTACATCGACTATTTGCAGAGACAATGCTCTAATTGTCCACCAAAGAACTACACTGTGGGGCATTAAAAAACACACCAAAATGTGTTTCGCCACAACTTTCGTAAAACTCGATGGATTTTGAACAAATTTGGCAGATTGCTTCTTAAATAAATTGTTTATAAAGCAGTGCAAACAAATGTAACTTGAACCGAGTACCAGCTTCGCACTATCTGCTGAAACTTGAAAGTCACTAATACAACTGTAACGTAGGCTATATTCCTAAATGCAATGAGCAGTTGTCACTGAACAAAAAATGCGGAATCTTAATGTTAGACAACAAAATGCAATGTTCAATTTAGCAGCTGTTCAAAGTGTTGTCCCTTTGTGCGAATGCAAGCTCTCAGCCTTGGCCGCCACTGTTCAATGGCTTTATCAACAACGCTTTGCTTCAGCTCAGCCCAAACACAGGTAAGGCACTGCTTCAGATCATCTGTGTCCCGAATCGCTGTCTGATAGACGCGTTCTTGTATCAGCCCCAGATCCTATAGTCAACTGGATTGAGGTCTGGTGAATTCGCTGGCCAGACATCTGGTCCAATGAAGTCTGGGGTTTCACGTCATAGCAGCTCGATGGTGTCCCGTGCATGGTGTGCAGGTGTGCTGTCCTGCTGGAATCGCTGGTCATGTTGCCACCACAGGTCAGTCTACGTCTGTCCTCACCAATTCAACCACAGACACAACAAACAGCCATTTTGCAGTTATTATACAGATCAGACCGTGTTTGCTGGCACCCACAGTGAATAACTGGAGGATTTTAAAAACGTCCCCTGACATACGCCGAATATCTGGCAACATCTGCTGCTTCTTTCGATCTGACGAGTTGTTCGGTGAATTTGTGGGGCATTCTCCTGGCTGAGTACAAGATATTGTACGGTATTAAATATGTTCTCTGGAATACACACAGAACGTGGTCATTCGCTGCCTGGCTTGCAACATTAATACCGTACAAGATCTTGTACTCAGCCAGGAGAATGCCCCGCAAACTCACCGAACAACTCGTCAGCTCGAAAGAGAAACTGGAGCGAGTCGTAGAACAGTGGGTAGAATAATCCACGAGGACCTTCGTCTGAAATGCCTGAAGAAACGAATATAGCTTACGTTACAGTTGTATTGATGACTTTACTGACCTTCAAGTTTCAGCAGATGGTACAAAGCTGGTACTCGGTTCAGATGACATTTGTTTGCACTGCTTTATGAGAAATTTATTTAAGAAGCAATCTGTCAAATTTGTTCAAAATCCGTCGAGATTTACGAAAGTTATGGCGAAACACATTTTGGTGCGTTTTTTATGCCCCACAGTGTAGAACTACATATAAGTCAGGATACGTGTCAATGTACACTGTATCAGTTAAGTTGCAAACAAAATATTGTTAATGAAAAAATCAATCATAACTTACAGAAACCCTAATTTCTCTGTCCAATATCCTTCCATTCATCACCTACATATCAGTGGCAAATAGCACAGTTTATCCATTGCCACTTTTCAATGGCACACAATTCATCAGAAACTTTACATATGCACTTACTGTCATCAAAGCACGTACAGAAACATAACATAATGGAACTAAGTGATTACTAGTACTATGTACGAATAAAGAAGCAGAAGTGCACGAGAGTTTACGGAAACTAGCCACAGAAATGCTGATTCTGTATGAGACACTAGCCACATATCACAGTTAAAGTTATGGTCTCTTATATGGGTGATTTACAGAATACCTATCGATGATATGCACTAACCACGTTGGTATTTGGCAGTTTCTGAGATATTACCATTTGACCTCAATGTGTGCTACATTTTTTAGATACTGGATTAAATAAACTTTGAAAAGCTGAAATGGCCTTCAATGATGCTCAAGGTCGTTTGTAATTACACCATTCAACAAAACACATTACTTCCTATTAGTGTTCCATCAAAACTATGCTTCCAACATACACCATTTCAGAGATACTGCTACTTGTTTATGAATTCCAAGTTTATGTGTCCAAGAATGACCTTCAGCAGTCATTCATTCTGAACATGACTGCAACAATCATTACTTCTGTTCACTGTGATTAATTTCATAGGCAATGCATTATAAATGCTATATTTTTCAGATGCTGGTCCTCAAGTAGTAAAATTAACCTTCAAAGATAACTCGAGGTCATGGGCAATATCACCATATGACATATGACTTTTTATTAGTTTTTCATATTAACTATTCCTGCCTGGCATCACCTCTGAGATATCGAGAGACAAAACTAGAATGGTGGCAGCACTACCAGGTGGTGAAAAAGGCTTCACAATATGTTCAGTCATTTAGACATAGTCCACGAGTGTATACAACAAACAGAGTGAATTCCGACTCCATACACCATACTTGTATACAATGCTGCTCGGCAAAAGATGGAAAGATGACTAAAAACAAACCTGACAAAACAGCTCGTCTCTTTCATTGTCCACTAACAGAACAAATCCAGCTTCTGAACACGTGTGCTTCAGCAGCTAAAATATTGCACAATTTACATTAACAAGAAGCTCAGCATCTCTCACGAAAATCTACGGACAAAAAATGACAATCAAAGCCAGTGTCCTATACGATCATCATCATCATCATCATCATCATTGTAATGGTATTCATGTAATCAGTGGCAGCTGATGCATCACCCTGATTCTATTGCCATAATAAACAGAATGCCTTTACAGATCTACTGGTGATGCCTCACTCTCTTCTGTGACTCGACCAATCCACCATAGTGCTGGGATTCACTATAGAAATAGGATTCAAATATCCGTCCACAGAAATATTCAAACATTCAAATAATGTATCAATACATTGTCACAGCTACAAAAGTGTATTGCAATGAAGTGTGTGAGAAATCATACTAACTGCATTAAAGAAATGGGCAATCAAACAAAGTAGAATTTCTGCATGAATTACGTCACATCAATGCAATATTTTGATTATAGTAAGTAAGCAATTATTGCAGTTACTAACTTATTATTATTTTTAAAATGCCTTATAATACAAATAACACAATGCTAAAAATACTGCAAACATTATTCAAATACTAATTTTATATTTGAATAATCAGTTGCTACCCTAATCCACTAGCTGTGAAGTTGGTTAAAATGACGTCTCTAAAACTGATCCATACTTACTGGATTATTACATGTGTAAACATTTTGGAAGCAACAATTTTTAGTTATTATTTTAATAATTTATTTAACTAGTAACAAACTCATGTCCATTATCACATTACTGAAGTAACAGACTTATATTGCAAGATGTGGAGAAAGAACACCACCACTTCCATATTAATGACTGTTTTCCAGGGTTAACTGGTTACCCATCAGTCCTCTTCCTTCCAACTGTACCAGAAGAGAACCTCTGAGGATAAGTGGTGCAGGTTTTTCTACGAGCCAGGGGCCCGATTTACAACAAAATCTCAGGAAAAATCCTACGTTTAGCATAAGTTTTTCCAAAGTTTATCCTTACGTTTATCCTAAGTTACAAAGTTAAGAGTTTCACATATTTCTACATGTAATTTACTAAATCAATCTTAAGACTTACTAAGTTCTTCCTATATATATATGCAGACAATTATGTGAAGAAATGTTAAGTTATTTTTGAGAAATCACATTTTTCTTATTAAGTTAATCTTAAGTTTTGCATAAGTTCATCCTACGTTTTTCTTAAGATTTTCCTAAGTCACACTTTATCTTAAGTTTTTCCTAACTTTGTCCTACTTTTTTGTAAATTGGGCCCCAGATATCCTTCCTGCCATCTAGTCTACAGTATGAAAACATCGGAGAATACTGTCAAAGAACACCAAAACAAAACTGATCAAAACTGCTAATAAACGTACAAATGTCAAGATTTTCTGCTGCAGTGACGCGGTATCTCTGTCGTGCAACGTTCCTATAGAAACCCACAGAATACTGTCAAAGGTTGTTATCAATGCACACACCAACACTGCTAATAGACCTTAAAATCTAATCCTAAACAGAAGAATGGTATCTGAAACACAGGGTTATTTTAGCATAATGCTGCAAATGATGCACATATATTTAAAGTATAACGAAATATTAGGGACAACAATCCAGATCACAAGGACATACCACACTTTGGAGTACTCGTTTTAAAATGTGCCACTAACCCAAACAATGCATAAACTTGTTAATAAATATAGCAATACTAAGAACTATATTACGCACTCTTCATTACAGAAGTGGCACTACTCTTTTATATGATAGTGCTTAACAAGATGATTGCTATTCGCCCTTTGCTACTTAATTTAGACCTGTGGTTTTACTCAGCATTATTACCCCTATCACAGACTGACGGAGGTAATGTTCTGACACATCTGTATGTTTGTCTGTCTGTGTGTTAGCAGAATAACTCAAAAACGTTATGGATGGTCATGAAATTTGTTAAACAGGTATATCATGGACAACAGAAGCATAGATTACATCTTGGAAGTTATCCAGAATATATTCTGGATATTTTATCATATTTATAGATATTCAAATAGTTTACTGATGTGAAGTTGAGTAAAACTGGTTAAAATACAGTGTGGAGAATCTTAGGCTGATGTCTATCTCATGCTTTCTGGTAATGACACAGTGCCGATTTCAATACAGGTATGGCACAGGTATGTGCTCTACTAAATGCTGCCTAGTTTGCACTGAAATAATCTTAACTAGACGCCCTTTCCAATGTTAACTAATGACTGGCACAGGTTTTACTTAGCATTAATACTCCTATATAAATGATCCAGGCTAACAGGGTACCCACTCTTGGTTACACAAATTTCCAGGACTTTCCAGGAACCCAGAAGCATTTTACAATGACCCTGCCGTACGTCAGCGAAGTTTAAATATAAAGACGAACAGCAGTTACTATGGGATCCTGGGCGGAGCCCCGGCCGTCAGTGATTTTTAGAATATACGGATAAAATCTGTGCCAATTTTCGCAAGTTTTGGCATCTGCATCACCGTGTCCGCCTCCCACATCATAGCCTAGAACATTCAAGGACTTTCCAGGACCTTTCACATCAATTTCCAGGACCAAAACCATTTTTCAGGACTTCCCAGGGCCTGGAAATTTTACAGAAAGAAATACAGGATTTTCCAGGACTTTCCAGGAGGCGTAGAACCCTGGGCTAATGTCTAAAACAGGATCAGAATTTCCACCAGCTCTCATACACTACTGCTTGCAACATCCAGACACAGTACTACCAACCACACAGTTCCAGTATGCATTCAGCTGACAGCGGAGCACCAGAAGAAACTGACTGAGCTTCAGCAACTGGCAATAAACGTTGACACAATGCTGAAAACTACAAGGACAACAAAACTCATCGAAAACAATGACCATTCAAAATCGTTGATGCACATCGACAAGATACTTATACACAATTCACAACAACAACAAGAAACCACATATCCATACTTAGTGCCACAGCACTGAGTCTATGTCTGAATGCTGTGAATTGTGCTAAATATTTGGGCATTGTCATTGACTATGATTTGTCATGAAGAGTCACGTTGACCATCTGTTTAAAAAACTACTTAAATTTACTGGTATTTTTTATAAATTACGTTCTAGAGCTCAACCTCAAGTTCTGAAGATGTTGTATTTTACTTTTGTGTATCCTCAGTTACTATTTGGAGTTGAAGTCTATGCTAATACTTGCAAGTCTCATCTTGAGAAGCTTATTGTTCTTAATAACAAATTGTTGCGCATTGCTCAAAGCTGTTCAGAACAAACACGTACTGTGGATTTGTATAAGCGATACTCCACACTACCGTTACCATTACTTCATGAGTATAATGTGCTTTTTTGTGCATAAATGTTATTATAGTAATCTTGCTTTACCAACTATTTTTAAGAACTACTTTCATACGAACAATATCATTCATGTTTATGGCACTAGGTCTTATGACATGTTACATTTGTTCACTGTTAATTCATCATTTGGTACAAAGTGCATAAAATTCAAAGGTTGTCTTTTGTGGAATAATCTACCGAGATCAATAACTAATATCAACTCACATGTAGTCTTTAGAAAGAAGCTTAAATATTACTTGTGTGAAAGCATGTCACTGTGATTGTACCCCACTGGCTTTATGTGGCCTGATGTGTTCTGGTTGTTCTAATGTCGATTAGTTTTTTTTTGTATTTTTTCTGGTGTTATTTTATGTATAACAATGTATTTTCCTTTTTCTTTTTTTCTGTCGTTTTTGCGTTGTTACTCTGTCGTTTTTTTTTGTTTTTTTTGGTGGCCAGCTTTGATGGGCTTCGGCCTTTACTGGTAACCTGTCACTGATCACTCTGTTCATTGGCAAATAAACTTCGTTCGTTCGTTCTTAATATTTTGTTGAATATATGGTAATTACAACATGTGGACATGTTCGTTCAGACTGATAGTGCAAGACATACTGAAGTTGAAGAAATGACGTCTGTTGACATATATACATTTACCAGCACTTCTGCATCTTCACACCCCATTGAGCTATGCAAATGGTTATATCACCACCACCACCACCATCAATAACCATTTGTAAATGTCCTTGCATATGCAGACTACACAACTTTTTGCATCATTGTGGAAGCATTACAATCAGCAGAAAAACATAAGAAACATAATTCAGCAACCTTAAATAACATCATTTTCAGTACTATAGAACTTATACAGCAAATGTCATAAAATCTAACATTTTAGAAACAAGTTAACTATTACACATAACATAATTAAGAAAAATAAAATATGTACAAAACATTTGAATACAAGTTTTTTAATATTATGATAATTAATTACATAAATACAAATACTATTTTCAACAATGGAAGACAGTGTGGCAGAGAGACCTGAGACTGCAGAAATGTTAATCGAGCTGCTTTCTCATTATTCCACTCGTAAACAGTAAACTGCAAACAATAACATGAACATAATGCACACACACAATGCTATAAGTGTTACAATTATTCTGCTAATGCAAAGTAATCTGTAGAGGTATAGTTTGCAGTGGCAGACAGTGCTATAAAACAGTCAATGAGTAAGTTCTCACAAGTCATCACATGGCACTGACTATCTATCTTGCTATTAGCTGTAAAATCCCACATCCATTATCCCTGAAGGCATGGAGACGGTGTACATAACATCAGTGACGAGAATTCTACCCCAATCCAAATGCATCAGCTGCTGTCAGCAAAAGTATGTCGGCAGTAAAATTTTGCTTCAACGAAATTAGTCCAGTTCTTAACTGAGAGTACCGGCTAACAGTTCAGTTCAGTTCAGCTCAGTTCAAATATTTAATGTTCATGAATTCTTACGGTGAGGCCTGGTCATGTAGATATGCTCTGCGGAAGTAGAATGTCTTCAGTTCTTGACAGAAACAGGTCAGCAACAGTTCAGTGTTGCGGACCTAAAATGGCTGTGGAGAAAATTGCCGTGAAATGGCAGTGTATGTTGTGTGTGTGTTCTCTTTCAAAACAAGTAGAGGAAGACTCAAATGGCAACTAACTAACCCAGATTTGTCAGGAAAATATCGACAACTAAAACTGAATGCAAGCATGTATGGCAGATACTTCCATGTAACATACAGCAGTTCATGCAGTTAAAAATATGCAGAAACAGTGAACAGTGTACACGTTGTACAGCACTACAAGAAATAAGGAATGTCCAGACTTACTAGTAAAATGCATAAAACAGCTTTTGTAGTGTGATCCAGCAGTGGACATGAAATCACTGCAATAAAGCAAAAATTACAATAACGTTACTCCATATTTCACTTCTAATTAGTTTATATATTAGCTCTTGTACAACATGTATACATATACATACATATTTTATTTAAGCAAATCAGAGTAAAATAGTGACATATAAGTCAATGATAATAAAAGCAATAAAATCAATTCTGATGCTATGGCCAAACAAAGGGCAGATTAAGCATCTTACATGCAGCCAAAGCAATAACAGGCCATTTTCTGTATTAATCTTAGGTTTTGTCAGGAAACAATTAATACCATCACATCTCTATTATCAACAATAACAGATATAACAATGCTGCAGAATGTGGGCAAACATAGTACAAAACTTATATTAACTGCAGTTGCATGACAATGCCTGGAAGGCAGATCTTACCAGTCAGATCATCAGACAGATCATTAAAGGCCGGACAAGATGCAGATTTAACATCAATGCTTGACTTAATAACACACCTGCGCAGCTGTATTGAAGACCTTCACATAAAAATAAGATTTCACTTGGTCACAACACAATAAATAAAGACAAGGTATAAATATTGTTCTCTGGCACAATTTTCATGCAGTGTGGAACTGGAAAATATAAACGGTAGATTTCCAGCAAAGGAGCAACAAACATATTGAGCAGACTAGGCATAGCAGCAATATTTACTGTTAGCATTTGAGAAAACAAAACAATAGAATTTTAACAGGATCGACAGGAATAACATAAATAAAACATGGGCATGTCTTCACGGTGCGTTTATTTTTTACTTTACGATTGCTCCGCATGTTGACCACAATCTCTTGACACATAACTGCTGTCATGCTCAGAAAATTGACACTTCAGTGTTGACTGCTGGTTTGGCTGAAGCTAAGACTACATGTGTGGCAAGCTAGTTAGCTGGAGTTTAGCGTCCCTTTTCAGCACATATCAGAGACAAAAGGTCAGGGATGGAGAGCTATCCCTACCCAGTGGCAGTTGCCTGGACTGTATGCAAATACTCGAGCAGCATGTTCTTAGAATCTAGTACAAAAACTGACTTGACTGGAATCAGACCTGGTGGCACAGCTAAAGTGGCACTGAATGGCGTGAGTTTCTATCTTGAATCTTGTACTGAAGCCAGCACATGGTACTCTGGAGTGCACACAACGTCTGCAAAGTGGCGCTGGAACGCAATGCGAAGCTTTAGCTTCAATGTGCCACAGCCAGCAGAGTGATTTGCAGCGATTTAACTTTTCCAAATTGAATCACAAAATTCTCAAATCGAATCGCATTAGTGTCAAATTGAATCTTTAAACTCCACAACAAATCACCAAACTGGTCAAATCGCAATTTAAATCACAATCGTGATTGGAATTTGCCCATCACTGCAGCCTAGTAACTCCCATAACCGACATTTTGACAGACTTTGTGCAATGCTCCCATTCATGGTTCTGACTGGCGCATACTGCTAATCATTCTGCAATTGAAGGTTATTTAGGTTAACTCCAATGTCAACAGGTGATAAATGTGTTTTTGCACCTTTCAGCACAAGTGATACATGATTTGACTGAAAAAAACGTTTCCACATCTGTCTGTTTTGTCAGGTAATGCAACAACATATATGTTATGGGGAGAACAAATTTTGCCAAAAAATATTATTAAAATAAACAAATGCCTGCTCAAGTTTCGCAGATAAAATGTTGGGGATCCTCTAAACCCATTCAATATATGAGAGCAGCAAACTCTGAAATGTTGTAACTGGCACTGACCATACAATGCCAGTTTCTGGCAGAAAATACGACGGACTGTGAACTGATGACAGCTGCGATACAAATGCCTCGCCACTCAATGTTCGAACATACACGAGGACGTTTGACTGCAATTGACACATCACATAAGGTAAAGTATGCCCTAAACAAGGTTAAAAAAAAACAATAAAGTTCATAAATGATAACTGATCAAATACATACTAAGTAAAGTATACATGTACATAAACCACTTCAATTAGTAATGAGTTAAATACCATAATACTGGTGTCAGAGAGTGGGCATCTATCAGGAGTCCACTGGTTGATAAAGTGAGAATGAGACAAGGCCACTGGTTGGACTTAGTGGTCCGTGTTCTATTCAGTGCTTTGAAGGAACTGTCGGATGGGTGACAAGAGAAGCATCTGGCCGACAGAAAATCCATTGATATTTATCCCCAAAGGTTATCTATGGTTGAAGCAAACTGAAGAGAACTGGCTAACGCATTGTCCGTTGCCACCTTCAAACAGCATTTGACGACTTTTCGTTCACACAATCGTTTGACGAACAGTTACATTTGTTGTTACCTGTCCTCGAAGCTTAGAGGTTTCTGGCAAGCTAAATACCATAATAATAATAATAATAATAATAATAATAATAATAACAATAACAAGGCTCATCTGGAAAATGTTCGTTTAGAGGTAGGTAGGTAGGAATCTCACCCACCATACTGGAAAGTACCAATGGCTTCATACTTCAGTGCCTGTTTTATATTTGATGTAGCTGCATCAGTCACATAACTACCATGCCAGCTGTCATAATCAACAATGTGTCTGTACTTGCTGCAATTTTATGCTACCAGCAAGTACTAGTTGCAAATATGACATAATTTGTCATCTCACTTACTGCAGGCTGTGATTGACTAACTAATTCTAGGAGTTTCAAGCTGCATTCATTCAATGCTTGCATTGTGGCGTTTGCTGAACAGTAACGGCAGCACTAAGTGAATATACGAGAAGCTATTGCAAACAAATTACATCTCAGTCACAGCAGCAAGATAGAAAGAACAGCTGTTACAATTTAATTACATTTTGCAAGGTTGGCAATCATTAAAATACCCCAGAGGTTACTTAAGGTCGTGACACCGTGCAGTTTGATAGGCCATATTATCTGTGTCTGTCTTGTATCAATTCCAAGATACAGCAAGATACTGGACAAAAATGCCAATTTTACCATCTCACCTTATTTGGAAACCCAATTGCAAATGATGCCATTGGAATTTCACGAGTATCTTTGGCGTGAGAATCCCTTGGCTATCACAAAGTGCAGACTGTTTGACAACTGGCTCAGTATTTTTTACATAATACCAGCAAGTGATAGACAAACAGACAGACAGTCAGACAGTCAGTGTTATAACATAGTATAGCATTGCCTCTGCATATGTGTGATATGGTGATGCAGGACAAAAGTACTGTACTGTAAAACAAAATGCTGTAACTCACAGCATCTGGAATAAGTACTTGAATGCAGTCTTTTAGCGGATGACTCAAGTCATCATATGACGTCACAGGCGACAGCCTTTCTATTACTGTCTGCAAACCAATCAAACAGCACAACAATGCCTGCTGGGGTTATACGATATTATAAAGTATATCTACGTGCACTCAAAAGCTGAAGAGATGACCAGCTAATCTAGCAAAATGGCACAGAAACGAAAAATAAGGAAAAACTAAAAACAAAAACTGAGTAGCTCAGAAGAAACGATACCAATTAACTATTTTCAGAAATTCTATATCAGATACTCCAGCGCTCATACTCGGTGGTACTATATTTACTTTTCCATTAGAATAAAATTCAATTATTAACAAAACAGATTTCGCTTAATAGTGTCTCAACTGTGAGAGCTAGCGACAAAAGTTCAATTATCACTAAATAGAAGTCGACAATGTGCTTTCCATCAAGCCATAGATGATGAACCCTGTGCGTTACCACTAAGTCCCAAAGGGTGGCCCAAAACGAGAATTTTTACATATTTTGCGTTGCCTAACTTGCCTTTCATATCTTCGTTGCAGGTGATCATAGACATTTCAAATTTGGTATGTTGATTGACCATAGCAAGTCTTAGCCTACAGATGACATACTGACCCTGAAATGGTGGGCACCAAACATATCTCTGGAATGGCTGAAGCTAGAGTTGTCAAATTTTGCATACAGGTCAACGATATAAAGTCCTAGCATTCGGATGACAAAGCACCCCGAACTAGGCGTGGTCAGGGTCACATGACACATTTTCAATTCTGACGCCCGCAATCATATCTTCAGAACGGCTGAAGCAAGAGTCGCCTAATTTTGTACACAGGTAAGCTATATAAGTCGCAGCATACGGATGACAAATCACCCTTAAAAAGTTGTGGTTAGGGTTACGTGACTCATTTTAAATTTATCGGCCCCCCAATGATATCGCTGAAACGGCTGAATCTAGAGTTGTCACATTTTGCATACAGGTAAACGCAATGCCAAATGTAACAAGCACTCATCAGGGGATGAGATAGCGAACTTTCTTACGACAATATCGCACACGTACTTCAAAATACTAAAAAGAGAACCTACTTCATTTAACAAATTAGACAATAGCTAGGCAAGTACTGCGCATTAAGTCTTGAATTTATGAATCTGCAGTTATAGAATTTTATACCATGGGCGTCGCGCATTCCCTCTGCAGAAGTTTACTACTAGACATAGTAATCGTAAACTGTCCATAGTTATGGTTTTGTCTACCATTTTCACGCAATGCACACCGGAAACTACCAAATATCGCAAAATAAGGACCATTTCGCCATTCAAGGTCATCGTTTTTGGTACCAATCGAAAGCTCATATATGGCTTCCTATTAGTGATTAATACTAACTTACCTCCTATCTTGTACCGTTTCTAAGATATGGCGTCCAAAAACTCCAAAATTGCTATATTTGGCTACCCCTCTTGCATTTAAACCCCCGACGGAGGGGTTCCCCTGGGACGTCCTCTGTAAAATTTTCCGTGGATGTCAACAAATGACCAAAGTACCAAATGGCGAAGAAACATTGCCGAAAATTTCAACCGGCTGAGTAGGGCGCACGAACGTTACAGACAGACGATAGGGGCGATAGCATATAGCGAACATGACTGTGAGTTCATGTTCGCTAAAAATTCTCGTTTTGAGCCACCCTTTGAGGGTCTTAGGTTGACGCACAAAGTTCATCTATGGCTTGAAGGAAAGCGCATTGTCGCCTTCATATTACTGATAATTGAACTTTTTTCATTAGCTCTCATGGCTGTGGCACTATTAAGCGAAGTATGTCGAAATCGGCGTTTTCCGACGGGGGTGAGTCACTTTGAATGCAAATTTTAGGTGGATGGGAACGTCGCCCGCAATCCATCTATGGACCATTAGATAGAGGGATGATGTAGCTACAACTCTGCCTCTGAAAGTTTTCACACAAAGTTTGCAGCAGACTTCTATGAACAGAAGTTGAATTTTACTGGCAAAAACAGCAAAATCACGTAGGGGTAACGTATACGGTTCATCTATGGGTCGTTGGAAAACGAATGGTTAATCTTCTATTAGTACTAATTGAACATTTTACACTAGCTCTCACCGTTAAGGCATTATGAGCGGATACTGGTCAAAATCGTTGATAGCTCTCATGGGTGAGGCACTATCGGCGTTTTCTGAAGGGGTGGGTCACTTTAAGCGCAAATTTTAGGTAGATGGCAAAGATGGGGACGTTGCCCACAATCCGTCTATGGACAGTTAAATAGAGGAATGATGTAGCTACAACTCTGCCTCTGGAAGTTTTCACACAAAGAAAGTTTGCAGCAGACTTCTTTAAAAAAAAGTAGAAGTTTACTGGCAAAACAAAAATCGTGTTTTATGCCACCCTTTGGGTGACTTAATGTAATGTAATGCAATGTCAATGTAAAGATTAAGGTGACGCTTCACGAGACAGAGTCCGTTACAGGGGCACCTTACAATATTAAAGTTACACTCTGTCACACAGCTGAAACACTAGGGCGAAGAGTATGACGACTGGAACAGTGCCGCCTTCATGTCGCAGCGGAACTGCAGCAGTGATGACGCAGAGCGAACAGACGGTGGAAGGGCATTCCACGCTCGAGCAGCAGCCACCGGGAACGCTCGATCGCCCAGCGTGGTGCGTTGTGTGGACGGTATGACCAGCGTCGACGTGGAAGCACTCCGAAGACGCTGACGTGAACCTAGGTCAGCAGTCATATGGAGAGTCTCGGCAAGGTATGACGGTGCCGTGCCGTTGAGGCAGCAATACACAAGAACACATAACCGAAACTGGATTCTCTCCGGAACTTGCAGCCAATGTAGTTCACGGAGGAGTGGAGTTATATGTGCTCTGACTTCCTCGCCGAATACGAGACGAGCGGAGGCGTTGAAGAAAGACTGCAGCCGTTGTGACAGTTGTCCGGTGCCCGAAAGAACTGAGCTGCAGTAGTCC
>Ga0209780_1000098_pt1 | contig 36809 bp, 30 predicted proteins | sample WorMetexBAHAMAS2_FD_187384 | JGI IMG/M metagenome (GOLD analysis project Ga0209780, IMG submission 187384) | Marine gutless worms symbiont microbial communities from Max Planck institute for Marine Microbiology, Germany - Inanidrilus exumae... | ecosystem: Host-associated > Annelida > Digestive...
CTACAACACGGCGAGACCGCACAGCAGCCTCGGATACCGGCCACCCGCACCGGAGACCGTCATCCCGGGAAGGCCTGATCGGGCCTCCGTTGTGTGGGGACTACAGCCCCATCAGGCCTTCCCTGCAGACCACGGACTAACCTAAAACTTGGTACGACGCATGGGGGCGGGTCACCTTGCCGCCGAGAATCTGGTGCGTGGTCATGGCGGGGCGCTCCCGCTTCAGATGGGCAAAATGTGTAAGGACTGTGTAATGGTAATCTGGAACGATTCAAGGGGTCAAGCTTTCGCTTAACCCCTTGTTTTCGTTGGTTGCGGGGGCAGGATTTGAACCTGCGACCTTCAGGTTATGAGACCGTTCATGAAAGGTTCTCTGCGCTTCGAATGATTGCGCAGAACTACGTTAAGTCATTGAATTTACTTGATATTTGGCGCGGGCAGCCTTCTATTGGTTTCGACGCACCGCGCGGCGACTTTCGCCCTCATGTGTCCATGGTGAGTCCATGGATTATCGGCGGACCGCAGCGGGTTAATCGGAACCAACAGCGGACGGAGGCCCCTGCTCCATGCCCAAGATCACCAAACGCCTCGTCGAGGCGGCCGAGGTCCGGGACAAGGACTACATCATCTTCGACAGCGAGATCCCCGGCTTCGGGGCCCGCATCCTGCCCAGCGGCAAGCGCTCCTACCTGGTTCAATACCGGGTCGGCCGGAAGTTCCGGCGCATGAGCCTCGGCCTTCACGGCATCCTCACCACCGAGAAGGCCCGAGGAGAAGCGATCAAGGTTCTCGGCCGCGTCAAGGACGGCGAGGACCCGGCCGGCGCCCGCGAGAAGGCCCGGACCGAGCTAACCGTCGACGATTTGGGACGCCGCGCCATCGACGAACACGCGGCGCATCACTGCAAGCCGCGCACGGTCGACGGTTATCGCTATTACCTGAAGGCCTACATCCGCGACCGGATTGGCCACCTGCGGGTCAGCGAGATTGTGAGGTCCGACATCGCCAAGCTTCACCACGACCTACGCTTCGCCCCCATCCAGGCCAACCGATGCCTCCAGTTCCTGTCGAAGGCCTTCAACCTGGCGGAAGTCTGGGGGCTGCGTCCGGACGGCACCAATCCCTGTCGACACGTCAAGAAGTACCCGGAGAAGAAACGGGAACGCTACCTCTCGAAGGAGGAACTCGCCCGGCTTGGTGAAGCCCTGCGGCAGTGCGAGCAGGAAGGCATAGAGAGCCAGTCGGCCATCAACGCCCTGCGACTGCTGATCTTCACCGGCTGCCGGCTCTCCGAGATCATGACGCTCAAGTGGGACTACGTGGATTTCGAGGGGATGGCGCTGCACCTTCCCGATTCCAAGACCGGCGCCAAGACCGTCCACATCGGCGCCCCGGCAATCGAGGTCCTTTCCAAGATCGAACGGCTGGACGAAAATCCCTGGGTCATCACCGGCAAGAACCCCGGCGCGCACCTGACCGACCTGCAGCCACCCTGGCGGCGCATCCGCAAGCGCGCCGGCATCGAGGACGTCCGTATCCACGACTTACGCCACACCTTCGCCTCCACGGCGGTTGCCGCCGGTCAGGGACTGCCGATGATCGGCAAGCTTCTCGGCCATTCACAGGTCCAGACCACAGCACGCTACGCCCATCTCGCGGCCGATCCAGTAAAGGCGGCGGCGAACGGGGTCTCGTCGCGCATCGCGGTCGCACTTAACGGCACAAATGGCTGTTCTAAGCCAGTCTCCTCCTAGCTTGACCACAAGCAATTATCGCATGTGTTATACGCAGGATTGACAGGCACGCGATGCTTTGATACGCTTCTCTGCACTTCGATGATGCGGAGATTTAGGATATGTCATCTGTTGTCTCAGTCGATCTGCCAAGTGATTACGCCCGCCGGATCAAGAACATCCGGGGTAACAGAGGTGTGACGCAAGCACAGTTCGCGGAGCTCATCGGCGTCTCATTCGCTTCCGTCAATCGCTGGGAAAATGGACAATCGCGCCCCAACAACCTGGCATGGCGGCGAATTCTCGAACTTGAAAGCTCGGCGTCCAGGGGTGCGACCGAAGACGCGCAAACCATTCCTGACGACGTGCGATCAGCACCGCCGGGTTTGGATTTTTCCGCTGACCCGAACGCCGTTTCGGCCGTCGCCGAGGCCCATCGCCTCGCCTATGGCCATCTCTTCAATCCCGCATTTGCGACTGAGACGTCGCTGATCGATCCGCTTCCGCATCAGCGGATTGCCGTTTACGAGCACATGCTTCAACAGTCCCCGCTCCGATTTCTGTTGGCCGACGATGCGGGCGCCGGCAAGACGATCATGACGGGACTGTATGTGCGGGAGATGTTGTCCCGCCGACTTATCCGTCGTGTGCTCATCGTTCCCCCAGCCGGCCTGGTAGGCAACTGGGAGCGCGAAATGCGGAACCTGTTTCGCATGCAGTTTCGCATCATCAGCGGTGCGGACGCACGATCAGGCAACCCCTTCGTTGGGCCGGAGAGCGACCAAGTCATCGTCAGCATCGACACGTTGGCCGGGGAGCGCATGTTCGGCCACCTCAAAGACGTGGCAACTGAAGCCTATGACCTCGTTGTTTTCGACGAAGCTCACAAACTGTCCGCCAATCGCGAGCCAGACTTCCGAGTGCGTAAGACGGGTCGATACAAGCTGGCAGAAGCCCTTGCCGGCGCTGCCGTGGACAGCGAGCAATGGACGCTCCACTGGTCGGCACAGCACCTACTGCTGCTGACGGCAACGCCGCACATGGGCAAGGACTACCCGTACTATTTCCTATGGCGCCTGTTGCTACCGGATACCCTCTCGACATACGACGCCTTCGCTGAGTTCCCCCATGAATCTCGACGGACGAATTTCATCCGGCGGACCAAGGAGGAGATGGTCCGCTTCGATGGTGCCCCGCTCTATCCTCAGAGGAACTGCGACACGCTGAGCTACGACTTGACGCAAGGCCGGGAGAGCGAACAGGAACTCTATGACGAAACGACGGACTACATCCGGGATTACTACAACCGTGCCCGTGTTCTGAACCGATCCGCCGCCCGGTTGGCGATGAGCGTTTTCCAGCGGCGACTCGCCAGCTCGACCTATGCCCTGATGCGCTCATTCGAGCGTCGCAAAGAAAAGCTCGCAGGTCTGATTAACGATATTCGGGACGGGCGACTAACGGAAGAACAGCTCGCACGACAACAACGGCGTCTCGATAACCTCGATGACCTGTTCGAGACGCAGACCGCCGACGAAGACGCCACGCCCGAAGGAGACGGCGAACAGCACGAAGACTTCGAGGCCAAGGCCCTGGGCGGCACCATCGCGGTCAGCCTTACCGAGCTTGAGGCGGAGCGTCTCAAGGTTGAGGACCTGCTCAACAAGGCGCGAAATTTGTTCAATGCTGGAGAGGAATCCAAGTTCGAAAAGCTCCGCGAGGTGCTCCGCGACCCGGAATACACCGACCAGAAGTTCATCATTTTCACCGAGCACCGCGATACAGCACACTTCCTGGTGCGCAGGCTTGAAGGCCTCGGGTTCACCGGCCAGGTCGCACAGATCCATGGCGGCATGCCGTACCGAGAGCGGGAGCGACAGGTTGAGTTCTTCCGCAAATCTGCGCCCGAAGGCGGCGCCAACTATCTTGTGGCCACCGACGCTGCGGGAGAGGGCATCAATCTGCAGTTTTGCTGGTTGATGGTGAACTACGACATCCCCTGGAACCCTGCACGGCTCGAGCAACGGATGGGCCGCATCCACCGATACGGCCAGCAGCACGATCCGGTGATCATCGTCAATCTGGTGGCGGGAAGTACGCGTGAGGGACGGGTTCTGAAGACCCTGCTCGACAAGCTCGAGGCGATCCGCCGGGAGCTTCAATCCGACAAGGTGTTCGATGTCGTCGGCCGCCTGTTCGAGGGCTTGTCCATGAAAGACTACCTCGAGCAAGCGATCACGGAAGAAGATCCCGAAGCCGCCGCTGACCGCCTGGAAGGAAGCCTCACGGAGGAACAGGTCCGGGCTCTTGAAGAAAAGGAGCGCGTGCTTTTTGGAGAAGGCGGCGACGTCCGCCGGGAACTGGCTCATCTAAACGACGAGGCGGAGCAGGAAAACTATCGACGGATTCTCCCTGGCTATGTGCGCCGCTTCGTGGAGAAAGCGACGCCGCTGCTTGACCTACAAATCGAGGGAGACCTGGAAACAACCTTCACGTTGGCACCCGTGCGACCCCGTGCGCTCGATCCCCTGTTACCGGCACTTGAGACGTATCCCGAGCAAACCCGTGACCGGCTGACCGTGTACAAGCCACGGGACCGCGAAGACGCGGTTTGGATGCACCCTGGCGAGCCGGTGTTCGATCGGATCTCGGCCTCGGTCTTGGGCCGTTTCGGGCGCGACGGACTGAAGGGAGCCGTGTTTATCGACCCTAACGCCGCCGAGCCGTATCTGTTCCACATTGCATTGGTTTCAGTCGAACAGACACACAGCCAAGAGGACACGAGGTCGACTGATCTGTTGGACGCCCGCGCTGGTAGCGGCGAAATTGGCGCGAAACTGCTTGATTCGCAGCTGGTTGGGTTGCGCCAAAAAAACGACGGTGCTGTTGAGGAATGGCCTGTCGAGCATCTTCTTCTGCTAAGAGGAGCCGAGGGCTTCGCGCCGAGCCGTGTGCCACTTGCTGCCCTGGCTCGCAGGATGGTGCCCGACGCCGCAGGATTCGCCCGCGACGAACTAATCGAGCGCCTCGTGCAGTCCCACCGACAGCGCCTCCTCGAAGATCTGCCCGCCCGCCTGGAGTTCGTTAACCGAGGCTTTGACTATCAGACCGCCGAGCTTGCGGCGGCTCGGGCCCGCTTCACCGAAAAAGCCCGCGCTGGCGATCCGCACGCCAAGGGGGAGCTCTCAAAGGTCAAGGAACGGCAGCGGAGCTTAACGGCGGCACGCAATCGCCGTCTCGACGAACTACGAGCCGAACCGGGCCATATCCGGGCCGGTGAGGTCGAGTTTCTGGCCCATGTGCTCATCGTGCCTTCCCAGGATCCCGAAGAGGTCAAACGTTACGACGCCCAGGTCGAAGCGATCGCCATGAAAGTTGCGGCCGCATACGAGGAGAGCTTAGGCGCCGAAGTGAAGGACGTCTCGCGGCCCGAACTAGCACGGCGTGCCGGGCTTACGGACTGGCCGGGCTTCGATCTCCTTTCGCTCCGTCCTGAGGCTGGACGGCGCGCGATCGAAGTCAAGGGGCGAGCAGGCGTCGGCGAGATCGAACTGTCCGAGAACGAGTGGGCCAAGGCCTGCAACCTTCGAGACCAGTACTGGCTCTACGTCGCCTTCAACTGCGCCAGTCCGAGGCCGCGGCTCGTCCGAGTGCGCAATCCGTTCCGCAGCCTTATCGCGCGCGCTAAGGGCAGTGTCGCGATTGACGCTCAGGCGATCCTATCAGCCGCAGCGCCAGATGAAGGTCCGGGGGTGCCGTAGCCATGAAGGTCTGCTATGTCGACGAAAGCGGCAATGCGGCGCAAGACCCGTGCTTGATCATGGTGGGCGTTCTGGTCGACTCCGTGCGTCTGAATCGAACCCGCCAAGAGTTCTCTGAAATCTTCGACGCCGTGCAAGCGCTATTTAAGGAGAACCTACGCGAACTAAAGGGCTCGAAAATGATTTTCGGGCGCGATCGGTGGCGCAAAGTCGACCCTGAACTTCGGAAGCGGATTGCCGGATACTTTTGCGATTGGGTTAATCAACGAAAGCACAGGCTGATCATCACGGGGATCGATCGGGCAAAGCTGAAGGAAGCTGTAGGAGACGGTGTCCCAGCCGAGTGTCGAGACGAGTGGCTGGCCGCAGGGTTGCATATGGCGCTTCAGATTCAGAAGGCCAATCAGGGGACCAAGAAGAACAAAGGCCACACTTTCTTGATCTTCGACGACGACAAAGCCAAAGCCGACAAGCTCAGCGATCTTCTCTGGGAGCCACTGGAATGGATCGACGATTACTACGGCAGAGAGAAAAAGCAGGAACAGCTTGATCAGATTGTCGACACTACGTTTTCGATAAAGTCGCACCACGCCGGCCTCGTCCAGGTGGCCGACTTGTTTGCCTTCATTCTGCGCCGCTACGTGGAGATCGAGGATTTTGCGGCTGCCGAAGAATGGCCTGGCGAAAAAGCCCTGCTCGATGAATACGTGGCTACGCTCGTCGGGCGCCTCCTCCCCAAGTCTGCGCGATGGCCGGCGCGCACCAAGAGTATCGCCGCCAATTGGTATAACGGTGTTGCCCCGCAATCATTGAAAGCACTCGGATGAACCAGCCATGAACGACAAACGCCTCATCGAAGTCACCTTCCCCCTCAAGGAGGCCTCGCTCGACTCCGTCCACGAAAAAAACGTGCGCCACGGCCACATTTCCACACTGCATATTTGGCCGGCGCGGCGGCCGTTGGCGGCATCGCGCGCCGCCCTGATCGCGACGCTGCTTCCCGATCCCGGCGATCCTGAAAAACGAAAGGCGATCCTCGAGCGCATGGCCGGCCACGTCGTCGAGAAGATTGAGCGCAAGCGCGTCGGCGGGCGCACGGTCGAAAAAGTGAAGGAGGAGACGGTCGGCGGCATCCTTCACTGGAAGCGGGAGAACGGGCCGGACCTCGACTGGTTCCGCAAAGAGATCCTCAAGGCCTACGACGGCCGTGCACCGAAGGTGCTGGACCCGTTCGCGGGTGGCGGCGCCATTCCGCTCGAGGCGATGCGTTTGGGGTGCGAAGTGACCGCCATCGACATCAACCCGGTTGCCTGGTTCATCCTCAAATGCACGCTCGAATACCCGCAAAAGCTCGCGGGCCAGACCAGGCCGCTACCCGAGTTTGCCCTTGAGGACCGCGAATTCATGGAGGCGTTCTTGAAGGCGAAAGGTTTCAAGGGCGCAAGCGTGCGGACATTTCTCGAGCGGCTCGGCCATGGTGACGGCGGGGAAATCCAACTCGACGCCCTTCCCCACGACGACCCTACTCTTAAAGCCGACCTCGCTTGGCACGTCCGCGCCTGGGGCCGATGGGTGCTGGCTAGAACCCGCAAGGAACTCGCCCCCCGTTACCCCACTTACGCCGAGTTCGAGCCATTGAAGTCAGGCAAAGACTACGAGGAAAAGCCGATGCGCCTCCTCGAGGTCGATGAGGACGGCGTCCCGCAGATTGAACCATTGAATGCCGAGTTCGATGAAACCTATTTAAACGACCCAATGAATCCACGTTGGGTGGCCAAGCCAACCGTTGCCTACCTCTGGGCGCGGACCGTTACGTGCAAGAACTGCCGGGCCACGGTACCGCTATTGAAGACACGTTGGCTCTCCAAAAAAGAAAATAGACGCGTGCTCTTGTCCATCACGCCCAACACCGATCGCACCGGCGTTGTCTTCGGTGTTCAAGTCAATGTCCCTCAGAATGGCGGCAACGCGGCTCAGCGGCGCGAACATAACAAACGTTTGGGCGTTGCCACGATGAGTCGCACCGGCGCTACCTGTCCGTGCTGTCAGACCATAACGACAATGGAAGACGTACGCCTTGAAGGTCGAGCCGGCCGCTTGGGAACAGTCATGAGTGTCGTCGTGGTCGAAGGCACAAAGGGCAAAGAGTATCGAGTACCAACTGAGGCAGAACTAAACGCCGCCGCTGTGGGCGAAGAACTACTCAACGCTTGCTATGCTGAAATACCGTTTGGTTTGCCAGACGAACCGACCCCGAAAGGCGGATCCGGAGCCGCCCGAGCGTTTTCTGTAGATGGCTACGGTATGGACACGTGGCGAAAGATTTTCTCTAACCGACAACTTCTTGCAATTGGTAGCCTTGTTAAATCGATTAGGAGAATTAGTACTGCCAGATCTTTCAAATCTGATGAGGATTTTTTGCTCGCGGTGACCGCGATGCTTGCTATCTCCTTAGATTGTGCAGTCAGTTATATGAGCACTCTTTGCATATGGGAGCCTGTTGCATCCGAGACAAAGCAAACCTTCTTGCGGTTTGCTTTGCCCATCACTTGGGATTTCGCCGAAGGGAATCCACTTGCCGCTGTAGATCGGCTATTCGCCGGCGGGATTTCGAACGTTGGCAGGGTCCTCGATTCCTTAGGTTCTGCGGATTTCAAAAATACTACTTCTTCAACTGTACTGTGCCAAAGCGCGATCATCCCCGTTGAACAGCATGATCTAGTCGTCACGGACCCCCCTTACTATGACGCAATTCCTTATTCTGACCTGATGGATTTTTTCTATATTTGGTTGCGACGAACATTAATGGGTGTTTCGGCTGAGTTTGACCAATCATTCAAGGAACTGCTGGGCCCAAAATGGAACAAGGACGACGATGATGGTGAGCTGATCGACGATGCATCGCGTTTCGGTGGAGATAGGGAAGCTTCAAGGCGCAATTGCGAAGAGGGTATGTTCCGCTCGTTCAAGGCTTGCGATCAGGCATTGAAGCCGGGGGGTCGATTAGTAATTGTCTTCGCTAATAAACAACCGGACGCATGGGAAACATTGGTCTCTGCTATCATTCGTGCAGGTTTCGTCGTAGACGGAAGTTGGCCAATTGCTACGGAAATGCGTGGCGGCGTTCGTAACTATGGCCGTGCTTCGTTGGCATCGTCTATTTGGCTTGTCTGCCGCAAGCGCACAAACTTTCGACCCGGATGGGACAACAACGTCCTCAACGAAATGCGGGAGAACATCACCCAGAAGCTGCGCGACTTCTGGGATGCCGGCATTCGAGGGCCGGACTTCGTGTGGGCGGCCACGGGACCTGCACTGGAAGCCTTTAGCAAGCACCCTGTCGTCAAGAAGGCGAACGACCCGAACCAACTGATGACGGTGTCCGAGTTCCTGCGCGAGGTTCGGCGAATGGTCGTCGACTTCGTCGTCGGTCGCGTGCTCACCCTTGATGGCGGCGAGGAGGTCGTGACCGGTCTCGACGATGTGACTACGTACTACCTACTCCACCGTCACGACTTCGGGATGGATGAGGCGCCCATCGGGGCCTGCATTCTGTACGCGCTGTCGTGCAACTTGTCGGATTCCGCGCTCGTCAACCAGTTCGACGTGCTCGGCCAGACGGGAAAAGCGAGCGTCGGTACCGAAGATGATGAGGACAACGACGCCGAAGACGCCGGCGAGGATGAGGGTAGCGGCTCGGGCGCCAAGGTGAAGCTCAGGGCCTGGAGCCAGCGGCGCAGCCGAAACCTGGGCCTGGAGGCACCGGGCGGGCGGCCCGTGCCTCTCATCGACCAGGTGCACAAGCTGATGCACCTGTGGCGCGCCGGGGACCAGGTCAAAGTCGATGACTACCTCGATAGTCGCGGGCTCAACCGAAACGCCTTGTTCAACCAGATCCTGCAGGCCCTCATCGAGCTCGCCGCGAGTGGTTCGGACGAACGCTCGTTGCTCGAATCCTTGAGCAATCACGTAGCCGCGCGCAGCGGGATCAGCGCTCCGCGCCAGGGGCAACTGGTGTAAGGAGGCACGAAAGATGAAAACTTCTTGGAAACCCTGGCATGAAGTCGTGCAACTGCGCGACGATCTGAAGACGGGTGAACTCTCGCTCGCCGTATTTGCCGCCGACCTTTACGACGTCGTCATGCAGAAGGGCAGGCGGCCGGTCTACGAGAACCCTGCGGAGTTCTTCGCCCTCACCTACCCGACCTATAATCTTCGTGAGCTGGTCAAGGACGTCGTCCTCCGCCTAGCGGGCAAGAGCGACAAGGCGTATCGAAAGCTCTCCGTCAACTACGGCGGCGGCAAGACCCATACGCTCATCACGCTCACGCACCTCGTGCACGACCCATCCGGTCTGCCCGACCTGCCCGCCGTTCAGGAGTTCGAAGCGCACATCGGCTTCAAAGCGCCGAAGGCGCGGGTTGCCGCGCTGTGCTTTGACAAGATCGACTTGGAGAAGGGTATTGAGACGCCGGGTCCCGATGGAACGGTCAGAATGCTCAAACACCCGTGGAGCATCCTTGCCTATCAGCTAGCGGGGGCGGACGGCCTCAAGCTCATCCACGCCGATGGCAAGGACGAGGAGCGTGATACGCCTCCAGCTGAGCCGCTTGTGGTGGATTTGCTGTCCAAGCCCCAAGAGGACGACCTCTCGACATTGGTGCTTCTCGACGAGGTGCTGATGTACATCCGCAACAAAGTCGAAACCGACCCGACCTGGCGCGGACGTTTGGTCAGCTTCTTCCAGTACCTCACTCAGGCGGTCGTGAAGGTGGACCGGTGCGCCATGGTGACCTCGCTTCTCGCCTCCGATCCCCGGAAGTACGACGAATTCGGAAAGGAACTCCTGGCAGACGTGTCGGAGGTCTTCGGCCGCCAGATGGAAGAGGACGCCAGCCCGGTGAGCAAGGAGGACGTGGCGGAGGTTTTGCGGCGCCGCTTCTTCAAGCCAGACACTATTCGCGATCCGAGCATTTTCCGTCCGCACGTGACCTCGGTGGTCGGCAGCATCGCCTCCCTTGACGAGCAGACCAAGAAGGAGCGCGGGTCTGCCGAGGAGCGCTATCTGGACAGCTATCCCTTCCACCCAGACCTCACCGAGATCTTTTACACTCGCTGGACCCAACTCGATGGTTTCCAAAGAACACGTGGCATCCTCCGGACTTTTGCAATTGCCCTTCGCGATGCCGAGAAGTGGGACAGGAGCCCCTTGGTCGGACCAAACGTGTTTCTGAACGAGCCGGGAAAGAACGATCTTGCCGAAGCCGCGCGCGAACTTGCTTCCTTTGCCAGCGTGGACACCGGCGATGGCAAGCACCAGGAATGGGGACCGATTCTGGAGGGGGAACTCTCCAAGGCGCGCACCATTCAGTCCGAAGCAACCGGTCTCCACCACCGGGAGATGAAGCAGGCCGCCATCTCCGTGTTTCTGAGTTCTCAACCGATTGGCCACAAGGCGCTGACGCACGAGCTGATCGTGCTGCTCGGGGCAACGAAGCCCGACAAAATCGAGTTGGAAAAGGCACTACGCCGCTGGACGGAACTGTCCTGGTTCCTGGATGAGGTGGAGGTAGGCACAGGAGAAACCAATCCGGACGGCACTACGCAATTGCCCAAGGCATGGAGGCTGGGCAATCGCCCGAACCTGCGTCAGATGCACTACGATGCCTGTAGCACCCGTGTGCCGCCGGCGCTCGTGGAATCACAGATTATCGACGCCATTGAGAAACTGAAGGCACTCACGTCCGGCGCGTCCGCGGCAGGCGCCAAAGTGCATAATCTGCCGGAGAAGCCGCGTGATATCGAGGACGACGGCGAGTTCCATTATGGCGTCCTCGGCCCGAAAGCAACCTCAGAATCCGGAAAACCGAGCCCGGAAGCGAAGCGGTTCATCGACGAGACCACCGCACCTGACCGCCCCCGTGTTTATCGCAACTCGGTCGCTCTCGCCGTTCCTTCCAAGGATGGTCTTGATGCCGCGCGCACCCGGGTCCGGGAGTATCTGGGTTGGCAGGAGGTTCGCGATCAGCTCAAGGACCAGCCGATCGATCCGATCCGCGAACAAATGCTTGCCAATGAAACAGAGTCAGCGAGAAAACGCATTCCGGATTCCATCAGGCAGGCCTATTCCATCGTCATCACCGTCAACGAGAGCAACGACATCCACGCGTTCAAGATCACGGTGACCGATGAGCCATTGTTTACGACCATCAAAGCCGACAAGCGGGCCCGCATCCAGGAAACCGCCATCAGCTCGGAAGCGATGATGCCGGGCGGACCCTACGACTTGTGGCGGGAAGGAGAGAAATCCCGGCGGGTAAAGGACCTGGTTGGGGCCTTTGCCCAATTTCCGAAGTTGCCCAAGATGCTGCGCCGGAAAGAGATTCTGGATACCGTGGTGCAAGGGGTCCAGGAAGGTATCTGGGTAGCGCAGGTCGTGCGCCCCGACCGGACCACCAAAACGTTCTGGCGAACACAGATCGATGAGCCGGCGCTTAAGGACCCCGGCTTGGAGGTGCTATTACCGGAGGCCGCGACTCTCAGTGAACTCACTTCCGATCTTCTCGAGCATCAGAAACTCCCGGGGCTTTGGTCCACCGAAGAGATTAGCGTCAAGGACGTGACCGATTACTTCGCCGGCGGCCACACAGTGACCGTACCGAGAGAAGGCTACGAAGAGACGCTTGTTATCCCGAAATGCGAGTCATCGTCCGTCGAGGATGCCGTCTCTCAGGCCGTCGAACGGGGGCTAGTGTGGTTGACCAACGGGCCCGCCTCGATTCTTGGCGAGCCAGTACCTGCCGGCGTCCTCAGCGCATCGGCAACGATTCAGCCGCCACCCGACCCGATCACCGTCGACGAGTTGATGGCCGAGTCGATTCCCGATGCCTGGAAAGACGGCAAGACCAACGCCCTCGCCATTTCGACCGCGCTCTCGACCAAACGCGGTAGGACCCTGCCCTGGCCGATTGTGCAATCGGCAATCGACGCCGGTATTCGGGCGCGATGGATCGAGCTCACCGACGATAGTGCCTCGTGGCCTTGTGACATCGCCGGAGCCCAACACGTTGCTCTTCATGTGCCGGCTGGCCGAGGGCTCGGCGAGGGCGAGGGAAAGCCATTCGAGCCGAAACCTAAAGGACTGCACATCGCCGAAGCGGTCCTGGAAGCCAACGGCATCCAGGATTTAGCCGACCAAATTCCGGACATCGCCAAGGCCGCCGTCGGAAACGATCTCAAATTCAATCTACGCATCGAGTTCGGCGGCGAAACCGCTCCTGACCCAGAGGCGGTGGACAAGATCAACACGCTTCTCTCTGAAGTGTCTGACGAATTGAAGCTCGAATGAGATGTTTTCCATCGCAGTAGCCATAGCCGAGATCGCCATCAATAAGCAGGGCCAAACTCAGCAAGTACCGGTAAAGCGCTGATGAGCCAAACGATGACACATGACCACTACGCAAGGTGGCTGGAATAGTGCAGATCACCGCCGCCATGCTCTACGACTTGGTTCAGTGTGGCCACCGGCCCGCAATGGATCTGTTCGGCGATCCTGCGAAACGTGACGAGATCAACGCCTTCGTTCAATTGCTCTGGGAAAAGGGCACAGCCTACGAGCACGAAGTCATCGACGGTCTGACGCTGCCAATCCTCGACCTGTCGCGCTATGCCGGCGAGGAAAAAGAACAAAGAACCTTTGAAGCCATGCAACGCGGCGAGCCGCTAATTTACAGCGCCCGCATCACCGCAGACGATCTCCTAGGTGATCCCGACCTCCTTCGGCGTGAAGGCGATGGCTATGTGGCGGGGGATATCAAATCGGGCTCAGGCGAGTACGGCGATGGCGACGACGCCAAGCTCAAGAAGCACTATGGCGTCCAGCTGTCGCTCTACACCGATATCCTCGAACGTCGAGGCTTGGCGAGTTCCAGGCGTCCATTCGTTTGGGACATCCACGGGGAGGAGGTCACCTACGACCTTGAGGAACCGCAGGGCAAACGGAATCCCTGGACGATGTGGGAGGTCTATCAGGAAGCGCTTGCTCGGGCCAAAGGTATCGTGGCGCAGACCGAGCGGACCGATCCGGCCTATTGCGGCGCCTGCAAACTCTGCCACTGGTACACGGCCTGCCTCGCTGATCTTGAGCAATCGGATGACCTGACGCTCCTACCGGAACTCGGCCGCGCCAAACGGGACGTCATGGTCGATCGCATTCCGACGGTCTCCGACCTCGCGGCCGCCAACGTCGATGGGTTCATTTCGGGGAAGAAGAGCGATTTCCGGGGGGTCGGACCCGATACGCTTCGCAAGTTCCACGAGCGGGCCAAGCTCACCAAGACGAAGGGCGCGAGCCCCTATCTGACGACGCCCGTGAGCCTTCCCCACTCCGAGACCGAACTCTTCTTTGACATCGAGGTCGATCCGATGCGGGCCCTCTGCTACCTGCACGGCTTCGTCGAGCGTCGCGCCGGTGACAACTCGACCGAAAAATACGTCGCGTTCTTTGCCGACGCCGTCAGTCCGGAAGATGAGGAACGCGCCTTCGACGAGGCCTGGCGTTACATCGGTGCCAACCAGCCCTGCGTCGTCTATTACTACTCGAAGTACGAGCGCACCATCTGGCGCCAGCTACAGGCCAAGTATCCAACGGTCTGCACCGCGGATGACATCGAGGATCTGTTTCACCCGAGCCAGTCGGTGGATCTCTATTTCGACGTCGTAAAGAAGGCGACCGAGTGGCCTACCCGGGATCACTCGATCAAGACCCTTGCCAAGTTCCTCGGCTTCAGTTGGCGGGATACGCACCCCTCGGGCGCTGCGTCAATCGAGTGGTTCGACCGCTGGATTCAAACCGGAGACAACGCCGTTAGACAGCGAATTCTGGACTACAATGAAGACGACTGCATCGCAACGCGGGTGGTTCTGGATGGTATTCGTGCGCTTTAGTCCTCTACGGCAAGAGGATGAAAAATGGGACCGTTGATTGATGGGGACGATGGTCTGCCGGCAACCGAGGTCGGTGAATGGGCAAAGCAGAAGCACGAGTTCTTGCGTCGCTACCTCGACATTTCCAGTGCCGCCCGCAAGATGTTTCTCAATGGGCCTTCGAAGTCGGCGACGTTCATCGACGTTTTCTGTGGACCTGGGCGAGCACGGGTAAGGGAAACCGGGGAATGGATTGACGGGAGCGCTGTCGCCGCCTGGAAGATCAGCCAGGAGGGCGGAGCAGCATTCTCGGAGATGTTTGTTGCCGACATCGATGACGCGAGCCGCGCGGCGACTACGGAAAGGTTGAAACGGCTGGGCGCCCCGGTCCAGGAACTCCAAGGATCAGCCGTCGATGCTGCCGCAGCGGCCGTGCAGAAGGTCAATCCTCACGGCCTCCACTTCGCTTTCATTGACCCCTTCAGTCTTGGCGCCCTGGATTTCCAAATTCTCCAGTCTCTTGCGTCCCTGAAACGGATCGACATGCTGATTCATGTGAGCAAGATGGACCACCAGCGTAATCTGGGGATCAACATCACTTCCGAGGAATCAGCACTCGACAATTTTGTCCCCGGATGGCGGGACAAGATCGACCTCAATCATTCTCAACCGGAAATACGGCGTCAGATCGTCGAGTACTGGCAAGAATTGGTCACAGATACCGGGAAGCGTCCGTCAACTGACTGGGAACTGATCAAGGGCAGCAAGGGACAACACCTGTACTGGCTTCTGCTCGTGGCGGAACACGATCTGGCGCACAAATTCTGGAAAGTAGCCGCCGACACCGATCCACAGGGCAAGCTATTCGATTGATTAGAGAGCAAGGCCGTGACTGGGAACCGCATCCCAAGTCTTGCCTTTGAAGACTCGTCCGTTCGCCTTCTTATGCCGCTTGACTCCATCGGCGCCCCAGCCGCCCCACTGCTTAAAGAAAAAGGCGACGCCGGCCGTGTCGGCTTGGCGCTTGATGCTCTCGACCCAGGCCTCCTGCATCGGGCGGGCCTTGTGTCCTGACTCTCCCCCGACGATCACCCAGTGAACGCCGCCGAGATCAAATCGACCGAGATCCTCCAGTAGCGGCTCGATCGAAAGGAACCGAACTCTTGCATCGACCTGACGCAGATGATCGATGCGTGGCAGCCCGTAGGCACGATCTTCCACCGACACGCCCAGCCAAACGTTCGGTGGGCAACGACGGTCGGCGAAAAATTCGGGCAGCCGTTCGGCCCGCTTAGTGAGAATTTGGTACGTGTGCTGAGGGGTCTTTTCGATCACCGCGAACACCTCGTCCAAGAAAGCATCCGGGATATCGCAGTGAAACAGGTCGCTCATCGAATTTACGAAATAGACCGTTGGCTTTCGCCGCTCCAACGGTTGAACGATGCGCTTTGGATGCAGTGCAAGTTTGAAACCATTCTCATAGCCGGAGGCGCCCATCGCATGTAGACGCCGGGCCATTACTTCGGCGTAACAATGCTTGCAGCCTGGCGAAACCTTCGTGCAGCCCGTTGTCGGATTCCACGTCTGCTCCGTCCACTCGATCTTTGAATTTGCGCTCAAAGTTGTCTCCCTTGGGCCATGGTACCGTCAAACAGCCACGGACTTGAATCAGAAATTGTAGCCGGATCAATCCGATACTGCGTCTATCGATCCCTTTACCGCGCTTTTCCGCCGAATTTCTCTGCCGTTCGCATCGCTCCGAGGCCCAGCAGCGACAGCAGCACGGTGACCAGCGTTTCGGTGCCCGTCAGTTCCGGCAGAGCCGTCACATGAGGGAAGTAGTTCACCGTGACCCAGGTCAGCAGGTCGAACAGGATGAAGTGCCAGAGGAGCGCGAAGCCGCAGACCCAGCCGATGAAGGGCCGCCAGCCGGCGACGAAGATGGAGCGGTGGCCGGCCTCGATCTTGTTGAGCTCGATCTGAGCCAGGCTGGGTTTCATCATCAGCCTGGCCTTGATCACCTCGGCCGCGCGCTTCTCGTCGTCGGTCTCGACGAACTGATCGATGATGTTGGCGACGCCCTCAGCGGCGGACACGACGCCTCCGCCGACGATCGACCCGAAAATCTTGTCCAGCATGACCTACTCCACGATCTCAAAATGCACGAGGTCGTCGAAACCATTGTCCCTGACCTCGGTGTCGCTGTCCCAGTCACCACCCCAGCGGAGATCGACACCCATCGCCTTGGCGGTCGCCAGGACGAATCCGGCGAACAGGGTTTGTCGCTCGCGGTCGTCCCAGACGACCGGATAGGGCGTCACGTCGACCGCCAGGGACGGCACGGTGTTGTGCTTGCCGTTCGGCCAGCGGACCTTGCTTTTGCCCTCCTCGACCATGCGGTTCTGGCGTTCCTCGTCTCGATGGCCTTCGAGGATGGTGCAATCGAAATGCCGGATCACTTCGTGGAACACCCTCTGCAGGCGCGGATCACAGGTGCCGAGCCTGGAGAGCGACTTATCGGAGAAACTCGGCATCAGTGACCTCCAAACAGCTTGAGCTTGATGGCAATTCCGGCGATCAGCGCCAGAATCAGACCGGTGGTGACGAGGCGCACCACGGTCTGCCAGGCGGTGTGCCTGGCGATGCGAACGGCGCCCAGCAGAGAGCGCAGATCGCGGATGTCGCTCGCGGCCTCCTCGTCGACGAGACCAACGTCAGCCAGTGCCCGCTTGGCGCCGCGTTCAGCGGCCCGTTCCAGGAGTTGCTCGAACTCCTCTTCAGGCATGACAACATGCCCGTCCTCCATGGTTGGACGGTTCATCCGATTTTCCTTTCGATTTTTGTGGGTTTGTGGCGGCGGCGCGCCGCCCGATCAGGCGTCCCGCCGCATCGGGCCATCGATGGCGACGGCGACTTTGCCCGTGAGCATCCAGAGGGCGCCCGTGAGCATGGCGAGGTTGTAGGTGAAGCTGTTGTCGCAGGCGCGGCGCCAGTACTCGCCTTCGAGATACATGCAGGCGCCCTTGCAGAGCTGGACCACGGGGCAGCGCCGGCATTCCTCGCGCAGCGACCAGTGCGTCGCCGTCTTCAGGCGAACGTCATCGAGGGTTTCGACATGTCCGATCCGATGCGCGGCGTCGCCGGTGTTCTGGCAGGTGTAGACGTTGCCCTTGAGATCGACCGCAATGTTGTCTTCGCGGTCCATGCCACACTTCTGGCCAAGCGTTGATGCCGATCGAGCCAGCGCCAGGGAATTGAACCAGTCCTGAAGCTTCATCCAGACCGTTGAGACGGCGAGTGCGCTGCCGTCCATAATCTCACCGAGGAGCGCCAGCCGGATCTGCTTGTGCTCCTCGTCCGTCGCCGGCGAGAGCATGAGCCCGCCCGGATCGTAGGGCAGCAGAAGCTCTTCGCTGCCGACCACAACGGATTCGTCGCCCATCGTTTCAACGAACCACTCACGCGCCGCGGCGAGGCTATAGTGGTCCCGGGTCAGGACCACATTGAACGAGACCTTGCCCTTGGGATGCAGGCGGGCGAACAACGAGCGTATCGCCGCTGCCTTTTCCGGGTCGTCGAACGGGTCGGGTCCGCGCAGGGCCTGTCCGGGCCCGTCGTGGGAGACCGCGACGGCGAAGTCCAGGCGATCGAGCCAATCGATCCTTTCCTCGTCGAGGACCGAGCCGTTGGTGATGACGGAGAGCTCCGCATTTGGCCACCGGGCCTTGATGCCCTCGGCCAAGGGTTTCAGCTTTTTCCAGTAAACGAAGGGCTCTCCGCCCCAGAATTGGACATTGGTGCCGGCGCCCTTGCTGTCCCTGCCGCCGTCCCACCAGGAACCCAGATTGGCAAGGAACCGGTCGACGTCGGCGAGGTCGGTCGGTTCTTCCTGGCCGACCTGGCTCGCCTGACCGCAATAGGCGCAAGAGTAGTTGCAGCGAAACCCAAGCGAGACTTTGAGCTTTCGAACGCTATGCGTTTTCAGACCGGGCCGGTCGGGGCTCACGGCCGTCGCCGTGTCCCACGCCCTTTCGTCCGCATAAACGAAACCGGCCGGGGAGAGATCCACCGGCCGGCCGTCTTCGTGGGTCAGGAGAGACGCGTGCGGGTCATAAAGGAGCCGCTCGGTCGAGCCATCGGGTCCTTGCAGCGTGATGGTGTAGGTCGGCAATGGGTGCTCCCTCCTGTTCGGCAATCCAGGCGAATAGGTCGTGTTTGGCCTTGGCGAGCCGGCAATCGACATCGTGGGTCTGCGATAGGTGACAGTTGCCCCGGCACCAGCGGTTGATGGGGCAGCGTCGGCATTCGGCGGTATCGACGAACCGGTGGACTTGCCTTAGCGCCGCTGCGGTCTCGGGCGTTTCCGGCTCCGGCTGGAACAGATGGCCGGTGCGCAGACTTCGGCGGACCGAGTGGTGGCAGCCATAACGATTGCCGGCGAGATCGACCGATACGTGGTCGTCGGCGTGGCAGAGGGGCGCCTGCGCCCAGGATGGCGCGCCGAGGGCTTTCCGCCATTTCGCGAGATGGCCTTCGAACATGCCGTGGGCATGGCGGTGGCCATCGAGACGAAGTCGCGCGAGTTCGCGAAGATGCGGCAAGTGGCGATCGAGATCGGCGTGGGTCAGGTAGTAGGCGGGATCGCATCCCTCCGTTGCCCGCACCCAGTGAACATAGGGAAAGAACGGTCGACCGAAACGTTGCTCTAGCCTGTCGAGTTCCCCGAACCACGGCCAGGCGAACAAGTGCTTCTGCGAGAACAGGAACGAAATCGCCGAGTTCTCGAGCCGTGCAACCTGCTCCCATCTGGGCTCGCCGAACGGCTGATGCTGGCTCACCACCACATAGGTGCCCCAGCGATTGAGGGCTTCGACGTGCCGATCCTCAAGCAGACTGCCGTTGGTGACCAGCTTGACGAAGGTGAGAGGAACGCCGGCCGCGACGAGCGCCTCGTGGATCGCCTCGATGGCCTCCCAATAGAGCAACGGCTCCCCGCCCCAATAGGCGATCTCGGTGATGCCCTTCGCTTTCACATAGGGAACGACCCGGTCGACGAAGTCTTCGACCGGGTGCCGGCGCCTCTCCGCGTCGCCGCCCTTGGGGTCCTGGAGGCAATAGGCGCAGCGGAAGTTGCAGGCATAGCCGAGAAAGATGTTGAGCACGGGTTCAGGCCGCCACGGAGTCCGCTACCCGGATCTCGGCCTCCGCGACGCCGCTGAAGTGACGGAACCCGGCCTTCAGGCGGATGGTATCGCCCGCCTCGAGGCCGAGCGCCATGAAGCGAAACGATGCCGTGCCTGCGTCGGCGCGCACACGATTGTGCGGCAGGTATCCGCCGGTGGCCTCGAGGAAGATCTCCGGCGCGGCGTCGCCGATCAGGCGACCGCGGCTGTTGACGACCTTCAGCCCGATGGTCGCCGTTTCCTCCGGTGCGATCGTGCCCGGTGCATCGAGCCTGAGGCTCGGCAGCGCCTTGCGGCCAATGGTCGGGATCTCGGCGGCGCTATGTTCGGCTCCGGGATCGAGATTGCCGATGAGGCCGTAGTCCGGGTGCAACGTCAGACGGAAACTACAGCTGTCGAAATCGCAGACCCGAAACGGGACATAGACCTGAAGCGGCAGGTTCACGCCCGCCACCGCCAGGTGACGGGGTGCGGGCATGCGCGCGGCGAAGCTCACCGGATAGCGATTGAAGGGCGCAAGTGGAACACCGGCGGTCCCGGCACAATAGGGGGTCGCCAATGGAAACACCCAGTTGCCGTGATCGGACCACTCGGCCCGATCCTGTAACGCATCAAGATCGAGGGTCACCGCGCCGAGCGCGCAGAACAACCGGTCCCGGAATCGCCGATCCAGAGCGACGCCTGGCGTTGGCGATCGGGCGGCATGAGCGGCCGGCACGATCGCCGCATGGCGTCCGATCTCCATCGCTTGCTCCTCGTCCGTTATCGGCTGGCCGGTGAACCGGCCGACCCCGTCGATGACCTCCTCGTAGGAGCGAAGGGTCACCTTGCGGGGCGCGCGCAGCACTTCGATCAGCAGCGGCACGGGCAGGCCCCACATATGGGTCGTGAATGGAGTGATCATGACGGTTCTCCCTTACGGCCCATCGCCGCAATCACAGTTGCAATTGCAGTAGGTGCAGTAGCTGCAATAGGAGCAGTACGAGCAGTAGGACATGCAGTTGTAGTTGACCCGCTGGAACGCGAGCCGGACCTGCGTCGCAGAGACCTGCTCCATCGTGTAGCTGTAGTAGTAGAAGCTGCCGGAGCCAGTGGTCCCGGCGTCTCGCGCGCCACCCACGGACGCGTAGCCCTTGTTGAAGAGCGCAGCGAGGTCCGTGGCGTCGGCGATCTTGAAGCCAGTGGCGCCCGCGGTTCCCTGGGACTTGACGCTGGGCGCGACCAGTTCGCCGGACATGGTATCGCCGGTCTTGGAGACGCGGCCCGATTGATCGACGCCCGCCTGGATATCCGCCACCGGCGTGGTGGCGGCATCGGAGAGCCCGAGCGTGCTCCGCTGGGCCGCCGCATTGGCGTCGTCGAGCAGCGCCTTGCCGGCGGGCGTGACCGGAACGGCCTGCGCCTGGCCGTCGCCGGTGCGTTCGATGAGCCCGGTCGCCGTCAGACCGGCGACGGCGGTGAGATCCGCATCCTTCGCCTGATAGGCCGTGTCGTGGTTGTGGCCGATGGCGGCAAACAGCGCCTGGGCCTCTTCCTTGGAAAGATAGCTCTTCGAAAGATCGGCAATCACGACCCAGACGTCCGGCCCCATGCTTTTCAGCTGGTAGAGCTTCGTTTCATCGGTGCGTAGACACAGCATGCCCACCGTCAGCCCTGAGGTCGGGAACGTGGTGCCGGAGAAGCACGACGCTACAGCATCGTCCCGATCCAGAAGCTTTTGGCGGCTGTTCTGCAAGGACTCCGTCGAAGGAATATTTGGGTAGTTCTGCGCCATGGATGGTTCCTAATATCCGAGGGCCGACCAGCTGACGGTGCCGGCGACGAGGGTCACGCCATCCGCCGCATCGAACAGCCGGACGTCGAAGCCCGTGGTCGTGATCGCGGTGATCTCGGGTAATGCCGGCGTGGCGCCGGCCTTCAGCGTCACCTGCACCTCCGGCGGCTCCGTAAAGCCACGGTTGAAAGCGACCGTGCCCCCCGTCACTGGAATGCTTGCCGTGCCCCGGTCACGCACGTCGGGGACATCGACATTGAAAACCGCATCCGCGATCGCCACCCGCTCTCCGGTCACGGGCGCCGAGAGCAAGAGGCCAATCAGGGCCTTTGCATACTCATAATCTCCGGGAACGAGATCGCGGAACGGCCCATAGCCAAGCGGCCCCTTCACCACCACCAGATCCCGAAAGCCCGTCTCGTCCAAAGGCGTCGAACGCACCGCCAGATCGGCAAGCACAGCGCTGGCGTGCCGCAGCAGCGCATCCACAAGCGCAAAAGCCTCGATGGAAAGGCGAGCGGACGTCTTCCCATCCGTATCCGTCAGTGCAACCGCTTCCGCGTGATCGCGCCGGAAGTCGGTAAGCCGTTCGAGCGCGTCCGCCAGCGTCAACGGCTCTATGGAGTTCTTGGCCGGAAGGCTGGCTCCCGTATCCACGAGGCCGAATGCCTCGGTCTCCGGATGTTGGGCGATTTTCGCCGCGACCTCACTGAGTGCCAGGTTCTCGGCGACCGACAGGATGAAGTTGATGTAGTCGACATAGGTCTCTGCAATAGCGAGGGTCCGACGTCTATGGACCAGGATCTCCCCGATCCGCGCATCCGCCAGAGTAAGCGTGGATGAGGCATGTGGTCCCGCGATCCGAGCAGCCATCCCGGCGACCGGCAGAGCTTCGCCTGCATCTGCGGCATAGTCGGACACATGTGCCCCCGACCATCCCTTGTCGGCCTCGACGTCCTGCCAGTCGAAGGCCGAGGTCGCCCAGGTATAGGCAGCACCTGGGGTCTCGGTGATCTGAACCGCCATGATCAGGACATCGTGAAGGTGAACTTCTGGGTCAGTGTGTCGTCAGCACCCTTGTTGATGACGGCGAACACCACCCGATCGAGCATGGTGCCGGCCGTGGCGGCGTTGAACACACCGGCCTCGGTGATAGCGCCGGTGGCCTCGCCCGGATCGAAGGTGGTCTCGAAGGTGAAGACCTTGGTTCCCGCGGTATGGGCATAGGTCGCGGCCTTGCGGGCGAGCTCGGTGCCGAGGGCCGTATCCCCGGCGGCGGCTGCGACGGCCCCGGTGCCGACGGCGATGTGACCCATGGCCCCCGGTCGACCAGAGGAAAGTCCGATGACGTCGGCGATGAAGTCGAAGCCGACATTGACGATCAGGTTGTCCTTCCGCCGCACGACAATCTCACCGTTGGCGCGGTACAGGCACAGTTCTACCGCCCCCCTCAGGCGCAAGCCCGAGGGCAAGTCTGTTCCGTTCATGATGTTCTCCGTTAAGGGTAGAGCCGCAGCTCGTCGAAGGCGCCGAGTGGTGCGAGAGATTGACTGGCGCTCGCCACATCACCCGTCTTCCAGGACGCGGCGTGCAGGGCCCGCTCCGTGGCCGACTGGGAGACCCCGAAGGTGACGATGTCGCCGGCGATCCGCGCGAGGGTCAGCCCGACCCGGCTGCCGAGATGGTCTTCGAGGAAATAGATGCCGGCATTCGGGTCGTAGCCGAGGCTCAAGGCGCCGGAGCCCCCGGACCAGACCAGGTAGATTTGCGGCTCCTCCAGCAGTTCATCGAAGCGAAGATCGAACGTCGCCGAAAACTCCGCCGGCACGCTCAGGGGCCAGGCGACCTGAGTGGTGTCACGAACCTCAAGTCCTTTGGCGAAGCGGGCATCTCCATAACCGAGCCCCAACGTTTTCGACGCTGCGGTTCCGTTGATCCCTCCCGTTTGCTCATCGAGCGCGAAACCCTCGACGAGGTCGTTCGCGGGCGGCTGCTCGAGGGCGATCACGGTCCGCAGTTCAGCCCCATCGGCATCGCCCACCGGCAGCCACGGCGCATTCGCCTGGACCGCGTCCCACGCAAAGGTCGCATCGGACCAGGCCGGCGGGTCGGCCGGGATGGCGACGATGCCGGATGCCAGCCAATTGCGCGCCCGGAAAGTCTTGGCGAGATCGGCCTTGAAATAGTGTGCGCCCTTGGGCGCATTCACACCGCCGCTGCGCGCCAATGCCAGGAGCCCGTCGGTCACGATCTCCAGGTCGTGGCTGACTCCGGGCCAGCCGAGCGCCTTCCGGTCGCTCAGCACGATAACGTTGCGATCGGACAACGGCGCCAACCGCGTCGTGGCGAAGGCAGCGTTATGGCTGTAGAGCCCGGCGGCCGAGACCGCCTTGCACCAGAAAGTCTCGTCGGCGGGCATCTGAACCGGCCAGAGCGCCACCAAATGGTCACCGGCGGACCGGCCGACGAACCGGCCTTGCCCCCAGCTCTCGCCCGCGCGGATCTCGTATTCGACACCGGCGATCGGCAGCGAGGTCCACGAGAAGCGGACATGCTCCCCCTGAGGGACGGCGTCGAAGCCGGCAACGTCGGCGGGCGGAACGACGGACGCAACCACGCTGACGGCGCTGACGCTTCGGAGCCCCAGTTCGTCGACGGCGCGAATGTGGAACCGATGATCTTCGGCATCGGCCAATGCCACGAACAGGGACGTGCCGCGGTGCCGAGTGGTCACCACGGTGCCGACATCCCAGGACTCGCCGTCCCGGATCTCGTAGCCGACCACGTCGAGTTCGCTGACGGGATCCCAGGAAAGCTGCACGCCATCGGCCCGACGCTTCGCCTGGAAGTTGACCACGTCGGAGGGCTGCGTGGTCTTGCCCACCACAACGTGGCCGAGAACCTCCGTCCACTCGGAGGCCAGGCCTGCCCGGCTTACAGCCCGCAACCGGACGTCGTAGGCGACACCGTCCTCGACCGGCTGAACCGCGATCTCCCCAGAGGCAACCGGTGCCGGAGGCAAGACCCGCCATTGCTCGCCGCTTCCGGCAAGTCGGTAGTGGGCATGAATGTATTCTGCCGGATCGTTCAATCCCGAGGTCTGGACCACGCGGACCAGAATGCGCGACTGAGCGCGGCCATCCGGCCCGATGACGAGGACACTTTCGTCGGACACCACCTCGTCCACAACAGGCGGCGCCGGCGTCTGGCGCTCGACCAGCGGCGGCAGCGTCATCAGCGAGTCGAACTCGGGTATGGGGCCGGTATCCGCCTGGTGAACCTCCGGCGCCGCGTCCACCAGCGTCAGCGTGGCGCGAAAGTCACCTGAGTGGCGGATCGCCTTGACGATCAGGTCGGCGCTCTCTCGTGCCGCCTCGCCGAAGAGCGCGAGGTCCCCCGCTTCCGGCGATGCCATCCCCGACACGGGTTGGAGAAACGCGAGGGTGTCGGTCTCACCCGCCTGCGTGACGACACTCGCGACGCTGCTGACCCCGTCGGCGTGCCGGAAGCGGACGGCATAGGTCTTGCCCACCTCCATGGCGACCACGTCATCGAGCGTAATCGAGGTCGCATCGCCATTGGCGTCGAAGGCAACGTCCTTGACCCGTCCCCAGCCGCCGCCCCAGAGCGGCACATCATGGCTGACCTTGACCAGATCGCCAGCCGTACAGACCAGGTGGTCGATGTCGACGGAGATCTCGTAGGTCTCGGGACGCAGCTTGCCGGCCGCCAGATGATAGCGCCCGTGCTTCCAGGCGAGATCGGCGCTGGTGCAGCCGAAGAGTTCCAGGGTCTCGAACCGGCACGCGTTCGTCTCGCTGTAGCCGTCGGCGTAGACGGTCACATCGTCCTGCTGCCAGTCGCGATCCGGATTGACGAACCGGCACTTGAGGCCATGCGGGATCTGGGTGAAGGCCTTGATGCCCCGGAACCCCATCGTGTTGCGCGGTGTGAAGTGTTGGATCGGCACCGTCTGCTCGACATCGCGAACGACCGAGAACTTGCCGTCTCGCATGCCAAACCCGGCCCGGCCCGCGGCGGCTGTGTCGCGCAGCAGCTCGAACACGGTGGTCGGGTAGTCGATGACCGCGTCGAAGGTGAACTCGGGCGTCGCATCGGCCCAGGCTTTGAAAGCGCCGAGATCGAGCCGCTCGTCGGCCACCGGCCGCCTGTTGGCCGCGCCGCGTAACACATCGAGATAAGCCCAGGCCGGATGGCGTGTCGCCTGCTCGGCCCACTCGGCGCCATCCCACACGTGCAAGAGGGCCTGCGTCACCGCCGAAAACTGATTGACGATACCGTTCAGCTGGTCGGTCGCCTTGATACGCATGGCGACGAGGCAACGGCCGGTTGCCTTTACCGGGGCTTTACGCTGAACGGTGCGGATCGCCGAGACGAAGCTGTCGTCGCGGATGCGGGTCGAGGTGTTGTCGGCGGTCAGCCTGGTGAAACGAACCTCGTAGCGACCGCTCGCGGGCGTCACGATGCGTACACCCCTGCGGACGACCTGCTCGGTTGCCGCCGTGTAGGTCGCGGTGGCATGCTCGGTCCATGGATCGGACAATCCGGCGAGCCGGTATTCGACCTTGATATCGACGGAGCGGTCCTGACGGTTGCCGCTGTCGTCGAAACGGACCAGGCCGCGGAAGGTGATATCGGCGATGATCTCGTCGGCGCCATCGCGGGTCTCCAGGACCTCCGGCCCGCCGTCACTGGTGACCTTCAGCGAGTACTGATCCTCGCGAATGGTGTCGGTGTAGAGCGTGATCGGCGCGTCAGACGCATAACCCTGCCGGATCTCGGTCTCCACGCCCTCGAACTGGACCAGCGGGATCGGGCCGATACGGAGATCCGACAGTTCCAGGGGCCCGTAGCCGAAGTCGAACAGCATGCGCAGGTATTGCGCGTCACCCTCGACCTCGGTGTGCGGATGGGCCGCCAGGGTGGGAAACACCCGGTGGCGGCCGTAGACGCGCGGCACCGAACCGTAGCGGTTGGCGCGGTTCTGCGTGCCGGTGATCGCCAGAGTCGGGCTGGTACGGCTTTGCGGGCCACCGATCGAAAGCTCGGCGAGTTTTGGCCGGGGCGGCGGTGCGATAGCGTTGACGATCAGGTTGCCGACCAGCGTGATCGCCGCACCGCCGATGGCGGAGGCCAGGTTGATGGTCTGGCCGAAGATCACCGCCTCGGTCGGCAGCCCCATGGCCGCGCCGACGGCCGGTCCCAGCACGAAGGCGGCGGCCACCACGGCAATGGTCAGGATGGTACGGAGCGGGTTCTTGCCGCCTCCGCCACCCTTGCCCGGCGCGACACGCAGGGTGACCACGGCACCGGCCTTCGGCCTGACGCGCGCCCATCGGTCCCGAGGCACAATGACGGGGTCGGCGATCATCGCACCGTCGGTGATCCAGACATGGGAATGGGCCACGAGAATGGGATCGAGGCCGAGCGAATCCATGATGTCGGCGATGGAACCGCCTACTGGGACAGCGCGATCGATCCGCTCGGCGGAAAACGGGCGCGGGCAGGCGATCAGCCGCAGAGCGTTTCCGTCAACCGTCATGACGATAGAGTCCCAGGACACGCCGGCGCCACTTGGCGCCGTCATAAGGTTCAAGACAGGCGTCGATGCCGTCCTCGATGTGGAGCATCCAGCCGGCGGCGACGACCACGCCCACATGCATGGGCTGGTTCATGAGGCGCATGAGAACCACGTCGCCGGCTTGTTCCTGGCCGGGGACGATCTCGCGCCACGGCCCCATCTCGCCCCGGATCAGGCGGCCGATATCCTCGGCGTCCTCGACGGAGGCGTAACCGCCGGCGTAGGACGGCAGCCGCGTACCGAATTGATCGGCGAGCACGAGCCGGACGAGGCCCCAGCAATCGATGCCGTCCCGGTCGCGGCCATGCGCCTTGAACGGCAGGCCGACATAGGCATTCACCCAATCGGGCAGCATCAGAACAGGCCCGGATATTCGCTCGGCACATAGCTGTGCCCTGGAAACGGCTCGTTGAGCACATCCTCGAAGGCGAGCTCGCCGGTGACGGTGAGCGCGTCGTACTCGGCCGACACCAGGGTCATGTTGAACGGTCCCGCCTCGACCGTATCGGGCGAAGCGGCCATGACCACCTCGAGGCCGACCGAGAGCGGCGAGGAGATCTCCCGCAGGTTCTTCACGATCTCCCGGTCGACGTTGTCGATACGGAGCGTGACCCGGGCGACGCTATCGGGATCCTCGTCGGGAAGCGCGATCTCGAAAGGATAGGCGATGAAGGTATCGCCGCGACTGACCACATCTTCCGTGTTGTTGACCACGCGAATGGGCACAGCGAGATCCTCGTGGTCAAGCGTCAGCAACAGAAGAAAGACCTCCTCGGTTTCCTGCGCGTTCACCGCCTGGCGCGCGGCCTGGGATAACGTTCGGCTCATGGCAAGATCTCCAGGCGCAGGGACGCTTGCCACAGCGTGCCCCTTGCGACGGGCGTATAGCTGGGCGGCTCGACAAACCGGAAGGTCACGGCCGTGCCGTCTCTCGGGTGCTTCCAATCGAAGGGAAGCGCGCCGCCGGCGATGGTCGCGTCGAAGAACGTATCCAGCAGATCGACTTGGGCTGGCGTCAAACGCACCTGGCACTCGATGTTCCGAATTCCCGCCGTGAAGCGCCGGCGCACCTTGGGCGGGCCCGCTTCCATCTGCGAGCGGAGCAAGGTGTTCGGCGCTTGCTCGCTGAACCCCTGTGCCAGCGGTTCCTGCGGCAGGCTCGCCGGCCAGGCCGGACTGGTCATCGGGGCACGCCCCGTCGATTGATGCCGTAGGCGCTGCTCATGGTCTGGTCGAACGCTCCCTGGGCGATGCCGCGGTTGACTTCATCTCGGATCAGCACCCGGATCAGGCGCTTTCCATCGGGACCGCGTTCGCTGGACACCTCCGGTCGGGCGCCGCCGCTACGCTGATCGATCACCTGCACCACGACCTCGGACCCGAAGGCCTCACGCATCTGTCGCGGCCAGCCGATCACTTCGCCCTGCCTGGCGATAACGGGGACTTCGCCCGGCACCAGGCCGCCACCATGAAAGCGCGGCGCCCCGTCGAACACTCGAGGGTCGACGGAACGTCGTGGCAGCGGCGTCTTGCCGATCACCCCGCCTGCGTGTGCCACGGCGTAGCCGCCGGTGCCATAGGCGGGCGCATCAAGGATCGGGGGCGTGGACGAGCCACCCGACGATCCGAAGAAGTCGAAACTGAAGCTCCCGATCAGCCCTTCGAGGAAGCTCTCCATGGGCTTGAAGATCAGAAGCCGATAGGCCGCCCGCAGCGCCGCCTCCTCCAAGGTCGAGAAGAAATCGCCAACCGACAACTTGCCGGTCCGGGCCCACTCGACCCAGGCGTCTTCGGAAGCCTTCAGCGCGCTCGAGGTGACGTCTTCGAATTGCCGCGCCGCGTCACCCGCCTCCCGGCCATAGTCCCGAAGCGCCCGAATGACGCCCGCCGACCAGTCCCCGCTGGCCCGCAGCATCCGGTCGTAGGCGTCTTCGGTTGCGCGGGCGAAGGTTTCCTGGCTGATCGCCCCCTCGCTGAGCAATTCGTTCAGCTCCGCGAGCTCGGCCATGTAGGCTTCTTCGGCCGTGCGCAGGCTGTCGGTGAGGGCCTTCCCCTTCTCCCGGAGCTTGATCGCGTCCTGCTCGGCCTTGTTGCGAGCCTCGATGGCTTGGCGCTCATCGAAGAGCGCGCCCGCCAGGTCGCGGACCTGGCGACGTTGCTCATCGGTCGCGTCCGCCGACAGACGCCGCAAGGCCTGGGAGACGAAGCGCGCGCGATCGGTCATCGCCAATTCGTCGCGTTCCGCTCGCAAGCCATCGACGATCTTGCGATTGGCATCGGCGCGTCGCCGCGCCGCCTCCTGCTCTTGCGCCGCCAGTTGGGCGAGCCGCGCATCGCGAACGGCGGCGGCCTGCGCCATGATCTCACCGACCTTCTCCAGATTGCTGGCATCCGGCGCGATCAGAGTCTGCATTTCGGCGACCAGGCGTTCGTATTCCGCCCGAATGCGACCGGCCCCCTCGTGGGTGGCGTCGAACAACTTCTTCTGCAGGTCCTTTTCGATCTGGGCGATGCGCCGGGCCCGCTCCTGGACCACGCGGATATCTGCCTCGATGGCATCGGACGTCGTGCCGGTATCCGTCGCCGGTGGCGTCCGTCCATCTCCCTGGTCCCGCTGCATCCAGGCGAGCTTGGCCTGCCACTGCTGGAGTGCGCGCTCCTTGCGCTCAAGCTGCCATTCGACGTAGCGGCGGCGGATGTCGTCGAGCACGCCGTCGCCCAGGGCGTCCCGCTCGGCCCGCAAGGCGCGAACGTCCTCGCGCAGGTCCTCGACGATGGTCTTGGTGCCCCGAAGGCTCAAGCCCTCGAAGTTGAAATCCCCCTGGGCCAGGAGCTTGAGCTGCTCATAGGCCACGCCGGCGCTACTCGCGAGATCGGCCAGCTCCGAAGACGCATCAGCAATGACCGGCGCCAGATCGAGCACGGCGCGAGTCAGATTGGCGGAAATCACCTTGCCCAGCGTGTCGAGCTCGTCCCGCGCCTTCTCTGCATTCCTGACCAGATCCTCGTCGAGAACGATGCCAAGGTCGCGGGCCCGGCGCCTCGTCGCCTCCAAAGCCTCGGCGCCACCAACCAGCATGTTCACCATGGCGACGCCCTCGCTGTCGAACAGCTTGAAGGCGAGCCGAAGCCGTTCCGCCGGATCGGTCGTGCGCCTGAAGGCTTCCGCCACGTCGTTTAACAGGTCCTCGGAGCGGCGGATGTTGCCGTGCTGGTCCTTCAGGGCGATGCCCATCTGCGCCAGCGCCTGTTTGGCCTCGCCGGTTCCCTTGGCCGCCTCGGCGACGCGCCGGGTAAAGCGCTGCAAGGCCATGTCCATGGTGCGTTGCTCGACGCCGGCGAGTTGCGCGGCGTAGCGCAATTCCTGCAAGGCCTCGACGCCGACACCGATCTTGTCGGCCGTCTTGCCCACCGCGTCGGCGGCGCTGATGGACCGGTCGATCAGGGTCGCCAGACCGCCGACCGCGGCGACGCCAGCCAAGGCGCCGCCAAGCGCCCGCATGCCGACGCGGAGGGTCTTTGCCCGGTCGGTCAGATTGGAGAGACCGCGCGACGCCTTGGTGCCGGCCGCGTCGATCTTCTTCAGCGAGCGCTCGCCACTTTGCCCGACGGTGACCAGCTCGGCCTTGACCTTGCCGCCGCCCTCGACGGCCAGGCGGACCGCGTAGGTGTGCTTGGCCTTGGCCATCAATCGGTATCCTTATCGTTGAGGGCTTCGATCAGCCCGGCCTCGGCCGCCTGCAGCAGTTCGGAGACGGCGCCGGGATCACAGCCCCGCGCCTCCGCGATCTTCATGGCGACACCCAAGTCAATGCCGACGACATGACCCGATGGCGCGAGCCGGAGCTGGCCGAGACAAGCCATGAGCATGTCCCAGGTCTGATGCTCCTCCAAGGTTCGGAGAGCGTGTTCGTGATAGGGGCAGCGCTCGCCCGACGAGCCTAAACCGCCTTCGGCGCAGGCCGCGCCTTCCCGGCGGCACCCTTCGCAGTATCTGGGCCCTCCGCCTGGTCGGAAATGCCAGCGGCAGAGAGCCCTGATCCGTTTTTTGCCGCGTTCAGGAGCACCTGCCTCAGCGTGAACTCTTGAAAGAACCGTTCGCCGACGGGATAGAGCTCCATGATGGCCGCGACGTTCTCCGGCGTGACCGGCGGGTCGTCCTCGACGCCCGACCAGGCCGTGATATGCCGGGTGCCGAGCCCCTTGATCAGCAGATCCTGGAACAGGCCGTCCCGTTCTGCCTCGTCCTCGAGGTCCGGCAGCCCTTCCAGCGGCAGACCGCTTTCCCGGCGTTCCCGGACCTGCATCTCCAGGCTTTCGACACGTCGCCGCGCGGCGGCCTGGGCCGCCGCCATGCCGGCCGTGGTCAGGGGCTTGACGCTGACCGTAACCCCGTAGGGAAGCTCGATCTCATAGGGTTCGGTTTGGGTTTTCAGGCTGATCATGCGTAATCGGTTCCGTCCAGATCGTTGATGAGGGTGACGGTCAGCATCCGGCCTGCCGCATCGTTCTTCGCACCCTGGAAATCAAAGCTCGCCTGCACTCCGCCGGGACCATCGACGGCCAGCTTGGGCTTCGGCAGGTAGACCTCGTGAGCAGTGAACAGGACCTTGGCGGTGGCGCTCAGCGTATAGCCGAACTCCAGGTCCACCGGCGTGCCGCTCGCCGCGTCGTCGATCAGTCCGGTGTCGGCGAAGCGCACATCGATGCGCCCGGTGAGCGCGGCCACCGTCGGGTCGGCACCGTCGATCAGGCCATCGGAGCGGATGGTCTCGATCTTCTCCAGATTATTGGCGTAGGTCAGCGAACCGCCGGTCAAGTTACCGACGGGCGATCCGCCCCGCGTGATCGAACCCTGAAACTGGCTGATGCGCGAGAAGGCGAGCGAGGTCGGTGTACCGCCTTGCGACGCGCCATATCGGGTCTCCCCTTGGGCCACGGCGCCGATGGTGGCCGCCGCCGCGCCCGAGCGTTGGAACTCGAGGGCAATGGAATCGAGTTTGACGCCGGTGTGCATGAAGAAGGCCGACACCTCGGGCTGACCGACCTCGATGGAGAAGCTCGGGATGTCCTGGGCGCCCGAGGCGAAGACGTGATCGAAGGTGCCGTCGAGATTGTCCGTCGTCACCGGGTCGCCAAGCAGCCCGGTCAACCAGAAGCCGAGATAGCGGGGATCGACGGGCACGACGATGTCGCCTTCGTCGTTGATCACGTCCTGAAGCGGCGCCAGGGGATCCCGCCCCTGGCCCAGCACCGGATCATCGATCAACCCCTGTTCGCTCCCAAGGGAGCAGCGGTTGAAGGGCATGCGCACATAGTTGCCACTGGCCTCTGTGCCGTAGGCGGTCTCCCGCTTCAGCAACAGCGACGCGTTGGCGCCGTAGGATCGGGCCATCTCATGGTCTCCTGATATTGGTAGGAACTCGGCCCCCGGTGGTTAGCCGAGGGGGATCACGGTCTCGTACTCGACAGTCACAATGATGGTGCCGGTCTTGATCGCCGGCGCGCCGGCCACCGCCTCGGCGTCGACGTCGGGACGGCCATAGGTCATGCCGAAGGCGAAACCGCCGAGCGTCGGATCGGCATCGAGCACGGCCCCGATCTCGCCGAGCAGGGCGTCGAAGGCCGCATCGCCCGCCTCGACGTAGACCTCGACCTCGATCGCGTGGCTGTAGTAGGCGTTTCCAAAACCGCCCAGCGCCGTGTCCGGCTCGCCCGGATCGCCATCGCGGAGGACGATCAGGCCGCCTGCGGGGATTTTCTCCGGCACCACGGCGTTGCGTTCCACCTTGGCGCCCGGCACGGTTTCCAGACCCGCCCTGAGCACCTCGAGAATCTGCTCCGTCTTGCTCGTGGCCAAGGTCTCGCTCCGATTGCATATGCCGACCGATCAAAGATGGCAGCCGCCGCGACCAGCGCTCCGCCGCCCGCCGCACGTCCAACCGTTTTGGCATCCGGACCTGAGGCACCAGCAGGAACATGACCGCCGTGGCGATGCCGGCCTTCATGCGGCCGGTCTTGGTGAAGGCGCCACCCTTGGCCCGGCGCCCCACCCGACCGGTCTTGGCGCTAACACGGACGCTGTCGACGACAAGCAGCGAGTGACCGCGCGCCCTGTAGACGAACCGCAGCGGCCCGAGGCGATGCTCCGGAAAGTTGGCCGGGGTGATGCGCTTGCCACCGACCCCGCGCTTCGGCGCCGCTGGCGTCGGAATGGCGAGCCAGAAGCCGGATTTGCTCCGGATCACCGTTCCTTCGTCGAAGGTGCGAATGATCTGAGGCGCCTTCGACCAAACCAGGCTCGCCGCGTCATGACCCTTGTTCGGATAGGCCCGGCTCCGCCAGGTCCTGGCGAGCCTTGTTCCCAGCCCGGCGGAAACCACCTGCTTGCGCAAGCTCCCCTTGAGACCGTCGCCGGCCTCCTTGACGCCCGCCACCACGGCTTTTTCGATGCCGCGCATCTCGGCCTGCAGATCGGCCTTGATGGAACCGACGATGGTGGCGGCGAGCTTCATGGAAAACCCGATGGTAATTGCATACGGAACGGCCGCAGATCACGACGGCCTAGTGTCCAGGGTCCAGATCAGCCGCTCGCTGTCGCGCACCGGCTCGCCCTGGACGACGAAGATCTCGCCATCCACCTCAAGCGTGTCCCCGGGACGCGGGCTCGGGACCTCGGAGACACGAACATCGAACAGGGAGGTCTCCGTGTGAATGCGGGTGTCGCCGAAGTCGAATACCTGGTCGGGACGGCGAGCGATGACCTGGATGGTGATCGGATCGCCTGTTCCCTGGTCGCGGTAGACCGCTTCACGGGCGAGGTTTGGGTCCCCGAACAAGACATCGATCGCCGCGCCCACGGCAGACATCAGAAGCTGCCGTTGAGCCGCACCCGACCGATGGTGTCGCCGGCACCGCCGGCCACCGCTCCGACGGCCGTGCCGATCAAGGTATTGCCGGTGGCGGTTTTGGTCGCAACCTTGTTGGTGTTGTCCCAATAGACCTTGTCGCCGGCGCTCCACGCCTGCGAGGCGGTCTTGGTCAGATCGAAGACGCCGACCAGGGACGCCTCGACCTCCTCACCGGTCAAGGCATCGCCACCCGCCACGCCGAAGATCGCGCCGACCAACAGGCCATCGCCGGAGGTCACATCATAGGGGGCGGCGAGCGTGATCGTGTTGCCGGGCTGCACGTAGTTCTTCATCACATTCTCCTTCAGATCAAAAGACGAAGGGCGGCCAGCTGGTCGCCCGTTTCGCCAGTCAGTCAGGTCGGGGCCGGTTAGGCGCCCGGGTTCTTGTAGAGGCCACGCCAGTCGATCGCCTTTGCGCCGAAGTCGAGCCGGCACTTGATCTCGACCCCGTCGACATCGAAGCCGTTGCGGGTCTCGATGTAGGCGCCCTGCTGGCCCTCGAGATAGGCGTACTCGATGGTGTCGATCTGGTTCGGGCTCGCCGCGAGGTACCAAGCGGTATCGCTGTCGGCATCGAGCCGGGGCTCGGCGATGGGGCTGAGCGTGCGGATCGACTGCGGCACCACGTTCTGGGTTTCCGCCGGGACGATGTTCTGCGCCACCATCTGCTCCGACTTGAGTTCGAGCGCCGCCGGCACGATCAGGAAGGCCGGGCGGATGTTGAGCACGGTCTTCTTGTCGAGGCCGGTCTGCTTGGCCATGGCCGTACGGCCCTTGCCGACTGCATCGACGCTGAGTGCGGCGCCGGTGCCTTCCAGGTTCTTGTGATCGGCATGGAACAGTGCCTTGTTGTCGGCCATCGCCGGGTTGCCGGTGACGATGCCCCAGACCACATCGCTTTCCAGCTGCGCGATCGAGTTGCCGTACATGGCGGGGATGCGCGTGAAGGCGTCGAGGTCGTCGTTGATCAGCACCTGCCGGGTGATCCCCACGACGCGGCCGTAGGTCTCGATGCGGTAGTTCTCCTTGGATTCGCCGATGGTGCCCCGCTTGAACTCGCCGCTTTCGTTGACCTTCAACAGCTGCGGCGCCTCGCCCATCTGCACCCGGTGCATGGCCTTGAAGTCGGTGGCGAGCACCTGGCGGCAAAAGGCCAGGAAGGTGCGGGGATAGGCCTCGTAGGCCTGGCGCAGGGTCTTGTTGGTGACCGCCGCCAGGATCTCCGGGAAGTCGGAGGTCGAATGCAAGGCCCGCGTCGCCACTTCGTCCCGCGACATGCCGCGGGTGTTGATGCCGGCCTCCCCGAGGCTTTCGCGGGCGAGCTCCATCAGCGTCATGCCCCGGAACTGCCGGGCGGCGTCGGTGAGCTGGAACAGGGTCGGGCTGTAGCGGTGCAGAAGCGCGTTGGCGGCCGCATCGCGCCGCGTCACCCGCTCGTCCTGCCCGCCGAGCGGCACCGAGACGTGGCCAAAGGTCCGCGTCTGATCGGACGATTCCGCGAGGGTATCGAGGATCTGCCGACGCGCCTCGTCGAGGCTCACGCCACGCTTCACCAGATCGTCGGCCACGCCACGCTCCAGCCCGAGACGGGATGCGAGGTCGAAGATGGTCGCCGCCCGCTGGCGTTCGCCGGCGCGGGCCTCGGCGACCAGCGCCTCGGCGTCGGGTTTCAGCTCTTCGGTCGTCTTCGCCGGTTTGGTCTCGCCGCGAGTCTGCGTCGGCTCCGTCTCTTCCGGCGCCTCCGCTTCTTCGGCGGCGTCGATCGCGTCCTCGACTTCGATGTCTTCGTCATGCATGGGATTGGTCCTTTCGGTCCTGGGAACCGCGCCGGCACGATGCACGACGCAGGCGTGAAGGGTTTCGGTGGAACGGAAGCCGGCGGCCGGATCGGCGCCGACCGGCACGGCGGAAATCTCGAAGGGCGTCCAATCGACAGCGCGCCAGAGCTCGCGGCCGCCGTCCGGCTTGGTCACGTCGTAGCGGTGCACCTGGTAGCCGATGGAAACCGCCCGGATATGGCCGGCCTGGATGTCGCGCCAGATCGCCTCGACGTCCTCGCGCTCGCTGAGACGCACGGTGGCGACGCCGCGCCCGTTCTCGATGCGCGCGGAATCCGGCAACACTGAGCCGATCACGGCGTCGAGCTCGGTCAGCTCGTGCACCCGCAGAAACGGCGCGCCGGCGTTGAGCCGCTCGAGCCGGACATGGGCCGGATCGAGGCTCAGCTCTTCGTCATAGGCATCGCCGAAGAAAGGCACGCGGCGCACCCGCGCGCCCGTCGACCAGATCACCTCGACGGTGCGAGTGTCGCTGTCGACGGAGCCCGGCGCGAGCTCCGCCATCCGGCGGAGCGCCGGCAGTTCGATCGTCTTGTCCATTTCGTTTCCTTGATTGTCAGTCGTTGGCGATTAGCCGCAGGTCGGCTTCGTCCTCGTCCGGTTGATCGGCGGCATCCGCTGTCTCGGTGTTCTGGGCGGACCCCGTCTTGGTGACGCGGCGCGGGTCGCTGTCGAGAACGATGCCGAGCTCGTCGAGCTTGGCATTGGTCGCGGCGATCTCGGCCAGGACCGCGTCGGGATTGCGGCCCTTGCGGGCGATAGCCTCGGCAAGCGTCTCGGTGCCGGATCGGATCGCCAGAAGATCGGCCATGGCGTCCTTCTGCGGATCGACCGCCTCGAACTTGGGCGGCGACCACTCGACCCGGACGATTGGTTCGGGGATATGCCCCGCTGCCCAGGCAGCCTCGGTAAACCAGTTCCAGACCCGGTCGCAGAAAAGGGGCACAAACAGCTGCCACTGCACTGACCCGCCCCCATGCGTCGTACCAAGTTTTAGGTTAGTCCGTGGTCTGCAGGGAAGGCCTGATGGGGCTGTAGTCCCCACACAACGGAGGCCCGATCAGGCCTTCCCTGCAGACC
>Ga0209780_1000099_pt1 | contig 36762 bp, 25 predicted proteins | sample WorMetexBAHAMAS2_FD_187384 | JGI IMG/M metagenome (GOLD analysis project Ga0209780, IMG submission 187384) | Marine gutless worms symbiont microbial communities from Max Planck institute for Marine Microbiology, Germany - Inanidrilus exumae... | ecosystem: Host-associated > Annelida > Digestive...
CATTCATGTTTGTTGTTCATACATCGAATTGTCACGGTCAAAACTGCACAAGACGGGCGATCTACAGGTTGGGAATTAACACGTTAATTGCTAACATTCTAGTTATTTTTAATTTTAATTTATTTTTATTCCTAACGTGCAGCCCAGCTTTATTCGATGTCCAGGGGGTGGCGAGGACGCGCTGGTCTGAGGTTCCCCAATAACAGATTTAGATTAAATAAGTAAATTGAAATTAGGCAAATTATTTAATTGAAAAAAAGTATAATTTGTGTAAGATTTCTTTTCTAGAAATTACAGTTGATCATAAGTTGACTTTTAAAAATAAAATTTAGTATATTTTGGCTGGGTGCATTCAACTTTTTTGGTAGAAATGGAATTGAGGCTAGATAGAGAGTCAGAAATAAAGATAATGTCTGTGTTGTTGTTTGCTAAGTTCATTAAGGGCTAGAAGTATGGCATATAGTTCAGCAGTGTATACAGAAACTGAATTGAAGAGTCGTTTAGTAATAATGTGAGATGTTATGACAACAGCAGTTGTAGTATGAGTACTTTGATGTAAATGTCACTGGGAGCATTAGATTTTGTCTTTGCATTGTATCTGATTGAAGTAAATCAAAATTTTAGTAACCACGGAGGAGTAGGGCTTGAACAATAAGGTGCAGTATTTAATTTTATTATGTTTACAGCAGGTATACTAAGTATACTAGTTTGTAAATGTAGACCAAAAGATGGTAAAGTATTAGGTTTATTTCAGTATAGAGATAACAATGGTTGAAAGACTGTTTTATAAGTTGGATTAACTGTATTAGATTGAAGTTTTGTGCAATACTGAAGAGAGAGTTGTCCTCTGCGAAGTTCAAGTGGAGGTACATGGGCTAATACTTGTAGACTACTAACTGGTGAAGTACGATAAGCTCGAAGACATATTCTTAGAGCTTGTTTTGCTACAGGTTGTAAAATTATCGACAAGCTATGACACAGTTCTTTTGGTTTGGATATATTGGCACTTTCAACACAACAGATTATGCTGTGCCTCTAAGATTATAATTTATCGCACACTTTGATACTTTTGATAAAGTCTATAATATTTCTGATGTCTGAAAAAGTGAAGAATTCACTGATATTGTGGGACAGCAAGTCATGGTGACGGATAAGACATGAATGCGCTTAACGATCGCCTTCAGCACAATATAATTAAATGCAAAACAGTGATAAAAATATGCAGTCATAAAGCAGAAAAATATACATACATCAAACAATAAATGTATATAAAACACGGCCATTATACTTATACAAAGCCACTAACGAATCAGCAACCTGTCACAATGCTGCACTTACAAAATCGAATTCTTATAGAAATAGAATATAAATATAGTATTTTACCATGCTATGTAATAACGGTGCCACATTTGGTGCAACATATATGGACACGCACACACACAATTACCTCTGCATCTCACGTGACGGAACAGCCTAATAGTAATGTTCTGCGGAAGTTACTTTTATGTACATCGACTGACTGCTTTATGCACAGCTGCATACGTTTGGCTACAGTGCATGGTTGATTGAAAAATAATAATAATGTTCGTTTATTCAATTGATGACATAACGTGCAATCTACATTAGCAACATCTGCCACGCAGGGCAGCACTATATGCAGAAGGGTTAACCGGCTAAATTGCTGCCACACAGCGCACAACGGTTGACAACCGCATCGGCTTAACCTCGTGAACATTCACCAGATGGCGCAACCAGCACATATCCGATAAAGTTGCTCACTACTCCATTTATCAACCCCGAAAAAATGAAAGGCTAAGTTGGCCTCGTTGGTTGACCTATAGCGGACAGCTTGCCCACATAAGTGGTCACCCGTCAGCTGCAGGTCAAGTGTGGAACAGGCAAAGTTCGCCAATCAAATACCGGCATTCTACGTCCCACCTGACATAATAGATAATTTTGGAGACGTTCTTCCCAGCTAATCTCTTGACTTAGTACTGAAAAACTAAACGAAACACAAGAAAAGCAAACCGCATACATAATAAAATATACTACTACATAAAACTAAAACAAAAACCTAAAGCCAGGTTTGGTCGCCTCCTAGACCTGAAAATAGCAGTTGGAACTGGCTTATTCTGGAAGATATAGATAAGTCAGGAAATAAATAAATAAGGAAATAAATAAGGAAGAAAGAAGGAAGAAAGTAAGGAAGGAAGTTAAGTAAACAAACGAACTATTTATATAGTGCCAACATCAACAAATGAATCATGGCACATTACTGCCCCGGAGAACGTATGGGGCCTAAATTGCATGGAAAATAAAACTAAAATACATACTGAACAAATGTTTACAAGCAAAAAGGACCTACTCAATGTCATGGTCAACAACTGTTGCAAACAACTGGACAGAAGTGAAATAACATGCATTCATTCCATCATCTGCAGGACTAATTTCTCATAAACTTATTTTATTCTAAATCAATAAAGTTTTGACTTTTGAATATTTATCTGAACACAGCTCACCCTGCTAACAAACATACACAGACAGACAAGCAGACATACAGACCATGCTACATGCGAACATTAAACATATTAAACGTATGAACGTTGAAATTATTTCGTTTAAATGAGTTGTAAACTAGATATAAACTGAAAAAGCATGAATTGCATATCTATATGCTACATCACAGCCTCGACTACTGTAATGCTCTGCTAGCGGGGTTGCCACGTGCCACCACAGACCCACTACAACGAGTCCATAACACGGCAGCTCGTCTGGTGCTCAACATTTGTCTTCGTGACCACGTGACGCCTGCACTGAAGCAACTCAACTGTTTGCCAGTTGCAAGCGGAATCAAGTTTGAACTCTGCCTGTTCATGCACCTGATCCATCTAGGCCGAGCAACGCAGTACCTGGTTGACTGTGTACAGCTAGTCAACACTAGTAGTACCCGACACCTGAGATCGTCTGATACAACAGATTACCTTAAACGCACTACAAGAACCAAGTTCGGCAAGCGTGGCTTCAGCTACTCTGGACCAGCGGCATGGAACTCCCTTCCACTACATCTTCGTACAATTACTGACACTAATTCCTTTAAACAGCACTTAAAATCATTTTCGTTTACAGAGCCTTTCTCATAGTCTTGTTATATTGTATTGTATTGTATTGTACTGCAGTTTATTGTATTGTATTACATTAGTAACAAGAAAGATTTTTTTCTAAGTAACAGCAAATATAACTGAAGCAGGTTAACGTTAACATAGCCAAACAACTTGTCAACAGATGAGTCAATGAAGTAGTAATTATAAAGACATTCTGCATGCTTTTTTCACAGAACATAATAAGCCACACTATCCAGACAAAAACATATGTACTAATTACTTACATACTGACTAATAACAATCACATAAAGCAAGCACTAACATGAAATAAACAGTTATGCTTATGGGCAAATCGCCATTTCAATATATTGTTTGTTCGTTTTATGGCCACTACAGGATGACCGGTAGATTGTTTTAAAAATCATGCAAATTACTTCAGCTGATTTAAAGATGTGGGAAGTAAAATGCAGTAGCCATGATTTTTTGGGCCACCCAATATATACTGCAAAATTACATAAATACTAACAAATGTCCAAAGTAATTTCGCAAGAGGCCATACTGCCATATTGTCACCGCTCACAGCAGCAATGCATTTGTCCATGTGCTTACGGTGGCAAGCAAACAATGCGCAATGTCCTCCTTCAAAAGTACCCCTTCTCGTGGGGACATCTGGACGCCATCTGATAAATGGTTTCTTGGAGTCATGAGTCAGTCTCCAAATGACATCTAAATTGATTCAGCCATTTTTACACAGCTCACCCGTGTAACAAACATACACAGACAGACGAACAGACACACAGACCATGCTACATGTGACATTTGTAGCAACAGACTGCATCTATGCACTGCGGCCTAACAACAGTTAGCAGTACAAGGACAATAGTTACTGGTACCAGCAAAATATGGCACGATAAAATATGGTATTTCTACAGCAAATAGACATATACTTTGTAATACCTGTGAACACTATACACACAGACAGGCACTTGTACAACATTTGTAATGTCTGCAGCCTGCACAATTTTGAACCATGCAATCTTTTAAATACTGCAGAGTTCTGCAGTGCTGCAGTATCAAGACAGGCAAGATTAGCACTCTCCAAGACCATGAGATTCCACGGTTCTTGAGCACTGCAATGAGCTGCAGCCCAGTGATTAAGGCAATGGCCATATCTCAGTAATGGTTTGGCTGATCGCCACACAATATGGCATGACGATACATTTTTATCTTCTGTACCCTATCAGCTGTCAAAATTTAGGATGTTTTACAAACCAAGATGGCGGATGGTCGCCAATTTGAAAATTGACAAACCGCCATATCTCAGCAACACGGTATCCAATCACCATAAAATTTGATGTGATGACGCACGTCCTTCAGAATACTACTTTTTAAATTTCAAGATGGCGGTCGGCCACATTACTGCAAATCAAAAAATCGCAATAGGCTGTGCAGGTCCGATACCTAGCGAGAGCTAAATAGGATAAGTCTAGTAGTGGCCACCACGAATGCCTCAGAAAGTCATGTCATGCAAGTATGTATGTCCCACCATGTGAATGACAGCAGATAAAAAAACAACGCATCAGTAAGTCATCGGATGCAGTTGTGAACTTTCAGACTTGAGACTCATTTGCAAATTCTGAAGCAGGTGACGTTACAGATGCATCAGTCACATGATCATTCCGTCGAGATTTCTGAGACGAACGTGGCCGCTCTCTCTGACTACTGCCTGGCTTAGACGAGCTCTTCCTCTTATTGTCCGCACTATTCTCTTCTGCAGCTGTCAAAATAATTTAACAATACACAATTTGGGTGCAACAATAACATAAACTGATACAAACAAAACAAAAATAATGTTCTGCAACATACAATGAAACTGGATATCAAATTAGATGCCGAATGACCATCAACTACAGTAATGCTAGGAAACCACAGGTAATCCATAAATTCATGTATACATTAAACAAACACACAATACACATGACAACTGGTAATATGTACTAAAAATGAAGACCAGAGCAACCGCTGCCCTACTGTTCCACTGTTGTACAAATAATGCAAACCAATCGCACGTCAGCGTGAGGAGCATTTTCAGCAACTGCCACTTTTTATTCGGCTACCTGCATAGATTTGTACAGTACAGGGATAATTGCAAAAGACTCAACTATCACACAGTGAGCATGCGACGCACAGTGTCACAAACACGTAACACTGAAGTTAGCTGTACGTGTGAAACAACAACCAATGTCGTTGACTTCAACTAAACCGTGTATGTTGTTGTTGATGACACCGCATATTCCTCCACAAGTGCACTATCATGAATGCGGACCACCATAGCAGGATGAAAACAAATTTTCATCAGTAAGGCGTCTGAGTTGAAGACTTCTCGACTGGTCAAGAAACACAATTTTTAGCTACCCCACCTGCATTTATCGCCACTGCTGGGGGTGATCCCATTAAAATTTCGTAAAGATCTTTTGTATCATAAAACTAGAGTCCCTGGGCTATTGTGTGGTGCTGTTCTTGATATCCTAAGTTTAGCCATTTTTATACGATACCGGCTTGTGACAGATCAGACAGACGGACGGACGGACATGCAAATACTGTTCTAGAATAGTGTCATGCGGGTAATAATTACAATGACACTTTACATCACCTGAAACAGAAATATTAGCAGTAACCAAGTGAATAAAATCATGTTATTATTAGTCATTTCTAAAAGTGTTAATAATAGAACTCTTACATTTGCCGCTGGCAGGCACAGTCTCATGTTGTGGGTTCAAATAGTTGTCTTTGTCTGCAATCAGCATGTGGTCAAGCTCAGTTGCATTCTTGTACGAAGGTGAATCTGATGGGTCTGACATCTGAGAGTCTTTTGGTGGTGTACATGGATCTGCAGTGTAGCTTGCACTACGCTTTCTACCGCGGCTTTTGCGAGAAGCCGATGCTGACGAAGCTGTCTCCAGATCTTTGAATTTCTTGTCAATTTTCAGCGAGTTACCGGGTTTCAGTTTTCTAACACTGCCTCGTTTCTGTCAAATATGTCACACCATTACTGGTTGTCATATCAACAAAATCCTGCCACAAAAAGAAAACTGTCTAGATCAAGAAGATTAATGAAGTCTAGAAACATGAAGCAGTAATGCAGAAGATTTCAAGTTGTACGTCGTAACACATATGAGAAAGAGCAGTAGCCAAAATAATAGAATAACAGATGTGACGGTCATTATAACATCGGTATCTGGAGCGAAAAACAAGTATCAGCTTAACAAAGTGTGAGTATACAATGCACCTGTTTTATGAGTGTTGCTGTATGCCGCAGAGACATGGGGTCTACCTATCACTGATGTCAGACCTTTGCAGGCCTGTCATCAGAAGTGCCTGGAAGCAAAAAAAATCTAAAAGGGAACGCAAAGCCACCAATTTGAAGAAGCCAATGAAAGTTTAACGAATCATTTCCTCCAGCAAGGCAAACCCCATCTCCAAATGTTATGAAAAATCCACTCACAACCTTTTGAGAAATCCTGATCACAGAATAAAAGAATGAACGATAAACTGCACAAATGGGGTAACTACTTGCAAGGCAGAAGTTATTAAGTCAGCAGGTATAACGACAGTCAGCAGTAAATGCTACACAACACAGTCATTATCTAAGTCACCATATCAGTATTGATGACAATAAATCATAAATTAACCCCATACGGGACTGACGGCCTACTCTTCACAACTGACATTTCTGCCAAGTTCAAAGTCACGCAACACAAAAACTAGGACAAATATAAAAAATCCGGCCTGACCAAATGAAGATATTGTGCCCTAGTTTAAGAATCGGTGGCCAGTTGCCAGCTCCCATTGTAAATGGCTGAGGGGACAACTTTTAAAAATGGCCATAATCAGTGGTGTTAATGGTGGAGGGGATAGCTTTTGAAAATGGTCGGATTTCCAACTTTGAAGGGCTCGTGACATTGACCTTGGATCGGGTCATACTGCATACCATCGTGCATCACTCATCGACCTCTACCTACACGCGAAATTTCATTGAAATCGAAGAAATCTTTTGTGGACGGACGGACGGATGGACATTTGAGACCGGCTTTATTAGGTCGACAGTCGACTTAATAAGGACGTACTTCTGCGCTAGATATTACCACATTTATAGCTAGCAATTAATATATGCTTGTCCTATCACTGAAGAATACCTCATCATTCTTCTTCTCCTCCTCGGTCCACTGCTGTGGCATCAAGTACTCATCTACCGTAAGTGCTTTCTCCGGACCTTCAGTGTTACCGCCGACGTCTGTGAGCAACTCCTCGGCCTTGTAGTCATCAGGCAGTGGCATCCGCATCTGGTTGTCTCCCTGGTTCAAACAGCTCGGCACAATTCACACTATGTCCAACAACGGCAACTACATACAGCTAACTGATTACATTTGTACGCATATGCTCGTATTTATATAACAAATGCATGCAAAGTTCATAAAGTGAACAGACTGGGATGCATTTCTCTCTCCTCTGATTTGAAAATGTCCTTACTAATATCTTCCTCCTTACCACCATAACCTGCACTACGTTTGCGCTCAACAAAATGCCGTTTCCTCTGGTGCTTGAAAAACATTCAGTGGGCTACAATGAGGGAATCAAGCCTGTAAGTACATGCTTCAGAAGCTGCAGAGATTCAGTTTGGCAGAACTGGCTTAATCAGACGCATAGCTTATATACATTCCATGGAAAGCTATAAGACTTTAATGATCACACCCACGGAGGCAGGACATCATTATACTGCCATTATATTGCCGTAATTGACAAATCGCCCCCTTGTGGGTTTGTTAATTATGTACATCTATAAGCTTAGCCTGAAGTAATTCCAGGAAACCAGGCTCCTTAAGCAAATACCAAAAGTAGTAGTAGAAGAAGAAAAAGCAGACTGTCTACAGTACTGATGATAAAATGAAATTTGCAATTATAATGCACATCATAATTTTAATTGGAAACGGTACAACTTACAGATTACACTACCACTACAGAATTTACAATCTACATTAAGTTAAATACTCACCAGCAACAAATGATGCCATGACAACAAACATGATGTTAGTAATACAGAAGTATCAACCTCACCTCAATAAGTAAGTAACGTCCAGGATCGCGAGCCATCTTGGAGAATTCCTGAGCAAGTTCAGAGAATGTAGGACGACACTCGGCATCAACTAGCCAACCTGTTTTGTCAACAACACAAGAAATACATTAACACTTCAGTCAAGTACTTTCAACTGATTAATTATTTTTATGTCTTTGCCAACAGACAGTATCGGCACAGACATTGTTTTTCGGCTGTCCTGTTGTAACGTTCGTTCATCTGGACTAGCTCCTACTGATGACCTGGTTGAATTCTGGAGGTCAATGGTCAAGGTCATAGCAGGCCCAGGTGTGTGGTGGCAAAGGTATCCACGTTGATGCTGCGGGCGTCAAAGTCCACCTTGTACTTTCCTTCACGACTTTAAAACAATGAAACTACTCACCAGGTACACCAGAAACTACTCACAGAAACCTCCTACTATGTGTCTGATCCCTGAAAGTTCTGTTCTGAAATAACTGGAAAAAAAAAACCAAATGGTAACTGGCACACTCAGATTCACCCAGAACAGCAATTAAAACCGACATGGTGGTGGTAATGGTAAATGATTAATTAGTTGATTCACTAATCAATCATTAATGCTCGTAAACAATGTGACAATTACAAAAACAGACATACCACATAAAACATGAAATGTTCAATAAAATATGCTATCCATCAACACAGTATCATCATAATGACATTACCATATGTTACAACTGTCGGTTGTTGGTCGTTCCAGACCGATCATACGAAGCCCATTATGCAGCTGATCAGTAACATTTAGAATTCAACTAAATTCTACCTAAGAATGTCCTCTTTCGTATCCTTCCTGAAAATGTTACATCTTTCTCAATGTCTCTCTTATCCACGTGCACAAAAGAACATTTTACAGTAAACAATTGGTATTTCTGTTCTTTCCCGGCATATGACTGAACTATCTAGAGCAGCCAATGTCACAACCAACCCAAACTGCTCAATCCAATCAACCATTCAAGGCAGAACAAAGACGACTAATTACATTTGATCAGAATCATGTACACGTCTATGGTACAGACGGCCGGCTGTGCCAGACGAGTTCCACGTTCCAGATAGCTCGGGATGTCCACTGCACGGACATCCTCGTACGGACGCTGGCCATAAGAAAACAACTCCCACAGAGTGACACCTGCAACATAGAAACAATCTACATACACATCTGCCACACAAGAACAACCATTACATAGCATACTGCTGCAGCTGTTATTTTTGGTTTTTGTTTTACCAGCCTTGTCTTCCACAGTCCGTCCGGGTTAGACTAGATCTATTAAAATTAAAGCCCTGGGAATTCTGTAGATTTTAAAGTCCAGATGCCCTTCCTAATAACCAAACAACAGTGTCAATGCACAGTCTAGTCTATCAATATCACACAGCAACATCTAGTACGCTTGTTATACTACTTTTGTCATCCACACATGCCGATAGGCAAGGTGTGAATATATCAGTTATTGTCTGTGTGTTTTTTGTACGGTTACAAAATTTCTTCGCTGAGGATAAAGCTAGCGGCATCAAATTTTGCACGGCGGGTCAACGGAGTCCCAGGCAGAGAATCACACATTTTTGTGAACTCTGCTCCCCAGAAGCCACAAATTGAACGAATCGGCCTGCACGCGGGACACGCCCACCCGCATGTAAACACCGTAAAGATGCGCCGACGTAAACGACATGCTAGAGATGTGCCATCGGCGTCTGGACATAGAATCGGCATGTGTGGATATACGTCCGTCCCCGAAGACGGACGTACTTGTTTTCTTGTTCAACTGGATATTTTGCTGGAGTTATTCCTGTTTGGGCCAGGGTCCTGAAAGTCCTCTGAAAGTCGGTCTTAAAATATTGCTAGATCATATACTTTCTGCATGCAGAATACCCCTTCTGATGTCAAACCAACAAACCCAACGCAATAAATAGTAATCTATCTAGTCATCTCAATACAACTCAAGTTACAATTCACCTTCAGTGGCACACATCTACATTAAATGCAGTTTATCCCGTATTAAAAAGAAACTAGAAATCAAGCTGCTGCAATCTGAAGCAGTAATTACTCCTTCAGAGCAATCACAGGCTGACAAAATACAACTAACCCTATTGCTATTACTACTACTTTAGTTTCGTTTTCCAGCATAAGGAAAACTACAGAAAGTTAAAACGTTAGAGCAAATGACACATATTTTTACAGGCCAGATGACCCTTTGGTCAACTAACAGTGTCAAACACAAAATCACAAAACGTATTATAGAAATGAAACCAAGAAATATGCTAACCATAGCTCCATACATCACTTTTGTGGGTAAAAATGCGATGTTCAATGCATTCCAAAGCCAGCCATTTAACAGGCATCTAACATTGCAAACAGTTCACAAACATTTACCATTATCTGCTATATATCTGCACTACAATTACAAGATCAGTAAACAATGCATCCGTGCAATCCAAACAGTACCTAATGATCATCATGTCAGCAGTGAAAACAATTCTGTTGAATAATTGTAAAAAAGTACATGTTTTTAGCATTCAGACAAAGGTACCAATAATATGGATAGCTACAGAATCCATGTATTATCCATACAACTAATATTTGCATATTCTACTGATGATCTACTAATTTCAATGTTACATACCACACACATGTATTTACGAAAAAACATACATTCCCCAAGATTAATATTGACACAAATTACCCATGTTTAAATCACTTAACACACCTTGCCTCCTGCAGCTTTAAATACATCCTGATCTGCATCCAACAACTTCGCCAGACCGAAGTCCGTAATCTTGACGACGTTTGGGTTCTGAACTGTAGCCACATCAACATAGCAGTGAATGAAGATTTAGTGGTAACCAGTGAAGTTATTAACAACAAGTAAGTGCATCGATGCTAAACAGAACAGAAAGAATAAGTAAAGGCAACGTTCATAACTCGTAGAACAACTGGTCAAAGAACTTTTACGAAATGCTACATTGCAGGAGGTCAAATTTTTCACTGAAAACAATGTAAGGTGACACTGATCAGTCGGGACCACTACAGTCAACTGCAGTAGTTATGCCGTCATGCTGTTATTGATGACTGCATACATCGCAGCAGAGACTCCCAATGCTTATCAATGGGCTGGACAACCCCCAAAATTGCCCCTTCCCATGAAGGATCTTGACCCCATTTAATACACGGTTCCTTGGGCCCATGCAAGTCAGCCCCCAATGGCATCTCAACCAGTTCAGCCGTTTTTTTGCACAGCACATCTGTGTAACAAACACACAGACAAACAGACCACGCTGTGTGAAATCTGTAGCAATGCACGCAATGTGACCTGAAATGTAACATCGTAGCTATATGTCAGGTTCACAGAATAGTAAATAAAGTCACTTACCAAGGACGTTTCTGGCAGCTAAATCACGGTGAACGATAGCACGTCCTTCAAGATATTCCATGCCCTGCACATAGCATGCAGTTTAATCAGCAGCAAATATGACCATCTATTGTTTACCATACACAATAATCACAGAACAGACAGGAAGCATTAATCAGCCAGTGTGATTAAAGTTGTGGATATCTTTTCAGTTTCAGTGTGTTCATTTTTTCCGTTATCGTTAATGTAGTTAAATTCTATCCGTTAACAGAATGAATCCGTTTCCATTGTTGTTGACTTAAATCACACTGTCATCAGCCTTCTACAAATTAAAAATATTAACTAGAATTATATAAGAAACCTTGAATAGTACTGGCGCTGAAGAGATGGTATGAAAGGAGCAACAGCCTTCTGTCAGGTGTCCGATAATGGACGAACAAAGGATGAGGCCAGGCCACTGGTTAGGGTAAGTGCTTTGTGTTCTCTTCAGTGCTTTAAAACTGCTGGTTGGGTCCCACACTCCCGTCCATGGACAGACGGGGGTGAAATTTGGCATGCAGGAATTGATTAGTAGAACGTGTATTTTATGGACCAGATGTCCTTTCTGTCACCCAATGACCAGTTTCAAAGCACTGAATGGAACAAAAAGCACAAAGTCGACTCCTCCACAATGAACTTCACCCCCGTCAGTGCAAAGTGACACTCCTGTGGGGCAAAAAATCTGAAAACTGTCCCAGCGTAATCTAAATACCGTAGTATTGTCTGCAGGCATCCTGCTGGTAAAAATCTAATTTTCACTCAATGTCACACTTTATCGTACCAATTACCAATTATCTGAATAATCAGATCTGTTTCAGGAGAAAGCCTGTAATCATCGTATTCAATCGCCAAACATTTAGCAGTAAACTGACCTCACATAAACTATCATTGCTCCGCCTCAGCATGTTCATTTTGACAAACTCACTACAATGGGAACTTCTTATCAGTTCAATTCTTTGAAAAACAACAATGAACTGCTACGTTACATTAACCACTCAGTTCGCCTGTTGCGCAGAATATACTCATAGTTATAAATACAGCTTCATTCTCAATGGTACATGTTATAAGTGCATCAAAACTCATATGCAGCCAGCACAATAAACCCACGCGAGCAATCTGTGTGGCCCAGTTGAGCATTCTCTTGGAGTCAATGTTGGCTCGGTTCTTGCGTACGTAGTCCAGTAGAGATCCAAGCGGCATTAGAGGAACAACAAGCATTAGGCGAGCAGTCACGCAGACGGCAACAACACGTAGACAATATGGATGAACGACAGACGCCATTATACGAGCTTCATCCAGCATTTCTCGACTCTCGTGCACTGACGATCCTTCATTCAGAATCTTGATAGCCACTGGCAGCTTTACATTCTCGTTTGGTGGCACCCACACACCCTGCAGTGATAGAAGTCAACAAAAAGCAACGCAATTGTATCAGCGGCATACAATGTCCACATAAAGGGTGGCACAAAAAAAGATCATAAGCCACTGACAATTTCAGGCCGTGGTTGCACACGTAATGGTGACTTTATCGCAGATTTAGTGATCAGTCTCACAATGAAAAATTCACAAGCTCTGTCAGCATATGTCAAAGTTACTGACAACAGCATAATGGCACCTTGTTGACTTACAGTGATAAACGACCTGGATTTGTGTGCCATTCTGTACTGTGCATACAGTTGTTTGAAAAATGGCAGCAATAACATCAACCATTTAACGGCTCTATTGTCCACAATGACATGACTGTGATGGTATCAAAAAGTAGGTGGCGGGAACATGCAGTAAGCACCGCAATGCCACTCTGTCCACGAGCCACATGTGACAGCCAGTCCCTCACACTGAGCCGCAAACCGGGTCCATAAATGCAGTGATTGAGTTAAGGTTTTACGTCACACCCGACACAAAATATTTCATTTCGCAAAAGTTCTTCCCAGCCAATCTTCTGGCTTAGAACTGAAAAATGGAAACAAACACAACAAAAGCAAACATGTATCCATAACAAAATATACTACAACACAAAATGAACCCAAAAAACTAAAGCCAGATTTGGTCGCCTCCTACAATCTCCGGCTTGGAAATGGAACACGTCTATTCTGGAAGGAGTAGACTGATAAGTCAGGAAGTAAACAAGGAAGTAAATACATATGAAAGAAAACATAAGGAAAGAAGTAAAGAAAGAAAAAGGAATGAAGGAAGTTAATCACACAAACAAACAACTTATATAGTGCCGAAATAAAACACATGAATCACAGTGCATTACTGCCCCGCAGCCCGTACGGAGCAGACTGGGTCCATAGATTCCAACTGTTATCAGAAAGGCATGCCATCATTCCGGATTGGACCCGGTTTGCCGATCAGTGCGGGGGACTGCTGCATTTCAGCTTTTGTTCGGATCGAGTGAGGCCAACAGAGGCATTCATACTGACAACACAACTAGATAACTCATCTGGGTCATCAGTGTCTCCGCCTCCATCGGCCCCACCATTTTTATGCTGCATGATCTTCCTGCCGCAACCCTCACAATTTACCCTGGCTTAGGACAGGCACTGGGTTATTCTGGACTGCATACCCTGTGGCTCGGAGTTGGAACAGTAACTACGAAATTTTATGTCTACCACATGGTCTGCAGTTAGACCATGTACATAGTCCGTCAGCATGTACTGCTGGTAGACACTCATGCAAATTACATATGTGCAGAACAGCAGAAAATTTCACACGCATAGCCAGCAGAACGTGGCAGCTGACATTGTTTTCATGCATAGCAATGCTGTCAATCACGCTGGGTCTGTCCTGTAAGCAGTTAATTTATGGTCATGTCAGCGATCACGTGTTCAAGGCTACACCAATCATTAATCATCTGTGCCATCACTAGGACTATACTATAAAATTTCTGTTGCATTGTTAAATACAGCATTCCTTTTGTTTACTTTCTGGGATTCTGATTTGTACTGTTTAAGGGTTGGAAGATTGGCGGCGAAAATCCTGCAAAGCAAAGCTGGTCTGTTTAAGATTGTGGTACCATGACTGACAACCCGGCAGTTTATCTGTGTCAAAGCTGCAGCTTGTACGCACAGACGGATGGATGGACATTTGAGACCGGCTTTATTAGGTCTACTCTGTCGAAGAATCGACGTAAAAATTCTGGCATTAAACTGTGTGTGTGTGTACCTTGTAAACTGTTCCAAAAGCGCCGGAGCCAATGACGTCACCACGAAGCAGTTCAGACTCCGTAATTATTCTCATCTGAGCCATGTCAGGTCTGGCTGCGCTTGGTGCCAGTGGCTATGGTGCAAAAAACACCAATAGTAACAGTATATACACAGTAACAGACAGTAAGCCTGTGGCTTAGCGGTAAAATGCTCATAGCGTATGCTGTAACTGACTGGTCGCCAGAATCAACCATTTCCAGGTTTTCCGAAAAGTGTTCAACAAGTAAGCTGATTCTGCAACCTAGGGGCAAAATATTGTAATGGGCCCAAAACAGACAGGCTCAGCACTGAAGTTTTTACAAGAGTGGCTGAGTGACGTCACTACCTCTGCAGGAAAAATGAACTACACAATAATAAAATTACAATAATATATCAAAACAAGAAGCTCAGATATCGCAAACAGACTGCACTATGAGTTATATCATTTTACAATCTTGTCAACTGCTGCATAACTAAACGAAAAATTCCATTTAAGAACGCTTGCAATAGGTGAAGGTAAAAGACCTTGAAAGTCAAACAAAGACATAAAAACTGCTGAAACTTGATGGGCCACATATTATTTCCTATCAGTCATCTGTAGTAACAATGCCACTATCTTGCATAATTTCAGAGATACTACCACATCTACAGTGCATGTGACTGCCTGTGACCTTGAGAAGTCCTCAGGTTGTAAAAAGACAGTTGAAATTACAACCCATGTGCGCTTTCTGATTCATCTATGAACACATCATAGTTAACACATGCTATATTTCCCGTGGGCATATAGAAGTTAGAAAGGTTTCAAACAAAAAGTGACCTTCAAGGTCACTCAAGGTCATTTATATTGGTGCCATTCGATATGCCACATACGATTTCCTATCAGCTTTCCAGTGCAACTCTGTCTTGTACTGTTTGTGAGACAATATCAGTTACTTCCAAAATTTAAAGAAGTCACGTGACCCTAAGCACACCCTTTGGTAATCTGTCGTGCAAGCACTAGTACTCTTCAGTACAATCAGCACACCAAATTTTAAATGCGTAGCTTTATCCATTCCAAAGATATGATTCAAGACTCACAATTTAATAATGAGTCACATGACTCTAACTGCACCCTTTCAATGGTGATTTGTCGTCCCAATGAAAGCAGTTGATGTATCATGTGTAAAAAAATTTAGCTCTGTAACTTCAGTTGTTCAACAGATATGACTGGGGTCCCAAAAATGTGGCATGGATCACGTGATCTTGATCATGCTCCTTTCAGCTGTGGTTTGTCATCCATAGGCTACATACAAAATTTGAAGTCACTATTTCCACTGGTTACGAATACATAAAATGCGACACAAAATGTAGAAAATGGGGTTATCGGGATACTTATGGGTCACTCAAGGTCAGCAAAAACAGCAATATTCAGCACAGTGCATAAGAGTTCCTACTAGCCTTCAGCAGTAACCATCTTGCACTGTTTCTGAGATGTAGTAACATATTGATCAAAGACTGAAAAAATTTAACCTACTTTACCTCTATTTGGAGCCCGAGCCCAATGGGGTCGACCCCATCTCTATTTCATTAAGATCTTTGGCATCAGAAAACTAGGTCTCTGTGCTGTTGTGCAGTGTTGCATTCATGATGCTAAATTAGCCATTTTGGCACAATACAGGCTTGTGACAAACGGACGGTCAGATGGACACATGACAACAGCATAAACTGTGCTAGTGCATAGCATCATGCAGTAACAACGGATTCGTTGTAAAATACTGACCGACTACCAGTAATGAACTGGTAAAAATGTCCGTGTGACCACCAGCACTGGTCAATCAAAGTGAACCTGTTCTAATTGTAACAATGCCACAATATATCTCACAATTATATTAAAATATGTTACTGTTAATGAAACTTCATGTGTGTAAAACACAACTTACAAGGATTTCGTCTTCGCCGGCAAGACGAAGATTAATACGAGCCTTGTTTTCCTCGGAGCGAGCCAACTGTCGCTTGAAATACACAACTGCAACAATGACGATGCCAATAAGAAGCAAAGCAGCGAGGACTCCACCAATTATTGCACCGATCTGAGACTTACTACAACATGGCAACAATGCACCTTTTGTGAACCCAACGTAATATAAGAACATCAGACAGTTCAAGCTTATCTGCTACAATGCTGTTGCTGCCGAATCAAACAATGACAAACGTGCATGCAGAGAAGTTCAAATAATGTCCAACACTGTCAATAACTCTCCGCACACACTATGCAAATCGTTCATAGTGCGACTGTAGCTCAGTTCACCTCAATCGTCCTTTCTGTGCGTTGTACATGGCCCAAGTACCACAGATTTGTACTGGACCCATGCCATCATCAAGTTCTTCCAGTACTGTCGCAGGTGCCCTCTCCGGGCAAACCTCCACGCACGAGAACTGACAGATCACATATACGTTACGTTCAAACACATGTCATACCAAGATGGACACAGCAAAAAAAACACATCATGTGCACAACATTACATGAAAATTTAATCACTTAGAGCTGTAAACAATGCTGCAACTGTGACTTGCAACTAGAACTGACACATCAGGAGCAGCGTATTTATTAGTGGACTCACCAAAGTAGGTTATTAACCAGAATATAGACTGGCTGCCATTTCAGGCATCTGGCATGCAAAAACCACTTATCCCCAAAACGTTTAATGTCCCTTTTGAGCACAAATATGGCTATATCAGAGACAAAAGGTCAGGGGTTGAGAGCTATAACTACCCAGTGGAGGAAGACCAGTAATATATAAACCTCAATCCTGGCTGCCTTTTTGTTCAGCAGCCACCCAAAAGGGAAAGGGATCGAGAGGCTCATTTAAGTTATTACGCTAGTGCCGACAACGGGGAAAAAACTATCACACCACAAGACGAAACTAAATCAAATACGACAAAAACAAGCATGCATCCTTAACTAAAAAATACATATAACACAAAATCAACACACCAAAAAAACTAAAGCCAGGTTTAGTCGCCTCCTACGACATCCGGCCTGGACAAGGAGTTGGACTACCTTTTGAAATAACAGAAGGAAGAACTAAAACATGTACTTCAATGCCCTAGCGTCGACGTGGATACCTTCGACAGCACATACTTGAACCAAGGTGTAACCTTGACCTCTGACCTCCAAATTATAATCCGTTTAAGACTTAAGCAGCGGCTAGTGGTTATTCATTGTAGGTTTTGATCAAGATTTCTCAAGTAGTTCATAGGATATGGCGTTCACAAGATTTGACCTAGACAGCTTGCTGTGACGACCTTTGACCTCCAAAATCTAATAAGGTCATCAGTCCCTACTGATAAGCCCATTAGATTTTGATTAGATTTTAGCTAGTGAATAATCCGCGTCAGTTTTATCGAAACTGTTCAAGCCGTTCACGAGATATCGTGGTAACAATGTCCGACCAGACGAATGAACAAACAAACAAATATGACAGCCTAAAACATAATGCTTTCTCTGACACTGTCGGGTGGCAAAAAGAGGGTATAAAAATCATCGAGGCAAACAAATAACTTGGTTTACCGAAAAATGGCTTGGTGTCTGTGTGTGTGACCAATTGTAAGTACGGTGATAAAAAATTGTAGCAATATTGGCAACATGTGTACTATGTGACATATATGCTCACGTCGACCAATGTCAAAGCAATGATTGGTATCACATACGGGAGTGTCGGCCGTGTGATCTTCGACATTGTCATACAACTTAATGTGGAGACAATAGTAACAGTCGGCTGCAGTTGGGCCACGACAACCCTCACACTGCTCATCACACAGTTTGCATTCCTTTGTCAACTCGTCAGCATAATAGTCCAGAGAGCAGGATTTCACACAGTCATCATCCTCCTGATAACCGGTGCACTGTATGCAGTGCCCCGACGATGGTCCACTGCAACCGTTACACACTGGATCACATGGAAAACATTCCTGCACAGCAAATACACAAAGGCAGATAAATCATCCGACAATGCTCGACACTAACAAACAGCACCAAGCACAGCATTTTTTTTAAACTAGAACGTGGACTTCAATGCCCCGGCGTCGACGTCGATGCCTCTGCCACCTCGACGACCTACTGTGACCTTGACATTTAGCCTCCAGAATCCAATCAGGTCATCAGTAGGGGCTAGTGAATAATCCCTGTAAGTATCATCAAGATTGCTCATGCCGTTCATGAGATATCGTGGTAACCAGATCTGTACAGAAGAACGAACGAACGGACGGACGGACAAACGTGGTGGACGGACAGTCTGAAGACGTAATGCCTTCGCCGACATTGTCAGGCGGCAAGGGCATAATATAAGGCACACTTTAATGTCGTACACTGCATCATTTGAGTGTTCCAATGTGCCACATACAAAGGTTAAGTTTTCTGACACGTGTGCTACATGTAAGCCAAGCAGTGACTGATAGCAGGAATCAAGCACGGATTTTTCATGTCAGTATATCATATTCACTATCAATCCACGGCTGCTCACATCAGCATCTTCTGGATGTCAAACATTAATGATTTCCATACCAAGCTACTGTCAGACTGGTATGAGTTTTACTGGACCAGTATAAAACAGGTCCAAGACTGAATCTGGATTTAGTATAGTTAAGTTGAGGTATTGTGATACTTGTTTTGTCTGTTTGTACACTATGTATAATCTTCGTTCTGGTCGGATGCAGTCTAGTAAAAAAGTAATACATTCACAGTTGGCATTCTCTGGGATTCAACCAGTCATTATTAGCTTCTGTTAAGCTACATCACACCTCGTTCACCATCATCTATAAGCAAAAAACAGCCTCTTACTGCAGTGTACTCATTAATTTCCTGCTCAGCTAATGTTCCACAACTAAGCCAGATGCTAGAAGACAAGAGGTAGTTGTGGGTTAGCCTCTATCACTACATGATACGATACAGTATCTTTATGTGCACTCAAAAGCTGACAAGATGGCTAGCCTAATCTAGCGCATTGCACAGAAACGAATAAATAAGGAAAACTAAAAACTAAAACCGAGTAGCTCAGAAGAAATGGTCCGGGCAATAGTCCGTGAAGACAGTCCGGAAGAAAGAAGTAAAACTACGGGGAGGGGCTAAGATTTGTGAAACAGGTAGGTTTTAATCCGGGAGTGAAAGAGAGAGGGAGTTATGGATGAGCAGAGAGGTGAATCAAATGAGGAAGAAATGATGGGTAAAGGAATAGGTGAGTAGGAAATGGCACTTGACCACTTACAGAAATGATGTAGTAGTGGATGGAATTTAAATATCAAACGTTCTGAAACTACAAATGTTGAACACAGCCTGCGTGAATGACAACAAGATGAGAAGGAAGTTGTCGTGTACACACAACCAGTTTTCACCAATGAAAACAAGTTATTCCGACAAAAGAAAATGCCAACGGCAGCAAAACAATCATCTTACTGTGTAGCGGTCACGAGTCCAGTTGCCTCTTGCATACTTGGACTCTGCGTAGAAATTCTGTGGACATCTGCCACCAACGCCCGGCGGGCGGCAGTGTGGATTGCCAGGTTCATGAACCACGATATCACAGGCATTACAACCACCAGGACCCAGTCTGTTCGTTTCACCAGTACAGCCAGACTGACAGTGGGGACGACAAGGGCGATTGCAGTCGGGGTGACACGGATGACATCTCTGAACAGAGCCGACGTACATGGTGTAAGTTTCAATGGGACATTCTGCTTTGCAGTGTGCACCATATTGAACATGTCGACACTCACCACACTCATCATCACCCTGTACAAAGGCACATCAATGGCTAATTACCGTTAAGATATGTCATACGTCTTGAACAGTTGGGTTGGATGAGAAATTAACATTCCCTTTCAGCACAGAAATAGGCTATATCAAGAATAAGGTCTTGGGTGGAGATTTAGTTCCGCCAGGTTAAGGATGGCCAACGATACAGTAACCCCCCAACCTCGTTGCCTTTTTGTACAGCGACAATCCAAAATGGAAAAGGATAGGGGAGGCTAATTTAAGTTATTATGCTAGCGCCTACAACAGGATGGAAACTAACCAACCACCACAAGACCTATTTATCAGTTCAATGTGATATCATGTTTAACTGCTGTTCATCAGTACCTGTAACATATCAACAACTCTCACTGTATAATATCTTTACTGTATGGATCTAGCTTTGGAATGCTTCTCTTAAGTAAAAACCAAAAAGAAGCATCCGGGAGACCTCCACACACGGTACCAGACCTGCCCCCTCCACTCCCGATACATCTCAAACACCAGTGTACTGAAAGCCTGTGTGAGAAACTCGTCTTTTATCACAAGATCAAAATGGTGAAGTTGGTGACAAATAGCATCAATCTGTTCCTATTTAAATGGCGTAGTTTTCCAGAGTTGAGCCAAGTAGGACACGGTCCCCCCAAAAGCAAATCTTTGGAATATTTGCAGCTGTTCTTTTTTTACACCAGGCTTCCCTTCATGTCAGCCAACAAACAAAATCAAAACACTGAAGGATACAATAAATGTACTACAACTAAACAAGCCGCAGACCACACCGCATGCAGTCTTTTACAACAATTCAAGAATCACAAAAGAATTGGTCTAGCGTCACACAAATCTCGTAACAGAAGACTGTATATCAGTGACAAGTATGATGCAGTATCACACTGACTGGGCCAGTGCATGTATTCAGACATTCTGGGTGGCACGGTTGGCACTCCCTTGCTGTTGCATTTTCAAAGTAGCCATTAAAGACATCACAATGGTCAACACAGCGCCCTTGCTGACGGTACCCCTGACACTGAATACACTGATCGTCACCAGGTCCCCAGCAGCCATTTGAATCACAGAATCTTGAACAGCTTCCTGTAACAAACAAGAACTCGTTTGTGCCAATAACAAGTTTTAAAATCCAGTGAATACATGTGCAAATGATAGTTAAAGTTAGTATGCAACAAAATATAAGCTACACTTCAGAAATAACCAACATCTGTGACAGAGACCCTAGAACTGGCAAAAACACAAAAGACACAACATATAATGGCATTTTGTAGCAAAATTGTAATTCTTGTATATTTCCACACACTGACACATTACCACAATGTACGTATTACAGCAATGTAAGTTAATGCCGCAGAGTGCAAACGGTATACAAAAACTATCATTTTGTTTCCAAGGGCAACTATCCAGATATCCAACCACTTTTTGTAAAATGCCTAGAGACGGGCATTGCCAAAAATCTCACAGCTGGCTCAATAATGCACACAAGTCTTTCTTACTATTCAGCTAAAAGGATTACATGCTATATAAAGTCAAATACAGCTCCAGGAATGGTGCACAGCGCATGTTTATTACAGCAGCATTTGTTGAGAATTTAACTGCCCACCATGGGATTCAATCCTAGGACATCACACACCGGCACTTTGCCCTTGTACAGTACACACAGCTAGATTTCCAACAGTGTACAACTGGGTGACGTACCACACTCTTGACCATTCAGCTTCAGTCTTACGACATCCACACGACCTGTGATCATCTCCCAGTTAACTGTGTCTGCATAGCACAGACGACTGTTGAAGCCCATGAAAATTCTCCCGTGAGGAATGCTGCGCAGTGATTGCAAGCCAAGTGACTGCAGCATCGTGCGAACAACTACAATTGCAGATCTTGAGTGCCTGACCAAAAACATTAACGACCATCGTCATTTACAAACTCACCCATGACAGGACACCATACTGTGCAGCAAACTGCACAGCTATTACAGGTCAATGTTTAGAACTTCATATAAAAAAACCCTTAAGTTCAGAAAATCACTGCAAAATCGACACATTCAGTTGTCATTACTTCTTCTCTGGTATGGTGTGAAGTACTGCAATTAGCATATCTGCGTGTTTGTCTGTCTGCTCACATATCGTAAAAACCACATGCCTAATAATTTCACTAATTGTCTGTACATGCTATACATGGCTGTGGCCTGATCTTATTCTGATGACATGACGTATTTTGTGGATGATGTTATGTTTTCACACAATGGTGCACATAAAGTGGCTTGGTGGCAGCGGTCATCGACAAGTGACCCACCCGTCAGTCACCCACTGCCATAATGATACCGACTCACCCACAACTGGCAGCAAATAATTTCATTCGGTGGCAAGGTGGATGGCCTTATTACAGAGTGGGGACAAAGTCCGCTGTCTCCAACTGCCTTGTTGAGAAACTGCAGGCTGCCCAAGGTCATAGCGGAAATGTTGCAATGTATAATGTTTAGACAACTCCTTCACATGCACTTTACATCAATGTCATGCGTCCTATTTTACTATTATTCATCTCTGAACTACCTTAAACATACACGCAAGGTCACCCAAGATGAATATTCAGCATCAGTTATTTCTGTTAATATTCTTCAGTAATCACGTAATTAATTTGCACCATTATCAAGGTATTCCATTGCAGCTGTTAAATGACAGCACAAATACAACTCTGTATCACTGGTCATCACATTTAAGTTATACATGCTGTACATAATGAGAACTTTGTAATTACCCATGCCGGTACAGCCGCCGGCATGGGTAGGGCGTGCAGTCGCGTTTGTCTGTTTGTCCGCAACCTAACAGGAAAAAAACGGCTTGAGCTATCAACATCAAACTTGGTACACGTATACTATATAGCAGTCGCTTGGCATGCATTGACCCAGAGGTCAAAAGGTCAAGGTCACATGGTATGAATATTGTCACGGTCGCATGGTTGCTAGTGAACATCGCCGGTATTCCATATATCTAAATGCCGCTGTGCTACCTGCAGCTATTGCTGACATGAGTCTGCCTGTTGATGCGATTGCCTATGTTTTCTAGTTCAGAATAGTTTTCAGCGTTCACTCAAGCGGAGATGCTAAAAGTGAAATTAAGTCCATAAGAATTCTCAACTGCTTCACAGTGTAAAAAAACACCCTTACTCATTTGGCTACAAGTACTGGCGGTAGCCGAAAAATAACAGTGAGAAATAGTTCATAAAAGGTTTGAGAAGTTTGCAATCAATTGAAGCAGACGCAGTGTATAACAGCAAATGATAACATTAATTGGTGGATAACTGAACTGACAATGACGAGAGATGACGTGTGGTTTCTTCAACGTATCTGATACCCATTCGCCTGGGTTGTTAGAGTTGCATTTGCGCTGTCATTAACAAGTTTGTGGTTGATAATAGCAAACTGAATGCAAAGTTAATGCACGGAAAACTCACTCAAGCTGACGGCCATAAATGGTTTCTAGATTCCGTAGGAATGACAGATCGGTGATGTCGGTGTCATTGGTTTTCACAACTAGAGCACCAGTGATCGTTCTGACGGACACAAGCACCTCCAGCTGATGACGTTCCACTGGTCTTGTTTCTCCCACAACTCCACTGTCAGCGCAACACCATTTTCCAAATCCATATACTTTCATGTTAACAGAAACCTTTCACATGAAACAATCAAAGCATCAAAACAATACTGCTCTGTCTGTATGTATGGATCAACCAAACACGTACTGTACAACACTGATTTTTGCAAAGTCAGACGAGGTTAACACACAGCAACTACTACAAGTAGCTCAGCTGTCGCTAACAAACCCGCGCGACGAGCTGCATCACCGCAAACGGCAGATATAGCCTATGTGTCCAAGAAATTTGACGATTCTAGCTTCAGTTATTCCTCAGGTATGTTTAGGGCCTTGAAATTTAAAGTGGATCACGTGACGTGAACGTGACCATGCCCATTTCAGGGACAGTTTGTCATCCGTAGGCTGGGACTTGCTATGATCAATCGGCATACCAAATTTGAAGTGTCTACGATTACCTGCAACAAAGATACGAAAGGCAATGCAAAAACATGTAACAATTCTCATTTTGAGCCACTCTTTGGGGGACTAGGGGTAATGCACAGGGTTCATCAATGGCTTGATGAAAAGCACATTGTCGACTTCCTATTAGTGACAATTAAACTTTTTCACTAGTGCTCACAAATGAGGCACTATTAAGCGAAATCTGTCGAAATCAGCACTTTCTGAAAAGATGTCACTTTGAGTGCAAATTTTAGGTAGATGGAGACATCAGCCGCAATCCATCTACAAACTGTTAGATAGAAGAATGATGTAGCTACAACTTTGCCGCTGGAAGTTTTCACACAAAGAAATTTTGCAGCAGAATTCTTTCAACATAAGTTGAATTTTACTGAAAAAAAAAACAAAATCGGGTTTTGTTCCCCCTTGGGGGACTTAAGGTTAATGTACACGGTTCATCTATGGCTCATTGAAAAGCGTGTGGTCGACTTCCTATTAGTGCTAGTTGAACATTTTCACAGTTGAGGCACTATGAGCGGATACTGGTCAGAATCGTTCTATTGGAAAGGGGGCTGGGTCACTTTATACGCAAATTTCAGGGGAAATGGGGGCGTCGCTCACCAACAACTGTTGGAATAAAAAACTAGAGTCCCTGGGCGATCGTATGGCATTGTTTGCATGATCCTACATTTAGCCGTTTTGGTAAAATACCGGCATGTGACAGACTGAGCATATACTGCATTAGTATAATGCGGTGCATCTTGTGGCTTCAATCTGAGATGTGTTGATGTGCAGCGATTTACCTGTTCAGTATTCGCAGAATTCCACGAATCTCTGTGCAGCCAGTCAAGTTGGCAATGTTCTCCGCATTAATGTGTTCTGGGGCATCACAAGCTGCAAACAAATTTGTAAATCACGACCACATCCATATCTATGTTTTATACTTTACTGTAGTACATTTTAATACTGTACAAACAATTCATACACAAGGCAATCGTAGATATCAGACTTCGCCTGCGGTGTGCAATAGCACTGCCGTGAAGTCCCGTTAACTCTATATACTTACTTAACATAAGTCCCATTAATGCTGAATCAATTCTTCCCATTAATTGTCAAATTTCTCAGTTCCTCTTTTACTTCAATTTGCGAGTAATTTCAAAAAAGCTAGTCAAAATTATAACCTTTAATAATAGGATATTGAATTCTGTCCGACGTTGTGGTAAATATGTAAATTTAAGCAAAATCGGTCATTCGTAGTGAAATTCATGCTGCTATATGGCCCAATTTAGAAAAAACGTCATCCACAACACCAGAAGTATACCCTCACTTCGCAGCCAATAACAGACTCGTCCAATGCTTACAATCAAGCATCTGCCCCTGTCGGTTGCCGCTGCATGGACCAGTCCAATTCGCAATTATTAGGGGTATTAGAATAGTCGGACACGTTTTCCCAAAAAAATTCCCCTTCCCCTTTGGGGACCATCACCCCCACGTAACACTGTTCCTCGGGCCAAGCCCACTCATCATCCCAAACGTCATCTCGATCGGTTTAGCCGTTTTTGTATGGGTCCCAAATGCTATGCTGTACAACGCATTGTCAACTGGGAAGAAAAAATCCAAAATGGCTTGCCTTGGTATTTCGTCACCCCGCAAGAGGAGGACCGAGCCATGGCTAAGATATTTTTGTACACGTAATGCATAGGTCTAGTTAATGTCTTAATATTGATGCTGTAGAATACTAGCAGACACAATGCTACTATCGGCACGCTAATGCTGTCTAACATGTGTCATTCGTAAAATGCAGTGTTGGCGAAAATAATGTAAACATTAAAATATTGTTTGAAATAATGCATCTAAGCAGCGCACAGTAGGCTACAGCCAATCACAGCAAGTGTTCTCCTTTGGCCTTCATAAAGGCCTGGAGTCGTTTTCTCCACTGGTCGAGTGGTCGATCGCTTTGTCAACAATCGCCTGTTCAAAGTCAGCCCGCAGCGCCCACATGTCTGCTGTCATTGCCATGGAAACTGCAGATGGTTCTTAAAGGCATTAAACTTGATACTTGCAAATGCAGATGAAAGAATGAAGTGCAATTTTCTCTTGTCGATAATTACTGACATCTGTGCCTTTTTGGTGAAGCATTGCCAGAAAGTCGCAGGGGTCCAGTTTTTTTACTCACGGTGTATATGTTTTATTTTTCACTTCTAACTTAGCAACAGCACCAGTAAATGAACAACATCAATAACTATGCACAGTAATAACGATAGTAACAGTGACAGACACTGTACTACTTAAATGTGTTTGGTTTTCATTTAAATGGTCTAGTTTTTGACATACTTTACGCTAGGTTGAGTCTCTCAACAGTGAACCTTTAAGGTTTGTAAGCAGGATTTCACTGGTGACATGTAATGCAGGAAAAGGCTGTTCTATTACAGAGACGGTAACAACATTCACTTCTGTGATACAATCAGACAGACGGTGCACTACATTGTCCAACAGACATGTTATATCAAGTCAAAAAAACAAAGCCAACCTATTTCCAGACTTTTGGAATGTGCAGTAAAATAACCAAGCCAGGACACAAAAATTAACAGCTTTTTGGCCATATCTTGCTTATTTCTTACTGACATCCAGCCAGGCTACAGACTGTCTATTTCACGATGTTAAAAGTTGCATGTTACATAGTCTTCCATATAACAGACTTGCATTTAGCCAGTGGTTCATCCATCAGCCTGCTCCAATTAACCATGTTAGATATAGTTCTGGCACTGACGATAAATAGTACAACATCAAAGAATAACGAAAGAAACCTTTTGGACAATCTCCACTACATGGCTCACATCTTCCATTAACAGGCATTGTGTTCACACGACAACGACTAACACATGTGTCGTAACTAATCAACAGAGGCTCTGAAGACAAACAACAAACCGACTCGTTCATCAGACAAATTCAACGACAGTGCAACAATTACATCAAGCATACAACTCAGCTTACTTAAATTGCATTCAAATGCCACGTAATCATCTCCGAAAGCAAACATGAAACAGTCATTTCACGGACATTTATTAGATTTTCCTCATTAGCAACAGGTGACAAAGCTTTTGAGGTTGTCCTTACCGACATTCAACCAACAGCATCTAAACAGTGAAAAAAATAAACCGCGTGTTAATACAATAACAGCGGCAGCAACAGCAGCTTCTTCTGCTTCCTTGGTTCATGACAGACAAATGAGCCAAACAATAAACTTTGTGTGTTACACAGCACCCATCTGACAGTTACCAAACAGTAGAAAGACTAGTTGGACACACCTGGACAGCTGGCAAGACACAGAGTGCTGCGTGCATACTTGACGTCAGGATTCGGTACATGCTTGCCTGAGCTGTGGTCCCATATAAGTGGAGGTGGACAAGCAGCGACACACGCGCCGTCATCAATGAAATGTTCACATGCCTGTCAAACACATCATATCTCTGAATGTCTTTACAGTCTAAGGTTTCAAATGCTAAAATTAGCCCGTACGGGGACTGACGGTCGACTCTTCGCAACTGACGTTTGTGCCAACTTTAAAGTCATGTGACGAAAACTAGGCCGAATATCAAAAATCCGGCCTGATAAAATTTAGATATTGTGCTCTAGTTTAAGAATCTCTGGTCAGTTGCCAGCTCCCATTGTAAATGGCAGAGGAGATGGCTTTTGAAAACGACCAGATTTCCAAATTTCAAAGGCTCGTGACTTTGACCTTGACCTTGAATCGGGTCATAATGCATACCATCGTGCATCACTCATCGACCTCTACCTACAAGGTCATCGGCATTGCCACTGTTCGATAGAGCATATATGACTTCCTATTCACAACATTTCACAACAACAACATGTCCATCTTGTACCGTTTGTTTTTCTAACACAAATCTACACGTCCACCAGTCTATCAGACGTTGGAGAGTCAAAAAACTTGTAACACAACTGTAACAAAATCATCTGGGTTAAGAAAGAGATATGCCAAGCACAAATGGACACAAATTTACCTCAATCTAAACAGCAATAACAGCAACAACGTTACACTGTGAATGAGTATGCATCCACAGGGTGGAAAAAATACTGAGTGCTGCAACTTCAGCCGTTTACCAGGTGACAAGTGTCATTAACAGGAACTTGTTCTAAGCCCAGCAAACTGAAACGGTGATTGTTAATGACGTGTTATAAGAATAAGAGATGCTAGACAGTGCAAGTCTCACATAGCACTGAGAGGGACGCGGTCCGGAGCAGCCACCAACACACTCACGACTGCAGCAGTCTGATGGCCCAGGACCATAACAGCTGTCACCACACTGAGCGTCACAGAGCTGAGCCACTGCACAATCAGTCACTCCTTATACTTATTTCTATTCAGCTTTTACATGTTACTGTTATAAATATGCCTATGAGCCATAAATATGAGTAACTGTATTAATCTTTGTTAACAAGTACCATACTCGAGTGCCTTAGAGATGCATAAGAATCAGTATAAAGCACATTACAAATGCCCTGTTTACTTTACTTCACTTACTTACTTCTTGGTGAATTTTCACATTCTTTGTACCAATGACTGACTGAGTTAAGGTTTTACGTCACATCCTAAACAAACTAAGTAATTTCGGAGACGTCTTTGTACCAATGGAAAGAGGAAAAATACTCTACAATTTGCTTATTTAATGGCTTGATAACATCATACTGCAATGTTTACATCACGGAGTTTCTTTGTATACAATATGATAAGAAGTGGTCAAAGTAATTTGACAAGAAACTGCATCGATCTCGCACACGAATCATTGCAGCCAGAAAACATTAAGTAAGTACGTTTATTAATGGTGTAGCATATAACAATGCTAGATTTCAAGAATATATGGCCTAAGATCACAATATAAAACAAAACATAATATACACTCAGTTAACACACACAGCAAACAAATACAACTATGCAATGTGCAAAAGCAAACCAATTAAAATAATGAATGAATTCTGTGACTAAAAAGGAACGCATTAAAAACAATAATACCACGAGATAACACGAACAGATTTAGTTACTGACAGTATATAAATTATTAAAGAGGGGGATGATTTATTTCAATTTCGTTTAACTGGTTTCAACCTTAAACGTTTAGCACATCACTAGGCTACTGCTTGTGCATCCTATTTTTAGGGATATGCTGTCATTGGTTGTAGTCATGCAAATCGACATACAGTCACAGATGTAATGCTTGTTCACATGCCATCACGTAACACATATTGACAAACCATCATTCTCTGAGTGATAACAATGTGAAAACAGAATCTTACGAGTCTGGCACATGTCTGGCTCTGCTCCCCAGCAGTGTAGTGCTCCACGAGTTTCACATGATGCATCACACTCGCTACCTGCATCAGCAGCACTAGTCTCGCAGTCACAGTCACAATGCACCAAACATGACAACGTTGTATATGTTGGATTGTCTCTCTGTACCTATTGACTATTGTAATGCGCTGATAGCCACTTTATTGTAATTAGCACAATATGATGATGATGATGGTGCCTTCTGGCATGTTGATGTGTTTATAGATGCTCCAAAGAGTTTGCATTTTAAAACTGATAACTCATCTCCTCTGGCAACAGTGAACATCATACAGCGTTGCTGTGACATGGCACAAGTGTCAAGACTGACTGACTGACTTACTTACTTACTTACTTACTGACTGACTTACCACTCTGTCAATGACAGATTCATTCGTACTACTCTATCACACTCACACATTCTTCAACAGATGTCACAAGGTGATAATATCTTACACGTTTTGTCATTTTTCTTTGTCACTAGAGCTGCGCTATTCTGTTGTGCCCCATGTATTTCCAGAATTGTTACAAAACCTTTTAACAGTTAAGGTGCCAGTATGGTAAACCAAAGACATCTAAAAGTTGACTAAATAGTTACTTCTAATTAAACTAATGTTTTAGTTACAGGCATAGTAAAACTTATTAAAAGTAAAGTAAACTACTTTTCACAATTAGGTAGCAACTTTGGTTAAGCTCTACTTTATTCCAGCTGATAAAACAATTTTAGTTAGACTAAAGATATTAGTTGGTTAATCACTACAACATTTAAATGGCAACCATTGTCTAACATTTAATTTCTGAACATGGTTCATACCTTCATACCTTCATACCTATGTGGTGGGAGTATAATAGCTCCCAGCGCTGAGGCCACAAAGCCGGGCCCATTGCGCAACCCCATACAAACCACTTTGGTTAGCATCTACCTGAGTTTTTGGCAAACTTCAGTAAAATAGACCAGTGGAAACCCTTAAGGTCCTCTGGAGTTAAAGTGCATGCCCCCATAAGAGCATTCCTATTTACCGTAGTAGCAGGACACTTCCACATGGTTTCATCACTCAAAAATAAAAGTGCCATTACGGTATCAATACAAAATGAGAGAGAAGGATTCTTAATCACACCAATTATGTTCAGAAACTCGTCTTCTCAAACTGCAATCATATCAAAAAGTGCTCAATTTGTAATCTAGACCATTTTTGTGTGTCTTAAAAACTTGCAAGCACGTTTTGACAAAAAAAAATACCGGTACCGCTTCATATGCTGTAAATGGTAAATATCAAAAACAAATTTGTGGTATTGTAGGATGAAAATATGCTGCTCAATAAGACTACTTACATTCCCGTGCTGGTTGCTGTGGATCACTCGATTTGAAACTGGTAGTTGTGTTTGGACCTTTCTGCATGTTGGACCATGTAATGGTGTTCATGTAACACAATTCATAGTTGGAATCAAACAGCACACTGCCATACATTATTTCTGCAACATACATGTTAACAAATAAGTATATTAATCAGTGTCTAATTAACTAAATACAATATTCAAATCCTAAATTTATATGAAACCGAGAGATGTGGTCACTGGGACAATAAAACATTACAAATGCTTATAAGTGAACAGTGCATAAAGACAAGTTTAACATTTTGCACACAACTGTCTATATGGTGGCATTTTGGCACAGAATTTGGAAAAATTGGGCACTGCACTGTTTTTGAGACCTCCTATATATGGCCAGTATCAACATTAATTAAAACTACATCAACTGACCACCTAAATACTGTAATCCTTGCCAAAACCCATACCACACATGATTGATTGATTGAGTTAGGGTTTTACGTCACACCCAACACAAAATAGGTCATTTTGGAGATGTTCTTCCCAGCCAATCTCTTGGCTTACTACTGAAAAACTAAATCAAACACATCACAAGCAAACATGCATTCATAATAAACTAAAACGGCGTTCAGCAGAGCACATACCTCCCCCGCTGACCTTGACCTTCCAAAATTTAATCACCTCGTCCCCTGTGGCCAAGGGTATGACTGACGAAGTTACGAAGTTTGGTGACAATCAGACATGAATTGGCGCCCGGAAGTTGTTTCATTGAAATCGATGGACGGACGGACATACGTACGTACGGACGGATGAACAGACACTTGAGACCCACTTTATTAGGTCGACTCAGACAGTCGACCTAAAAACTAAAGCCACGTTTGGTCGCCTCCTACGACTCAGGCCTGGAAACAGAATGGGCCGATTCTGGAAGAAGACAAATAAGTCACGAAGAAAATGTGTAAGGAAGCAAATAAGTAAGAAAGAAAGTATAAGGAAAGAAGAAAGTAAAGAAGTAAGGTAAGTAAACAAACAAACAATATATATATTGCCGAAATCAACAAATGAATCAGGGCCCATTACTGCCCCAGAGCCCGTATGGGGCATATCTGGCATGGTAAGTATAAATTAAATTCACTATTGACTCTAATACACACACTGATTAAGGGCCTCATTTACACAACAAAAAGCTCAGCAATTGCAGAGAGACCACACAACTCAACATGTCAGTTAAAATCTTCTTAACTGATGCACAGCTGCTGAAACACTTGAAACAGGTGAATGACCCTCAAGGTCACTCAAGGTCATCAGAAATGGTATGCTGTGATATGTGGTCTGCACTAACAACGTCTCTACCTTACACTGTTTCCAAGACATTACAACGACTACAGTGTATGTGACTGCATGTGACCTAGAGAAGTCCTTTAGTTTAGACATGACAGCTGAAATTACAGGCCATGTACGCTTTCCAATTCATGTGTAAACATATCCTTATTAATGTGCGCTATATTTCCCAAGGACTTGCTACAACCAACCTATCTACCACCTTTGAACTCTCTATCTCTATTTGTTATGAAGATATGAAAGGTGATACAAAATGTAGAAAATTGGGTGGTTTGAAGTAGTCAGGGGTCACTCTAGATCCTATTAGCCTTCCATAGTAACTATGTCCCTATTTCACCGTTTCTGAGATATAACAAAATACTGGTAGAAAACCACCAATTTTAATTTACCCAACCTGCATTCAGCACTCACGTTGGGGGTGACCCAATTGGAATTTCGCCAAGATCTTTGGTATGAGAAAACTAGAGTCCTTGGGCTATTCTACAATGCTGATTGCGTGATCATATGTGTAGCCATTTTGGTAGAACCCCGACAGACAGACAGACGGACATACGACCACAGCACATAGTGCACCAGCTTAACATCATGCAGTAAAAATTAGTAATATTATCATCTTCTTCACACTTACAAACAATGCAACAAATTCTCTAAACCTGTAATTTCTATGACTCCTAAGACACATTTTCACGTTCTTATGTATGCCATAATTTCTTTGTTTCTTTGTAAGTCCTTCTTAAGTGCCAAAGGACTTACAAAGAAATACAAACCCACAAAGTTATGGCATCAGACAAGTTAGTAATAATTTGACTTACACCAACTTTACAACATACTCATACTTAACGATAATCATAGTACGATTATCTGTAAATCAAGACCAAATTATTTTTAAAAATCTATGACACATACAATTACAGCACTAAAGATATACCGCGCAATGATGTCAGCTGCAATTCCTTCAGTCCAGTGCCTGGAGAATTTCTCATATAGTTATTGGCAACATAAAGACTATAGCCATGGCTGTTTGGATCAGTTGGATCACTGAACAATGTATAACCACGAATGACTCGCAGCTTCCGCAGCGGAATAACGTCCGTCATACGTACAAATGCAATAACAACATATCCGCTCACCTACATAACAAACACATACATAATTGCTGTGGTAAGCTAATAATATTTACTGTGTTGCTATTTTTAACATTACTTACTGTTATACGATCATAGGAGGCGGAGCGTGTGAGGCACGGAGGCTTGTGCCTTCTCAGAATTTAGGGCCCGGAGGTATGCTATGGAGCGTGCCTCCCCAGAATTTTTGCCGTCAAATGCTGTTAAACCCCTGTTATAGTCAAAATTGTTGTACTAGATGCTTTCTGCCAAATTAAAAACATAAAAATCGATTTCAGCCGGGGCTTTGCCACAGACCCCACTGGGTTAGCTTACACTGCTCCCCCAGACCTCCTAGTTGGTGGGCAGGGGGCTAGCTGTCCTCTGTCCCCAAGAACCTCACCCTTGCCTTGGGCCTCGAGTTTCGGCCGTTTGGGCTTTGCTCCTTCATGCATCCTCACTTTTGACTACCTTCCGCCGCCCCTGTATATGACCTACTATAATATGCTTCACTGACTGTTCTAACCGCAGTCACTTCTAATTTGTCACGTGACTGACTACAATTACGAACTGCACATCTCACAACAGACTGCATCTAAATCAATGTCACACATATCATATTGCAGTGTCACACGTGACGCTATGTTGACTTTGACCTTCTCCTTTATCCAACTGATGTCTGAGCTACACTACATTCGTGATAGTGCGGCCAGACTTACACGCTCATAATTTAATCATGATATTTTGTTATTTTAGAATCCAAAAATTAATTTGAAAATCTTTAAAGATAAAGTTTTTATATAACACGCACAGTTTAGTTCATCATATAACAAAACAAATGCAACACGATGTCTACTGTAACATTCTCAATTTCTAATGCACGGTGTCTCAAAAAACAAGACGTATGTGTCCTTGTAATGATTAACTATTAAATAACTTACAGAACCTTAAACATGTCACTTTTAATAATAACAAGTGGTCAAAAAATTTTGACGAAAGGCCGCATCTCATAATGTTCAATTATTGAGGACTGAATGATCCCTTTCGCTGCATGCCGTTATTGAATGATCCCTTTTGCTGCATACACTGCAGCAGTGACTCCCAATGCTTTTCAATGTGCCAGACAACCCGCAAAAATAGCCCCTTCCTCTGGAGGGATCTTTACCCCCATCTAATACATGGTTCTTATGGCCCACGTAAGTCAGCTCCCCAAAGTTCCCAAACAGTATCTCAATCCATTCGGTCATTTTTACAGGACTCATGAAAGTGACAAACAGACAGACCAAGCTACTCCGTCTGTAGCAACAGGTCGCATCTAGCTATTGCTGCGATGCAGCCTAACAATAATTGTAACTTGACTTCCCATCATACCTTCGGCAAATGTAGACCAATTTTCACTGACGGATTTCCAAGAAAAATGCCTATATATCTATGATAGAGACTTCCACCTTATTTAGGTGCTTTGCTATGCAACAAAGCTGACAAAAGCATCCAAATGCAGAACTCCAGTTTCACATTATAAGAAACGTTATACAAAATAAAAGTCCCAAAAATTTACCTCCTGAATAGTTGACAAAAAAGTCAGATCATATGAGCTATTTTCCAAGTACGTAATTTCCAAGTTGCCATCAACGTAAACGCAGTTTTCATACATCCGTTTGTAACGCTGTAGGGACCAGTTGCCAGCGTGGCCAGTACGTCGTAATCCAAAGCTGGTTCCAGTGCACACTGAGATAAACAACATATCATGTGTTCCATTATGATCATCATGATTACAGTTATGGTAGCACACTGAACGCAACTCAGACCTGAAATCTGAATGGAAAGTTAAAGTCTAGTGTCTAACCAAAATCAACAAACAAGAAGCTCGACCATTTTAGAGGGACCGCACAATGTGCTACGTGAGTTCAAATTTTGTCAACTGCCGCAGAGCTGTATAAAAAATCACATTTGCAAAAGCCTACAGTATCTGAAGGACCATGAAGGTCACTCAAGGTCATTAGAATTGCCATTATTCAATAAGCCATGTATCACTTCCTATTAGTGTTCTATAGTAACAACGACTCTATCATGCACCGTTGCCGAGGTGTTAACATAGTTACAGTGTATGTGACAGCCTGTGAACTTGAGAAGTGACAGATGAAATTGCAAGCCAAATGTGCTCGAAGCCAGTGATACAGCGATACTCGTCCCGGCGAGTAAACTACTGCGTCGATCCTGACGAGTTCACTGCTCGTTTACATCAGACCGAAGTCTACACAGAGCCTGCTGACGACGTCGACGGCTTCGCCAGCCAAGTTGAACGCTCGGTGATGGACGTGCTGGACAATCTAGCGCCGTGGCAGCAGCGCACGAAGCGTCGAGCGAAGCACAACAGTCGCTGGCTGTCACAGGCCGCGGTGGGACGCCAAGCGTAGAAGACGTCGACTGGAACGACGATGGAAACAAACTGGCGCTGAATCCGACTGCGTTGCCTACCGCGCCGCGGATCGTATTATACAGCGAACGCCGAGATTACCGCCGCCAGGAGGTCGTTCAATAACAGTCGACTTCTGGCGGCAATCACAAAGGGCCGTATGCATGACGCGGTCTTAAGCATTAGTCCCAGACTAAAATCGATTTACGACGGACTAGCCACTACGCCGGTATGCACGACGACGCGCCGGGACTAGCCCAAGACGACGTGGCGCGTAGTCAAGGAACTGCTCCAGTGCGACAATCGACCACCTGACCTAAGTCCGAAAGACGCGGCTAAATTGTGCGAAGGCTTTAGTCATTTGTTTCGTTGACAAACTGCGTAAGATCGCCGACACTGAGGACACGCCTGCAGAGTATACCGGCTTACCACGATGAACCAACATCGCGACATGTTCCAGCTCAGCTAACGGAAGTGACTACTTACGAGGTGAAGCGATCATCACAGTCTGCACGGTAGTGCAGGACTGTTGTAAGGGTCGTTCCGATAAGTATAGGAAATGGCACTTTTGGGGGTCCTGCCGCCCAGAAACCCCTTAACC
>Ga0209780_1000100_pt1 | contig 36749 bp, 36 predicted proteins | sample WorMetexBAHAMAS2_FD_187384 | JGI IMG/M metagenome (GOLD analysis project Ga0209780, IMG submission 187384) | Marine gutless worms symbiont microbial communities from Max Planck institute for Marine Microbiology, Germany - Inanidrilus exumae... | ecosystem: Host-associated > Annelida > Digestive...
CGCATCAGGTTGATGATCTGCTCGACCGAAAACCGCTTCCTCGGCATCTCAATGCCCCCTCTCCTCAGGACCCAGATGCCAAGCTTCCCTGCCAATTCATCTGGATCGGGTTAAGGGGGGCGGGCCATCAGTTTGTCTGACATCCTCAGTTATTCCCCGATTACCTTATCGTTATGCATCGTTATGCTTAGTGTAGTAACGCACCTACCTATATAATAACGAGCCTAGATAAGACGCAACACAAACCAATGAAAAACCCAAGAAAATCCGAAGCGCCGACCACCGCGGACCATTTCCTCGATATCACTGGCGAAGTCTGTCCGCTGACATTCGTCCGCACGAAACTGCTGATTGAACGCATGGCAAGCGGCGAAACCGCGGAGGTGCGGCTGCAGGGCGAAGAGCCGTTGTCCAACGTGCCGCGCTCTGTCAAGGAACAGGGCGATCACGTGGTGAGTCTGTCTCCAGAACGGCCCGGCGGACCGGAACTCGGCATTCACCGGCTGATCATTCGCAAGAGATAGCTCTTCAGCCGCGATCGGTTCCTTCCAGGGTGCGGGCCATCACCACCGCGTCCATGGCCACGCCGCTGCCCCGTCGGTAGTAGCCGGGGCGGCAGCCGATCGGGGCAAACCCGGCCGTGTCATAGAATCGTTGCGCCCCAGTATCGTCGGCCGCCACCTCCAGGAACGCGCGCCGGACTCCGACCCCGGACGCCCGCCGAAGCGCCGCGTCGAGCAATGCCTGTCCGATGCCGGTCCGCCGATGGTTCGGGTGGGTCCCGATGGCCAGCACTTCACATTCGTCGGCGGCGACTCGGCACAGGATGAAGCCCACGGGCCCCGTCGGATCGTCTGCAAGCAGCCCGAAGACGCCTGGAACGGCCATAAGGGCCGCCACCGCGGCTTCGTTCCACGCATCGGTGAAGCAGAGCGCATGCAAGGCAGCGATCACCGCGGTATGGCCGGGCCCCGCGACGACCGTTGCCCCCGATATCACGGTCTCAGCCGCCCGCCAGCCACTGGCCGAGTCGCATCCGGCGCCCGCAGATATAGTGGCGCCGGCGGCGGCGGAGCCACGCCGGCGTGCCAGCGACGGGCCGCCAGTGCGGCGATCACGGCAGGGTCCGGGTGTCCGGAAACGCTCACATCACGGACGGCGATGCCGGCCTCGGCAAGGGCCTGTCGAGCGACGGCAGCGGCATCGCCGACAACGACGGTGTCGCGGCCCGTAACCAGCGCCGCCAGCCCCTCCGGCGCCACGGCGGCCGGCTCGGTGATCGGGGAGTCTTCATCCGCGAATACCTGTGCGTAGATCTCCCGCTTCTTGGAGCCGATGGCCGATAGCACGATCCGCCCTCGACGGTCGGCCATCGGCACCGCGGCGGCGACGGCTTCCAGGGTGGTCACGCCGAAACACGGTCGATCGGCCGCCAGCGCCATGCCCCGCGCCGCCGCTAGGCCCACGCGCAGACCGGTGAACGCGCCGGGACCGACGGTGACCGCGAAGAGGTCGATGGCGTTGAAGGCGAGGTCGGCCTCGGCGACGACGGCGGTAACCATCGGCATCAGCGTTTCAGCCTGCCCACGATCCATGACCCGTGCGCGGCGCGCTAGTACCGCACCATCGGACCACAGTGCCACCGAGCACGCGCCGGTGGCCGAATCCAGCGCCAGGACGTTCACCGGTTGCCATCCGTGACGCGGCGAAACGACCGGGGTATCGTGGCGAAAACTACTGCCCGCGCACGAACCTTCGGAATCGAGATGTCTTTGGTGCCCATATCACCCGACTCGTTCGGCGTCGACATCGACCTTGTCTACGCTACCGAGCGGAATTTTACCGGCGGCGTCATCTATCGCCACCCGCGCTGTTACCTGCACGCCGATACCGCGGCCCTGCTGCAACGGGCGGTGGCGCTGGCCGCGCCCCTCGGCCTGCGGCTCAAAATCCTCGACGCCTTCCGCCCGGCAGAGGCGCAGTGGGTGCTGTGGCGGCACTGGCCCGACCCCGACTTCATCTCCGACCCGCGGCGCGGATCGCCGCACAGCATGGGCGCCGCAGTGGACCTGACCCTGGTCGACGTCGGCAGCGGAGCGGAATTGGACATGGGCACCGGTTTCGATGATCTGCGCCCGGCTTCGTTCCACGGCCACACCGACATTTCCGCCGAGGCCCAGCGCAATCGCCATCTGCTCCTTGGGCTGATGAGCGCCACCGGGTTCGATTTTTTCCGCAATGAGTGGTGGCACTATCAGCTTTTCAAGCCGCGCGAACGCTATCCCGTCCTCTCGGACAGCGTGCTCGCCGAACCGATGATGTAGTCAGCCGATTCGCGCTCCGCGAATGTCCGACATCGAGGCGCAGCACCGTTGTACCGGTTTGTATAATGGGGAAGAATAGCGTCGGCAATGGGGGGCCATGACTTAAGATAGGAGCCTGCGGCATGAACGCTGGCCGTCGCGGCATGTGCCGCTCGCGAAATCGACGTCCTCCTTGCCCCGTTTCCGCCCACCGCATGGCCGGATGGCTAGCCGCGATGGCCTTGGCGGTCATGTGGACTGCCGTCCCCGCGATTGCCGACTCGGATGAAGCGGCGGCCGTGGTGATCATGTACCACCGCTTCGGTGAACCCGACCACCCGTCCACCAACGTGAGCCTGGAGCAGTTCGACGCCCACCTGGCGGAGTTGAGCAGCGGACGTTATGCCGTATTGCCTCTGCCGGAGATCGTCGACGGCATACGACGGGGCCGGGCGCTGCCGGATCGCGCCGTCGGCATTACCATCGACGACGCATACCTGTCGGTCTACACCGAGGCTTGGCCGCGACTCCGCGCCGCCGGCCTGCCGTTCACCGTGTTCGTTGCCACTGATCCGGTGGACCGTCAGTTCACCAGCCACATGTCGTGGGATCAGATTCGCGAACTGGTGGCCGCCGGCGTAACCATCGGCAGCCAGACCGCAACCCACCTGCACATGATCGACGCCTCCGACGAGCGCAACCGGGTCGATATCGAGACGTCCAACCGACGCTTCGAGGAGGAGCTCGGCGGCGTGCCGACACTTATCGCCTACCCCTACGGCGAAGCCGGGATGACGGAACAGGCGATGGCCAGGTCGTTGGGATTCCATGCCGGTTTCGGCCAGCATTCGGGCGTGATCGGGTCCGAACGCAATCGCTACTACCTGCCGCGATTCGCGATGAATGAATCCTACGGCGACATGGATCGATTCACCCTCGCCGTCAACGCCCTGCCGTTGCCGGTGAAGGACCTGCTGCCGGCCGACACACGCATCGAAGGAACCAATCCGCCGCCCATCGGATTCACCGTCGACCCCGACGTCACGAGGCTGTCCGGCTTGGCATGCTACGCGTCGCACGAGGGCAAGGTGCGCATCGAGCGGCTGGGCGAACGACGGATCGAGGTTCGGCTGTCACAGCCGTTTCGGGCCGGTCGCAACCGGCTCAATTGCACCATGCCGGCCGGTGATGGTCGCTGGCGCTGGTTCGGGCGACAGTTCTACGTGCCGCGACCGGGCTAGTCAGGTGTGGAAAAGGTAGAGTTGATCAGATGGCCGGATCGGCGGACCCGTCGGCCCGGGCCAGCCTGGCGTCATCCAGGGGTCGGAGATCATTTGCGCGAATGATCGTCCGCAGCGACTGAACATACGCCATCCCGCGCTGCGAATACCGAACCAGGGTCCCGGCAAGCGCCATACCGTCAACCGGTGCCCCGTCTGATCGCATCTGCGCCCGCTGTTTGCGGAGCGAGCGATACGCGGCGTGGGTGTTCAGGTTGTGGGTGTAGGCCTTGACCGATTCCAGCAGGCTATCGAAGGCGCGGATACTGTGCCGCTGCCCGGCTTCGCGACCCTTGGGAACGATGCCGTGCTCGTCCGAGTACGTCCATTCGCCGAAAATGGCGTTGCCTTCGTGAACGAAACGTGAGGTTCCCCAGCCGCTTTCCTCGGCCGCCTGAGCCAAGGCCAGCGAAGGTGGAACGATATCCATGCGCTGCGACAGGGCGCCGATATCATCGGAGTCCACGCCGTAGCGTTCGGCGGTAACCCGCAGCCAGAGGCGGTCAACCGCCGATACGTCGAGGCCCTGACTTCGTTGCAGCCGAATGGACCACAACCGGCGTCGATCCGCCAGGATCTCCTCGTTCGCCTGCAGCACTAGCGGCAGGATCGTCTTGAAGAACACCGTCTTGCGGTCTTTCGCCTCGCGGATCGCAGCGATGTCCGACGGCAGGTTGGCGAGAAACAGCCGCGGCACGACGGCGTCGCCAGTGCTGATCTGCTCCAGATCGTATCCGGCCGCCTCGAACGCCCGAACCAGCGATTCGGTGCTGTCCGCCGGGATGGATCCACCGCCGACACGACGGCCCATGCCCCTCGACGTGGCCGTCCGCGCCTCGGCCGATCCCAGGCCCATCGCCGAATCCGGTGATGCCGGCGGCCGCAACACCGCGGCGATGCCCGCGGCGACAACCAAGGCGCCGACCGCAGCCAGGGCCGTATGTTCGAATCGAATCATGGCTGAATGAGAACCGACTTTGCCTATGCGCCTATGCGACCGATACTGCCCGCAACTCGCCTTTCATCAACGCAGCCGTCGGTCGGCCGCGACCAGGAACTTCCGAGTCTAACGGAAATTAGATCAAATTTTCCAGGTTTTTTCGCACTGCAAAATCGATGCCGATCCGGCAACCGATCATGCAGATCAGTCCACGGGCCGCACCTCGATCACCTCGGGGACATAATATTTCAGCATGTTTTCAATGCCATGCTTCAACGTCGCCGTGGAGCTGGGGCACCCCGAACAAGACCCCTGCATGTGCAAAAAAACCACACCATTCTCAAATCCGCGGAACAGGATATCACCGCCATCCTGGGCAACGGCCGGCCGCACGCGTGTGTCGATCAGCTCTTTGATCTGGGCCGAAACGTCGTCGTCGGCACCGTCGGTGTCCGTCGCATCGGCGTCGGCATCGATCACCGCATCACCGGAGGTGAAATGGTCCATGATCGCGCTGAGGACCATCGGTTTCATCACCTCCCAATCCTGAGCGCCGGATTTGGTCACGGTGATGAAGTCGCTGCCAAGGAACACCCCGGCCACGCCGTCGATCTTGAACAGCCGCGTCGCAATCGGCGATCGCGCCGCGGCATCGGGACCGGTGAAATTGGCCGTACCGGACGCCATCACCTCGCAGCCCGGAAGGAACTTCAGCGTCGTCGGGTTCGGCGTGATCTCCGTCTGAATGAACATCGAGCGTCTACTCCATCCATCTTGCCGGACCCTAATTGCCCGACGTCTCCGACAGCCGCGCCCTGTTGGGTGGTCCACCGTCGGAGATCGCAGTCTCCCCAGATATGGGCCGTTAAACCGCCCCGTTCAAGCGTTGTCGCTCATTCAGGGGTGGAGGAACCCGACCACATCCTCCACTTGGCGCAGGATGGGTTCGGCGATGGCTGCAGCCCGATCGGCGCCGTCGCGCAGCAGGGAATCCACGTACGCTGGATCGGCCGCCAGCCGCCGCATTTCCTGGGCCATGGGCTCGAGGACGGCCACGGCAAGATCCGCCAGATCGCCCTTGAAGGCCGAAAATGAGCAGCCTTCGAAGCCGGCGCACACGTCGGCAAGGTCACGATCGGCCAGGGCGGCATAGATGCCCAGCAGGTTTGCCGCCTCCGGCCGGTCGGCGAGACCATCGGGCGTGCCGGGAAGGGTCTCGGGGTCGGTTTTGGCCTTGCGGATCTTCCGAGCGATGGCGTTGGCGTCATCGACCAAGTTGATGCGCGAGTAGTCCGACGGATCCGACTTGCTCATCTTGGCGGTGCCGTCCCGCAGCGACATGACCCGCGTGCCGGCCCCCAGGATCAACGGTTCGACCACCGGAAACATCTCGAGCCCGTAGTCGTGATTGAACTTCTGGGCGATGTCGCGGGTCAGCTCCAGGTGCTGCTTCTGGTCCTCACCCACCGGCACGTGCGTCGCCTTGTACAGCAGGATATCGGCGGCCATCAGGTTGGGATACGCGTATAGGCCCACCGACGCGTTCTCGCGGTTCTTGCCTGCCTTCTCTTTGAACTGCGTCATCCGGTTAAGCCAGCCGATCCGGGCGACGCAGTTGAAGATCCACGCCAGCTGGGCGTGGGCGCGCACCTGGCTCTGATTGAAGATGATGTTGGCCTTCGGATCGACGCCGGCAGCAATCATTGCCGCCGGCACTTCGCGGGTGGACGCGGTGAGATCCTTCGGCTCCTGCCACTGGGTGACAGCGTGCATGTCGACCACGCAGAACAGGCAGTCGAAATCGCCCTGTAACCGCGCCCAGTTGCGGATCGCTCCCAGGTAGTTGCCGAGATGCAAGTTGCCGGTGGGCTGCACGCCCGAAAATATGCGTTTCATCGCTCGATTGAGGCCGCCAGCAGACTTCAGAACGGCAGCAGACTTCAGAACGGCAGCAGACTTCAGAACGGCAGCAGACTTCAGAACGGCAGCAGACTTCAGAACGGCAGCAGACTTCAGAACGGCAGCAATTGTTGCCGCCGGCGGATTATGGCGGGTTCGCCAGGGGCGGTCAAGCGGGGTTGTCGCGGCGCATCAGGCCCCGCATGTCGGCCGGCCGCGCCGCGCCGAACAGCATTGCTAGCGCGGCAAAGGCGACGAGGCCGGCCGTTACCAGCGCCACGAGGGCGCCAATCCGCTCCATTTGCCCGGCCATGAACCAGTCGGCCAACACCCGCTCGGCAAAGAACAACACGCCGACCATGCCGCCACTGGCGGCGAGGGTCCTCGGCAGCCGCCGGCGAAGCCGCGAATCCGCCACCAGATGCCCGCGCCGCCACAGGATCACCGCCAACGTCCCCGCATTCAGCCACGAGGAGATCGCCGTAGCCATGGCGATGCCGACGTGCAGGAACGGCCCCATCAACAGCAGATTGAGCACCAGGTTGATTACCATCGTGACCACCGACACCCGCACCGACGTCGATGTATCCTCGCGGGCGAAGAACCCCGGTGCCAACGCCTTGATCAGTACGTAGGCCGGCAGGCCGGTGGCGTAAACCGCCAGCGCGGCGGCCGTCGCCGACGCCTCGGCCGGACCGAAGGCGCCGCGCTCGAACAGCACGCTCACCACCGGTCCGGCGATGATCATCAGCGCCGCGCCGGCCGGAACGGTGAGCAGCAGGGCGAATTCCACGGCCCGGTTCTGGCTGGTAAGGGCCTGTTCCTCGCGGCCGGCACGCACGTGCCGCGCCAGCATCGGCAGCAACGCCGTGCCGACGGCGACACCGACCACGCCCAGCGGAAGTTGATTGACCCGGTCGGCGTAGAACAGAAACGAGACCGATCCCGCCGGCAGCAGCGACGCGATCACCGTGTCGATCAGCAGGTTGACCTGATAGATTCCGGCACCCACCGCCACCGGCAGCGCGCGTTTCAACAGCAGCGTGACACGGGGCGTCAGCCGCGGCCGCGGCAGCCGCAGCCAGATCCCGGCGCGGCCGCAGTGCACCAGCATCCACACGAACTGCACCACGCCGGCGGCGGCCACGCCCCAGGCCAGGGCATGGCCGGGAGTCGGCATCAAGGGCGCCAGTCCCAGCACCGCGGTAATCAGGCACAGGTTCAACAGGATGGGTGTCGCGGCGGCTGCGGCGAACCGGCCGATGGAGTTCAACACCCCGGCCATCAGCGACACGAGTGACACGAACAGCAGGTAGGGAAAGGTAATCCGGGCGAACAGGACGGTAAGGTCGAACCGCTCAGGCGTATCCACGAAACCCGGGGCGAACACCACCATGGCGAAGGGCATCGCCATCTGCATCACAATGACGAGCGCCAGCAGCGACCACAGCAGCACGCTCAGCACCTGCTCGGCGAAGGCCCGCGCCTGTTCCCGTCCCTCGGATTCCAGTAGCCCCGCGTAGATGGGCACGAACGCGGCGCTGAACGCGCCTTCGGCGAACAGCCGCCGGAACAGGTTGGGGAACTTGAAAGCGACGAAGAAGGCGTCGGCGACCGGGCCGGCGCCGAGCAGGGCGGCAACCAGGATGTCGCGGATGAACCCGAACACCCGGCTGACCATGGTCAGGCCGCCGACGGTGGCGATGGAGGGCAGCAGGCGCATGGACAGGCGCGAGGCGGCCGGCCGCTATTCTGCGGCCGCTTCGATCGTACCCGAGGAATCGGTTCCGGCGGCGCCGGCGTCTTCGGTGCTCGGCGGCGAGATGGCTTCCCGCAGGTGTTGCTTGATCCGCCTCAGCTTCCACGGCTGGTCGATCTTCATGCCGAACACATCCTTTACGTAGAACACGTCGACGACCCGCTCGCCGTATGTGGACACGTGAGCGCTGGAGATCTGTAGCCCCAGGGCGGTCAGCGTTGACGTCACCGTATGCAGAAAACCGATCCTGTCCCGGCCGTTGACCTCGATCACCGTGTGATAGGTGCTGGCCTTGTTGTCGATCAGCACCGCCGGCTGGACCTCGAACACGTCGGTGCGGCTCGGCCATGAACGGGCGTCGGCGGATACCAGCTCGCGCGCTGGATGCAGCGTTCCCGATTCCGCGTTCTTGATGCGGTCGGCCAAGCGCCGCAGGCGTTCGGGCGACTCGTATGGCTTGCCGCGATTGTCCTGGATAGAGAACGTATCCAGGGCCATGCCGCTGGTCAGGGTAATGATCTTGGCGTCGACGATGGAGGCGCCGCTCAAGGCCATCGCCCCGGCGATCCTTGCGAACAGGCCGGGGTGATCCGGCGCGTAGATGGTGACGTCGGTAACATCGCGATCCGTGTTGGCCCGCCATTCCACACGCAGTTGTTCACCGTTCCGATCGGCCTCGCGCATCATGTCGAAGTGCCGGGACTGGGTTTCGGCATCGAAGGCCAGCCAGTAGTCGCCGGAACCGCGGGCCACGTATGTTTCGAGTTCGTCGGGATCCCAGTCGGCGAGCCTGTCGCTCAGTCGCTGCTTGGCCCGTTCCACGCGCGCCGAGCGCCGTTGTTCGGGTTGACCGGCGGAAATCTCCATTTCCTCCAATGCCCGGTAGTAGAGCTCGCTGAGCAAACCGCCCTTCCAGGCGTTCCAGATGCCGGGGCCAACGGCTCGAATGTCGGTATCGGTCAGCACCAGCAGCATGCGCAGCCGCTCCGGCGACTGGACCACCGAAACGAAATCCGAAACCGTCTTCGAGTTGTCGATATCCCGTTTGAAGGCGGTGCGGCTCATTAGCAGGTGATACCGCACCAGCCATGATACCGTTTCCGTCTCCCAGGCATCGAGGCCAAGGCGCGGGCAAAGGTCGAGCGCGATATCGGCGCCGATCTCCGAGTGGTCGCCGCCACGGCCCTTGGCGATGTCATGCAGCAGCACCGCCAGGAAGAGCGCCCGCCGCGAGCCGATCTCGCCGATGACAGCCGTGGCGGTGGGATGCTGGTCCGCGAGCTTCCCCGTCTCGATCCGGTGCAAGATGCCGATGGCCCGGATCGTGTGCTCGTCGACGGTGTACACGTGGTACATGTCGTACTGCATCTGCGCCACCACGCGGCCGAAATCGGGAATGAAACGCCCGAAGACGCCGGCTTCGTTGAGTCGCTTCAGCGCCCGTTCGGGATCGGACGGCGACAGCATCATCTCCATGAACAGGCGGTTGGCTTCCGGATCGGCGCGCATGTCGGCATCGACGCGGCGCAAATTCTCGCGCACCAGCCGCAACGCATGGGGATGAATGTCCAGGCCATGCCGCTGCGCCTCATGGAACAGCCGCAGTAACTTCACCGGGTCTTCGGCGAAGGCTTCGGCGGATTTCACGTTGAGGCGATCACCGTCGAGCGCGAACCCCGTGACCTGTGGTCGGCGGAAGCTGATGGACGGTAGCCGGAACCCCAAGCGCGGCTTTTTCTTGTGTTCCTCCTCCAGCACGGCGCACAGCACGCGGGTCAGGTCGCCCACTTCCTTGGTGACCAGGAAGTAGTGCTTCATGAACCGTTCGACGCCGCTGTGCCCCGGCCGGTCGCCGTAGCCCATGCGGCTGGCGATCGACCCTTGCACCGGGAAGTTCAGCCGTTCCTCGGGCCGCCCGGCTACGTAGTGAAGGTGGCAGCGAACGGTCCACAGGAAGTCCTGCGATTGGCGGAAATGGCGGGCGTCGCTCACGGTGAAGATGCCGCGGTCGATCAGTTCGCCCATCTCCTTGACCTGGTATAGGTACTTGGCGATCCAGAACAGGGTCTGCAGGTCTCGAAGGCCGCCCTTGCCTTCCTTGATGTGAGGCTCAAGGACGTAGCGCGAGTCGCCCATCCGCTCGTGCCGGGCGTCGCGCTCGGCCAGCTTGGCCTGCACGAAGTCCGGTCCGGTGACCGCCACCAGGTCAGTCATGAACTGGTTTTCGAACCGGCGATAGAGCTCCCGATCGCCCCACAGCCAACGGGCCTCCAGGAGGCTCGTGCGGATGGTCAGGTCACCCTTCGCCAGTTTGATGCACTCGTCGACCGAACGGGTCGCGTGGCCCACCTTCAGCCCCAGGTCCCACAGCATGTAGAGGATGAATTCCACCTTCCCCTCGGTTTCCCCGGTGGACTTGTGGGGCAACAGGAACATCAGGTCGATGTCGGAAAACGGCGACAACTCGGCCCGCCCGTAGCCGCCGGTGGCGGCGATGGCCATCTTCTCGCCGGCCGCCGGCTCGGCCGCCGGATACATGTGCACGGACGCATAGTCGTGGATGCTGCGCACCAGTTGGTCGACCAGGTAGGCGTTGGAGCGCACTACCTCGGGTCCGCGGATCTTCTCTTCCTCGAATCGACGGCGAATCTCGCCGACGCCGCGATAAAGAGCGGCTTTGAAGATTTGCAGCGCATTCGCCCGCATCCGCGTCCGCGAGTCGCCGCGCTGAACCTGTTCCGCCAGGTCGCGCGTCAGGGCGCGGCGGTTGATGATCGACCGGGGATGACGCACTTTGAACATCGGCCCTCCTGCGCGGCCGGGTGAAAGGCAGCACGTCAGTCTACCGCGCAAATCTTGAAGAAGGATATAGGCGCCGGCCGGCCGAACGGCACCGCGGCGGTTCGGGGCAACGGATCAAAGCAGCCGCTTCAGCCGATAGACGAGGTCCAGTGCCTCACGCGGAGTCAGGCTGTCCGGTTCCACATCGGCCAGTGTTGCCTCCACCGGTGATGGCCCTGCTGGCTTTGCATCGGTGTCCGCCGCCGACGGCCGCGCCGCCGCGGCGAACAGCGGCAGGTCGTCGGCCAGCCGTGCCACCGCCGATGTCTGGTCGCCCTGCTCCAGGATCGTCAACACCTCTTCGGCCCGCGTCACGGCAGCCATCGGCAGCCCGGCAAGGCGCGCCACGTGGATCCCGTACGAGCGGTCGGCGGCGCCTGCCTCCACCTCGTGCAGGAACACGACCTGGCCCTCCCACTCCTTGGCCCGCATGGTCTGGCACGACAAGCCATCCAGCTTGGCCGCCAGGTGCGTTAGCTCGTGATAATGGGTGGCAAACAGCGCCCGGCACCCGTTCACCTGATGCAGGTGCTCCACCACCGCCCAGGCGATGGACAGGCCGTCGAAGGTGGCCGTGCCGCGGCCGATCTCGTCGAGGATCACCAGCGAGTTTGGTCCCGCCTGATTGAGGATGGCCGCGGTCTCGACCATCTCGACCATGAACGTGGACCGCCCGCGGGCCAGGTCGTCGGCGGCGCCCACCCGCGAGAACAGGCGGTCGACGACGCCGATGCGCGCCTGCGTCGCCGGCACGTAGGATCCCATCTGCGCCAGCACCGCGATCAGCGCGTTCTGTCTCAAGAACGTGCTCTTGCCGGCCATGTTGGGACCGGTCAGCAACCACAGCCGACGGCCGTCGCCGAGATCGCAGTCGTTGGCCACGAAGGGCTTTCCCTCGCTTTCGGCCAATGCCGCCTCCACCACCGGGTGGCGGCCACCTTCGATGTGGAATGCCGTAGATGCCTCCACGGCCGGACGGACGTAGCGGGCATCCACCGCTAGTTCGGCGAGCCCTGCGGCCACGTCGATGGCGGCCATAGCGGCCGCCGTGGTGGCGATGGGTTCGGCGCGCGCCGTCACCTCACCCACCAAGTCGTCGAACAGCGCCAGCTCCAGCGCCACGGCGCGATCGGCGGCGCGCGCGATACGCCCTTCCAGCTCGCTGAGCTCGACGGTAGTGTAGCGAATTGCGTTGGCCATGGTCTGACGGTGGATGAACGCCGACTCCGGGCCGGCGGGCAGCCGCTCCGCCTGGCGAGCGGGAACCTCGACGAAATAGCCGAGGACGTTGTTGTGACGGATCTTCAGCGTCGCAATCCCGGTCTCGGCCGCGTAGCGCGCCTGCAACTCGGCGATCAGCCGCCGGCCTTCGTCACGGAGGGTTCTGAGCTCATCCAGCTCCGCCACGTAGCCCCCGGCGATGAAACCGCCGTCGCGGGCGGACAGCGGCAGGTCCGCGGCAAGCGCGCGCGACAGGCGGTCGACGAGGACGCCGTGCTGCCCCAGGTCCGGTGCGGCGTCGGCGATGAGTTTGGGCGGCGGGCCGAGCGCATCTGCGGTCAAAACCCCGCGCACTTCGGCGCTCAGCGCCAGGCCATCACGCACCGCCGCCAGGTCGCGCGGGCCGCCACGGCCGACGGTGAGCCGCGAAACGGCGCGTTCCACATCAGGGCATCGACGCAGCAGCGTCCGGATCTGCTCGCGGGCGGCGTCATCGTCGACGAAGGAGGCGACCGCATCCAGACGATGATCGATGGCCGCCACCTCGGTCAGCGGTGCCGCCAGGTCGGCGGCCAGCCGCCGGGCCCCGGCGCCGGAGACGGTGCGGTCGATCACCGCCAGCAGGCTGCCGCGCCGTTCCCCTGTGAGCGTCCGGTCTAGTTCCAGATTGCGGCGGGTTGCCGCGCCGATGGCCATCACCGCGCCGGGGGCCACACGCTTCGGCACGGCGAGGCGCGGCCGGCGACCCTGCTGGGTCATCTCCACGTAATCCACCAGCGCCCCGGCGGCCCCCAGTTCCCCCCGACTAAAGGAACCGAACGCGTCCAACGCTCCGACGCCGTACAGGGATTCCAGCCGCCGTTCACCGTTGATGCTGTCGAACCGGCTGGACGGCAGCGGCGACAGCCGCGCGCGCCAATCGCCGAAGGTCTCAAACAACTCCGGGCGTTTCAGAACGGGCTCGGCCACCAGGATCTCACCAGCATCGATTCGAGCCAAGGCGGCACCCAATTCTCCGGGTTCCATCGCCTGAGTGTGGAAATCGCCGGTGGAGACGTCGATCCACGCCAGGCCGAGGGCGTCGCCGGCCGCCGCGCACGCCGCCAGGTAATTGTGGCGCCGGGCATCCAGCAGCGTGTCTTCGGTCAGGGTGCCGGCGGTGACGACGCGGACCACGTCGCGACGGACCAGGGCCTTGGCGCCGCCGCGTTTACGGGCCTCGGCCGGATCCTCTACCTGATCGCAGACGGCGACCTTGAACCCCTGGCGGATCAGCCGCGCCAGATAGGCTTCATGACTGTGCGCCGGCACGCCGCACATGGGGATGTCCTCGCCAGCGTGCTTGCCGCGGCGAGTCAAGGCGATGTCCAGCGCTCGCGCCGCCGCCACCGCGTCATCGAAGAACAGCTCGTAGAAATCGCCCATGCGATAGAACAACAGCGCGTCCGGGTGCTGACGCTTCACCGCCAGGTACTGGGCGATCATCGGGGTGACGGCGGCGTCCTTGGCGCTGCCGTCGGCCGGCGGAGAGGGCGCGACCGGTTCAGGGTGCCCAGAGTCGCTCAATTTCCGCCCGTCCGATCCGCTGTCCGCATGGCGGCGCGATGGGCGGCGGCCGATTCGGCACCGAAGCAGCAGAACATCACCCGTTCCGGCACTGTGTGCGGATGGAGGAAGTCCCGCACCGTGGTTACCGCGATATGTGCCGCCCGCTCCACCGGAAACCCGTAGACGCCGGTGCTGATGGCCGGGAACGCCACCGCAGCCAGGCCGTGATCCGCCGCAATCTCCAGCGAACGGCGATAGCACGAGGCCAGCAGCGCGTCCTCGTCGTGACCGCCGCCCCGCCATACCGGACCCACGGTATGGATCACATGGCGGGCAGCCAGCCGATAACCGGCGGTGATCTTCGCCTCGCCGGTGGGGCATCCGCCCAGCCCGCGGCATTCGGTCAGCAGCTCCGGTCCCGCGGCGCGATGGATGGCGCCGTCGACTCCGCCACCGCCCAGCAGCGATTCGTTGGCAGCATTGACGATGGCATCGACGGCGAGCCCGGTTATGTCGCCCTCGATAATGTCCATGCGCTCGGCCATGGCCCGATCCCCCCTCGGTCGTTGCCCTTTGCCCGTGGCGTCTCAGGGTATCACGGACTCGGCGGCGGCCGCCGCATCATCCATACCAGCAACAACAGACCGGGGATCGCCGCGACGGTGGTCAGGACGAAGAAGGAGATCCAGTCCATGTTGTCGGCGAGCCAGCCCGCGGAGGAGGAGAGCACCGTACGGGCGAAGGCCATCACCGAGGTCAGCAACGCGTATTGGGTGGCGGTGTAGGCAACCGTGCACAGACTGGACAGATAGGCGACGAAGGCCGTGGTACCCATGCCGGTGGCGACGTTCTCCACGGCGATGGTGGCGGCCAGCACCGCAGGATCCGGCCCCGCCCAGGCCAACAGCACGAACACCAGGTTGGACCCCGCCATCATCAAGCCGGCCACCAGCAGCCCCGACATGATGCCCATCCGCGCCACCACCAGGCCGCCGAGGAAGCCGCCGCCGATGGTGGCAGCGACGCCGAACACCTTGACGACCTCGGCGATCTGCGCCTTGGAGAACCCCAGTTCGAGGAAGAACGGCACCTTCATCACCGCCAGCACCGCGTCGCCGAACTTGTAGAGCATGATGAACAGCAGGATGGTCAGCCATTGGGGGCGGCCGATCATGTCCGCCAACGGCGCCACCACAGCGTCGCGCAGCCAGGCGAGGGCACCACTGCCGGTCGATTCGGCATCGTTCGGCGGGGGTGTCGGCTCCGGCATCACCAGAATCGCCACCGTTCCCGCCAGCACCGTCGCTGCCAGGATCAAAAACACCGTCGGCCACGGCAGCACCTCGGCGGCGATCAGTCCGCCGGCCGCCGCCGCCACCTGGCCCAGCCGCCAGCCGAACACCGCCGTGGCCGCGCCGGCGGCGAGCGCGCGGCGAGCCAGGATCTCCACCCGATAGGCATCGATGACCACATCCTGGCTGACCGAGGCGAAGGACACCGCCAATGCCAGCGCCGCGGTCAACGCTAGATCGGCGCGGGGATCGGTTTGGCCGAGGCCCACCAGCGCCAGAATCAGCGCCGCCTGGGTCAACAGCACCCAGCCGCGCCGCCGGCCGAACCGTTTGGTGAGCAGGGGGATGGGAGCGCGGTTGATGACCGGCGCCCAAAGCACCTTGGCCGAATACGGCAGGCTGACCAGGGCGAACAGGCCGATGGCGGTCTTGGTAGTTCCCGATTCGGCCAACCACGCGGTGAGCGGCTCGGCGAGGACACCGAACGGCGCACCGGAGGCGAAACCGAGCAGCAGCATCGCCGCCACCCGCGGTTCGCGGTAGATGCGAACCGCCGCCAGCCAGCCGCGGATGCCGTTCTGTTCGGCGCGAACGCCGGTTTCCGAGAAGGAGATGCTCAGCCCCGATAGGCCTCGGCTAGGCGCTCTCGGGCCAGATCGGCCAGCGACGTCTCTGGCCGTGCGCCCACGTGGCTGATTACCTCGGCCGCGGCGATGCCGCCCAGCCGGCCACAATCCGCCAGTTCATAGCAATGGGTGATGCCGTAGAGGAATCCGGCAGCGTAGGCATCGCCGGCGCCGGTGCTATCCACGATCTCCGTGGCCGGCTCGGCATCGAGCACGTGCACCTCGTCGCCGGCGACGATCACCGAGCCCTTTTCGGAACGGGTCAGCGCCGCCACCCAGCAATGGCCACGGACCCTTTGCAGGGCGGCGTCGAAGGAATGCTCCTGGTACAGCGACACCACTTCGTCCTCGTTGGCGAACAGGATGTCCACGTGGTTGTTCACCAGGTCGACGAAGTCGGCGCGGTGGCGGTCGACGCAGAACGGGTCGGACAGGCTGAGCGCCACGAGGCGATCGGCCTCGTGAGCAGCGCGGGCGGCCTTGACGAAGGCTTCCTTGGCCCGCGGCGGATCCCACAGATAGCCTTCCAGATAGGTGATCTGCGCCGCAGCGATGGCCGCTTCGTCGATGTCCTCCGGCCCCAGTTCGGCGCTGGCGCCGAGGAATGTCTGCATGGTGCGCTGAGCATCGGGCGTGACCAGGATGAGACAGCGGCCGGTGGCCGGGCCGTCGGCCGCCGGGGGCGTCTCGAAGGCGATGCCGAGGGCGCGAATGTCGTGGCCGAAGATCTCCCCCAACTGGTCGCCGCGCACCTTGCCGACGAAGGCGCCGGAACCGCCCAGCGAGGCCAGCGCGGCGGTGGTGTTGGCCGCCGAGCCGCCGGAGATCTCGACGCCCGGCCCCATAAGGTCGTACAGGCGCGTGGCGGCGTCGGCGTCGATCAGCGTCATGGTGCCCTTGGACAGGTCGTGTGTCTCAAGGAACGCGTCGTCGGCATGAGCCAGGACATCGACGATGGCGTTGCCGATGCCGATCACGTCGTGGCGGGAGTCCGGCATGATGGCCGCCCTCAACCCGTTTCAACCGGGAGGGGAGTATATCGACCGCCTGATTACGAACAAGGCGGGCGTACTTGCCCCCGGCGAACGCGGCTGGCAGTGTTGGAACCCACCGCAGCGATTCGGCCGCGGATCAACAACGGACATCCCGAAGACCAATGATTCGAGCGATCCTCAAGGGAATCGAACAGCTTTCCGACCCCGCGACGCGGCGGGTCCTGTGGTTGGCGGTGGGCATGGCACTGGCGGTGTTCATCGCCCTGTGGGGCATCGTCGCCTGGCTGCTCACCAGCACGGCCTTGTTCGCCAACCCGTGGCTTGATGCGGCCATCGATTTCCTCGGCGGTCTGGCGACGCTGGTGGTGACATGGCTGCTGTTTCCAGCGGTGGTCAGCGCGGGAATCGGGCTGCTGCTGGATCGGGTCGCCAACGCCGTGGAACGGCGCCACTACCCGCACCTGCCGCCGGCGCGTGATCCGCCGATCCTCGAGATTGTCGGTGTTTCGCTGCGCTTTCTGGTGGCGCTGCTGGTGCTCAACCTCCTGGTGCTGCTGGTGATCATAATTCCGCCGGTTTTCCCTTTTGTCTTCTATGGGGTGAATGGCTATCTTCTGGGCCGGGAATACTTCGAGCTGGTGGCGCTCAGGCGCCTGGACGCCGCGGCGGCGAAGCGGGTCTGGGCCGATCATCGCGGGGCGATGATTCTTGCCGGAATCGGGTTTGCGGTGCTGTTGACGGTGCCTTTTGTGAATCTGGTCGCGCCGGTCCTTGCCACGGCCGCCACGGTCCATCTCGTCGAAGGTTGGCGGAACCGCGCCGAGGCTGTCACCTCGGCGCAGCGCGGCACCCCTGGATAGTCAAGGAACGCACAAACCACAGCGGCGGCGCAGCGGCGCCCGCACGGTGAATTGAGGGAAGGGATTTCATGGGCCATGTTCGGACGAAAGAAGGAACCCCTGGGCGGCATCCACGGCGCCATCGATTCGCGCCACGAGGACTCCGACGTGCCGGCGGCGAAGCCGACGCCGGGCTCCCCGGCGGGCGCGGTTAACCGGCCCATGCCCGGCCGCTCGCCGCGGCCGGAAATCCCGCGCAAGGCCGTGGACATTCCGGGGCCGCCCAAGGCCGCCGAACGGACCCAGACCAGCGCCACCGAAAGCAAGAAGCTGATCGTCGGCCGGGAAATCCACCTGAAGGGCGAAATCACCTCCTGCGACCGGTTGGTGGTGGAAGGCGAGGTGGAGGTGTCGCTGACCGACGCCCGCCAGATCGAGATCGCCGAATCAGGGGTCTTTACGGGCGCCGCCTCGGTCAACGAGGCCGACATCTCCGGCCGGTTCGTCGGCGAATTGACCGCCCTCGATACGCTGACCATCCGCGCCACCGGCCGCATCAGCGGCAAGATCCGGTATTGCCGCATCATTATCGAAGCCGGCGGCCAGATCAGCGGCGAGACCGAGGCCTTGGAGTCCGAAGGAACCCGCCGGCAGGATCAGCCTCGGCTGCAACTGCGTGAGACCGGCGACGACGTGGGCGCCCCGGTGGCCACCGCCGAGCCACAGCAGGTTGCGGCGGCGGAGAAGCAGACGGCCACGGAACGCCGGTGAGCCTGCGGGCACGCGGCCGGCTTGCCGCCGTCCTCTCGGCGGCGGTGCTGGCCGCGGTCACCGGTTGTAACCATGTCCGGCCTCAGGTGAGCGGCTCGGCCGCCGATCCCGTGGACGGACCCCCGGTGGCAGCGGACGCAGCGGAAGAAACGGAAGTGGCGGCGTTGCCGCCGGAGGCCGAATCGACACCGCCACCCGACGTGAAATCGCTGGCGGGCCTGGACGGTGCAGCCGTCGTCTCGCTGCTCGGACAGCCCGATTTCAGTCGCGTCGACGAGCCGGCCACTATCCTCAGCTATCGGCGGGAAAGCTGTGTCCTCGATCTGTTTCTCTACCGTCCGGACGGCGGCGGCGACTTCGCCGTGACCCATGTGGAGGCACGGGGCCGCGAGCAGCAGACGGTGTCCACCACCGAATGCCTTCGCCAAGTGTTCGAAACCCGCCAGGTCCCCACGGCCTAAGAAACGGTTTTCTCCGCGTAGCCACACAGGTCACGGATCACGCAGTCGGGGCAGGCAGGCCGCCGTGCCTTGCACACGTAGCGGCCGTGCAGGATTAGCCAATGATGGGCGTGGCGGCGCCAGCGGTCGGGAACCACCGCCTCCAGCCCGCGTTCCACCTCGATGGGCGTGCGACCCGGCGCCAGTCCGGTCCGATTGGCGACGCGGAACACGTGGGTGTCAACGGCGATGGTCGGCACACCGAAGGCAACGTTGAGAATAATGTTGGCGGTCTTGCGGCCGACGCCCGGAAGAGCCTCGAGAGCCTCGCGGTCGCGGGGCACCTGGCCGCCGTGATGCTCCATCAGCATGCGGCTCAACGCGATGATGTTCTTGGCCTTGGAGTTGAACAGGCCGATCGTCTTGATGTGCCGCTTCAGTTCCTCCTCGCCCAGCTTCAGCATAGCTTCGGGCGTCGAGGCGACGGGAAACAGGGTGGCCGTGGCCTTGTTGACGCCCACGTCGGTGGCCTGCGCCGACAGGACGACCGCGACGAGGAGCGTGTAGGGATCGACGTAATCGAGCTCGCTGACCGGTTTAGGATTGACCTCGGCAAGCCGACGGAACATCTCGTCCACGTCGCGTTTTTTTGCCAACGTTTCCCCCCCTTGCCATGTTGCACGCCTAACCTCCTATTGCGAGGTACGATAGCGGCACCTGCCGTGGTTTGGAATCGCCGCCCCTTGGCCACGCCGATAGAGAGGGTTAGACTCGCGTTTGCGATGCGTTCTCAAGAACCACAGGCGAACGTCGGACTGACGGATGGATCCGCGGACCTCCCCGTGGTCTACAGCGCCGTGCTGCGCCCGCACCGCAGCTCCGGCGTGGGCACGGTGCGACTGGTATCGGGGATGGTCGCGTTCATCTGGCTGGTGGTCGGCGGCGTGTTCGTCATCGCCGGTGCATGGCCGGTCCTGCCGTTCCTAGGGCTGGAAGTGGTGCTGCTGTCCGGCGCGCTATGGATGAACCTGAAAGCCGGCAACGCCATGGAGGCCATCAACCTGACCCGCACGGCGCTCACGGTGCGGCGGATCGACCACTGGGGCAAGCAGACCGCCGTGTCTTTCGTGCCCTATTGGTTGCAGGTGAATCTGGACGAACCGCCCAGCCGGCGGACGCCGCTGGAACTGCGCTCCCACGGCAAGTCGCTGGTGATCGGGAGTTTCCTGTTGCCAGAGGAGCGGTTGGCGCTGGCCCGAGCGTTACGGCGTGAACTGTCGCGGCTGACGCGATCGCCGGACATGGCGAGCGGCTTCGGCTACTCCAGCCCCAGCACGTTGCGCATGGAGTAGAGGCCGGGCGGACGGCCGGCGGTCCACTGGGCAGCGCGCACCGCGCCGCGGGCGAACACCTCCCGCGACGAAGCCCGGTGGCCAATCTCGATACGCTCGCCGTCGCCCGCGAAGACCACCGTGTGATCACCCACCACGTCGCCGCCACGCAGGGTGGCAAAGCCGATCTCGCCGCGCCGCCGGCTACCCACGTGGCCGTCGCGCACCCGCTGCGATACGGCGTCCAGCGCGATGCCACGGCCGGCGGCTGCGGCATGGCCCAGTGCCAGCGCCGTTCCCGAGGGCGCGTCCACCTTGTGACGATGATGCATCTCGACGATCTCGATGTCGTAGTCGTCGCCGAGGATCGCCGCCACCTGGCGAGTCAGACCTAGCAGCAGATTGACGCCGACGCTCATGTTGGCGGCCTGGACCACCGGAACCACCTCGCCCGCTGCGGCCAGGGCCTCCTGCTGTTCGCTGGCGAGGCCGGTGGTCCCAACCACCAAGGCGCAACCGTGCCTCGCTGCCAAGCTTGCATGGCCGATGACCGCCGCCGGGACGGTGAAATCGATGACCACGTCCCCAGCGTCGAACAGCGCCGCCGGATCGTTGCCTACGGTGAGCCCGCACGCCGATTCGCCGACCAGCACGGCCACGTCCTCGTCGATGGCGGGGTTCCCGGCGGTCTCGGTGCCGCCGGCCAGCGCCACACCCTCGGCCGCCAATACCGCGCGGACCAAGTTGCGGCCCATGCGGCCGGCGCAGCCGACGATCCCGATCTTCATCCCGCCGGCCTCCGCTTGGTTTCGACCATCATTCCCGCAGGTCCTCCCACAGCTCCTTTACCTTGGCGAAGAAACCGTGGGACTCGGGGCTGTGCTTGGCGTGGGTGCCGGCGGCCTCGAACTCGCGCAACAGCCGTTCCTGGTCCGCAGTCAGGTTGACCGGCGTTTCCACCATGGCCTCAACGAACATGTCGCCGCGCGCCGGCGAACGCAGAACGCTCATGCCCTTGTCGCGCATGCGGAACTGCCGGCCCGTCTGACAGCCGGCGGGAATGGTGATGCGGGCGCGGGAGCCGTCCACGGCGGGCACCTCGACGTTGCCGCCCAGGGCCGCGGTGGTCATCGGGATCGGCACCCGGCAGTAGATGTTGGCGCCGTCGCGGTGGAACAGCCGATGTGGCGCCACGGTGACGAAGATGTACAGGTCGCCCGGTGGCGCGCCCCGCAGGCCAGCCTCGCCCTCACCGGCGAGGCGGATTCGGGTGCCGTCCTCGACGCCCGCCGGCACGGTGATCTGCAATGTCCGCTCCTTGCGCGAGCGGCCGGTGCCTGAGCACGAGCGGCAGGGGTCCTTGATCACCTGGCCGGAGCCGCCGCAGGCAGGGCAGGTGCGCTCGACGGTGAAAAAGCCGGACTGGGCGCGGATTCGCCCGGCGCCACGGCAGGTACTGCAGGTGACCGGCGCCGCGCCGCCGGCCGCGCCGCTGCCGTTGCACTCTTCGCAGGCCACCGACGTCGGCACCCGGATGGTCGCCTTCTTGCCTTCGAAGGCGTCCTCGAGCGTGACCTCAAGATTGTATCGCAGGTCGGCGCCGCGGCCACTCGAGCGGCCGCCACGGCGGCCACCACCACCGACGAATTCGCCGAACATGTCCTCGAAGATGTCGGCGAAACCGGAAAAGCCGCCGCCGAAACCCGGTCCGAAGCCGCCATCACCGCGGCCGCCTTGCTCGAACGCCGCGTGACCGAAGCGATCGTAGGCGGCGCGCTTCTGATCGTCCTTCAGAACCTCATAGGCTTCGTTGACTTCCTTGAACCGCCGCTCGGCATTGGCGTCGTCCGGATTGCGGTCCGGATGGTACTGCATCGCAAGCTTGCGATAAGCCTTCTTGAGCTCCTCGGCGCTGGCCCCCCGATCGACGCCCAGCGTGCTGTAGTAGTCGTCTTTGGACATCAGCCGTTCGCCGCACAAAAGAGGCGGACGCACCTGAATCGTGCGTCCGCCATCGTCCCCATCTCAGCCGTCATGTCCGGGCCCCGATACGACGGGCCGGTCACCCGACTTTCTTGTCCTTCTCGGGATCCACCTCTTCGAAGTCGGCGTCCACCACGGTGTCGTCGGTTCCGCCCGATCCGGCATCACCACCCGGCGCGTCGCCGCCGCCGGTCGGTTCGGCCTGACCCTCCGCCTGGCTGGCCCGGTACATGGCCTCGCCGAGCTTCATGGACACCTGTCCAAGTTCATCGGTCTTGGCCTTGATGGCCTCCAGGTCGTCGCCGTCCATGACCGAGCGCAGGTCGGTGATCGCCGCCTCGATGGCCTCCTTGTCGGCGGCCGGGACCTTGTCGCCATATTCCTTCAACGACTTCTCGGTGGCATGGATCATCGCATCGGCGTGGTTGTGCGCCTCCACCTTCTCCTTGCGCCGCTTGTCCTCTTCGGCGTGAGCCTCGGCATCATGGACCATGCGGTCGATATCGGAATCGCTCAATCCGCCGGACGCCTGGATGCGGATCTGCTGTTCCTTGCCGGTGGCCTTGTCCTTCGCCGACACGTTGACGATGCCGTTGGCGTCGATGTCGAAGGTCACCTCCACCTGCGGCATGCCACGTGGCGCCGGCGGAATGCCCACCAGGTCGAACTGGCCCAGCAGCTTGTTGTCGGCCGCCATTTCGCGCTCGCCCTGGAACACGCGAATGGTCACCGCGGTCTGATTGTCCTCGGCGGTGGAGAACACCTGGCTCTTGCGCGTCGGGATCGTGGTGTTGCGATCGATGAGCCGGGTGAACACGCCGCCCAGGGTCTCGATACCCAGCGACAGCGGCGTCACGTCCAGCAGCAGGACATCCTTCACCTCGCCCTTCAGCACGCCGCCCTGGATCGCCGCACCGATGGACACCACTTCGTCCGGGTTGACGCCCTTGTGGGGCTCCCGGCCGAAGAACCGCTTCACGGTCTCCATCACCTTCGGCATGCGGGTCATACCGCCTACGAGAATAACTTCGTCGATCTCGCCGGCCGAGAGACCGGCATCCTTCAGCGCCTGGCGGCATGGGCCAACGGTCCGCTCCACCAACTCCTCCACCAGCGCCTCGAGCTTGGCCCGGGTCAGCTTGATGTTGAGGTGCTTCGGTCCCGACTGGTCGGCGGTGATGAACGGCAGGTTGACCTCGGTCTGCATGGTGCTGGACAGCTCGATCTTGGCCTTCTCGGCGGCCTCCTTCAGCCGTTGCAGCGCCAGCTTGTCCTGCCTGAGGTCGATGCCCTGTTCCTTTTTGAACTCGTCGGCCAGGTAGTCGATGATCCGCTTGTCGAAATCCTCGCCGCCCAGGAAGGTGTCGCCGTTGGTTGACTTCACCTCGAACACGCCTTCGCCGATCTCCAAGATCGACACGTCGAACGTGCCGCCGCCGAGGTCGTAGACGGCGACCGTGCCGCCTTGCTTCTTCTCCAGCCCGTAGGCGAGCGCCGCGGCCGTCGGCTCGTTGATGATCCGCAGGACCTCCAGGCCGGCGATCTTGCCGGCGTCCTTGGTGGCCTGACGCTGCGAGTCATTGAAGTAGGCGGGAACGGTGATCACGGCCTGGGTGACCGGTTCGCCAAGGTAGCTTTCTGCCGTTTCCTTCATCTTTTGAAGAATGAAGGCGCTGATCTGGCTCGGGCTATACGCCTTGCCCTGTGCCTCAACCCAGGCGTCGCCGTTGTCGGCGCGGACGATCTGGTAGGGCACTAGGCCCTTGTCCTTCTCGGTCAGCGGGTCCTCATAGCGACGGCCGATGAGCCGCTTGATCGCGAAAATCGTGTTCTCGGGATTGGTGACTGCCTGGCGCTTTGCCGGCTGGCCCACCAGCCGCTCGCCGGATTCAGTTATCGCGACCATCGACGGCGTGGTGCGAGCACCTTCCGCGTTTTCGACAACCTTGGCGTCCGACCCCTCCATGATCGCAATACAGGAGTTGGTCGTTCCAAGATCGACACCGATCACCTTGCTCATCAGGACACCTCTTCTGTGGCGGAATCCCGCGGCCCTTGGGCGGCACCACGCGAATCCCCCAGGTTAAGAAAACTCATCGAGTCAGGGTTTAAGCCACACCGTTATATATGCGGCGGTTCGGGGTGGCGCAACCGGGGCCGGCGGCATGGTTGACCGGGCATGCGGCCGAACGCCGGACCGGTATCGAATGGATTGCCCATGGACGACCAATCGCCTTCGCCGATCATCGTTTCGGCCAGCTACAAGACGGACATCCCGGCATTCTATGGACCGTGGTTCGAGGGTCGTTTGGATGCCGGTTTCGCCATGGTGGCGAATCCCTATGGGGGTCCCGCGCAACACGTACCACTTGATGCCGGCTCGGTGGCCGGGTTCGTCTTCTGGACGCGCAATGCGGCACCGTTCGACCCGGTGTTGCGGCGGCTGGCCGACGAGTGCCGGCCGTTCATCGTGCAGTACACCATCACCGGCTATCCGCGCCCATTGGACGCAGCGACCATCGGTGTGGATGCCGCCGCCGCCCAGGTTCGCCGACTGGCCGCCGACTACGGCCCGCGGGCCGTCGTGTGGCGCTACGACCCCATCGTGGTGTCGACTCTGACGCCGCCGGCCTGGCACCGGCGCACCTTCGCCACCTTGGCCGACGCGATCGCCGGCGCCACTGACGAGGTGGTCGTCTCGCTGGCGCAGATCTACCGCAAGACGGCGCGCAACCTAAACACCGCGGCGCAGCAGCACGGCTTCGAGTGGACCGACCCCGCGGACGAGGAAAAGCGCGCCCTGCTGGCCGACCTCGCGGCCATCGCCGAGGACGCCGGCCTGCGCTTCAGCCTGTGCGGGCAACGGGAGTACCTGATAGAGACCGTCGACGACGCCCGCTGCATCGATGCCGAGCGGCTGGCCGACGTGGCCGGCCGGCCGATGCCCGCTGCGCGACGCGCCCACCGACGAGGCTGCGGCTGCTGGTCGTCAAAAGATATCGGCGCTTACGACACCTGCCCGCACGGCTGTACCTACTGCTACGCGGTGAGCAGCATGGCGGTCGCCAAACGCCGCTTTCGTTCGCACGATACCTCGGCGGCGTTCCTCAACGCATAGGTCGTCAGGTCTCTTGGTCGACTTGTGAGCCGGCGCTGCCCAGGGCATCCACCTGTTTCTCGTAGGCCGCCTGACCTTTCATCGACGGACCGCCCGTGCCCGACGATTCGTCGGCCTCGTTGGCCGAAGGTTCGGCCTTCGGACCGCCCTTCGATACGCCGACCCGTGCCGGGCGTAGCGGCCGGTCGTGGATCATGTAGCCCGGTTCCACCACATTGACGACGATGCCGTTCGGCACGCTCTCGTCCGGCACCTCGAACATCGCCTCATGCACATGCGGATCGAATCGGCGCCCCTCGGCAATGATGGGGATGATCCCGTTGCGCTGGAACGCGGCCAGAAGCTCACGCTCGGTCATCTCCACACCCGTTACCAGCGCCTCGAGCGCAGGGTCAGCGGCGCGCGTCGCCGGGTCCACAGAGTCCAGGGCTCGCCGCAGATTGTCGGCGACGCCCAACAGGTCGCGGGCGAAGCCGGTCACCGCGTACTTGCCGGCGTCCGCCACATCGCGGGCGGCGCGACGGCGCTGGTTCTCCACCTCCGCGGCGGCGCGTACGTACAGGTCCTTCAAACGCCCGATCTCCGCCATGGCCTCGGTCAGCGGATCGGGCCCCGGCGGCTCGGTGTCGATGGTCTGGGCGTCCTCGCCGGCGAGGGCGTCGAAGTCCTCCTGCGGCTGGCTGCCGTCGTCGGCTGCGGCGGGAGGCGCCGCTTCCTCGCTCTCCGCCGGTGGTGCGAATTCCTCGGGGCGCAGCGGCGTGACTTTGTCGTCGTCGCGTCCAGTTTCCGGCATGTTTACGTCCTTCCGTTACAGGAGCCGTCCGTTAAGTCCGTCGGCCGATCTACGGCCTGCGGTTAGCCAATCAGACGCCCCATGAGTTTTGCCGTGTAGTCGACCATCGGAATGATCCGTGCGTAGTTCATCCGGGTCGGGCCGATGACCCCGATGGCGCCGACAACCCGTTGGCGGGGATCACGATAAGAACTGACGATCATCGAACAGCCGGCCAGATTGAATAGGTTGTTGTCGGCCCCGATGAAGATCTGCACACCATCGGCCGAATCCACCACCGACAGCATCCGCAGCACCATGTCCTTGTTTCCAAGGCACCGAACAGCGAGCGGATATGTTCCAGATCGGTTACCGCCTGGACGTCTTCCAGCAATTTGGCCTGGCCGCGGACGATCAGGGCCCCGTCGTCCTCGCTCCCGACCCAGGTGGCGAGCCCCGATTCCACGACCCGCGAGGTCAGTTCGTCCAGCTCCGCCCGATGCGCCGCGAGCTCCTCGAGGATTTCCGCCCGCGCCTCGCTGATCGTGCGTCCCACCAACCGGGCGCTGAGATAGTTGGACGCCTCCACCAACGCCGAAGGCTGGATGCCGGCGGGTAACTCGACGATGCGGTTCTCTACCGCGCCGGCTTCGGTGACCATCACCACCAGGGCACGGCCGGCACTCAGATTGACCAGCTCGATGTGTCGCAGCGTACTGTCGGATTTCGGCACCATCACCATGCCGGCACAGCCGGACAGGCCGGAGAGCGCCGACGTCACATTGTCCAACAACCCCTGGATGCTGAGGCCTGTGCCGGCGCACTGTTCGTCGATCGCCCGCCGTTCGTCGTCGGTGAGGTTGCCCACTTCCGGCAACCCATCGACGAACAGCCTGAGGCCGTTCTCCGTCGGCAACCGTCCGGCGGACGTATGCGGCGCAAACAGGAGCCCCGCATCCTCCAGGTCCGCCATCACGTTGCGGATGGTCGCCGGCGACAGGGTCACCGGCAGCAATCGGGCCAACGTTCGGGAGCCGATGGGTTCGCCGGTCTCCAGATATGCGTCGACGATCTGCCGAAACACTTCCCGCGACCGATCGTTGAGCTCGGATATGGTCATGGTATGTGATCTGCGGTGGCCTCAGCGGCATCCTGGCCCGCCGTCGCGCCCTCGTCGGCCGCCACTCGCGGTCCAGACCGCGTCAAGATCGGGCAGAACGCGTCTGTCCGGAACCCAACGCGATCGCACCTCTGCAATGCCTTGACGCAGCGAGAATTTAGTCGCGAGGTCGGGCATCGTCAACGCGGCCGCCTTTACGCGGTTATGCGTCTGCGTTAGCTTCGGCGGCCCTATCCAGCCGGTCGAACATGGTATGAGACCTTCCGGTCGCGCCGCAGATCAGCTTCGCCCCGTCTCGCTGGAGGTGGGAGCCAGCAAGCATGCCGAGGGGTCGTGTCTGGTCCGCTTCGGCGATACCCACGTGCTGTGCACGGCGACGGTGGAACAACGCGTACCCATGTGGCTGAAGGAGTCGGGGCGCGGCTGGGTCACCGCCGAGTACGGGATGCTGCCCCGCGCCACCACCGAGCGCACGGCCCGCGAAGCCACCCGCGGACACCAAAGCGGTCGTACCCAGGAGATCCAGCGGCTGATCGGCCGCAGCCTGCGGGCGGTCACGGATCTGTCGGCGATGAAGGAGATGCAGGTGCGCATCGACTGCGACGTGCTGCAGGCCGACGGCGGCACGCGCACTGCGGCCATCACCGGTGCATACGTGGCGTTGCACCTCGCCTTTCGCCGCCTGGTGGATCTGGGCCTTCTGGAAGCCAGTCCATTGACCGACCAGGTGGCCGCCGTGTCGTGCGGCCTCTACAAGGACAATCCGGTTTTGGACCTGGACTACGCCGAGGACAGCGCCGCCGAAGCGGATGCCAACTTCGTGCTGACGGGGCGAGGCGGGATCGTCGAAGTCCAGGGCACCGCCGAGGAACGTCCGTTTACGGAAGCACAGTTCCTCGACCTGCTGGCGCTGGCTCAGAAGGGCGTCGGCCAACTGATCACCGAACAGCGCCGCGCCCTGGGCGTCGGATGAGCCGCCGCTTCGCCGGCAACCGGCTGGTCATTGCCAGCCATAACCCCGGTAAGGTCAGAGAGATCGCCGACCTGCTGCGGCCATTCGGGGTCGATGTTTCCCCGGCGGGTGGACTGGGTTTGCCGGAGTCGGAGGAAACCGGTGACACGTTTCTGGCCAACGCGCTGATCAAGGCCGAGGCCGCGGCGAGCGGCGCCGGACTGCCGGCGCTGGCCGACGATTCGGGGCTGGTGGTTCCGGCGTTGGGCGGCGAACCGGGGATTCATTCGGCCCGCTGGGGCGGTCCGGAGCGCGACTTCGGTTTGGCCATGCGGCGGGTCGAGGAGGCGCTTGACGGCGCCGACGATCGGCGGGCCCATTTCGTCTGCGCCCTGGCCCTGTGCTGGCCGGACGGGCATGTCGAAACCTTTGAAGGAACGGTGCACGGCCGGCTGGTTTGGCCGCCGCGAGGCGATCGCGGTTTCGGTTACGACCCCATGTTCGTCGCCGAAGGGCAGACGATCACCTTCGGCGAGATGGATCCGGCCGAAAAGCACCGGATCAGCCACCGCGCCGACGCCTTCGGCAAACTGGTGGCCGCCTGTTTCACCGGCTGAGCCATGGGCGGGTTGGCCGATCCCGCGCTCGCGGTCTACGTCCACTGGCCGTTTTGCCGCTCAAAGTGCCCCTACTGTGATTTCAACAGCCATGTGCGCGACGCCATCGACGAGCACCGATGGCGGTCGGCGCTGGTGCGCGAAATCGGCCATTTCGCCAAGGAAACCGCCGGCGCCGTGGTGTCCTCGGTGGCCTTCGGCGGGGGTACGCCGTCGCTGATGGCACCGGCGACGGTGGCGGCTGTGATCGACGCGGTCGCCGGCGCGTGGAATCTGGCGGCCGATGCCGAGATCACCCTGGAAGCCAACCCCACATCCAGCGAAGCCGACCGGTTCGCCGCCTATCGCGCGGCCGGCGTCAACCGGCTTTCCCTCGGCGTGCAGGCGCTGGACGACAATGCCTTGGCTGCCCTTGGCCGCACCCATACGGCGGCGGAGGCACGGCACGCGGTGGCTGCAGCGGCGGCGGTGTTCCCGCGGATGTCGTTCGACCTGATCTATGGTCGGCCGCGACAGGACGTGGCGGCCTGGCGGCAAGAGCTCGACGCCGCGTTGGATATCGCCGGCGATCACCTGTCGGCCTATCAACTGATCATCGAGCCCGGCACGTCGTTTCACAGCCAAGGCATCCGCCCGGCGGACGAGGAAACGGCGGCAGCCATGTTCGAGGCCACCCAGGAGGTGCTGGAGGGTGCTGGGATGCCGGCCTACGAGGTCTCCAACCACGCACGAGCGGGCGAAGCGTGCCGCCACAACGTCGCCATCTGGCGGGGCGGCGCCTACGTGGGCGTTGGGCCCGGTGCCCATGGACGATTGATCGCCGCCCAGGGCACCCTGGCGACCTATCAGCAGCGCTCGCCCGAGGCCTGGCTGGCGGCGGTCGAGGCGCACGGCCATGGCACCGCGGAGCGCGTCGTGCTCAGCCCCGTGGAGCGGCGGCAGGAGTTGGTGATGATGGGCCTGCGGCTCACGGACGGCATCGATCGGATGGCGTTCCGCGCCCAGGCCGGGATCGAGCCGGACAAGGCGGTCGACAGAGAGACCCTGGATTGGCTGGCCGAGGGCGGCCTTATCGAGCGGGATGCCCAGGGCCTGCGGGCGACCCCGGCCGGTCGCCAATGCCTCGACGCCGTACTCGCCAGACTGTTGGCGTGAACCCCGACGCCAATAAGAAGGCCGGGTTAATAGGCTTCGAAGGTGCGCGCCGCCTCGCTGACGATCCGAAACCCGTCCGGTTCCACCTGCAGGATGGCCAGCCCGCGTTCGATCAGCCCGTCGGAATCAAAGCGGAAGATGCCGTCGCGGCCGGCGAAACCGCTTGGCGCTTGAAGGACCTCCACACGATAGGGATCGGCTTCTTCGCTGACAGCGAGCAGCGCGGCCAATGCGGCGGCGTCATAGGCCAGGGTGGCCAACCGCGGCGCCGACGATCCATAGATGCGGGTGTAGCGGGTTTCGAATTCGGCGCGGTCGGCAGGCAACGGGGCCGCGAACCAGCCGCCGACCAGGCCGGGCTCACGACCGATCCCCGGTTCGTCCCACTGGCCGGTACCCAACATCCTGATCTCCGCCGGATCGATATCGTAGAACGGGAGGTGTGCGGCAATCGCCTGCAAACGCGCCCCGCCGGCAACGACGAGCAGTGCCTGGAAAGCGTGGACCACGGTTTCTTCGGAATCGTCATCCGGATCGGAACCGGCATCGGAGCCCGAGTCGATGACCGCCGGCTCCGGCGGGATCGCTTGAAAGACCCCGGGTTCTTCGCCAAGCGGTTGCGTAGGAACCGGCGCGACTCGAGCGCCGCCCTCTGCCAGCCGGCGCACCACCGCGTCATAGTCCGGGGCCACCGGGTCGTACAACGCCACATCCGTCACCATGGCACCTTGGCGGACCGCAGCCTGCTGCAAGGCGCCGACGATCATTCCGCCATACAGATTGTCCGGGGCGACGGCGGCAAACCGGTCGATGCCCCGCGCGCGGGCGAACGACACCACGCGCGCGACATCGGCGCCGGGGGTGAATCCCATCACGTAGACTCCGCCGCCGGCCACGTTGGGATTGCTGGAAAAGCTGATGATCGGCACGTTGGCAGCGCGGGCCGTGGGCGCCACGGCCTCGACGGACGATGCCAGCAGCGGGCCGAGAATCAGCGACGCACCATCGGCAATCGCACAGCGCGCCGCCACCGCCGCGCCGCCCGGTGTGCCCGCGGTGTCGTAGGGCAGCAACTCGAACCGGTCATCGGCGATGTCGAAGAGGGCCAGTTGGGCGGCGTTGAGCATGGCATTGGCAAGCCCGCGGTTCTGGCCGCTGAAGGGCAGCAGGATGCCCACGCGGATCACATCGAATTGCCGGGGCGGGGGTGGTGGTGCCGATGTGGAGTCCGGACCGGCGCCCGGCGCCGGGCGGGTTAGATATGGAACGAGCGAGGGAATGTCGCCGTCCACCACCACGGTGTCGTAGCCCGACGGCGGCGCGGTAGGCGGGACGACCGTGGTGCCGGTTCCGTTCGGCTCGAAGGGTGGCGGGGCCACGGGGGCAAGGGGCGGCAAGGCCGTTGCCGGCCCGGGTTGCGCCGTGGACGGTGGTGGTCGAGAATCGCACGCCGACACCGCGAGGCCGAGGGCAAGCCCCCATGTCGCGACGATCACGACACCGAAACGCCGGGTTTTCGCCCGCATCCGCTGCGCCTCCAGGGGATTTCTCGACCAAGGGCCAGGCCCACTCGGAGCCAGCATGGCAGGGTACCGGCAGCCATCGGTCGAGTAAACCGCCACCGGTCGCCGGCGACGGACCGGCAGACGATTCGCTGGCCGCCGGCCTGTACGTGGTCGCCACGCCGATTGGTAATGCCGAAGACATCTCGCTGCGCGCGCTGCGGATCCTGGCGTCAGTGGATGCGATTGCCTGCGAGGACACGCGGGTAACCGCCAAGCTGCTGGCACGGCACGGGATTCGCGTGTCGTTGCTGTCCTATCACGAGCACAATGCGTTCCGCATGCGGCCGGAGTTGCTTCGGCGACTCGCCGACGGCGGCCGGATTGCTTTGGTGGCGGACGTGGGGACGCCGCTGATTTCCGATCCCGGCTTGCGGCTGGTGAGGGAGTACGCAGACGCCGGATTTCCGGTGGTCGCGGTCCCCGGTCCCTCGGCCGTCACCGCCGCCCTGTCGGTGGCCGGTCTGCCTACCGATCGGTTTCTCTTCGCCGGCTTTCCGCCATCGCGTGGACCTGCCCGACGGCGATTTCTGGTCGAACTGGCGACGGTTCCGGCGACTCTGGTCCTCCTGGAATCGCCGCGCCGGCTGGCGGCCAGCCTCGCCGACATGGCCCAGGTGCTGGGTCCGCGTCAGGCAACCGTCGGCCGCGAGTTGACCAAACGGTTCGAGGAGGTGCGACGAGGAAGCCTGACGGAGCTGGCGGAGGCGGCGGTGGCGGAGGACGTGCGCGGCGAGATCACCATCGTTGTCGCCCCGCCGGAAGCAGACACGACGGTCGTCGACGAGGCGGATCTGGACGAACGACTTGATGAGGCACTGGCCAAGGTTTCGGTGCGCGACGCCGCCGACCAGGTCGCAGCGACTACCGGTCTGCCGCGTCGGAGCGTTTACGCGCGGGCGCTGCAACGGGCCCGACGGACGCGGTGAGCCGCCCCCGCACGCAGCCCCGCCGACGGGCTGAACGATGGGGCAGGACGGCGGAAACCCTGTGTTCAGTCCTGCTGCGGCTGAAAGGTTATCGGATCGTCGGTCGTCGCGTGCGCACGGCCGTGGGAGAGATCGATCTCGTCGCGCGGCGGGGACAGACTCTGGCGATCATCGAAGTGAAGGCGCGCGCGGATGCCGCGGCGGGGTTGACGGCCGTGAGTGCGCATCAGCGCCACCGGATTGAACGCGCTGCCGAAGCCTTCCTGGCCGTGCGTCCGCAGCACGGGCACCTGCATCTGCGCTTCGACGTGATGGTGGTGCGACCGTTCGGTTGGCCGATGCACGTGGCCGACGCCTGGCGACCGGAGGCATGATGACCCTCTTCCGGCGGCGGCAGCCTGCCACTACAATCCGCGCCCTGAATGATCGGAGGAGGAGTCATTGACGAGCAGCGGCTTACTTGCCGCCGGGGACAAGTTCCTCTGGGGTAAATATCTCTGGGATCGGACCGGCCGAATCGCGGCCTTGCTCGTGTGTGTCCTGACGCTGGCCGGCTGTGCCGGTGCGGCAGTGGGTGCCGGTGCCGCAGTCGGGGTCGCTGCCTATCAGGAGCGCGGCGTCGAAGGTGCGGCGACGGACCTCAAGTTGACCGCGGAGATTCGTGAGGCCCTGCTGCGCGAAGATCACACCCTGGCTACCGATGTGGGCGTCGAGGTATACGAACGGCGCGCCCTGCTGACTGGCGCACTCGAAGATGAGGCGAAACGCGACGATGCCGTTCGTTTGACGTGGACCGTTCCCGGGATCAAGGAGGTGATCAACGAGATCCAGGTTCTCGATTCGGGCATCGGCGATTTCGCTCGCGATTCTTGGATCACGACCCAGTTAGAGGCGCGAATCACCTTCGACAAGCAGGTCAGCGCGGTCAACTACGCCATCGAGACCGTCAACCGCACCGTCTATCTGATCGGCATCGCCCGCGATCAACGCGAACTGGATCAGGTGATCGCCCACGCCCGAGAAATCGAGTACGTGCGCAACGTGATCAGTCACGTGCGCGTTAAGACGCCGGCCTGAGGCCGACGGGGGCGCCACGGATGCCGTTGACCGTCGCCATCCAGATGGACCCCATCGAGGGGATCGATATCAACGCCGACAGCACCTTCGCCTTGGCGATGGAAGCCCAGCGCCGCGGTCACGTGCTGTTCCATTATCTGCCGCGGGATCTGTCGCTGGTGGGCGGCCGGGTGAAGACGCGGGCGCGGGCGTTGGAGGTCCGCCGCCGCCGCGGCGACCATTTTACCCTCGGCCCGCCGGAGGAACTGGACCTGGCAACGGTGGACATGGTGCTGATGCGCCAGGATCCGCCTTTCGACATGGCCTACATCACCGCGACCCACCTCTTGGAGCATATTCATCCGTCCACCTACGTGCTGAACGATCCGGTGGAGGTGCGCAACGCGCCGGAGAAGCTGTTCGTCGCCCATTTTCCGGAGCTGATGCCGCCGACGCTGATCACCACCGACCGCCAGCAAATCGAGGCGTTCCGCGAGGAGCATGTGGACATCATCGTCAAGCCGCTGTTCGGGAACGGTGGCGCCGGCGTGTTCCACGTGGACCCGGAGGACGACAATCTCAATGCGCTCCTGGAGATGTTCACCGAGCTCTATCGGGAGCCCATCGTCGTACAGCGTTACCTGCCGGAGGTACGCGCGGGCGATAAGAGGATCATTCTCGTCGACGGCGAGGCCGCCGGTGCCATCTCCCGGATCCCCAAGGAGCGGGAAGCAAGATCCAATTTGCATGTAGGAGGCCGCGCGGAGCGGACGACGCTGACCGACCGCGAACGGGATATCTGCGCCGCCATCGGCCCGGAACTGCGGCGGCGCGGGCTGGTCTTCGTGGGCATCGATGTGATCGGTGACTACCTGACGGAGATCAACGTCACCTCACCCACCGGCATCCAGGAGATCGGCCGCTTCGACGGCGTGTCATTGGAAGCTAGCCTGTGGGACGCGTTCGAGCGCCGCTTCGACGCCAGCCGGCCGTAGACATTCGGCAGGCAACAAGCCAAACCTTGTTAAGGCCGAACGGGGCCGCGTTCCCGCTCGAAGGCCCGGCCCTCACCCATATCGGTGGCCGCCAGGACCGCCATTCCGATCAGGTGGGCAAGAAACTTGTGGCCGTCCTGAGTCGCCCTGACCTCAAGAGCCTCAAGTTGTCGGACGATGTGGTCCAGGCCACCGCCGGCGGCCAATGCCGGTTCCTTTCGTTGCTCGCTTGCCGATTCGTTCACACAAATCCCCTCAACCGGCCGCAGGACGCGGTTCAATTGCCCCCACGGTGAAATGAAAGCAGGTGAGGGAACATCACGCACCTGTCAGAAATGACAGGTGCGTCACCGCAGAAGGGCTATGCGACCGGGATCAGGCCACGACTGATTGCCATGACCACGGCCTGGATACGGTTCGTCGCGCCCAGCTTGTTGCAAGCGTTTTCAAGGTGGAAGTGGATGGTGCGCTCGGACAGATGCAGGATCTGCGATACCTCCCACGTGGTCTTGCCCGCGGCGACCCAGGCCAGGCATTCGCGTTCGCGTGCCGAAAGGGGTTCGATCTGATCCCGCTGTCGGGGCAGTTCAGTGAGCTGTGCGTGGCGCAGGTGGTAATGCAGGCCCAGCACGTGAAGGTCCGGAAGCATCTCGGACAAGTACCGCTGTGCCGCATCGTCGTGGGAGAACGGCACGAAGGACATTAGGGCTACTTCGTCGCGACTGCGGATCGGCACCGAGGCGCCGCCCAGCACCTCATGGTCGGCGCTTTCGGCGAGAAATGTCTTCTGGTTGTCGTCCAAGCGTTCTTTCGACACCGCCTCGAACCACAAAAACGGGGTAAATCGCCGCCGGCCGGCCCGAGCGATGGGGTCCAGTGCCAAGTACCCGCGGGCAATTTACCGCTGCAGCCAGACCGACGGCAGCTGTGACCGCAGATAGAGATGACGCCGGTCGGAATCATCGAGGCTGATGCGCCGATAGGAGAACCAACGAAGGCCGAGGGCCCGGACCACCTGGGTAAAGGCTTCGTCCAGGGCATCGACATCCTGCGCGGCGGCGATACGCGCGATGTAATCGTCCATCGTGACGCGAACCAGACGATCCAAGGACGTCCCCCCCAAAGATCCTGCTATCGACGTGAGGTATCCGCCGCACGCTCCGTCAGTCGACGTTGCATTATATGGTTGCAGTTCGTCGGCAACGCAAAAGAGATGCTGCACGGGGCCCTGCCCGCTATACGGTTGTGGCCGAATTGTCGCTTGATAGGGCCGGAATGGACTCATGGTTTCGCACGTCAACGCTGTGGCGTTCCAAGGAATCGAGGTTCTCGACGTGGACGTTCAGGTGCACATCGCCTCGGGCTTGCCCGCGTTCACCGTGGTCGGCCTGCCCGACAAGGCGGTGGCCGAAAGCCGCGAGCGCGTGCGCTCTGCGCTGACCGCCATGGGTTTGGCCCTGCCGCCGAAACGAATCACCGTGAATTTGGCGCCGGCCGACCTGCAGAAGGAAGGCAGTCACTTCGATCTGCCCATCGCCCTCGGCCTGCTGGCGGCGATGGGCGCGGCACCGGGCGACGCGCTGGCTGGTTATGCGGCCATGGGTGAGCTGGCTTTGGACGGTGCCTTGGCACCGGTGGCCGGTGTATTGCCGGCGGCGATTCACGCCTCGGCCAGGGGCCTTGGGTTGATCTGTCCGGCGGCGCAGGGTGGCGAGGCGGCGTGGGCAGCCGGCATCGATATCCTGGCGCCATCCAGCCTCGTCGCGCTGATCAATCACTTCCGGGGTACCCAGGTGCTGACGCCGCCGGAACCGAAGATCGCCGACGATCTCGGCCAGCACCCGGATCTCGCCGATATAAAGGGTCAGGAGACGGCCAAGCGGGCCCTGGAAGCGGCGTGATCCGTGCACGGCCGTTCCGCGACCCGCATCACTCGGCGTCGGTGGCCGCGCTGGTCGGCGGCGGGCTACGTGCCCGGCCCGGCGAGGTGTCGCTGGCGCATTTGGGCGTTCTGTTCCTGGATGAGCTGCCGGAGTTCCAGCGACCCGTCCTCGAGGCTTTGCGCCAACCGCTGGAAAGCGGCCGCGCCGTAGTCGCCCGCGCCAACGCCCATGTGAGCTATCCGGCGCGGGTGCAGTTGGTGGCGGCGATGAACCCTTGCCGCTGCGGCTATCTGGACGATCCGGCGCAGGCCTGCACGCGGGTACCGAAGTGCGCGCAGGAATACCAGGCCCGCATCTCCGGGCCGTTGTTCGACCGCATCGACCTGCACGTGGAGTGGCCCGCCCCCCTTAACCCGATCCAGATGAATTGGCAGGGAAGCTTGGCATCTGGGTCCTGAGGAGAGGGGGCATTGAGATGCCGAGGAAGCGGTTTTCGGTCGAGCAGATCATCAACCTGATGCG
>Ga0209780_1000101_pt1 | contig 36681 bp, 36 predicted proteins | sample WorMetexBAHAMAS2_FD_187384 | JGI IMG/M metagenome (GOLD analysis project Ga0209780, IMG submission 187384) | Marine gutless worms symbiont microbial communities from Max Planck institute for Marine Microbiology, Germany - Inanidrilus exumae... | ecosystem: Host-associated > Annelida > Digestive...
GATGTGCCCCACGTAACAACCAAAATGGGCCGTTCTGCGTAAGCTCTAACGCAAAATGTGATCGGTCTCGAAGACAAAAGTATCAAAGAACAAAATTAAACCCAGTCGGGGTCTAATGCGACACAGCCTGGCAGGCCGGCATGACACAAGAAGGGAGTTTCAGACTTTTTACGAATTCATCATAGATCAATTCCGGAGATTCCAGAATCGTACCCGGATGAAAATGTTGCCCGGGGCCCCAGTCCTCTCCGCTATCGATCAAATTACGATATAAGATCTTGTAACGATTATATTTTATTTTGTTTGCCAGCGCAAGGCCTTGCCGGCCCATTGGCCTGAATTTTGTGCTGCCTGACGTTGGACGATGGCAATGACGGTGAATGAGGAGTCGTTTAAGGAGGCCTTGGATTCTATTCTGAACACATCGCTCGTTAGCGCGATCAGATTCGGATCTATCTCCACATCGGCGGCTCCGGCCGCATTCTGATACCATTTGGGCGTCGACAGGACGTCCAGCGCCTCGGTCTCTTCCAACTCCTGGCGATACTGCAAAATCGATTCTGCCAGATCCCGGCTTTCTACCGGAAGTAGCGCGGAGATGACTGGTCGACCGGCCGTGTTGATGTTGATTCGGCCATTCCAGCTTGCCGAAGTGCCTTCTCCAGGCTGGACCCCGAACACCGTGAGATAGGCTTTCAGACCCTCTACCTCCTCAAATCTGTTCACCAGGTCCGGGGTGAAGCCTTTGATTCGGCCTATTTCCGAGCCGTGCCGGACAGGACCATTGGCGGGGACATACGGGGGGTCAAGGTCCTCATAGTATTCAGATTCAGCACCACTGAGGCCGGTAATGGCGTTATCGTCGCCCGAATCGAGCCAGTCCTTAATGGAATTAATTAATGTTTGTATCTCAACATCCTGTATTTCATTGGTTTCTATCCATTGTAACAAAAACCGATCCCAAAGTTCTCGCTGGGCTTCGTTGAACTCGCTCCCCTCCGGGAACTGAACCAGGGCATTGATCTGGATTCGGCTCATTTCATCCGTAACGGCCACGGCCAGGGTACCGTTGTCAAACTTCAGCTCTCCCAACATTTCGGCAATGATCTCCGGATCGGCCCAAATATCACCCAACGTATCGATGTCGTTCAGAGTTTTATCTTTCAGCAGCAAGGCCAGGCCTGCTTGAATCCCGGTTTCGGCCATCTGCTCCAGGAGCAATCGATCCCGGGCCAGCGCAGTTGAAGATACGGCAGCTCTCGCTCGCCGGTGCAGTTCCAGAGTGGCGGTGACGGCCAGCGCCATGAAGGAAAGGGTCACCAGAATGGCGACGCCCTTGTTGGATTTGAGAATCATTTTCCGTTAGCCCGTTAGTCCGTTAGCCCGCCTGTCCTGAGCGAGCGGAGCGAGTCGAAGGGTTGGCCCGTTGACCGGTTGGCCGGTTTAGCCGGTGTCACACGTCAATTGCCACCTAAAGGCGACGTCATTCGGTCATTTGTCCCGCTTCGCGGAACGTCACTTAATGCCCTTCGACTTCTGTTCTCCAAAATGTCCATAGGCTTCAGACTTTCAGCTTTCAACTTTCAGCTGTTTCACCTTTCAACTTTCAGCTTTAAGCCTTTTTCTCATCCTCTCGGATCCCGGTATACCGGCAGATAGATCCGACTTTCGTAGGTTCTTGGAGGCTCATCCGGACTCCCCATTTGAAGGGTGACGTGGACGGCTCTGGGGGTGGCATATTCCACATCGCCGGACTCCGAATTCCATTCCTCAAGGGGAGTGCCTTCATTGTCTATATATGTGATGGTAAAGGACTGAATCTGATCACATACGATCGGGTCCGTATTGCGTTCTTCGAAGTCGGGAAAGGGATAGAGATGGTCCGAGCGACGAAGGTGGAACGCCTCCCTTTCGTTTGGCTGGAGATAATACCATATCTGTGCCAGTCCCTGGCCTTCGCCGCCGTCTTTGGGAACGTGTTCCAGGGTGGTAAAGCCGATTCGGGGCCGGTCAATGCCGCCGCTGCCGTCGGTTTCCCCGAAAAAACCGAACGGGTTGGGCTCCTCGTTGAATCCAGATGGTTGGTATTCCGGGGGGAGAAGAACATATAATGAACGGAGATCGGATCGGAACCGTTCCAGACAGCTGCGTGCCATCTCCGAATGGGCGATGTGGCCTTCAATAACACCGGTGGCGCCGAACAGTGAACGGTAGGTGATGACAATGGTGCTGATGACGATACTGAAAATGAATATGGCAATCATGATTTCCAGCAGGGTAAAGCCGCCGGAGCTTGTGTCTGGTGTCTCGTGTGTGGTGTTTGGGGTGTGGTTCATGAGCGCTTTCCGGTTCCCTGTAGGATGTGTCACTCGTCGCCTTTGGCGTCACTCGCCATTCGTTCCGCTTTGCGGAACGTCATTCATTGTCCTTCGACGTCTGTTCTCACAATTCCAAGGCCTCTGTAATCCCTGCTTCCGGCATCCAGGATCCAGAACCGAGAATCGAGCATCAAGTATATCATTGCTGCACAAACCGGTACGTCCGCATGCGGTACACCATATCCTCGTCCGTCGTCGACACCGTTATTTCTATTTTCCTCATGGATCCGGGGCCGTTCTGGAGGATGGCCGGTACCGCATCTTCGGTGTCAACACGCCATTTCAAGCATGGATTGGCTGTACCGAAATCACCCTCGCCGGAACCGGCATTTTCAATACCGATGATTTCCAGATCGGTCAGTTTTGTCTGGGCCAGGAGCGGTGCCAGGGTGTAAAACTTCGATGCACCGGCCATGGCGGTGGTCTGAAAGTGCAACCGGAAAACGGCGACAAGGACGATGGCAAGTATGGCAACCGCCGCCAGGACTTCCAGCAGGGTAAAGCCCAACGCGTTGCGGGTATCTGGCATTGGGTATTTGGTATTTGTCATTGGGTATTTGTTATACAGAGCCCTCAGAGTACACAGAGAGAAGAATTCTCTTTGAATGATTCATCCTTTCAGCTCGCCAGCGGCGGGCAATCATCCAGCATCTCTTTCACAAGCTACTGCTCGTACTCCAGGTGCCCCTCGGTCAGGCGGATAGTCGCTAAAAACGGCTGAACTTCAAGGGAATGTCGCTGTCCCTGCTGATCCTTGACATGAATCACCGCCATGGATGAATAGCCTTTTTTGTTAAACCGCAGGCGCACCTCGCCCGAGGTGGCTTTCCGATGATCCGGTGCGACGACCGCCACAAGGGTGAGACTGTCTCCAAACCGGTGTCCGCCGACTCGAGCTTCATCGAATTCCGCATCACTCATACCGTCGCTGGAAATCCACATCAGATTGTCATCCAGGTCCACATGGAGATGATAGTCTTTCTGTTCTCTGACCGACTTTTCTTTGAGGTCATGAATGGTGCCGGTTATCCACAACGTCGCCTTGCGGCTCGAATCGGTAAACAACGTAGCGCCAAAGCGTGGAACGGCCAGAAACAGCATCAGGCTGATGAGAAACACGACAACTACCAGCTCGATCAGCGTAAATCCGGAGTTGGATGATATGTGTTCCGTGTTTCGTGTTTGGTAAATTGGCATTTATTCCAAAACGGATAGATGATGATGGCTGATGATGGAGGACTTCTTCTTGCCGGGTTTTGCCAAACGGCCCAGAATTTTTATGAAGCGGCTTCGCCGCGTTCCATGGAATAGAATTGCATCGTAATTCTATTCTATTTCCCAACTGTTGATATCCTTGTCATCATCTTCCCCCCCGGCCGTACCGTCTGCTGCATAGGAGATCACATCGTAGTCGCCATGTACGCCGGGGCTGATATAGACGAACTCGTTTCCCCAGGGGTCCTTTGGTACAGAGCCTTTTTCGAGGTAACCACCTTTTCTCCAGCTCTTTGGAATCCGGCCGCTCTCCGGCTGATCCACCAGAGCCTGCAGCCCTTGTTCGGTGGTCGGATAGAAACCATTGTCCAGCTTGAAGAGTTTGACCGCCGTCTCCAGGCTCTCGATCTGCATGCGTGCTTTGGTTCGCTTGGCCTCTTCCGGTCGTCCCATAATTCTGGGTACGATCAAACCGGCCAGAATGCCAAGAATGACAATGACCACCATGATCTCGATCAGGGTGAACCCGCGGTCATTCCATCCGACAGTTTTTCTGTAGTTGTCCATTTGGTCTCCATGTTTTCGAAACGGCTAGGTTATCAATTGATTCATCTCAAATATGGGCAAACAGATTGAAATCACAATAAATCCGACGATTACCGCCATGATCAGAATCATGACCGGCTCCAGTAGCTGGGTCATCTGAAGGACTTTCGATTCCACCTCGTTTTCATAGACATCCGCGATTTTGATCAGCATCTTTTCGAGTTCACCGCTCTGCTCGCCGACCTGTATCATTTGAACCGAAAGGGGTGGGAATACGTCGAATGCGGATAATGAGTCACCCAGGGGTTTCCCCTTTTCCACCTCTGCTGCAGCGGCCTCGACGGCATCGGCAATGACATGATTGCCAACGATATTTTTAACGATCTCCAACGACGGCATCATGGTCACGCCGTTTTCGAGCAGTGACCCCAGTGTGCGGGCAAACCGGGCGGCGGCCAGTTTTTTGGTAATCCCTTCGCCTCCCGGCATTTTCAGCTTGACCTGATCCACCATATATTGCCCCCGCCGGGTCCGCTTGGCCATACGAAACGCTACAAATCCGGCAGCCAGAATTCCCATGGCAAGCCACCAATACGACTTGAAAAAATTGCTGACCGCAATCAGAAGCCGTGTGGGGGTCGGCAGTGCCTGGTTCATATCCTGAAAGATGGATGTGATGTTCGGAACGATGAAGGTCAGCAGCAGCAGCAAGACCGCGGCACCCACAAATGCCATGAGGATGGGATAGGCGAGGGCAGCTCGAATACGGCTGGTCAGTGTCAGATGGCGCTCCTGGATTTCCGCCAAACGTTCTAGGATGATTTCAAGGGTTCCGGATGTTTCTCCGGCATGGACCATGTTGACATAGAGGGATGAGAAGACTGACGGATAGAGGGCGAGGGCATCCGCAAAACTGTTCCCTTCCACAAGGGCGTCTTTGATCCGGGCCAGAATTTTTTTGAATGCATGGCTCTTGGTTTGCGCCAGGAGGGTGTCTATGGCGCCAACCAGGGGAAATCCGGCACTGAGGAGCGTTGCCAGTTGGCGGGTCATCATGGCAACGTCAGCGGTTCGGACCCGGGTAAAGGCCTGTGATAGCGACGGCGTACCGGATTCCTTCTGCCGGGTCTGGTCTGAGACCTCCTTCAGAGACACCGGATAAATCCGGGAGCCGCGCAACTTGGTCCTGGCCGTCACCGCGCTGTCGGCATCGACGATCCCTTTGACGTTCTTTCCCCGGATATCCAGGGCGGTATATTCGTAGACTGGCATTTGCTTTAATAGACCTGACGATGGGAATGTCGCGTTTCGCTGAAATCGTCGTTCACGCCCTGATTCATTCCACCCGTTTGAGACGAACCGCGAAAAAACCATCGGTGCCGTGGCGGTGGGGGAATGTTCTGAGACAGCCGTCAGTGTCGACGACAATCCTGGCGGATTCCGGCATCCCGGTCCTATCCGTGTCGATGGTATAGTTGATTCGACGCCTTAGAAAAGTTTCTATGACACCATCGGTCTCTTCGGGTTCCATACTGCAAACCGAATATACCAAAATGCCCGATGGCTTTACAAGGAGGGAGAGATTTTCCAAGAGTTTCAACTGGGTTTCCCGGTAGGACCCCAGCCGTCGTTTCGATTCCCGCCATTTCGCATCCGGATTGCGGCGGAGCACACCCAGGCCCGAACAGGGCGCATCGAGCAGGACCCGGTCCACATACGTTTCCCCGGTATGGGTCAGCTGAAGAAGATCCTCCTGACGGCCCGCTACGATGCCGACCCCCAACCGCTCCATTTCCGTTCGGAGTCGGGTCAGCTTGTGTCGGCTGATCTCCATGGCCTGTATACGACCTCTGTTGTGCATCAATTGGGCGATGTGTCCTGTTTTTCCGCCCAAGCCCGCACAGGCATCGAGCACCTGTTCGCCCGGCTCAGGAGCGAGAAAATGCCCGATCAGCTGAGCCGCTTCATCCTGCACCTGGAAACCGCCGGTTTTGAAATCATCCAGATGGTGAATCCCTATGTCTAAACCACTCAGCCCTATGCCTTCCGGAGAATAGTCACACGGTTCGATGATTCTGCAATGGGGTGAGATAGCCGCCATCAAATTTTCGCGTGTGGTCCGCAATGTATTGGTGCGCAGGGTGACCGGCGGTACCGCATTGATGGCATCGCACAGACGAATGGTTTCCGGCATGTCGAAGCGGGCCAACCAACGTCGGGCGAGCCATTCCGGGATCGACTTGGATGCGGTCAGCCATCCGACGGGGTCCTCGTCAGGATCGGGGAATGGGACGGAGTTATATTCCCGAGCCGCCGTTCTGAGTACGCCGTTGACAAACCGGCTGGTCCAGGATGCCGCCACGGTTTTGCTGAGCTCGACGGTGGTGTTTACCGCCGCGGATACCGGAATCCGGTCCAGATGAATGATCTGAAAGAGGCCCAATCGCAAGACGTTGCGCACCGGAAGCGTAATTTTTCGAAATGGCGTCGCCGAAAAATAACGGATCATCCAGTCCAGACGACCTCTCCACCGCAGCACACCGTGTGTTAGCGCATTGAACAGCGCACGGTCCGGTTTGGAAAGTCCCGACGCCTGGGTTTCAAATTCCTCGATGAAGTGATCGAGGGTTTTTTGGCTGAGGTCAATACGGTTGAGGATATCCAGGGCGAGTTGGCGTGGGTTGGTTTTCATTATCGTCGAGTGGTCAAATCCGAATCCTGCAGCGATGTTCCCGCCGAAGGGCTTCCCCCGGATTATCCGAGGAGTGTTCCCGCCGGTATCGGATGGCCTCGAAGAAAATCTTCGATTTGCATTTTCTTACCCGAGGCGCTCTGAATTTCATGGATGAGGATGATGCCGTTGCCCGTTGCAATGCGAAGCTCACCGGGGAAGCCCTTGATTACCGTGCCGGGTTCTGCCGGGCGGGTTTCCTGGAGAGGTGCGGCCCGGATTATTTTCAGACGGGTGTCGCCATGGTACGTAAATGCGCCGGGCCACGGCGTCACACCCCGTACCAGGGCATCCACTTCCGCTGCTGATTTTTGCCAATCGATCTGTCCGTCAGTCTTTTTCAGCATGGGCGCATAAGTCGCTCGGGAATGGTCTTGGCGAGTCGGGTGAAGGGTGCCGGTTTTGACGGCGTGGAGCGTTTTCAAAAGTAGATCGGCCCCCAGCTTCGAAAGACGTTCATGAAGCACACTGGCCGTATCATCGGGAAGGATATCCGTCTGTTTCGTGAAGAGGATGTCACCTGTATCCATACCCCGGTCCATCAGCATCGTCGTGACACCGGTTCTGGCTTCGCCACGGATGATGGCCCATTGGATCGGACCGGGTCCTCGATATTGGGGCAGAAGAGAGGCGTGCACATTGATGGCGCCGTATCGGGGAAGCGACAGCAGATGTTGGGGCAGAATCTGTCCGAACGCCACCACCACCAAGACATCCGGACCCACATCTCTCACCGTGTCCACCGCCGAATCCATTTTTATCGATTCCGGTTGAAAAACGGGGTATCCGAACTCCAGAGCCGCCTGTTTGACCGGTGACGGAACCACCTTCCGGCCTCTCCCTTTGGGGCGGTCCGGCTGGGTAACGACCATGCGGACGTGATCGTGGGAATGGTGCAGGGCTTCAAGGGTCGGAACGGCAAAATCCGGAGTGCCCATGAAGACTATGTTAAGTGGTTGGTCCACCGTGTCGAAGCTGTTTTTGAATCCGTCTTTTATACAGTTCCCGTTTCAGGGCGCTGATGTGATCGATAAACAGCGTGCCGTTGAGATGATCGATTTCGTGCTGAAGAACGATAGCCAGAAAACCATCCGCTTCCATTCGGATCGGCTTTCCCTCTCGGTTATACGCTTCCACCAGAACCCGTTCGGCGCGTTTTACATTGGCGCGAAAGTCCGGCACACTCAAACATCCTTCGTCCTCGGACATAATGGCCCCATCTTTTTCGACGATTTCAGGATTGATCAGCACATGAAGGTTTCGTGTTTCATCGGGGGGGGCGACATCAAAAATTAACAGACTCTTGTCGACACCCACCTGGATGGCCGCGAGTCCGATTCCCGGGGCCACATACATGGTTTGAGCCATATCGTCGATGAGTTGCTGGAGCTCACCGTCGATATTTTCGATATCTTTGGTGGGATGACGCAGAAATTCATCCGGGTATGTGACGATGTCTAATATGGACATGGTTTGTACCGTTGGCCCGTTTGCCGGTTAGCCGGTTTGCCCGTCGGCCCGTTGGCCTTTTAGCCCTTCTGCCGGTTGGTTCAGGGTGTCTATGCCACGCGTCATTTGCCCCCTGGGGGCCGCGTCATTTTGTCATTTGTTTCGCTTCGCGAAACGTCACTCTTTGTTAATCAGTGTACTTTCAGCTTTCAGCTTCCAACTTTCAGCTGTTTCACCTTTCAACTTTCAGCTTTTAGCTTGCCCCTTTTAACTCACCCTGGTTTCCCGGTGCAACGGTTTTACTCAGAGCTCCCTGCTCATCCAAGTCCCGCAGCTTGTCGTCTTTGGTGACCTGTAAAATATTGACGCCGGTCACAATGGCCGCGATCAGGCCGACGAGAATCACCGGAAGCATCTGAAGCGCATGATTGGCCAGAGTAAACCCGGCGGCTTCCTTTCCTGGTACGCCAAACAGGGCCATCGCAAACACGCCGCCGGCTTCCCACAGTCCCCAGAATCCAGGAACCGAAGGAAGGGCGATAAAAAAAGCAACAATTACCATCACCGCGGTCAGCTCAAGGTAAGAGAGATCGACCCCGGGGCATCCCAGTGCCATAAGAAAATAGGAAAAGGCTAAAAGGAGCCAGATGATCAGGGACAGCATGCCGATGAGGGCGATGCTTTTCGGGTATCGCACCAGAGAGAAGCCGGAGGCAATATTATCGGTGATTGTGACAAGGGGGACAGCCAGCCGATCATGGATTTTCTGCTTCACGGCGGCGCTTCCGAAACTCATCAGTTGAGGGATCCGGAGGATCGTCTTCTGGATCAACGATCGCGTGTAATCGATGGTCACCAGAATAATGCCAACAATGAGCACGATGCAGATCCGCAACATTCCGGCGGCAATCGTCTCGAGGGTTTCCCGGTTGAGCTGGTACTTTCCAAAGGACATGTTTAATTCCACATCTATGGGCACCGTCGCCAGCACAAAGGCAAACAATGCGATGAGCAGGATCAGGTCGAACACGCGCTCTGCGGCAACCGTTGCCAGACCGGTTGTAAAGGGCACCTTGCTTTGTTTGCGCAGCAAAATGGGCCGTGCCAGTTCACCCACTCTTCCGGGCAGCACACAGTTCATCATGAAGCCGATCATCATGGGATTGTGAACCTCCCAAAACCGGACCCGTCTGGCGGAGCGGAGAATAAGCTGCCAGCGGACCGCCCTGAGCATGAAGCTGATCAAAATGACCAGAGTCGCCGGAATCATCCAGAGGTAGTTAATGGTGCCCAGGTACGCGATCAGTTCGGCAAAGGGAACGTTTCGAAACGCCAAATACAGTGTTATCGCCGAAACAATGGTTCCGAGAACCAGAGATATGATCAGTTTTTTATTCAATCTTTCAGATCACTATAGGGACAAAAAGTTTTTGGCGTGTTCCAAATCCTTGTGAATCTGCACGGATAATTCGTCAACACTGGAGAATTTGATCTCATCCCGAAGCCGCTTTATGAAGTTCACCCGGATTTTTTCCCCGTAAATTTCTTTATCGAAGTCCAGGATGTGCACTTCAACTGTAAATTGATGGTCCTCGAAGGTGGGGCTGTATCCGATATTGGCCACGCCCTTGAATTTAGTCCCTTCACATTCGACGGTAACGGCATAAACACCTGTCTTGGGGCAAAGTTCATCCTGAAGATTGATGTTGGCCGTGGGAAATCCGAGTAGTTTTCCGCCTCGATCCCGGCCCCGCTCCACCTCGCCCCGAATCTGATAGTGACGCCCCAGCATTTTCTGAGCTTTCGCCATACTGCCATCCATGACCAATTCCCGGATCCGGGTACTGCTGATCCTCTCGGTTCTGGCCCGGGGCGCCGGGATCCAGTCCGCCACGACGACGTCGAAATCAAGATCCTTTCCCATGTCCTGGAGAAGATCTACGGTGCCTTCCCGTCCTTTACCGAAGGTGTAATCTTTTCCCACCACGATCACTTTCGCCCCGATGCGCCGGATCAATAAATCTTCGACAAAGTCCCGAGCGGTTAGGGCGGCAAATTTCAAGGTAAAGGGAACACAGATCACAACATCCAATCCGGCACTTTCCATCAGCTCGATTTTTTGTTCATGGAGGGTAATCAGGGGGGGGTGCCCGTTTTGTTTGAGAACCCGGATGGGATGGGGCTCAAAGGTCATCGCGATCGCTGTGCCGTTGACGGATTCCGCCCTCTCGATCACCTCGTGGAACAATGCCTGATGGCCGATATGCACACCGTCGAAGTTTCCGATGGTAATTACGGCGTTTGTGAACGGTTCTCTAATCTCGTCCAGATGCTCGATGAGTTTCATGGTATAATCGTTGGCCCGTTGGCCCGTTGGCCCGTTAGCCCGTTGGCCCGTTAGCCCGTTTGCCGGGTCGTAGCTCCGCAGGAGCGAAGCCCCAAGCGAGCCGAAGGGTTTTCCAAATGCCTTTGAATTCGTCCATTTATAGAATTCACACTATAATCATGCTCCGGTTCCGGCGCAAACGAGTGTGATCGCCACTCGTCTCTGCGACCGGGAAATTCTCGCCACCAGAAGTTTCCGTTTCCAGAGCGGCGCAGCCGCGTTCCATAAAATCGCGAAGCGATTTTATGTTGACATGGATTCAAAATCTCTATATATGCAACACCTTCTGAGCGAAGTCAATAATCCGCCCAGGACTTTCCCGTCGGGAAGTCGCAATTCCTGACATATACAAATCGCGGTTCGTGTGCCGAAGTGGCGGAACTGGTAGACGCGCTAGGTTCAGGGTCTAGTCACCGCATGGTGGTGGGAGTTCGAGTCTCCCCTTCGGCACCAACATCCATGAGGGTTTAGCGAGTGAAGAAACGCTAAGCCCTTTTTATATTCATGGTCCATGTGGGCCGAGGGCATCCTACCCTCCGGACGACAACAATTGCCGGTCGCAGACAGATGTCCATTTTTCCGGCAGCGCCTTTAGCCCGAAAATTGCATTATCCGGGTTAGCTTGCGCAGCACACCCCGTTCACAACCGCAAACCATCGGAAATCCGGAACCGCTCCTGCCGGGGCAGCGAAACCCGGCGCTATCCTACCCTTGAGAACTCAGTCTGAGACGTGTTACACACTCCCCTGGTGACGTTTCTGCCAGGATTAGCGTAACTCTCTGAATTTTAATATATTACAGTGAAATTTGCCCTATTTTGGAGACAACCTCAGGATACCCGATCGACGCTAAAGAACCCAAAGGAGGGACTCTATGATGCGGAACATTGGAGTGGTCGTTGCAGTGGTGGCTATGGCATGCATGGGGATGGTGGCGCTACAACCCGCGGAGGCCGCTGAGCCGATCGTCATCGGTATTCCCACGTCAACCGGTTTTCTGGAAGGCAAGGAGGCACTGAAAGCCGTGAAACTTGCGGTTGAAGAAATCAATGCCGGCGGCGGCGTCAATGTCGGGGGGATCCAACGGCCGTTTGCGGTCGAGTCTGTGGATATCCGGGATGCGGCCCCCGGCGTACCGGTACCCGAGGCGCTTCTGGGATTGGAAAAGGTCATCCTCGAAAAAAAACCGACGGCCCTGCTCGTGGGCCCCTTCAGGTCCGAAGCCCTGATGGCGGGAATGGATATCATCGCCAAATACAAGGTTCCGCTGTTGGGTACCATCGCCATGTCACCGGCGTCCGAGGCAAAAGTTAAAAAGGAGCCGGAAAAATACAAATATATCTTCAGAGCCTGTCTGAACGCCAAGTACCTGGTTAAATATCTGGCCGGTACCATGGCCTACATCAACAAGCATTACGGCTTCAATAAAGTATACATCATGAACCAGGACGTCGCCTGGGCGAGAAAGACCGCGGAGATCGTCAGCAAGGTGTACTTTGAGAAAGCCGGATGGCAGATTGTCGGACATGAGGCGTATCCCACGGGAACCTCCGATTTTTCATCCGGCTTGATGAAGGTTCGGGCAAAGGGCGCCCAGGTGATTCTGCCCATATTCGATATGCCTCAGAGCGGCACCCTGGTTAAACAGTGGAACGCCATGAAGGTGCCAGCGTTGATGGCCGGGTTCATTTCGCCCCTGGCCGGTCCCGGGGCCTGGAAAACATTCGACCGGAAGATCGGCGGAGCGATCAACTGCAACTTTGAATTGGGCAGCGCCATTTCATCGAGCAAAGTTCCCAAATCCAAGGCCTTTGCCAATGCCTACGAGAAAAAATGGGGGGTTCCCATTGAAGCCGGGCACGGCATCAGTCCGTCCTATGAGTCGGTGTATCTTCTGGCCGAGGCCATTGAACGGGCCGGCAGTGTGGATGCGGACGCCATCGTTGCCGAGTTGAAGAAAACCGATCGCTTCGGTGTGATGGGCCGTATCAAATTCGACGACGGACAGCAGGTGGTCTACGACATGGATCCCGAAACGGCCGCTGTCGCGGCGGTCGTTCAATGGAACACAGATGGATCCCGAAGCATCGTTTTTCCGGCCGCCATCGCAGACGGTTTGATCAAACTGCCTGCCGGTCTAACGTCGGCCAAATAACCATCGCAAACCGGTTCGGCCGTCCATGGGGCACCGGTGGGCCATCGAGATGCCCACCGGCGCCATTAGTCCATCAGCGGCAGCTTCTTTTTTCTATTGCAATTGCCATAATAGCGTTCCGATTCATCATATGTTCAACGCATTACCGCAAAGACGCTGAGGCCGCAGAGTAGATTTCGATTTTGCATTTCGCTGAGAGGGCGAAATGCAAAACGATCGCCTGTCAAAGTATTAAAGATTTGAATACGTTTATGAGGAGCTCTTTCCCAGAATCCCCCTCTCAGGGATTCTGGGGAAAATACAGTTCCTTTGTGTCCTCTGCTTGTCGGGTCGAAGCTCCAAGAGCGAAGCCTGGCGACTCGGCGGTCATCTTTTCCGTATTTCTTCAAACGGAATATATTTATGACAACCGCTATAAAGACGGGAGACCACCGATCATGCTTGTGGGAACGATCGTCTACGCCCTCATCAATACGTCCATTCTGGCACTGATGGCCATTGGCTTCAATCTTACCTTCGGCATCAGCGGTGTGGCCAATTTCGCCTACGGCGCGTTTTACGTCCTGGCGGCTTACGGTATCTGGGGCATGTTGAATCTGTTGCAGATTCACTATCTTATCGCCGTCATTATCGCCGTTTTGGCCAACGTGATCCTCGGTGCGCTGATCTACCGATTTGTCCTGCTGCGCGTGAAGGGACAAGCCCTTTCCGAAGTTATTGCGACGTTCGGCATCGGACTGGCGATCCTGGAATTGTTCAGCTACTTCGGATGGGTGGGCTTCGAATACAGCCTTCCGGTGTTCCATGACCGTAGCTTTATTATCGCCGGGACCTATGTCGATTTCCAGCGCATCGCCATCGTGGGATTCAGTGCTCTGCTGATAGTCGGTCTCTGGTGGTTTACCCACTATACCGCCACCGGATTGGCCTTCCGGGGAATTGCCCAGGACGAACGGACTGCCCTGACATTCGGCATCGATTCGGATTGGATTGCCACCTTGAGCGTCTCTTTTGGTGCAGGACTGGCGGCTGTGGCAGCGCTGTTTATCATTCCCCTGGGCAGCATATCTCCCGGCGAGGGCTACGATGTGCTGATCAAATCCCTGGCGGTGTGCATTATCGGCGGTCTGGGTAGCACGGGCGGGGTGATCGCAGCCAGCTTTATTGTCGGCTTTGCCGAACGATTTACCGATACCTACATCGGTTCCCACTGGACGATGATCGTCAGTCTGGCGGCCTTGCTGCTGGTCTTGACCGTCAAACCATCGGGGCTGTTCGGCAAACAAAAAGAACTGGAAGAAAGGATTTAATCCCAGTTGAAGAAACGAAAAGAACGGATCGACCGCGGCATAAAGGTGCGTTCGTCGGACATTTTCACCCTGATGTCCTGGCGGGAAATGCTCTACCGGGCGGCCCCCCGAATGCTCCCTGTCGCCGGTTGTCTGCTGCTGCCCCTGGTGCTCCCGGTTTACTGGCAGAAGGTACTCTTGTCGGTGGCCGTATTCGCTTTGCTGGCCGTCAGTTGGGATATTCTGGCCCAATCCGGCATGGTATCCCTGGGACAGGCGCTGTTTTTCGGTGTGGGCGCCTACTGCTCCGGTGTGATGAACCACTACTGGGGACTGAGCCCGTTGATCACAATACCCGTGGCCGCCGTTATGGGCGGACTGATCTGCACCCTGCTGCTGCTTCCCGTGTTGCGGCTTCGTGGCATCTATTTTTCCATGGTAACGTTGATCATCCCGCTGATGCTCGTCAGGATCATTGAAGCCACCCGAATCTTCGGCGGTACCGAGGGCTTGAGCGGCATGACGCCGTTGCCGTCCAAATGGATCGAGTTGTACCTGGCCATGGGGGTACTCCTGATCACTCTTTTCGGATTCAGGCGGATGATGGATTCGGACTACGGGCTGGTGCTCAAGGGCATCAACGACAACGATCGGTCGGTCATTAACGCCGGCATCAACATCTACTGGTTCAAAGCCCAAAGCCTTTTTATCGCCGGCGCCATTGGATCGTTTTGCGGGGCATTCATGACCCACGTGTACATGTTTGTCGGCATGCCGGTATTTGCGCTGGACTATTCCATTCTGCCGATTGCCGCTGCCGTTGTGGGCGGTCCCGGATCCCTGGCAGGTGCGACCCTTGGCGCCTTCATCCTGGTACCGTTGTCCGAGGCGCTCCGCGGGTTCGGCGGATTGCGAATCGTCCTGTACGGTCTGTCTCTGGTGGTCTTCATCGTGGCCCTTCCCGAGGGGATTTTCCATTACATCCAACGAAAATACCACCAGTTCGAGCGCTGGGTGGAGGTGGAAAAATGACCGAAGCGCCGATTCTTCGGGTCGCCGGTCTGAGTAAGCAGTTCGGGGGGGTTCGCGCCCTGACCCAGGTCAGCTTCGAGCTCATGCCGGGTGAACTCCTCGGGGTGATCGGGCCCAACGGGTCGGGAAAAACGACATTGGCGAACCTGATCACCCGGTTCGTCAAACCGACATCCGGAACGGTTTGGTTCAAGGGGAAAAAAATCAGCCATCTGCCGCCCCACAAGATCGTTCGGCTGGGAATCGCCCGGACCTTCCAGATGGTCAAACCATTCTATCACCTGCCGGCATACAAAAACATGATCATCCCCCTGTACTCACCGCGAATGAAGCAGCTTGCCGGCGGCAGCTACGGCGATCGGAATGCGGTGGCCCTGGACCTGCTGGAAGAGGTCGGCTTCGAGCGGGATGCCCTGGTTGCCTATAAAGTCGCCAGCGCTTTGCCCCAGGGATACCTCAAACGTCTGGAACTGGCCAAAGCCCTGGCCATGCAGCCGGATTTGTTCATATTGGACGAGCTTTTTTCGGGACTGAGTCTGGCCGAAGTGGCCAGTATCGTTCCGATTATCGAAAAAATACGTTTGGAAGGGAAGACGGTCATCATGATCGAGCACCGGTTAAAAGAGCTTTTCCGCATCGCCGACCGGGTCATTGTGATGAACCACGGTGAAAAAATTGCCGACGGTACTTCGGAGGCCGTCATGGAAAATGAGGCCGTTAAAAGTGCATATCTGGGCACGGAAGCCGATTAACAGAATACCCTGTCGAGAGGACCCGGATATGGACATGGTCGGCGTCGGGATCGCCATCGGTATCAGAATCGAGACAGGATGGCCATTTCTGAAGTCGATACCGATTCCGACCCCGATACCGATTCCGATGATTCTGCTAGGTTCAGAGGTGTCAATAATCTACCCATCGAAACGGAATTCTGAGATTTGCTTTAGGCAGGACATGGCATGCTAGAAGTTCACAACCTGATGGTGTTTTTTGAAAACGCCCTGGCCATTAACGGACTGAGCCTGGAGGTGCGTGAAGGAGAAATCGTCGGCCTGATCGGCTCCAACAGCGCCGGAAAAACAACCCTGATGAATACGGTGTCCGGGCTGATTATCGATATGCGGATCAAGGAAAAGCGTAAAGGCGGCGAGCGCATCAGCATTTACGGCAGCGTCACCTTCTCCGGTGAGGAAATTACCGAAATGCCTCCCAGCGAGCGGGTCCGAAAAGGGATCGTCCTGTCGAGGGAGCGGCATCCGGTGTTTCCGGAAAGCAATGTGGTTGAAAATTTCAAAATTGCCGGCTACCTGCGCTCCAAATCCGAAATCAAGGAAACCATGGATTTTGTTTTTTCCCTGTTTCCACCCCTGTCCAAACTGAGAACCCGAAAGGCTGGATTTCTAAGTGGTGGCGAGCAGCAGATGCTGGCCATTGGGATGGCCCTGGTGGTCCGGCCGAAACTGCTGCTGCTGGATGAGCCGCTGCTGGGGCTGAGCCCTATGATGCAAAACGCCGTTGTCGATGCCATCGTGGCCCTCAACAGAGAATCGGGCATCACCGTGTTGTTGAGCGAGCAGTTTGCCAGACCGGTACTCCCCGTGGTGGACCGGGCCTATGTGGTGGAAAACGGCATGCTGACCCTTTCCGGCACCGGGACCGAGCTGATGACCCATCCTGAGATTAAAGCGGCCTATTTTGGGGTCTGACACATGTCCGAAGTCCACACCATACCCGAAACCTTTGCGTCGGTTGCCGACCGGCGCGCTGGTCACACGGCCCTCATCTATCTGGGCACCCGCTACACGTATCAGACGGTTCGTGCCATGGCCGACAGCTTCGCCGCCGCCCTGCTGGACACCGCACTTGAGCCGGGGCAGCGCGTCATCATCTATCTGCCCAACAGTATCCAGTGGATCGTCGCCTGGCTGGGGATTCAACGGGCCGGAGGCGTCTGTGTGCCCATTACACCGATCTACACCCCAAGCGATCTGGGATACATCGCCATCAACAGCGAGGCCGAAGCCATTGTCTGTGCAGATACCAATTTCGGATATGTCAAAACGGTGCTGCCGGACACCCGCCTGAAACAGGTAGTGATTACCGGAATGGCCGAATTGCTGCCGGCGTGGAAGCGGCTTTACGGTTATCTTTTCGATATCATCCCTTCCGGGAAAACCGTTTTCGACGACCACACCTTTGAAATGGGAAAGCTGCTGGCCGCCTATGCCGATCGCATCGATTCCCTGCCGGAGGTGCCCCGCAGGGGAGAGGACCTGGCCCAGATTTTATATACCGGCGGCACAACCAAACATCCCAAAGGTGTACCCATCACCCACGATCTATTTCTGGTCTCCGCAGACGAGCAGATCCGTGTGAGCGATCCGCTGTTCCCGGCGGAAGAGAATGTCATCATGGGCAATGCACCCATGTTTCACATCCTGGGCCAGACCTGCAGTCTGGCCACACTGCTGGTGGGCGGCACGTTGATGCTTCAGCCCAAGGTCAACCTGGACGCCACGTTCGCGTCCATCGAGCGGTTCAAGGCCCGTACCATGATCGGTGTTCCCACTCTATATCGGATGATTCTCGAGCACGACCGGGTGGATCAGTACGACATGAGTTCCGTGGATTACTGGTACAGCGCCGGAGACGTCCTGCCCGTGGAGGTCGGCAAGCGCTGGCAGGAAACGTTCGGCAAAACCATCTACCAGGGCTACGGGGCCACCGAGACCTGCGGCGGGGTCGCTATGTGTCCCACCGATATCGTCAATCCGCCCAAGAGCGTTGGCCGTATCGTCGCCAGTAAATCGGTCCGAATCATCGATCCGGCGAGTTTGACGGCGACCAAACCCGGCGATACCGGTGAACTCATTGTCGCTTCGGAGCACATGACCACCTACTATATCAACAATCCTGAAGAGAGCCGTGCCGCCTTCATCGAACTGGAAGGCCGTATCTGGTATCGCACGGCGGATGTGGTATCCATGGACCCGGAGGGCAATCTGTATTTTGTGGACCGGACCGTGGATACCATCAAGCACAAAGGCTACCGGGTATCGGCTTCGGAAATCGAGGCGGTGCTCCAGGAACACAGCGCTGTTGTGGCGTCATGTGTGGTCGGTGTGCCCGACGATCGGGTGGGGGAGCGCATCAAGGCTTATGTGGTGCTCAAGGAAGACATCATGGGAATTACCGGCTACGAGTTGATAAAATGGTGTCGAAAATCCTTGGTCTCCTATAAGGTGCCCCAGTATATCGAATTCCGGGATATGCTGCCCAAATCAAAAGTGGGCAAACTGTTGCGCCGGGAAATCCGCGACGAAGAGCAGCGGATGGCGGAGCAATAAGGACGGCCATGGGATAGACCGTTCGGTGGTGCGAATAATAGTTTTGTCATGGAGGGTAGGTGAAATAGATGGGTTTTTCATTGAGCAAGGAGCAACAGGATATCGTCAAGGCGGCCAGAAAATTTGCCAAAGGCGAGTTTCCGGAGCGGGCCCTGGAGTTCGACCGGGAAGAGACCTTTGATCTGAAAATCTGGGAGAAAGCCTGTGACTTGGGATTTGTGGGTGTATTCATTGATGAGAAATACGGTGGGGCAGGATACGGATTTTTTGAACACTGTTTGATTAACGAAGAGTTCTGGGCGGTGGAGCCGGGCATGGCCATGCAGGTCCTGTCAGCCACATTCGGATCCGAACTGCTGCTGCTTTACGCCAGCGCAGCGCAGAAACAGGATCTCTTGCCACGGCTTACGGCTGGGGAGGCCATCATGGGAACGGCCATCACCGAACCGGATGCCGGCTGCGATGTCACCGGAGCGGTAACCACGGCCGTCAAAGATGATAATGGGTGGGTGATCAACGGCACCAAGATGTTTGCCACCAACGGCAACCTGGCGGACTTTCTACTGGTTTTTTGCCTCACGGATCCGGAGAATGCCTCCCCTCACCGGCGACACAGCTTCATTATCGTATCGACGGACACCCCGGGCTACTCGGCCTCCAAAATTCACGGAAAGATGGGCATACGTGCCTCCGATACCGCGGAAGTCTTTTTGCGGGACGTTCGCGTGCCGCTGGAAAACCTTGTCGGCAAAGAAGGGGAGGGCTTTTACGAATTAATGGAATTTTTCAATCGTACCCGTTTGCATATTTGTGCCCAGGGCATGGGGCTGGCCCGGGCGGCGCTGGAAGAATCGATCCGCCACGTCAAGGGCCGGCGGCAGTTCGGCGCCCCCATTGCGGCGTTTCAGGCCACCCGATTCAAGATTGCGGAAATGGCCACCAAAATCCGTGCCGCCAGAAACCTCTACTACGAGGCCGCCCTGTCCGCCGACCAGGGAAACATCGACCATGCGCTGATCGCCATGGCCAAGTGGTATTCCGCGAAAATTGCTGTGGAGTGCGCCGATGAAGCGGTGCAGATGCACGGTGGCTACGGATATATCGACGAATACAAAGTGCAGCGGCTGTACCGGGATGCAAAAATCCTCGAGATCTATGAGGGTACCAAGGAGATCGAGAAAACCATCATCGCCAACACGCTTCTCGGGAAATGACGGACAGGTGAGGGGATGCTCCATATCATTTTGAGGGATTCGGGCTTTGACACCTATCCAATAGAATTCTATAATAAAATTTCCATAACATCTGAACCCATAGTCATCGATATCTAACATGCGGTAGCGTGGCTCCCTATGTACACCCGGTTTTTTGGTTTCAAAGAACGACCGTTCAAAATGGTGCCTGATCCGACGTATCTTTTTTTGAGTCGGACCCATCAGGAAGCCATGGCCCACCTTGCCTATTCCCTCAAGTCGGGGGATGGTTTTGTCCAGGTGACCGGAGAGGTGGGCACCGGGAAGACAACACTCTGCCGGGCGTTTATCCAGCGGCTTAACGAAAAATATGAAGTCGCCTATATTTTTAATCCCGTCCTGGATCCCATTGAACTGTTGAAAGCCATCAACGATGAATTCGGGATCGATACGACGCCCAACAATGCGCGGGCGTTGATCAAGGTCCTGAATGCCTTCCTGATTCGGGTGAAACGCGAGGCGAAACAGGCCATTCTTATTATTGATGAGGTACAAAATTTAAGCCGCGGTGTTCTGGAACAGATCCGGCTCATATCCAACCTGGAAACGTCCCGAGATAAATTGCTGCAGATTATCCTTTTCGGCCAGCCGGAGTTGGAGCAAACCCTCGATTCCCAACCCCTTCGTCAGTTGAGACAACGGATGACCTTGAGCGCCCGGCTGTGCCCCCTGACGCTGAAGGAAACCCGAGCGTATGCCCTGCATCGGATCCAGGTGGCCGGAAGAACGCGGGGAGATCCCTTCACCTCCAGCGCCATGCGGTTGGTGTACAAGTTTTCCGGAGGTATCCCCCGTCTGATCAACCTGTCTTGCGACCGGGCCCTTCTGACCGCGTTTGCCGCCGATAAAAAACAGGTCGGAAAAAAGGAGGTGCGGACCGCTGTCGAAGAGCTGCAATACCAGATCCCCGGCCATGGAATGCTTGGCCGACTTCAGAAAACCGGGATGGCCGCTCTTGGGTCACTCGCCGTACTTATTGTCGCCGGGGTACTGCTGATTGCGACCGGAGTCGTGCCGACCCGCTGGATATCTCTACCGAAATGGAAGGCCTCACCGCAGGTAAAGCAGGCGCCCATCCGGGTCACCATTCACGAAGTACCCGAACCGGCCACCCAAGAGGTGATCAATCGAAACACCACTGTGGATGTCAAGCCGGTGATGAAGGTCGTCTCCCTGGATGACGTGATATCATCGGAGGATGGATATCTGCTGAGGCAATCGGCTTTGGATACCCTCTTAAATCTGTGGGGGTTGCCCAGCAACGGCCCATCCTTCCTGGAATCCATCGAAGACGATGCGATGTTCTTCCGTCTGGCGGCGAACTACCATGCCCTTTCGTTTCTGAGGATAGACAACGACTGGACCATCATCGAACGATTGAACCTGCCGGCCATTATCCCGATCCAGTCTCCCTCCGATAATGTCGTTCGGATGTTGACGCTCTCCGGTGTAACACTGGATGGATATTTGTTTTATGTCGGAAAAGAGCGTCTCAAAGTTATCATGAGTCCGGAGGACCTGGCACGGTACTGGACGGGCGACGCCTTTGTCCTGTGGAAGAATTTCCTTGCGATCAACGGCGTGATCCCCAGAAAGACCAATGGCGAATCGATTATTACCCTGAAACTGCTGCTACGGGATATCGGTTTTGACGGCATCGGGATTGATGCGGTGTTTGACGAAACAGCGCGTCGGGCGGTGATGGCGGTCCAGGAAAAAAGCGGTCTGCCGGTGGACGGCGTTGTCGGGACCATGACCAAAATCGCCCTTTACAATGAAAAATCATCCCTGAACATCCCGAAGCTGAACCAGTAAACGCGCGCTGCGCTTTTACTCATGAAATTTTGAAGAAATTTTATCATGAGCTCCATCCTAAGGGCACTGAGAAAGCTTGAGGAGGAAACACCGCCGAAAGAGGGGGGTGTTTTTATTCCCGATTCTTCGCACCCGGAAGGATCGAATACCCGGGATTCGGGGTTCAGTTCAAAAAAGAACCTGATATTCTTTGGCATCGGTTTGTTGTCGCTGGTCATCGCGTCCATCGCATTGATGGCCGCGTTATCGCTCGGTCCCTTTGACAAAAAAAGCCTCCAGGTCAGCACCGGGCCGGAAGCCCAATTGATTGACGGCTCTGGACAGGGGAGCCATGCAGAACCGCCCGGCACTCCGTCTTCAGCCGCTCGGCCGCATCAAGAGGTTGCCACCGGATCAGCGGACCCGACAACCGTTACGGGGCGTCCGAGGGCAACCACATCAACGTCCCGCACCCCCTCCCGGTCGCCAAGCCCATCCGTTTCACAACTCCGGAAGACGAAACCTTCCGGGCAATCCGGTACACGCCCATCTGCCAAGCCGTCGCCCCGGAACGCTTCGACCCCCAAGGCAAAGGCCCAACGGTCGAGATGGCCGGATGTCAGGCCGGCAGCGCCGCCGGGTGAACCTCCAAAATCACAGACCCGTGCCCTCCGCTCTGACAAGAGCGCCGATTTCAATCCGCCCCTGCTCGCATCCACCGACCTGAAACTTCAGGCGATCTCATGGGCCGAGGCGCCACAGCAGCGGATCGCTGTCATCAATGGAGAAATTCTGAATATCGGCGAACAGATCTCGGGATTTGTGGTGGTTAATATCCGAATGAACGATGTCATTCTCCAGCAGAATGGGACCATGTGGCGAATGGTGTTTAACTCCAAATAAACTGAGCTTCTGCTCAAGTCTGCAACCGAGGGCTCATGGGGCGGCATGGTGTAGCATCCGCCAGGTGCTCACGCCCGACAGCCTCGATCTTTCGCGATCACCCATTAACCGCAGCATCCGCTGTGGTTCCCCAATCCCCTGGACCGATGCCGCCTGATGTGACCCAGCCGGATGCCGCCGTTCACAATCTCGAGAAGGCCGACTTCTAAAAATTCTTAAAAGAATCACGGATAATTGGGATACTCATAAAACAGTCTCCCGAGGGAACGGACGTCGCGACAATTGTGTCGCATATACGAAAAAAGTGTGAGCTTTTTCACTTAAAGATAAGGGGGTATTGCGGCTCTATGATGATATCCGAATATTCCTTTTTTCAACTTTCCCATCGTACACTGCCGATCGCATCCGGTCGGCCGGCGAGCGCATCCCTGCAGTCGCGTGCCAACCGCAGATTTATGGTGCATTCAGTCGTATCCTGAGAAGGGGTGAATATTGATAGATCACTTATATTACAAAGTATATTTCATGAAACCGGTTTACGATTTTGTTTGGCACAGAATTCGCATCCTCATCGACATCAATCGGCCTAAAATCACTTTTCGGCCAGCCGCGTGTTTCATGAATTGTTTGGTTTTTCTCTGAAAATCAGATGGTGTTCGGTTTTGATGCCGACATCGATGGATACCTTGATCCAAGGATAGCGTGACGCTCCAACATTCCGAGATCCTTGCAAGAGCGTCTTTGTTGTTTTAGAACACTTTGATATCAGTTAGTTATTATGCCTTATGGGATGTATCCCACGGGGCGGAGCTATATGCAACGAATGGGGATGGTCCCCAAGATCGGGACCAGTAAGCGCCTTGGAATACGGCTCGGGACCGATGGCGGGATCGTACGAAACGGCACCCACCAGAAGCCAACCCACCAAAACCATAGCTGTTTATACGTTATTTAATTCATTCGAATTCGCCGTTTTTTTCATAATGGCTGGTATCGGGAATCCGGGAGTTGCTGTTTTGTCTTGAGGAACACGAAAACCGCATGAAGTCATTCATTAAAATTATTTTATGCAGCCTTATCCTAATCAGCAGCCAGTTGGGGGAGCTGTACGGTTCTCAAAAAGGCATCCGGGAGTCTGGCGAAAGGGGAGGTGTGCACCTGAATCGACTCCAGACGATCCAGATTCCCCCCAACCCGAATGAGGCAGAAATTAAGGTTTCCCGCCTGCTGCATCAAAAACTTCGTGATCACTACGGGATTCATCTCAAAATCCTGAAGCAGACATTCCCTGAGAAGACCAATACTATCCTGGTGGGCCCTCAATTAGCGGTGGCTTCCCGCATGGTCACCCGGAATGTCTTGTCGAACATCGGCTGGGATGGATATGTGCTGAGAGCTGAAAACGACACCGTTGTGATGGCCGGCCCCGAACCCCAGGGCACCCTCTACGCGGCATATGCGTTTCTCAAAAAGATCGGAATTTCCTTCTATCCATGGCACTTTGGGCAAGACATCGAAGTCCTGGAGCCCTTGGAGGGAAATACGTTAAAGCCTTTCGTTACTCACAGAAAACCGTTTTTTGAGCTCCGTGATTTATTTCCGCAATTTGAGAACGGCCAGTTTGGATGTTCCATACGTCGATATTCCCTTGGAGATCTGGGTTTTGCGAATATGGACCCGAAATTCAAAAAAATGGATACCTCGGCTGGGATCATACCGCCGGTTATTTAGTGCCTCTGCATCTCTACCACGATAACCATCCCGAATATTTCGGATTCATAAAAGGCCGCCGCATTCCGAAGTCGACACCAAATCTTCGCGTCGTTCTGTGTATGGGAAATCCGGAAGTGCATCGCATCGCTGCCGACCGGGCGATCGAATGGATACATCGACAACCTGATCGGCTATTTTATATGGTATCCGACGGTGACTCAGCGATCGGATGTCAGGCACCGGAAAGCCTCGCCATGGATCCGATACCCGACTACTATACGGATCGTGCGTTGACCTGGGTGAACTCGGTGGCCCGGCGGATCAAGTCCACATATCCAGACAAAATAGTGCTCACGCTGGCTTACATGGGGACTGTCAAACCCCCGCTCGAGATCAAACCTGAGGCCAATGTTCGTGTGCTGTATGCCCCGTGGTATTGGAACTCCCGAATCAGCTCCGCCGTCTCCTTAAATCATCCGCTTAATATGACGTCATTTGAGGAGTTTACCGGCTGGGTTCGGACGGCGCCGAACCAGGTCGGCATGTATGACTACCCGGGGAGCTTCGTCTTTAGTGCGGCCGAGCGAATCAAATTGTATGCCAAGCACGGCGTACGTTGGATATACTTCAACGCCCCAGGAGGTGAACTGCTCCATTGGGTGGCCTCACGACTGCTCTGGGATCCGGGTTTGGACACCTGGGCGCTCATAGAAGAATTTACCGACGCTTTTTACGGCCCAGCGGCATCGATTATGAACGACTATCTGAAGCTTCGGAAAGAAACGATACATAGATACGCATTACACAGCATGGTGATTTTCGACGATCCGGCTTTTCTCAAGAAAGCCGTCACCACGATTCACGCTCTGGAAGACATCGCAAAAGATCAGCCTGTTGAACCTCAGATACGAATTCTCGAAGGTGCGGCCGATATACTTCACACAATTTTACGAGCAACCCGTCCAAGCAGGCTTAAACTTACGAGCGACCATGGTACGATTACCCCTGATCAATTCAGAGTCGATATGCGGCACTACATCGACATCCAGAAACGGATCCTATTACTATGCGAAAGGTCCGAATCCTGCCGGAAATGGATCAAGTTTCGAAAAAATGGGATTTACAGGTCTGTGAATCGACTGTATTTAATTGAAAAAAAAGCCAAAAAAACATCCGTTGGGGAACCGCCAGAGATATCGACAGATTGTTCGATGCCATGCTGGAAGGCGCTGAAGAAACAATCTCACGTTATTCAAAAATTGAGAATGAATTCCCTACTCGACCAAAGAGAAGCAAAAGAGTCCTATTTGGGGATCCCGGTTACGCCCACCTGTGGAGTTTAGACAAATCGTATAGGTCACTGGAGATTACGCCAACCCGGAGCATGATGTCTGGAAATGCTGGGGCGGAGTCTCTGGAAGGTGTCCGGATTTTTGCTCCCATGTCCCAGTTTCCAACGGTGAGAAGAGGAAATCGGCTTGTGCATGCCGGCCGTATCTCAGTGGTAAGACGTTTCGATCCGCCATTGGAAATCGACAAGGGCCGTTTTCTCGACATCCATTTGCGAACGTCCCGAGAGATTCCGGCTTCGATTCACATCGATCGGGGTTTTCGAACCAGTAGCGATGTCGAGCTCATTGCCGGGGAGCAGGTGGTTCGGATAGACTTCGGAAGTTTTGTGGACCATCGGTTCAATGTGCCAAAATGGGAAGACAGAATCCATAAAATGTCGATAGATTTTTGGCCACAGGACAATTTATACCCTTACAATCAATCAGTAGACACGGAAATCGTGTTTCTAGGACTGGAAGTAAAGAATTACAATACGTTCAATCGTAATGATAATTCGATAGCAATGACCCATTTCCGCCCCAATTTTTCACCTCGCAGAGAAATTCTCAGAGATATCTCGGAACCCTATACTCGTTTGATGATATCGAATGATAATCTAGAACCGCTGGCCAAGAATTTCATGTTGACGAAAATCACTGAGCAATATCGAACCGTAACGGTTCACCGGATCGTATCACCGATCTCACGAATAATTACTGAAGCGAATGACACCGAGGCTATAGATGCGGCCTTGCAACTGAAGTCCTTTATAGCTAAAGCATTCGGTAAAAACATGCCACACCTTGTTGTTGGTAAGGATGAGCACCAAGCCATAGCAAATTCTTTTTTCCTCCGGAAGAAGGATAATATCGACGGTTATTACGTTCACGCAAAACATGGCGCAGTACGTGTAGAAGGAAAAACAAGAGAGCTCATTCTAAAAGGAGTATCACAATATTTTGAACAAAATGCGCTGCCGGGTCGAGGGATACTGGGAAATTCCCCGGGTCCTCATAAATCTGACAGTTTACTGCATGAATTCATTCTATTCGAAGGTAAACGCCAGCCATAGATGTCATAACATTGTAGAACGGCATAATTGAGAATCGGCTTACACAGGAAGAACTACGGTTACGCAAGAGTGTTGTACGGTGATCCGCCACCGCCGGTTGAGTTCGTCGATGTTCCCTCCTTTACGTTGTGGAAGTTACCCCAGTTACCCAAGTTCCTGCAATGGGCAAGGGTTTTCAGTCCCTATCCGAAGGTCGATTTCTTGCACACCTATAATCATTTGGTGCTCAACAACAGGCCATGGGTCATCTCATTCGAATCGTTTCTTCCGAGATTTCAAAGTAGTATGAAAAATAGAAAAGCGTGGGCGTGGGGTCTGGAAAAGTTGGTATCGGACAACTGTAAAAGAATCATACCGATCAGTCTCGCAGCCAAACGCCTGTTCTACCTGTTGGCGGAAGAAAACGGATTCAGAAAGGAGCTATTTGATCATAAAGTGGAAGTCATCTATCCGGCAGTGGATGTGTCCTCATTTAATAAAAAAAAGCATCCCAGAAAAGGTGGCCCCATAAGATTTTTATTTGTCGGGAATTTATTTTTCACGAAAGGTGGTCGACCCCTTTTAAAAGCTTTTATAGAGTTGTCAAAGCATTACGACATCGAGATGACCGTTATATCGACGGTGACACTGCCGGATTTCTTCTTCCAGTGCGATGAATCGGATCGCCTGAATGCGATAAAACAAATGACTACACACAATAAAATAACGTGGCGACAAAATGTACCAAACGTAGAACTCTCAAATTATTATTATTCGAATTCCGATATCTTTTTGCTGCCAACACTTCAAGATACGTTCGGTTTTGTCAATATTGAGGCCATGGCCAGTGGCTTGCCTGTAATTTCAACTAGTCAATTTGCGGTGCCAGAGCAGGTGATTCATAATGAGACCGGGTATCTTATCAATATACCGTTAGATGAAATGGGAAGACTGAGCTGCATCCGCGAGAAAAATAGTCCGCAGAAAAAACAACTTCTACTAAAGATCGAAGAGTCAATTTACGAACAGCTAATTTCATACCTGTCAAAGTTAATTGAAGATCCTTCGAAGATATATGTATTTGGGAAGAACGGCCTGCGCAGGGCACAGAATTTGTTCGACGTCAGGATACGAAACAAAGCTTTGATGGAGATTTACAGGACACTGGTAGGAGCAGAAGATGCGAGTTAAATTAATCTCATCCGATCAACCTCTGAAACCATTTATCAAATTTATTCGATACCTTTATTTTAGAAGACTTTTACCGACGATTTATTAAAAAAAAATAATTCCCCGTGGTGCACCCAAAGACGGATCCAACGAAGATCTCGCCTGTATCCAAATCAACGGTAAAAAGCTAATCTTCAGACAACACGATGCAATCGGTCAACAAATCCTTTATTTCTCTTGTTATGAAAGACTGCTGATAGAGTTTCTTGTTGCGCTAATTCAGGAAATGAATTTTAAGGTATTTCTGGATATTGGCGCAAATATAGGGAATCATACCATTTGGTTTGCAGACTACCTCTCAAGCATATATGCTTTCGAGCCCAACCCGGAAGCGCTTAAACTGCTTCAGGAAAACGTTAACCAAAATCGGTTAACTCGAAAAGTAAAAATTTTTCCCCTGGCCCTTTCGGATAAAAATGGTAAAGCTTTCTTTTTCCGGCACAACCCAGGTAATCTTGGGAGCGCAAGAATTATTGAGGAAGATAGGAAGGGCGCATTAGAAATCGATGTGAAAATCGGAGATGAGATCCTTAATTCGACAAGAAGTATTCATATCGATTTTATGAAAATAGATGTGGAGGGGCATGAAGTGGAGGTTCTGCGTGGCTTAAGGGAAACTATTCGAACACATCGCCCGGTCGCATTGATTGAATACCTCAAAAAGACAGCCCTAAAAGCAAATCATGAGCTTACCAAGTATCTGCCCTCCAATTATACTATCTATGGAATAAAAGGAATAAACAAAATAACACAGCTATTCTTGATGAAAGAGGGGTTGGTATTTGAGGACTTTAATCCATATAAAGATTATTCAAATATTTTATGCTTACCGAAGGAGAAGGAAAAAACGTTTTTAGCCACCATTGATCTAAAGCAAAGGCATTTATCGACTATTTTTTTTGGGCTTTACCGGAAATGGATAGTCAGCGTGTTATTACGCCACGCCAAGTATATAGACTGAAAAATGAAACCATAAAAAAAGATGAAGAAAATAAAAAACTTGGTGAGACCACTTTTAGTCCGCCCTTTCTTTCGGTACCTGTTGGTTCATTACTACTACAGGGATATCATCCGGTCTTCCGAACGCGTGTTTCAACTCCGGCGAAAAGCTGAGCAACAGGGTGAGTCCTTCTGGGCCAATGACCTCAGAAAGCACGCACACATTTTGGATAAAGGGTTGCAACGATGCGACTGGGAACCGGGACACAGCGCCGGAGCCTATGAGGAGGCCAAACATGCCAGTTCGAAAATTCACTCAGAGACGTTACTGAGTGATCCGTCAATACGATGGGCCCGGAGCAAAATTGATGAGTTTGAGCAGCGAACCTCGTGTGAAACCATCTCTCCTCCTGTCCCCGAAACATTGTGTCGCTACGACGATCTTCTGGATGTCATCCGGACCAGGCGATCCATCCGTCAATTTAAGGACAAGACCATATCCGATGAGACGATCCGGAAAATCGTCGAGGTGATCAACTGGGCCCCGAATAGTTGCCACAGGCAGACGGCGAAGGTGTTTGTTGCCAGAGAACCGGATCGTGTTAGAAAGTGCATGGAACTTTGCGCAGGTTCAAGTGGATTCAGCGATCACCTCCCGCTGTTTTTCTGCTTCTGCTCCGACCTCAGGGCCTATCAAGTGCCTGTCGAGATGTCGCTGCCGTTTATCGACGTTTCCCTGGGCATTCAGAACTGTACCTTGATTGCCCATAGCCTCGGCATATCTTTGACACTGATGTCCTGGGCCCAGAGCACCGAAAGGGAAGATCGCAAAATGAGGGCACTGTTGGATATACCCGCCGATTACGCCATCATCGTAAACGCCGTCGGGGGATATCCGGATTGCAGAGCGGAGGTTCCTGCAAGAAAATCAACGTCTTCGACATTGGCCCCCATCAAAGATTAGGCGCATCACATTCAGACAAAAGCATCAACACGACATATGAACGTCGGCATTCTGACATTCCACAGCAGTTATAATTTCGGGGCGAACCTCCAGGCTCTGGCGGTCCAGGCGGCCGTAGAAAGAGCCGGCGCCGAGCCGGTCGTCATCAACTACCAAGACCCCGTGAAAATGGATGTCTACAGAAACATCACGGACCCGGCACAGGTATCCGAACACGAGCGATTTATACATACCTATTTGAAGACATCTGAGTTGCTGTCCACGGCGGAACAGGTCGAATCATTCTGCCGTGACAGTCTGGATGTGGTCCTTGTCGGAAGCGATCAGGTGTTCCGGCTAGTCCCCATGGTGAACATCCGGAAAAGTATGCGCACGCTGCTCGGGCGCCGGCAGAATCCGTTGTCGGAGAAAGCCACCAAGGTTCCGTCGCCATACTGGCTTGAGTGGACGGTAACCGGACCGGCATCGACAATCAAAACGGCCAGCCTCGCTGCCAGCGCCGGCGCGACCAGTTACCGATTTTTATACCCGGGTTTGTCGGAACAGTTACGTAAATGTCTGCTCCGATTCGATTCGGTCACTGTCCGTGACCGATGGACAGAGAAATTGATCATGCGGCTGACACGGGGCAGGGTGGTCCTGGAGTACTGTCCGGACCCGGTATTCAGTTTAAGGGAAAATTTTATATTCCCGGATCACGATTCCCATGATTCAAATCTGTCGAAAACCATTCTCCTGTCTATTGCGATGGAATCAAATTGGATTGAGAAATTTACGGAAGAAGCGCATCGCCAGGGGTATCGGGTGGCCAGTCTTCCGAATCCGGATAGGGAGTTCCCGATGAATTCGGTGGATGACAATATTCATCTCCCCCTGTCTCCTTTGAAGTGGTTCCAGTTGCTCTCAGGGGCGGCCGGATATATCGGAATCAGATTTCACGCTCTGGTCTCGTGCATCGCAAACAATACTCCCGTTGTCTCAATAGAGACAACCCCGAAGTTCGGTATCGGATATCGCAAGAAGAGCCGCCTGTTTGATCTCTGTCAACGTGCCGGCATTGCCGCCCGATGTTTGTCATCCACCCGGGCGTTGCAGAGGCTTGCACCACAGCGTGTGCTCCGTCGTCTTTTCGATGCATCGTCACAGAAACAGGCGGATCGATTTGCTGCAATGGCAAAGTCCCAATTTCAGGACACGGTTCAACGGGCCATTCATGCCCCGCAGTCATAGATAAAACGGCTGTGTAATTCAAACCTCGTGGCCGATACAGACAGTTCACCGATGGACGGGACAATCGGAGAAAATTGCCGGATAAAGCGTCAGCCCATCTCTTTGAAGGCGCTTTTTTCAGATGCCACCATCAAGGGGCGTTTTGCCGGAGGCGCCTACTGGATGCTTCTGGGAAACCTGGGATGGAGGCTGTTCTCAGCGATCGCAACCATCAGTATCGCCCGGATTTTAGGCCCCAGAGGGTTCGGCGAACTGGGCATGGTGCGGAGCACCGTACAGATGTTTTCTGTATACGCAGGTTTCCGACTGGGGAACACCGCCGCTAAATATGTCTCTGAATACAGAGAAGAAAATCCGTTAAAAGCGGCGAGAATATTAAGGCTCACCCTCATGGTGTCGGCGGTGTTGTGCGGAGTTGTTTCGATCGTTTTGCTGGTATCGTCACACTTCCTTGCCGTGAACGTGCTTTTGAATGAGACCATGACAGCCGCGGTTGCCATCGGTGCGTTCATGCTGTTTTTTGTGAGTTTCGGGGATGTGCAAGGTGCCGCCCTGTCAGGATTTGAAAACTTTAAAGGGATTGCAAAGACCAATATCATCAGAGGGCTGCTGACCCCCATCGTGTGCATCCCGCTGACCCTCTTATTGGGTATTGAAGGGGCGATTATCGGCCTGACGATTGTGGCGGCTTTGGTGACGGTTCTGCTCTACAGGCATACGAAACGATCCATGCGGGCGGCCAAATTTTCAGAAAACGTCAAAGCCGCCGAAACATGGCAGGAAACATCCGTGCTCTGGCGGTTTGCTCTCCCGGGCTTTCTGTCAGGAGTGCTCACAAGCGCCCTGCTCTGGACCGGGAGGATCATTCTGACACGCCAGGAAGCCGGGTACACAGAGCTGGGGCTGTTCACAGCCGCTGATCAGTGGCGCATCATGGTCCTGTTCATCCCTGCCATTATCTCCCGGGTGATACTTCCGATCATTTCCTCCTCGCTCCACCGCTCGGATCAGGAAATGAGAGAGTCCATCGGCATCCAGGTTCAGGCCACCGCTATGATCGCCCTTCCAATGACCCTTCTGCTCATCGGATTCTCAGAACCACTGGCCGCTATATTTGGAAAGCAGTTTGCCGGTACAGAAAAAATAATTCCCGTGCTGATGCTCTCTGTCTATTTCGCCGCCATCAATCAGTCCATCAGGGTTATCTATGATGGGGTGGGAAGGCGATGGTTGAATCTATCGATGTGGGTTCTGTGGGGACTTGTTTTCATTGCTACATGTTACCATTACGTACCCCAAATGGGTGCATACGGTTTTGCGGTTGCGCATGTTTTGGGCGAAATCGCCCTGCTGCTAGCGCAAGCTTTATATGCAGATCTTTTCTTGGTCCCCGCTGCTCTACGCAAATATCTAGGATTATTTGTGTTTTCGATTTTGCTGCTCTCCGCAGGCTTCATCGCCAAGTTATTCTTGCCTCAATTCATGGCATTTATCTTCAACTTCTTGTTTGTATGCCTAGCAGGTATTCCCCTGGTCGTAAAGATAAGGAACCAGGTGAGACCCGATGGGTCGACATAAATCAAGCCTTACAATGAATAAAAACATTATTTTCATTGCATCCTGTGTGTACAGTGGATCAACTGTCCTGGAATTGTTGCTTACCTCGAATCAATCTTGTGTCGGCATCGGAGAAGCTTTCCAGATTGTTGATCCCCGGAATCCAATTCTCAATGAAATAGAGAAATATAAGTGTGCCTGCGGCAGTTCTATAACGGAATGTGAATTATGGGGAGATATCATCGGTGAAATAACGAGACAAAAACATCTGTCGCCCGAAAAAAAGTATTCGATGATATATCAACATGCTTGTGAAAAATACGGAAAAGAAACCGTCATCATCGACTCTTCAAAAGTTTCTCGAGCTATGAAAATGATAGCCCACATCCCGGATTTATCTATAAAAGTGATACATTTAAGTCGAGATGTCCGAGCTTTTTGGATGTCATCAAAAAGGAATGGCACTGGAGAAAAAGAATCTCTATTCTGGCATCTGTTCAAACGGCACAGCGCAAAAGGTCTGCTAAGGTACCTAAAACGAAATACATTTTATATCTTCCAGCACTGGTACAAATCCAACAAAGATATTATTAGAGAAATGGAAAATCTCAACCTGGAGAGTTTAACTCTAAACTATGAAGACCTTTGCCTGAACACCGGGAGTACGTTGAGAACCCTGAGTGATTTTGTCGGATTCGAGGTAAGCATGGATCGGATGAACGCTAAAGGAACCCATAGCCATAATATCTTCGGTAATAGGCTCAGATGGGATCCCGAAAAACGCCACAAACTAATATACGATTATCATTGGTTTATGCCAACAAGTTGGATTCTCCCTTCGATCTTCATGCCGCATGTTTTGAGATATAATAGGAATAGATACCGAAAATAACGCTTCCAAAACCGCAATTCCTCTCGCGCAATAGCGCTCGGATATTTTTCAACTATCTAATAGGTTCATGATGGCAGAAATAAGTACCGTTTCGGTAATAATTCCTGCATATAATTGTGAAAATTCGATAGTCCAATGCCTTGAAAGCGTTTTGGGGCAGACCGTACCACCAAAAGAAACTGTTGTTGTCAATGACGGCTCAACCGATGGTACGGGTGATATTCTAAGGAGATTCGAAGGCCACATTCGGATTATCGAGCAAAGCAATAAAGGGCAGGGAGCCGCTCGAAATGCTGGGATTAAGGTCGCACGGGGAGAATTCATTGCCTTCCTGGACGCCGACGACTACTGGGAATCCCGGTTTCTCGAACGATGCACTGAATTTTTGAATCAATACCATGAGGCCGCAGCCGTGCTGACGGCCTGGATGATCATTGTCGACAAGAAGACGATAACAATCGGACCTCCGATTATGAACCGGGATCAGGGCCTGCCGGATGCGCCGTTCCTAATACAGAACTTTTTACGTTTTTGGGATGAGCAGCATTACATTCAAACCGGAGCTATCATGATTCGCCATGACGTGATTCGAAAGGCCGGACTTCAGAGAGAGGATCTGAGAGTAAGCCAGGATTTGGAGTACTGGTTGTTCATCGCGACATTTGGAAAATGGGGTTTTATCCCGGAACGTCTGTTCGTCAGCAACTCGAGAATGAACGCACGAGAACATTGGATTGAGAGATATCGACAGCGTCGGATGCTTTGTCCCTCAGTTGAGTCCTGGCAGGAACTGCTTGTGGAGAGAATACCGGAAACGGATCGACCATATTTCGAACGTATTCGGGGTCGGGTGGCTGCCAATTTTTCTCATAGCATGATTCTTTCCGGGAGATCCGGAGAGGCGAAAAAGATCATCAAAACATACGGAAACAGGATGCCGGTGAATCGATTAACCACATTGATGCGTCTGGGCGCGAAGGCTGGAGGTCCGGTCTGGAGCGGTATTTGTCAGCTCATCCGAACGAAAGAGATGATGAAAAACTGGAAACTGCAGTGGAGCGCGAAACGACCATGATGGATCCAAAAGCGCACTATACCGGCCATACGGGCCGTTCCTATTTTGGGCGGAAGTTTTCAGGCAATATGGACCTGGGCCGCAAGTACCAGAGCCGATATTTCCAACCCTTTTGCAACCCCGAAAAAGTACTTCTTGATTTCGGATGTGGTGACGGAACGCTGGTCCGAGAACTTCCGGCCCTGAAGACGTATGGCGTGGAGATCAATCCAACCTGTCGAGATAAAATCAACGCGATGAACAGGACACACGACAGACAAATCGAAGTGTTCGCCTCCATAGACGAAATAAAAGGCAACAGCGTTGACGTGACCATCTCTAACCACTGCCTGGAACATGTATCCAATCCTTTGGAGATATTGCTGGAAATTAGGCGGGTTTTGAGAAACGGCGGGGAATTGGCAATGGTGGTACCATTCGATGATTGGCGGCAGAAAGGCCAGAAGAGATGGCGTGAGGACGACATGGAAAAGCATCTGTTTACCTGGAGTCCTCAAAATCTCGGTAACCTTCTTTCTGCTGCAGGACTGGAGGTAAAAACGGTTCGACTGTGTAGTACCGCCTGGAGCCCCAAGCTTTTCTGGATCCATCGCCTGGCTGGCAAAAGGATGTTCAGCACGGCATGCCGTCTATTCGCCTTAGTAAAACAGCGTCGAGAGGTGTTCAGTCTGTCTTATGCTTACAAGTGACCAAGGTGCTGACACAACTGACTCCGAAAAAAACTGTCGGTAATGTCATGTTGATTTCACACCATTTGCCGGATGCACTTGGTATCAAACGATAGATTAACAAAGAAGCGAGGGGATGACACAGTTCATAGAGACACCTTCCCGAAGCCATCGCCCTTCTTTAAAATCTGTGAATCAGGCAAGATACGTCACATTTAGCATCGACGACGGACACCCGAAGGACTTGAAAACCGCCGAATAGTTGCTCAAGTATGGTCTCAAGGCGACGTTTTATGTTCCTTGCCATAATCCGGAGCGGCCGTTGCTGAGTAGGAACGAGATAAAGGAATTGAGCCAGAATTTCGAGATCGGTGGTCATACAAAAAACCATATGCCTCTCAATCGTCTGTCCAGTAGAGACGCCTATCTGGAAATCATCAATGGAAAGAATGAGCTGGAGCAGCTATTGGGCAAAAAGTTGCTCTCGTTTTGTTATCCAAAGGGGAAATTTACGAACAAGATTTCTAGACTTGTGGAAAAGGCAGGATTTCTAGGGGCACGGACGTGTATGTATAATTTAAACGGTTTCCCCGAAAATCCGTTTTTATGGGGCGTCAGCACCCATGCCTATTCCCATTCGGTACGCATCCAGATACAGCATGGCGTTCTTGAAAAGAACTGGAAGGGGATTTTTGGATATTTCGCAGTTCATCGGGGATCCGTGGAATGGAGCCGGCATTTCCGGTATGCGATTCAGCACGTGGTCAAACACGGCGGCATTGCTCATCTTTATCTTCATAGCTGGGAAATCGACGATTTGAATGACTGGACCCAACTTGCAGATGTGTTGAAGTATATCAAGAATCTGAACCTTCTCGAACCGGTTACCAACGGACAACTGTTTGATTCATACTACGATAGGGAGCATTCATGGATACAAAAGAAAAAGTAATTTCGGTATTCGACAGCATCGCTGCCGAAGGCTCTTGGGAAGGCCTGTACAGAAACAAATTGAGCCGCTGGAATTACAACTTTATCGCACGTGCACGAGCGGTTCAAGAGATGCTGTCCGGACGGATTCAATCATCTGTTCTGGACATCGGATGTGGTTCTGGCGATTTGGCTCCCTTTTTCATCGAAAAGGACGCCTCTTATATCGGTATTGACTTGAGTCAACAAATGATTGAGCGAGCCCAGAAAATTTACTCCGGGTTAATTGAAACAAAGAAAGCCAGCTTCCGGGTGGCCGACTGTGAACAATTGCCTTTTGAAGATGAAGATTTTGAATTGGTTATCGCTGTTGCCGTAATAGAATATCTCTCCGATCCAACCAGGGCATTGGACGAGATCATGCGTGTGACGAAATCAGGGGGCCTCGCGCTGTTGACGGTACCCTACCGTCAATGTGTAAATTACTATATTCGGGCACTACTGTCCGGTTTATTTTTCAGAAATCTTGAGAACTATTTGTAATCAAACAAAATATTAACCATTCAGGTTGTTATCGACTTGAATTTACATCGCTCGCCAGTCTATGCCTTTCGCCAACGTCC
>Ga0209780_1000102_pt1 | contig 36582 bp, 30 predicted proteins | sample WorMetexBAHAMAS2_FD_187384 | JGI IMG/M metagenome (GOLD analysis project Ga0209780, IMG submission 187384) | Marine gutless worms symbiont microbial communities from Max Planck institute for Marine Microbiology, Germany - Inanidrilus exumae... | ecosystem: Host-associated > Annelida > Digestive...
GCCAGTTGGGGTGGGGGCGGGGGAAAAGGTGGCAATGGCGGCAATGTCACCGTCGGAAAATCAGGATTCACCTCAGGTGACATCACCACGCACGGTGACCGCGCCTACGGGATTCTGGCCCAGAGTGTCGGCGGCGGCGGGGGCGACGGCGGGTTCAGCGTCGCCGGAAGCATCACCAAAACCGCCTCCGTAGGCTTGAGCCTTGGCGGCTTTGGAGGTGAGGGGAATTCAGGCGGCCCGGTGGTCCTCAACAGCGGTGGTAACATCAGGACCCATGGCGAAGATGCCCACGGCATCATTGCTCAGAGTCTCGGTGGCGGAGGTGGCTCAGGCGGATTCAGTGTTGCCGGATCTTTCTCGGCGGAAGGCCAAGCCATCAGTGCGAGTGTCGGTGGCTTCGGCGGTGGCGGAGGCGATGCGGGCGAGGTCAACGTGGACAGTGTCGGCAGCATCCGTACCGACCGGGACCGGTCCTATGGCATCCTGGCCCAGAGTGTCGGCGGCGGCGGGGGAGATGGGGGGTTCAGCATTGCCGGAGGGATCAGCGGATTAAGCGAGTCAAGCAAAGTGCCTTCAGTCAGTTTTAGTCTCGGCGGGTCCGGTGCCGGAGGCGGTGAAGGCCGTTCCGTATCCTTAGAAAGTTACGGCCACATCGAAACCCACGGCAATGATGCCCACGCGATTGTGGCCCAGAGCCTGGGGGGCGGGGGCGGTTCAGGCGGATTCAGCGTAGCTGGATCTTTTGCGTTGGAAAGCAAAGACGTCAGTGCCAGTGTCGGTGGCTTCGGCGGTGGCGGCGGTGATGCCGGGGCGGTCACGGTCGACAGCGCCGGCACCATTCTTACCGACAGCGACCGCTCCTACGGCATCCTGGCCCAGAGTGTCGGCGGCGGCGGGGGCGACGGCGGATTCAGTGTCGCCGGCAATTTCAGCAAGGCAACATCAGCCGCCCTTTCTCTGGGCGGCACCGGAGCGGGAGGCGGAAGCGGCGGAAGCGTCAAAATTCTCAGCAGCGCTGAAATCACCACCAGTGGAAGCGATACCCACGGTATCGTTGCCCAGAGCATCGGCGGCGGCGGCGGCAGCGGCGGATTCAGCGTCGCCGGTTCCATAACGGCGGACACAAAGGATCTCAGCGCCAGTGTTGGCGGCCTGGGCGGAGGCGGCGGCAGCGGAAGCAGCGTCACGATTGGAGAGTCAGAGGACAACCCCATCACCGGCAGCATAATAACCTCCGGCGACCGTTCCTACGGTATCCTGGCAGAGAGTATAGGAGGCGGCGGCGGCAACGGCGGGTTCAGTGTCGCCGGCTCGATCGCCACGGACGCCGCCTCCAAGACGGCAAGCTTCTCCCTGGGCGGCGAGGCCGGCAGCGGCGGTGCAGGTGGGGACGTCAATCTTTTCAGCAACGCCACTATCAATACATCAAAAGCAGATTCCCACGGCATTGCCGCCCACAGCATCGGCGGCGGTGGCGGGTCGGGCGGCATGAGCTTCGCCGGCGGGTTCAATGTGGGTGCCCATACCGGCAAGACGAGCTTGAACGCAACGGTCGCCGTAGGCGGTAAGGGCGGCAGCGGGAGTACGGGTGGGCAGGTGAATGTCGTCAATTTGAACCAAATCCTCACCCTGGGCGCCGACGCGAACGGCATCTATGCCTACAGCGTCGGCGGCAGCGGAGGTAACGGAGGGTCCAGTTTCGGACTCAATCTTGGCATCGGTGCCGCCCAGGCAGGAAAAACAATCGCTACCAACATCTCCGTTGGTGGAGATGGGGGAAACAGCAGTTCCGGCGGCAAGGTGACGGTCAAGAACAGTGACTTCATCGATACCTTCGGGGACCAGTCCAACAGGATCTACGCCCAGAGCATCGGCGGCGGCGGCGGGTCCGGGGGAAGTTCCAGGACCTTTACACTCCTCGGTGCGGATCCGAAAACCACGGTCAAGAATTTTTTAAATACATTCATCCAGCCACTCTCTGGAGGACCGACGGACAACAACTGGCAACTCGAAGTAAGCGTCGGCGGCAGCGGTGGAGATAACGGAGATGCGTCTCGCGTTGAGGTAATAAACGGCCTGGAAGGCAACATCACTACCTTCGGTCTTGGCTCCCACGGTATTTTCGCCCAGAGCGTGGGCGGCGGCGGCGGTGAATCGCAAATCTGGGTCAAGGGCCATGACACGGGCACGGGTGGCACCGCCGAAGCCGGCCTGATGGCCAAGGTGGGTATCGGCGGGGCCGGCGGGGCCGCCGGTAACGGCGGGAAGGTGGATGTCACCAACCAAGGGGAAATATATACTTTTGGTGATGGGGCCTACGGCATATTTGCCCAGAGCATCGGCGGCGGCGGCGGTGTCGCCGGCAGCGTGAACCGGTTCTATGCAGACAAGCTCAATATCGGCACGTCATTGGCCTTTGGCCGGGCCGGCGGAGGCGGCGGAAACGGCGGCGAGGTCACATTGATAAACGAGGGAGATATTACGACCACCGGCAAAGGGGCCTACGGCATATTTGCACAAAGCGTCGGAGGCGGTGGCGGTATCGCCGGGGGGCTCGGTGTGGGTCCCCAATTGCAGGAAAGCTGGTTCGGAAGCGTCGGTGGCGACGGCAAGGGCGGAACGGTTACGATCGAACACCGGGGTGACATCGAAACCCATGGAGAGGGGGCCCACGGCATATTTGCCCAGAGCGTGGGCGGAGAGGATTTCGGTGGTGAGGTGAAGGTGACCGTATCTGGAGATATCACCGTCCATGGCAAAGGCGCGCTGCCCGTGATCGCCCAGAGCGTCGGCAATGGCGGGACAATGAACATGGTAGTGATCTATGAAAAAGACCCAGACACCTATGAATCAGGAACAATCATGGGAAACCTGGAATCCGGGGTGGGGTTCATCGATGGCGATAAAAATCGGTTCAAGAACCACGGTACCGTCACAACGATACAGGGTGTTTCCGGAACTGCTGTCAGCGGCACCACCGGGGACGACACGGTCGAAAACCATGGCACCATCATCGGCAGGGTGGATCTGGGTACAGGTGAAAACGAGTTCATTAACGAATCAGGTGCCCATTTGTATCCCGGGGATGCGGTGCATCTCGGCGCCGGCAACTTGCTGGAAAGCAAAGGTACCCTGGCGCCTGGCGGAACAGGGTTTGTCCAGTCCACGGCAGTGACCGGCAAACTGGAACAGAAAGCGGACGGAATTTTATCCGTGGATATCGACCCCGCTGCGGGACGTGCCGATCGTCTTTCCGTGAGCGGAAGCGCCGCCATTGCCGGTAAAATCGATATCAACCTGATCAACACCGGGCGCATTGCCTCCGGCCTGCGCCAGTACACCATCGTCTCGGGGGCCGGAGGCGTCACCAGTGGGGACATCGGGCTGATCACCCGTCCGTCACCCCTGATGAAATACACGCTACTCTTTCCCAATGGGATAGATGTGGTGGTCCAAACTAACGTCAATTACGTCCCTGCCCTCCTCAATGCCAACCAGAAGTCTATCGGGGACTGCCTCGACGCGATGCAGCGCGCCGGAGGGTCGGATAGCTTCGCTCCCATTGCAGCGGAACTTTTCTCCCTTACAGACCGAAAAAGCCTCATCGCTGCCTATGATCAGTTAAACCCCGAATCCTATGCCAACGGCACACAGACGTCTCTCAACAGCTCGCAACAGAATACCAAGACCATCCAGCAGCGGATGCACAGCCTGCGGGCCAGCCTCAAGTCCTTTGCCGCCGATAGACGTCCCGGACACGGCGTCTGGGTGCAAACCTTCGGGCAGGCAGGAAAACAGGATAGCAAGGACAGTTTCACAGGGTATAACTTCGGCCTTCATGGGATTACAGCGGGTGTGGATCGATTCATTAACGACCATACGATTCTTGGCGCCAGCCTCGGATATTCTGCAGCCGACATCGACCTCGACAACAACCGGGGCAGCAGCGATATCACCGGTGTTGCCGGGTCAATATACGGCAGTTATTTCACAGACCGCTTTTACGTGGATGGCTCGCTTTCCATAGCACCGCAGAAGTATAACAACGCCCGCAACATTACCGTCGGGTCGCTTCAGAATACCGCGTACAGCAAGCACAATGGCCAACTCTTTTCCGGCTATGTCGAAAGTGGGGTCAACTTCAATTCCGGGAATTGGACGATTGGGCCGTTCGGCTCCTTGTACGGATTCCATTTGAAAGAGGACGGTTTCACCGAAACCGGCGCCGGCGGGATGAACCTGGTGGTGGACAAGCGAACCACCGACGCGCTCATTTCAGAGCTGGGCGGTGTGATCGCAACCATTATCCGCTACGGCCGTATAGATCTGATTCCCGAATTGCGCTTATCCTGGCGGCATGACTTCGACATCGGTGACCGGGTGATCACTTCTTCATTTGCGGGAGCCCCCGGTATAAAGTTTTCGGTCGACGGTCAGCCGGTGGAACGAAACGGCCTGGTCATCGAGGCCGGTGCGACCCTGTTCCACAGAAACGGACTGTCAATTCCGATCCGGTACAGTGGAGAATTCCGGGAAGGTTACTCGTCCCACGGAATACTTGGCATGCTTCGCTACGAGTTCGATTAACAACACAATCCCGGTCATGAGAACCAGATTCGCTGCAAGGTGTTGAGCAAGTACGTGTCGACCTGGCCCGACCCCAGGTCGCTGTCGAGGATCAGAGTCCACAGGTAGTAAATTTACAATTATTTAAATGTTAAGCAAGGCCCTTATTTTCCAGTAATCAATTCCACTCGAACTTACCGGTTAGAGATTGTATCCGCTTTTTTGTGCATAGGGCTTTTTGAGCCCCATTTTTTTTATTCGGGAAGATAATGTGGTGGGTTTAATACCCAGAAGTTCGGCCGCTCCACCGGCACCATATATCTTCCAACCACTTCTTTCCAAGGCAAGGAGGGTGTTTTCCCGTTCACGTCGTCTCATCTCGGATTCGAGGACAACCTCCGTCATTTCATCCAATTCCGCGATCGGTTCGTTTTCCGGAACCGGCCCGCCGTGATCATCCTCATGGGGCAGGCTGAACTCCAGTTTGCCGCCTTGTGATGTAATCACAGCGCGTTCGACGACGTTTTGCAGTTCGCGCACGTTTCCGGGCCAATCATAACTTTGTAGCTGTTTCAAATTCGAAGGGGTCAATCGTGGCACCCTCTGGTTGCCTCGATTTTGTATCTGTCCTAAAAAATGCGCTGCCAGCAGAGGGATATCCTCTTTGCGATGCCGTAGGGGGGCTACCTCGATTGGAAAGACATTCAGCCGGTAATAAAGGTCCTGACGAAACCGCCCGGCCCCAATATCCTTCTTCAGATTGCGGTTGGTCGCAGCGATGATGCGTACATCCACGTGTCGTGTCACCTCTTCGCCAACGCGTTCGTACTGACCTTCCTGTAACACCCGCAGCAGTTTGCTCTGCAGATCAAGGGGTATTTCGCCGACCTCGTCGAGGAAAAGAGTCCCCCCGTCAGCGGCCTCAAACCTTCCGGCCCGATCTCTGATGGCACCGCTGTAGGCCCCTTTGACATGATCGAAAAATTCACTCTCGTAGAGGTCTCGGCTGATGGAGGCGCAGTTAACTTTGATAAGGGGTCGATCGTGCCGTGAACTGTGCTTGTGAATTTCACGGGCGATAAGCTCCTTACCCGTTCCGGATTCACCAAGAATAATGACGTTGGCGTCCGTTGGAGCCACCATTTCAACTTGCTTCAAAACGCTTTTAAGGGCGTCGCTTTGACCAAGAATGTCGCCGTACGCGCGAGCTTCTTGCACTTCCTCACGCAGGTACGAACACTCCAATTCCAACTGTTCCTGGAGCCGCTGGATCTCCTCGAAAGCCCGTGCGTTGACAATGGCGGTGGCCGCATGATCGGCGATCATCCGCATCCAGATCAGCTCTTCGTGTTTCAATCGAAGGCGGGTGAAAATCGCCAGGACGCCCAGTACTTCTCCTTTGTAGAGAAGCGGCTGACCGCCAAAGCCGAGAATCCTTTCCCGCTGTGCCCATTCGGGTCTGGCGATCCATTTTGAATTTTTCCCGATATCGTTCACCTCTACGGCTTTGCCGGTGGCCGCAATCCACCCAACCTTTCTGGCTCCCAGCGGAAACCGGCTGAAATCTCCATCGAGACGGGACCAGTCGGCATGCGTGTCGACCATGGGACGTCCTTCGCTTGCCACCAGGTGAAGGCATTTCGTCTTCTCGTCACAACCCGGCTCTTCCGCCGGACATGGGCAGTCGCCCTCCTGAATGAGCCATACCCTCGCCAGCGCAACGTGGGGACGCCGTGCGAGTTGTCGAACGATCATCTTGAGCAGCGGGGCGACGGCGTGTTCCTGGGCCATTTCCAAGAGAAGCGTCTTAAGAGAATCGTCGTCCGGTTCGTAATCGCGATCAAATTCCATAATATCCAATATAACGAGATTTCGTTAAACTTCAACGAAAGTTCGTTGATTCACGAATTTTCGTTGTACTCTACCTCAGGACAGCAACAAAAATAAAAATATTGAATTCAATATCTTATGATTACCACCCACGGTGGTACGCTTTTTGATTTAAGTTTGACACAGCGCGAACAGACTCAACGAAATGCGTTCCATAAACCAGAATTGACGGTTAATCCATAATCGATATAGGAGGTTCACATGGCTCTTCCAAATCCTGGCATGAAAATAGACGTCAATCGCACGGCACTGGTTATCACAGACCCTCAGAACGACTTTCTGAGTCCCGAAGGCGTCACCTGGGGTGTCGTTGGGGAAAGCGTTATGGAAAACAATACGGTAGACAACATTGAGGCTCTCTTCCGAACCGCCAAAGAGGCCGGATTGCCGGTGTTTGTCTCACCCCATTATTACTACCCGTCTGACCATGGTTGGCAGTTCGAGGGAACTCTGGAGGCGCTGATGCACAACATCGGCATGTTCGATCGCAAAGATGCCCTGAGTCTTGATGGTTTTGAAGGCTCCGGTGCGGACTGGCTCGATCGCTACAAAGCCTTCATCAAGGACGGCTCGACCGTAGTTACGAGTCCTCACAAGGTATATGGGCCCGAATCCAATGATCTGGTTTTGCAGCTCCGCAAGCGAGGGATCGACAAAGTCATTCTTGCCGGCATGTCAGCAAACCTGTGTGTGGAATCCCATATGCGGGAACTTCTGGAGCAGGGTTTCGAGGTGGCTGTCGTCAAAGATGCGACTGCGGCGGCCAAGCTGCCCGAGGGTGACGGTTACCAGGCCGCGATGGTCAACTTCCGGTATATGGCCAATACGGTCTGGACCACTGCCGAAGCCGCGAACGCCATCCGGAAAAGCGGCAGTGAAATAAAAACCGCTGCGTAAACAAATGCGGCAATCCGGGTCGAGGGCGTAAACCTTCGACTCGGAGTTGCACCGTGAGACATAACCCAAACATAGCAATATCCTGGTAAACAAAATCAAAAGGAGACGATCATGAAAGAGCAAAATAACAATACCCAACAGGCAAGTAGCACCCTGGTGCTGGGCGGCACCGGCAAAACCGGTCGCCGGGTGGTGCAGCGACTGACCGCACTTGGCGTGCCGGTGAGAATCGGTTCACGCACTGGTGAGCCACCCTTTGACTGGGAAGACCCGGCTACCTGGGAAGCCGCCCTTCAGGGTATAATCAATGTTTACATCACGTTCTATCCGGACCTGGCTGTTCCCGGAGCGGAAGACACTATCCGCAAGTTTACCGATCTGGCGGTGAGAACCGGCGCCCAGCGGCTCGTCCTCCTGTCCGGACGGGGAGAGGAAGAGGCACAGAAAAGCGAACGGGTGGTTCAGCAGGCCGGCGTTGAATGGACCATCCTGCGCGTGAGCTGGTTTGATCAGAATTTCAGTGAGGGATTCATGAGGGATCTGATTCTCGGTGGAGTGGTTGCTCTGCCGGCCGGGGACGTGAGGGAGCCGTTCATCGATACCGACGACATCGCAGATGCGGCGGTCGCGGCCCTGACCGAGAACGGACATTCCGGGAAACTCTACGAAATGACCGGTCCGGAACTTCTGACGTTTGCGGAGGCAATCGATAAGATCGCAAAAACCACCGGACGAGACGTACGGTACGTGCAGATTTCCCATGATGAGTTTGTGGCAGGGTTAAAAGAAGAGGGGGTACCGGAGGGGATGGTGTCTTTGTTGACCTACCTGTTTACGACTGTCCTGGATGGTTGCAATTCACACCTGACCGATGGCGTCAAGCATGCCCTGGGCCGCTCTCCCCGGGATTTCGCAACCTATGCGCGCGACGCCGCCGCTGCCGGCGCCTGGAGTGCCTAGAGCATTTGGATTCTTTTAAAAAGCGAATAGCCGTTGGAGGGTGGTGATTACTTCAACCTGTTTCTGCGGATCAATGGTGCCGAGCTTTGTTATGAGACGCGACTTGTCAATGGTGCGTAGAAGGAATTGGAGATGTACTTAGAATAAGCTTAGACTGGCATTTTCAATATCAAAATTATTTGCTCTTATGTTTATCCTGTCACTTGAATCCCTGGTCGCCTCCGGCGCTGCCACAGGTTCAACCGCCTCTGGAGGATTTATGCACCTCAGGCGTGCAGGTGAGCCTCAGAGAGCGACGGCGGATGATCTCCGACATCTGACCTCCGATATCTGTCATCTGTCCTTTGTCCTCTGACTTCTGACCTCTGCTTGTCCCCTTGAACCCTTGACCCCTTGGATCCTAATTTTATTCTTTCCCTTGGACTTTTGGACCCTTGGACCCTTTTCTTAAATAGCTAAGGGCTCACGGTCAACCCGCAAGCCCTTTTAGTGTATCGAACCAGTGTCATTCCGCGTATGCGGCCACTCCTTCGTACGGGGTTCGGCGTTTGCCGGGCAGGGATTTTGGATCCCGCATGGATTTCAATATTTCAATGCTGCTCTTGAGGCCTTTGTTGGCACGGCACAAATCGACGGCCAGTCCGGTGATCTGCGCGATCGCCTGGACAAAATTGACTTCAGCCAGGGTGAATTCCACCTTTTCGGCGGTGTACACCCGGAGCGCCCCCATGATTCGGCTGTGGATCACGATTGGAACTGCCAAAATCGACGCAATACCTTCCTTCTTCGCCGCATCCGGATACTGGAGGCGAGGATCATCCATCACATCGGTGATGGCCACAGGCCCTTCTTCGAGCGATGCCGCAATGGACTTCAGGGCGCTGACCGGTCCCTTTTCCAGGTATTCCTTGCTGAGCCCCGTCGATGCTGCCACCTGTAACTCTCTGGTCTTGCGGTTGTACAAAAACAACGTGCATCCCTTTACCTGCAAAGCCTGCGTGATGCTTTCGACCGCCAGAACGACAATGTCCTCCGGTTCCTTGCTGGCGGAGATCCCATTGGTGATTTTCAAAATCGTCTCGTAGTTGATGCGTTTCTTTTCCATGGAAACCTCCTTTCCGACTCATTAGGGGTTATCGCCAAATTCAACACATCATTGGAAAGCTAAAAAGCGAGAGATCCTTGCGTCATTTTGGTTTCGGGGATGCCTATTGGCTGAAATATTTCTTACAGGAACAAAGAATTACCGCTGTACAGTCTATTTAAAAGTACTTTAAAAAGAGGCAGCTGGAGGTAAGGATTGAAGTCAGAAACCGTGGTTGCGGATTGCCTGAGATTCAGAAAGAAGACGGTCAAAACAGGTGAGATTCAACTGGATACTCAAACCTATACCACACTGTGGCGAAACTGCAAGCGGTAGATTCTAGGGTCGCGATGCGAAACGTCTAGACAGTTTATTTTCAGTTACAAAATCAGGTGGATAAGAAACAACCAGTGTCTATTTCTCTTGAACCTTGGGATCTTTGCCTGTGGGGTTGTAGCCATCAGGCGACCTGTGAGGCGTAGCTCCAACGGAGCGTAGACTTAAGCCCTAAGCCTTGGCGAAGACGGACTTGTGGGGTCGTAGCTTTTGGAAGCGAAGCCCCAAGCTCAGGGAGCGAAGTCGGAAGCGCAGATCGCGACTTGTCCGGCGTAGCCTTGGCGAAGACGGAAGCCCCAAGCCCCAAGCGCGCCGAAGTATGACTCCTAATTTTATTTTTTCCCTCGACCCCTTGGCCCCTTGGCCCCTTGAATCCTCTTTATTAAGTAGCCTGGTCCGGCATCCAAAATCCAAATGCCGGTCTCGACAAAAGCGTTCAAAAGATCATATTAATACATAGGAAACGGTAGACGAAGACAGCCGAAGGTGCGGCTCATGGCACGAGCAATACTAGTTATCGAAGATAACGAGGAATTGGCAAAGCTTCTGGATTTGCATCTTCGCGATCTGGATTGCCGGATCGACCTGACCTACGACGGCGATACCGGTCTGTCGAAAGCGTTGAACGGCACTTACGACCTTATCATCCTGGACCTGATGCTGCCCGGCACCGATGGCCTCGACATCTGCCGGCGCGTCCGGATGGAAAAAGTGTACACCCCCATCCTGATGCTGACCGCCCGATCGACGGAACTGGACCGCGTCCTGGGTCTGGAACTGGGGGCGGACGATTACGTGACCAAGCCGTTCAGCATCCGGGAACTCCAGGCCCGGGTAAAAGCAATTTTCCGCCGGGTGAAAGAACTGAGCCAGCAGGGTTCTTCGGACCGGGCGGGAGTCCTTAGGGCTGGAAGGCTTTCCATCGATCCGGAAAAGCGGCGCGTCACCATGGCCCGGAAACCTCTCGATCTGACGCCCAGGGAATTCGATCTCCTCCTTCATTTCGCACGGCATCCCGGCAGAGTGTTCACCAGGCCCCAACTGCTGGATACGGTTTGGGGATACGGTCATGACGGCTATGAGCACACCGTCAACTCACATATCAATCGTCTGCGTGCAAAGATCGAGACGGATCCCACCCGCCCGGAATTCATCCTCACGGTGTGGGGAGTAGGCTATAAATTTTCAGACAACCTCGATACTCGGCAGTAAACTCAATGTTTCGATCGCTTTATGCCAAACTTGCCATTGTTCTCACGGCCCTGTTCTGTCTGGCTGGGTTGGCGACGGTCTGGGTCGCTTTGTTTTCTACCGAGATGTACCAGAATGAGATCACCCAGGCGCTCAACGCCGATCTGGCGCAGCATATTGTCCAGCACAATGACCTCATCAAAGAAGGCGAGGTTAATACGCCCGCACTGAAAGAGCTGTTTCACATGCTCATGGTGATCAATCCCAGCATCGAGGTTTATCTTCTAAATCCCGACGGCACCATTCGCGCATTTTCGGCGTCTCCCGAAAAAGTCAAACGCAAGCAGGTCCGGCTGGAACCGATCGAAAAGTGGCTGTCCGGCAACCGTCGATTCCCGGTCCTGGGTGATGATCCCCGCAGTACAGACGGAGAAAAGGTCTTTTCCGTGGCACCGATTCCGACGAATGGCTCGCCACAGGGGTATCTCTACGTGATTCTCGGTGGCGAATCCTACGACAGTGCGGTTCAAATGCTGAATCGAAGCTACATCCTTCGAATCAGCCTATTCCTGATGCTGGCGAGCCTGGCCTTTGCCCTTCTGGCAGGGCTTCTGTTGTTCGCTGTTCTGACCGGTCGTCTCAAACGGCTCACCCGCACCATAGACGCGTTCCAAAAAGGCCAGTCCATCCCCCGGATCGACTTCGAGGGTCGAACCCGGCGGAAGGGCGGGGACGAGATCGATCGGCTGGAGGAGACATTCCTGGAGATGGCCGAACAGATCCAGGAACAGATGGCGCAGCTCCAGAAATCGGATTCCATGCGGCGGGAGCTGGTGGCCAACGTTTCACACGATTTGAGAACTCCGCTGGCCATGCTTCGCGGATACATCGAAACCGTCCTGCTCAAGGAGGAGGCTCTCAGTCCTGAAGAGAACCTATCTGGAATCGGCGATTCAGCATTGCGAGAGGCTCGGCAGCCTGGTGGGCGATCTGTTCGAACTGGCCAAACTGGATTCGGAAGACGCCAAAGTCTCCCGCGAACCGTTCAATCTGGGAGAGCTGGTTCAAGACGTGGTGCATGAATTTCAGCTAAAGGCAGAGGAGAAGAAGATTCAGATCGTGATTGACAGCGATCCGGATCTGCCCTTCGCGTATGCCGACATCGGACTCATCGAGCGCGTCCTGGTAAACCTCCTCGACAACGCCGTCCGGCATACCCCGGACGATGGCGTCATTCGACTGGAGATGACATTCAATGATGGGGACATTGCGGTTCAGGTCAGCGATACGGGGAGCGGAATTCCCGAAAAAGACCTGGGCAACGTGTTCGAACGGTTTTACCAGCCGGATGTCGGCCGCACGCGCGAGCCCGGCCACGCCGGTCTCGGGCTTGCGATCACCCGGAAAATACTGGAGCTGCATGACCGCTCCATTGCCGTCACCAGTCTACTGAACTCGGGCACCACCTTTTCGTTTCGCCTTCCCACATCCCAGGCCGCCTAGCCGAATCTAAATCGTTATAAAACTGTGATAATCTCGTGATGACCCCCGTTTCGAAATGGGGCTACGATTGCATCGCCCGTGAGATCAGGGTGCTGAATGTGTTTGAAACCCTAGATCAGAACCACTGGAGGTGCATCATGAAACGAAACGTCTGGTTGTTCACCATCTTGTGTACGGGGTTATTGCTGGCCTTCAACAGCCCGGCTGTCGCCGACGGAAAGCATGGAGCCCGTACCTACTATGTGACTATCACGAACCTTACCGGGGGCCAGGTCTTCAGTCCACCGATTGTCTTTACCCACAACGGTGGAGTAAGTCTCTTTGAGGCGGGAGAACCGGCCAGCGATCAGCTCTTTCCGCTGGCAGAAGACGGCGATACAGGTCCTCTGGCCGCCGCCCTTGCCGCTGACCCGAGGGTGTTCAATACCGTCGCGACCAGCGACTTTGTACCCCCCGGGACCTCCGTCACTCTGGAGATCACCGCACGCGGACGATTCCGGTATCTATCTGCGGCCAGCATGCTGGTTTCGACCAACGACGCATTTTTCGCGGTTCAAAATGTCCGGGTGACGCCCTGGGGCTCCAGATCGAAAACGGGAGGTGCCTATGATGCTGGAAGCGAGTACAATTCGGAGATCTGTGATTTCATCCCCGGCCCCCCGTGCGGGAACCCTGGCGTGCGTGACGAGGATCAGGCGGAAGGCTTTGTCTACGTTCATTCGGGAATTCACGGCACTGGAGATCTGGATCCGGCCGCTGCGGACTGGCGCAATCCCGTGGTCCGCATTACGGTGGAACCGGCAGGCCACTAACCTTTAAAAGGGGAATGAAAAGAATCCATTTAACAGAAACGTTACCGGCAGGAATTTTCAGCACCCGATCTCCTGGGGTTGGCAGAACACAGCGAATCGAAGGATAGAAAGCGATGAGATCTCTATATACTGAACGCATTTGGATCGCGTTAGCCATACTGTGCGCAGCAATGCTGTTGCTTGCATCAGGTGCAGTCGAGGCGCTTGCAGACAGAGAGGATTCGGCCACGGCAACCTTTTTCGTCGGGTGATACGATGTTGGCAAAGCGGCCCTGGAGGGGCTCGACGGTGTCAACAATGTGGAAAACGGCTTTCGTGGATTTCGGGAGATCAACACGGTCGACTACGATCCGTCACGGATCACCCTAAAAGAAATGGAGGCCGCCCTTAAGGCTTCCGGCACTTTTCGCGGAACGGCGAGCGGGCCAAATACCACAGAAGAGAAGTAAAAGAATTCGACCTGCCTGTAGAGCTTTTTGATTATTGCGTTTGGTCCGACCCGAAAGCGACAGTCACCGGCTCACCGCAACCGCCCGGACTCGGCCGACCTGCGAAAGGGTCCGACGCCATGATCGGTCTGCCGCCGGTTTCGACCACAACTCACCGTTGGACAGAACGGCGAAGATTTCCGTATCGGAATGCGCAAACCGCTCCACCATGACCCGCGGCCAGGGCGCTGCTGTCCCGTCCGATGCGTCTTGCCACGTGCTGCCGCCGTCAAAGGATTCCTCGATTCTTCCGTTTCGGGATACACCATCGGCCGGACCTGCGATGATGTGATTCGGATCGGATGGATCGACCCATACCGCGCGGATATAGCACCGGTAGATCATATACCAGGCTTTGCCGCCGTCCGTGGATCGATAGAGCCCCCCGCCGGTGGGTGCGAAAACAAGATCGGACGATGAAGGGTGGACCACGATTGAGTGCACGTCAGGATGAACCAGGGTCCCCAACTCCCGGGCGAAATCCGGGTTTCCGTCGCTGCCGTCTGCAAGCCGCCAGGTATAGGCCGCGTCATCCGAGATGAGGACACCGCCCACCTCGACAGCTACATACACACGGCCCGGATTCGGAGCAGCGGTCGCAACGGCGAATCCCCGGACGCAGCCGGATTCCGGGGAGTAAGGCAAAAACCAGCCAAGGGTATCGCGCAGCGAACCCACCTCTTTGCGGTCGGCCCAGCTTTCACCGCCGTCGCGTGACACCCAGATACCGGCAGGTTCCGTTCCTGCAAGAAACGTTGTCGGGACCGCGACAAGATGATCCAGCCATCGCACATGAACGTTGGCTATGGGGCCGTTTACGGTTGTCCATGATTTGCCGGTATCGGTAGAACGCAGAAGGCCATCGGCAGTCCCTGCCACGATCACATCTTCGGTGACCGCAATGCTGGTCAAAGGCGTGTCCGGCAGCACGTGTTTAATGATGCGCCATTCGCCCTCGCTGAAGGCCGCGATGAAGAGGCCGACAGCGGTTGCAATATACATGGTTGTTCCCATGGGCCGATTTCCATCCGACAGAAGCCGCTGTTCCTGCCGGGTTAATAAATTCCGACACATGCAGTACGGTGGCAATCGCCGCCGATAAATTTATTCATCAGGGACGGTATCCGCTCGCTTCTGTGTTCGAAGGATTCGCTTTCCGCCATTGGAAATCCGGAATCTTTCCAGGCCTCGACACCGCCTTTGATAACCGATACGTTGGAAAAACCCTGCTCAACAAATTCCTCCGCCACACGGGCGGAAGTTGCTTCTTCGACTCAGGCGCAGTAGAAGATCAGTTCCCGCGCGAAGGAGAGTTCTTTTTTTCTGGACAGGAACTCACCACGTGTAAACGCGCCCTTCACACGCATCTGTCGGCATTTTTCCTCATCTTCATAGGCGCAAATCAGCTCGGCAAAACCGGATGATCCGCTCGCCCAGGCTTCTTTAGGTTCGATTCGAGTTATATGTGATGCCATGATGTCACCTCCGTCGGCGATCGGCAGCTTGAAGTATGCTGCCTCATCATTTGAGTTGGTTTTGTTTGACGTAAGCCGGAAATCGTTTCGTTGTCTGATTCTGGAGGTCAATTTAAGATTTCATCGAAAAATTTCCGACTGTTACGAACTAATGAAAAGGTATCTATCTGGAGTCGGATGTCAAATAAAGACAGGGTTTCCGCTGTTGTGGTGGAAGAGGCTAAAAAGAAGGTAGCGAGAGAGGTTCTTGATTCGATGGCTTCCTTTTAGCTGAATAGCACAATTAGCTCAGACCGGTATTTTCTATTTCGAAATCAGAGAGATAAAAAAAGTAGTACCTATCTATTTTATTACTCTACCCGTCCCCTCTTTCCCGACTCAATTTTTGATCAGATTTTCACACCTAGAGTATTGTATTTGGTTTTCTGACTGTGGTAGGCTTTTCGTAAATCTTTTCCCATTTTTAATTCTAATTCCTGTTGCATCTCGAACCCCACACCCTTACCTTGTGATGATCTGAAATCTTCTCTTTTGAGCTTCTTTTGAATCTGTTTCTTCCATCCGACGGCCTGCTGATTTCGGCGTAAACAGTGCCGGAATGGGCGTACCCACACGGCGTCCATCCGAAATAAATTGACTAATTTGTCCCATATCCGGTGAAAGGTGAGATCTTCATGGCATATCCATGGATACCTCTACCGCTGCTGGTGTTTAAACTTCCGGATTTCGCCTCCAAAGGACGCTGAGCGGCCTTTGGAGGCAACTCAACCCTGGTCTGAAGGAGTCAATCCTGCTCACAGCAGGAGTGGACCATTTTGACATAGAGGGGGGCATCATGAAAAAAAATTCTGCTTTTAAACACTTATGGATAGTACGGCATCTTGCCGTAATTACGTTAGCTTTGGTACTCATGGCACCGGCGGCAGCCTGGGGCACGGGGAATCTGTTTTTGGGCGTCCCGGGCGGTAAAGGCGGTGTCGTCACCACCAGCGTGCCAGACGCCGCCAGGGTCGGGGCTGAAATCCTGAAAGCCGGCGGTAACGCCATTGATGCCGCGGCGGCCGTGCAATTTGCCTTGAATGTGGTGGAGCCGTATTTTTCCGGCATCGGGGGCGGCGGATTCATGGTGATATACCTGGCCAAGGAAAGAAAGACCATCACGGTGGACTCCCGTGAAAAAGCGCCGGATGCTGCAGAACCGGATATGTTTGTCCCGTTTGTAAATGAATTCGGTTGGCCTGATGCTTTTTTTCTAGCTTCCACCAGCGGCCTGGCAGTCGGCGTCCCGGGAACCCTATTGGGAGTAGCCACCGCCTTGGAGAATTGGGGAACCATTTCGTTGAGCGAAGCGCTCCAGCCGGCCATCAAGCTGGCCGGGGACGGTTTTCGGGTCGGGCCCAAGTTGGCAGAGGCCACTGAACACTCACGGCTGCAGCACGAGATGGGCAATCCGGCCTATGAAGAGGCCCGGAGTGTATTTCGCCCAGGTGGTAATCCCCTAGTGCAGGGGACGCTGCTGGTGCAGTCGGATCTTGCCGATACCTTCGAGCTGATCGCCGATCAGGGAACCGACGTATTCTACAAAGGTGAAATCGCCAAGGCCATCGTGGCGGCCCAACTGGCGACCCGCACCCGCACTTCTGACGACAGCGATATCGATGCGGGCATCGGCCTCATGACCCTCGAGGATCTGGAAAACTACAACGTGGTCCTTCGCAAACCCGTGGTGGACAGGTACAGAGGATTCATTATCAAGGGCATGGGACCGCCCTCGTCGGGGGCCCTGACTGTGCTTCAGATTCTGAAGCTGTCCGAGCGCTTCCCCATCGGCGATGAAAATCAGGGGTTCGGTTTCGGATCAACCCGGACTCTGAATGTCATGCTTGAAGCCATGCGCCTGGCCTTTGCCGATCGTGCCGTGTGGATGGGGGATGAGGATTTTGTGGACGTTCCCAAGCAAGGCCTGCTCGACGATGACTACATCGCCATGCGCAGCGCCCTGATCGATCCCGATTCCCGTCAGGACGTTGTGGAGGCGGATGATCCGCGACCCTTCGAGAACAACCACTACTGGAAAAAGAGGAAGCTCTCCCGCCTGGATCCGGTAATGAAGAAGGGGGGTCACACGACCCACTTCAGCATCGTGGATCGCTGGGGCAATGTGGTCTCCTACACTACGACCATCGAATCATTCTGGGGGACCGGACTGATGGTGCCGGATTACGGATTTATGCTCAACAACGAGCTGACCGACTTTAACTTTATTCCCGCCGCTAATCCGGATCCGGATAACTTCAATCCTGGTGCAAACGATGTCGCGGCCAACAAGCGGCCCCGGTCGAGCATGTCGCCGACCATCGTATTCAACCGGTGGGGAAAACCGGTGGCCGCCTACGGGTCACCGGGCGGTTCGACCATCATCAACTCGGTGGTGAACATTTCCATGAACCTCGTCGATCACAAGCGAAACATCCAGGAGGCCATCGACCTGCCGCGGATATCACAAACCAGCGCCAACGGCAATCCGCTATGGGAGGCCGGGTTCTCTCAAGAGGTGATCGACGAACTGAAAACAGATCCTCCCTATGGCCACAACTTTCCAACGAATCCGACGGTGATCGGTTCGGTGCAGGGGGTGGCGATCAACCCGTTAACCGGGCTTCAGTATGGTGGAGCGGACAGAAGACGGGTCGGCGGTGTTGTCACTATACAGCGCAAGAAAACCGAACATGGCGGGCGTTACGACAGAGATGATGACTGGGATGATGACTGGGATGACTAGATCGAAAAGCCATGGTTTCCTAGTTTTGCGTTAACTGGCAGAATCGACTTGCATGAATCACGATCGGGGACCGGATTCGTTCCGGCCCCGATCGTTTGTCTTGTTTAATCAGGCCGACTCAATGGGAGGCGCTTGTCTGTGCTTCTTCAACAGCGCAGGTCTTTGGTTTGCCAAACATCAATCCGTAAAAAAAGGATGGGATGCAAAAATCGGTAAAGGTCGGTACCGAGGCTGCAGCCGCCAGAGAGAAACCCAGAACATAACCTGCGACTGTGGCCCCGCTGTAGAACGCCCAGCCGGTTGCAAGCAGCCAGACCGTCGCGACACCGCACGCAAAGCGCCTTGGTGCCTGCGCCGGGGGCAGCGGCCGGGTGCATAGATAATGTCGAATCCCGTGGTTGTACAAGGCATCGAACGGATGCCAGGGACGGATGGCGCCCAGTGCTGCAAAGGGAACCAGCAGCCACAACGCGGCTGCCGAGGCAAAAGCAGTTGCGATGGCGGCCCACACCATGCAGATGGCAGGGGAGAGGCGCAACCAGGGTCCGACTTCGGCCAGTTCAGTATCTGTGAGTTCCAGATATCCCTGTGCCTCGATCCGTTTTCGGGTCGTGGTGCATGTCGTATCCATATTTAGCCTCCTGTGAGGAATTCCTTCCGGATACGTGTCTGTCCCAGAGGATATTTGTTCAAGATAGTTTGTTTGTGGGATAAAACCTGAACTTAAAACGGAGGAAGGCACTGTCAATGTCAGGAGGGATCCGTGGAGGCGGGCGCCTTTTCTAATTTATATTCAAATGTGACCAAATATGTAGATGTGAAAAATGTCCCCTTTTTTCCATTTTCTAGGTATTTCGGAAGTTCAGTTCATCCTTTCACTTGACCCCTTGAATCCTGGAATTCTTGGATCCTATTTTTCTGATTAGCTTGATGCGACCCCATTTTCTTAAATCACCAACGCCGCCATATCCCTGCCGAATAACCCGATGCGATCGCCGGCTTTCACCGCAACATCGAGATCCCAGTCGAACGGATCCTTGCGGACCCCTCGATGGCCGATCCAGACCGCCATGCCGCTGCGGGCCGCCAGTAGTTTCCGGTTGAAAAAGATACTGTAAATGTCTTCTTTTGATATTCCCGCACGGGCCAAAAGCGAATGTACGGTTTCATCGTCCCGGGGGGAGATGCTGATGACATTTTCATTCACGCCTTCTGAGTTTTCTGCATATCGACGTAATTTTCCAAAAAGATGAATCTCAACCATGTTAATATTTTCCCTTGTTCAAATTTTCTTATAGATGCCCGATGTTGCCCTCCGACCTCCGCCCTCTGCCCTCCGACCTCCGACATCCGACATCTGCCCTCTGTCCTCTGTCATCTGCCATCCCCGTCCCCTGTCCTTACACCCGGATTACGACTCCTCTTCACCGGAAGTCTTTGTCAATGCCGATGCTAATAAACCAGCGGGAACAGCAACGATTCCAAGTCCTATAAATAGAATAAAGAAGGTAAAAATTTTACCACCAACTGTAATAGGATATACATCACCGTATCCGACAGTCGTGAGAGTCGCTACGGCCCACCACAGGCAATGAAAAACAGAGCTGAACTGGTCGGGTTGATCATTATTTTCACAGTAGTAGATTCCGACCGCGGCAAGATAAATGACAAAACAAGCTGCAATTAGAAACAGTATCAATTCTCCCCTAATTTCGGCAAACGCTCTTTTGTAGTGCTGCAGCGCGCTGCTGTATCGAAGAAATTTAAATACCCTGGCCAATCTCATTAACCGAAGCAGCCTTATGGATCTTAGATCGATGCCTCGGGCGATGTAGAATGGTAAAATTGCCAATAGATCGATGAGTCCGTAAAAACTGAAGATGAAGGACAGCTTACGTTCAGCGACAACGATTCTTAGCACGTATTCAATGGTAAATACGGCAACTGTAAATATCTCAACTGCTCTTAGAATCTGTCTCTGGAAATTCGATAAATTTGGTAGCGTTTCGATGGAAAAAGAAATCAACGAAATGACAATCAATACCTGTATGACAATGTCAAAAAAGCGTCCGGCTGCAGTGTCGTCCGTCTCAACGATCTGTCTTAATCTCTCCATAGATTCCGATTTTCTTGTTTCAACGTGTTCCAATGTTATCACTCGCAGGTCGAACGTAACTTATTAGCGAACACAAGGGCCCGATTCTATTGGATGTCGCTTTGTGCGCATGTAATCATTGATCTTGAACATATATAATATCATGAAATCCGGAAGGTTAAAAATTTGCGTAGATTTTGATGTGGTGTGATGTTCTTTAAAAGCAGCAATCAGGTTAGACCGACATTTTCGGTGTCAAAATCTTTGAAAATTGTATTTATCCATTAACTTGGGTTTTATCCGCCGTCCGTGTGGCGGATTCACCCGCCTCAGGAGGGTTTACCCGCACTAGGCGGACCTCAGATCCCTGAACCCTATCTTATTAATTCACTCGGCCCGCTCGTACTGAGCTTGTCGAAGGGCTAGTCCTGCTTGTCCTCAGCATCGCCGAAGGGCCGGTCCCGCTCGTACTGAGCACAGCCGAAGGAAGCATGGTCGAGGTAAGCAAGCGGCTTGTGGGGTCGTAGCCATCAGGCGACCTGTGAGGTCATAGCCTTCAGGCGAAGCCCCAAGCCCCAAGCCTCAGCCCCTTGAAGCCTAATTATATCTTTTCACTTGAATCCTGGAACCCTTGAATCCTTGGATCCTTATCTTTTGCTATCTTGATCCGGCCCCATAAGCCCACTAAGCACGTCCTATGTTTCACTAAAACGCCAGGGTGTCGGCCTTTTCTTCTTCGGCCAGATGTTCCTCCCACCTCTTGCCCCAAAGATCGGGAACTGTTTCTTCAACGGCGACGATGGATTCGTAAGAGACATTTAACTCTGTAAATATATTGGCCATTTCTTCGCTGCTGGGGGCGAACCACAGACAATACCTCACCCCTTCCTCTTTATTGTAGTAGGTCCGTATCCATTTCGCCGTCTCAATGTTGGCCAATTTCCCCCAGTTTTCTTCTACTTTTGCCCAGGGGATGTTCGGATCCCTGTGAACCACCATGAATTTTGCCATCTGTTTCATGACCCCGCCTCCTTTTTTGTAATCTTGCCAAAGACACCTCATCTTCATATACCCATCGGATTCGAGAATATGGTACGCTGCCGGCCAGGATTCTATTTGACATTCTGAACTTTTGGATAGTAACTGGTATTAATATAGATTCCGATGTTGGATACGCAACTGGCCAACACATTCCCTGCAATTTGTGACCGCTCCTGTTCGCGCCTCTTGATAAAGAATCGGACATTGGGTCCTGCTTTCAATCCTCGGCAGGAATTCAGCACAGCCCTTCCGCCATCGTCAAGGCAGATGTGTTTGGCTACGGCGGGTTTCACCAACACAAGAGAAAAAGGTCACCCATTCGGTAACGACTGAATTACACTTCTGTCGATATAAAAAGGACTGGCACCATGAATCCTACAAATACGGTAACAGCGGAAATTGAAAACAAATTTTTTATCCTGGGCGATGAACGTGTCTCTCGCTTAAAATCACCTGAAATTTTTTCAGCAATGATGAAACAGGTCGGCATGGAGGGGACATACGGATCCTTCAATGTCGAATCGGGGAAGATGCGCGAGGCGTTAAATCAGCTCAGATATTTAAAGATAACCGGCGCAAACGTGACCGCCCCCTATAAAGAAACCATTATGCCCTATATGGACGAACTCTCGGAAGGCGCAATGATTATTGGATCGATTAACACCATCGTCCGGAAAGGGGATAAGTTCAAGGGATATAACACCAACGCCATCGGCTTCATGGATGCACTGAAAGAAGCCAATTTTGAGGCAGCCGGCAAATCCGCGCTGGTATTCGGGACGGGTGGTGCAGCGAGAGCGGTTGTGTTTATTCTCAACTGGGTGGACACAAAACCGATACTCATCGCCGGTCGAAGCCGGGAAAAGACCCTCCAGATCATCAGGCAGATTGGCGGCGGAGAGGCGTGCCCGTTGGACACCCTGCCTGATCGCCCGCTTCCGGTACACCTTCTGGTAAATGCAACGTCCGTTTCCAGCCCCGAGGAAGCTCCGGATTTGGCCGAACTCGTCCATCGGCTCCAGTTGCCGGATTGTGAACTGGTGATCGATCTAAATTACGGCCGATCCCGTAATTTCTGGCAGGAGATGGCGCAGGCCAACGGCATCCGCTTTGTCGACGGACTTTCCACGCTGATCAACCAAGCCAGACGGACGTTTGCCTTATGGACCGGGATTCACGTTGAACCGGAATTGATTTCATCGATAATTCAGTCAACCTCAGTGGCACAAATTTGACGTGCAACCTAATCTCTTACGGGGTTATAAACTCATGCAGGAAAGGATGACAACATGGCGGCACAAGAAATAGAATACATTCAAACGTTCAAGGATGTGTGTAAAAAGATAAATTCTTCGTTGAATATCAGCAACGTGTTGAAAGCGATAACTGAAAACACGGTAAACATATTAGATGTCAAAGGATGTACCATTTTTCTTCTGGATAGATCCGGGAAGAAATTGGTTGTTGGTTCGTCATACGGGTTGAGCGAAGATTATGTGCAGAAAGGACCGGCGGACTCCGAAAAGAGCATTGTCAGTACGTTGAGTGGAGAATGGGTAATGATTTCAGATGTGGAAAACGATAACAGAATTCAATATCGAGACGAAGCAAAAAAAGAGGGGATCACATCGATCCTTTCCGTTCCGATGTCCGTCAAAGGAACCATCATTGGCGTACTTAGAATTTATACATCGGATTCAAGAGCCTTTGAAGATATCGAAAACGAATTCATATCCGTCCTGGCAGAGATCGGGAGCATTGGAATTGAAAACGCAAGAATTTATGACCACCTGAAAACCGAACATGAAAAATTGATCAGAGATGTTAATCAATGGTTCGAATTCGGGGTATCCCCTGGCAAATAGAAAACAGACGGAAACGGATAAACCGACGGACGCCCCGTATGGTTTCCGCATCCCTCATCCTTCAGCCGCATCGCCTGCGAGCGGTATCCTGAGAGAAAGGTGGGTTCCCTTTCCCGGTTCACTTTGTATACCAAACACTCCGCCCAACATTCGGCCCCGTTCGTCCATGGCCGTCAGGCCGAGTCCGCGGTCCGCTACATGCCGTTTCCACACCTGATTGATGTCGAATCCCCTCCCGTCATCTTCGATGGCCAGGAGCACATATTTTGAGGTTTTCCTGATGGTGACCCCGGCGGTGGTCGCCTCGGCATGCTTGACGATATTCTTTAGGGCTTCCTGGACGATCCGGTAGACGACGATCTGATTCTCTATGATAAACAGGTGATCCACCGGGTCCATGTCCAGAGAGATACGAATCGCGACATGCGCCTCGATATCGCGTTTCAGCCAGTTCAACGCGCCGCTCAGCTTCAGGTCTTCGATAATCGCGGGATTCAGGTCGCGAGACAGGTTCCGGGCCTTTTCAATAATTCCGTCGATGACGCCAAGGGTTTGATCGATGTCTTTCCTGAGCTTCTGCTGATCCTTCCGGAGCCGGTTGGCGATCGCAATCTGTTGCATTTTCAACAGGGCCAGGTCCTGCCCCATAACATCATGGATCTCCAGGGATATTCGCCGCTGTTCGTTCTCCTGGGCACTTAACAGCCGTGTCGACAGAAATTGCAGGCGGTTGTGCGAGTCCTGTAAAGCTTCCTCTGCGATCTTGCGTTCCGTGATATCTTCGATAAATCCCTCCAGATAGAGTGTTTCTAGAGTCGTATCGAGCACTTTCCATCCGTGAAAGTTTCCCACGAAGGTGGTCCCATCCTGCCGGCAGAAATTGACTTCCGCCGCAATGGGAACGTCTCTGGATAGAATCTGTTCAATCAGTTTCGTTCGGTCTCCGGGATGTGCATAAAGCTGCGCTGCAGAGTCTCCGATCGCTTCGAGAAGGTCTTCCGGCGATGCGTAACCGAACATTTTGGAAAGGGCGGGATTGACATTTATGATACGGCCGTCCGGGGTGGACTGAAAAATCCCCAGAATGATGTCTTCAAACATCCTGCGGTATTTTTCTTCACTGGCTTTAAGGGCATCTTCGGCCTGTTTGCGTTCGGTGATGTCTTCGCCAATGGACTGGTATTCAACAAGATTTCCCCGGTTGTCGTAAAGCGCCCGGTTGGTCCATTCTTGCCATCGGATCTCGCCGTTTGGGGCAATCACCCGATGCTCGTGGGACTGAACCGCAGACTCCGGTGTCAGGGCCAGAATGTTGTCCATCACGACATCCCGTTCCGGCTCAGGAATCAACTGCAGGAAATTTGATCCGATAAGCTCATCTCGCGTTTTATTGAAGTACTCGCAGTAGGTCCTGTTGACAAACCGGATGATGCCTCCCGGCCGGAACGTGCAGATTAACACCGGCATGTCCTCAACGACTGCCCGATACCGCTTCTCGCTGGCTTGTAATGCCTTCTCTGCACGTTTTCGCTCACTGATATCGACGATGATGGTCTGTATGGCGGGTTCTCCATCCCATTCGACGATCATGACCCTGTTTTCCAGCCAGATCAGAGACCCATCTTTTCGAACTCCATGGTACTCATAGCTCACCGGCGCCGTTTCTCCCTGAAGGCGGGCATCTTTATACTCGATCATCCGTTCTCGATCGTGTGGTGCGATCAGCGGTACGACCGAATCCATCCGTAGAATTTCTTCGGGTGAATACCCATGGATCGACGCCCATTCCCTGTTGACAAAAAGTGGCTTGTGGTTCCGGTGAATCAGAACCCCCTGGAGAGATCCTTCGATAAGGTTACGAAATCGCCACTCGTAGGTTGGTTGCTCCGGCATGATGCACACAGCTGATTATTGGGTGATCTGATCACAGACGACCTGGACGCTGGACCGTTGCCGACAGGCCAAAAATCCATATGGAGTTATCTCCAAAGCTCCGGTTTGCCCATGACGCTCGACCCGATGATGGGCTCGGGTCCCACTTCCTGCAGAGCGGTCTCCTGGTAGAGGCGAAATACATCAACGACTAACTCTTCCCAGGCGACCGCACGCCGACGGGATTCTGCATCCAGTTTCTGGAACGGGGGGTTGGCGGCAAACTCCATCGCTCGACGGCCAAGATCGACTGTTTCATTCCGGGGAGCGCCGGAAACCAGATCACTCAGAAACTGGTCCGGGGGATAGAACGCGCTGGCTCTTTCCAGGTCCCGGAACACCTGCATCAGGAGCACGTTCCGAGGGCCTTCCCATAACTCATTGACCATGGCGTCTCGAAACATGCGCGGTAGTGCGCTGAAATCTTCGATGACCCCGTGGCCGCCAAAAATACTGATCGCCTTTCGGATCATGTTCACCGCATCATAGGAGGTGACCAGCTTCTGGATGATGATCAGTTCACGAAGCAAAAAACGCCTGCGCTGTTGCTCCAACGGCTCCCTGGAGACCAGGCCGGGTTGCAGACGCCCGCCCAATTCCTGGAATAGGGCGAAGATCTTGAACAATCCGGCCAGACAGCGTTGAGACTCGTGCACCACATCACGTACCTGTTGGTTGGCCAGGGCCCACTCCCCGATCTTGGCACCGAACACGTCGCGAAACTCGGCATAAAGTTGGGCCTCCCGAGCGGCCCGGGTCATGCTGCCGGCATTGGCAATGGCAGCAGCAATACGCGACAGGCTCAGAACGATGCCGACGACATTGGCAACACCCCGATTCGTGGGACCGATGGCATGACCTATTGCGCCGTTGTATTCGATTTCGGCGGTCGGCACCTCGGCAGTGCCCAATTTCCATTTGATACGGTTGATACGGAACCCGTTGCGAATCTCTTTTTCCTTGTTCCCCGGAAGCCAGGCAGGGACAATGAAGGTCCCCACATCCTCACTGCCGGAGACCTTTGCGGCAACCACGGCATAATCGGCATGAACCGCCGAAGTGAAAAATTTATTTCCATAAAGTCTGTAGCGCTCGCCCTCCGGTACGGCTTCCAAAAGGATGGAAGGGATGTCCGAACCTCCCTGGATCTCGGTCACAAACTGGGCCCCGATGCCGAATTCTCCGTCCACGCCTTCCGCGCAATGATCGAGAAAGGTCCGGACATCAGGAGTCTGGTCCTCTGGAAATGCTTGAATCAGGGCCACCAACCCCTCGGTGCATGCCACCGGACACATCACGCCGAACTCACCCAGCTGGTGCAACAGATAGCGTTTGGCCATTCTCTCCCAGGGGGTGACTTTGGACGAGAAGAGCCCCTCACCGAAGATCTCCTTCTCCAGGGTCATGGTTTCAGATGCACGGACAATGCGGTCGATGCGGCGATTGTAGGCATCGTAGTGCTGGACATACGGCAGCTTGTCGGGGCAGCCGCCGGTATCCGCCAAAGGCCGCCAACGAAAAGAGACGTTGCGGGAAAACTCCCGAAGCTTGCGATCCAGCTCAGCAAATTCATCTCCCGCGAAATGCTTGAGCGCCTTTTGAAGAAAAGGGTCATCGGCGTAGAATTCAAAGCTGTGAAGTCGCTCGAGAAACACGTCAAATGTATATGGATTGTTGCGGTCAGGAAGACTCATACGTTACCCCCTTTTCAAAACAACGCCGGTAATCGTCCTAAATATCGCTTTGCCAGCACATGGCGGATACGTTGTCATGGGATGCTCGGGACAAGCTCGAATTCAGGCAAGTTGAAAATCAAGTACAGGAATACGGATCGTGTGAGATGTAGTAGAAAATTTAAAAAATGGTCAGATTTAACCGTATTATAAAAATCTATATCAAACTCTTGTGAAACTGCAAGAAAGAGCTTCTATCGTGACACGTGGCATAAGCTTGGGGGATAAATCCTGTCGTCTCCGGCGCCGCCATAGGTTTATGCGCCTCAGGCGTGCAGGTGAGCCCCAGAGAGCGACGGCGGGTGATCTCCGACATCTGACCTCCGACATCCGTCCTCTGTCCTCTGCGCTCTGATATCTGACTTCAGACCTCAGACATCTGCTATCTATCCTCGACCCCTTGCTTGTGGGGTCGTAGCTCAAAGAGCGTAGCCCCATGGATCCCCTATCTCTGAATTTGCCTTCCAACATTGTAAAATGATATTCTATAACATCTGCCGTTGAGAGCAGATTCCTGTTCTGTCGAAGCATCTATATCCCGGATATCGCACCGAAAAGATTTCATGCAAGGTTCGGGATAGGGAATATCTTTACGGGGAATTCCTCGCCTTGAAAATCTTCGCCTATTTACTTGCCGTTTTATTGGGACTCCTCGGCTTCGTGTTCGTTACCGGAGCACAGGGGCAGTGGATGCGGTTGGCTGTCGGTGTGGTGCTGATGTGCGCGGCTGTTGCCCTGGTGCTTCTCGTCCGCCATCAGACAGAACATGTCACGACGATTGTTCAAAAGATCGACCTCCCGGGGGACGTGCACCTTGAGGGGCTGACATGCCGCTCCTGCGGAGGCAGCCTCGGCAAAGAGTCCATTAGCGTCAAGGGCGGCGCGGTGTTTATTGACTGCGAGTTTTGCGGAACGGCGTACCAGCTCGATGAGGAACCGAAATGGTGATCTCCGGGACTGTCCCCAAATGGATCGGATTTCTCGCGGACTGCCTTCGACGGGACTTGGCCGGCTTCCTGAATGCGTTTCGCCCCGATCCCCTGCCTTTGGGCAGACTGTTTGCCTACCGCACATATCCCACCGGCGGCGAGCGCCGGATTCACTTGCAGATCCAGCCGGACGAAGGCGGGGTTCTCATCGTCGATGCCACGGACGTCGTTCATCTGAACCCCACTGCGGCAGCTCTGGCCAAAATGGCATTGGATGGGAAGACACGGGATGTGGCCGTTCGCATGCTGCGCAAGCGCTTCTCCCATACCGATGCCACACCGCTTCATCAAGATGTCGCCGCCGTCTTCGACCTGGTAGACCATCTGTCGACAACACCGTTTGACTGCCCCACCTGTGGCATCGAGAATCCGGAGCACATTCCGTTGTTCAGTATCAAAAGCCATGCTCCCTTGAAGGCCGACCTCGCGCTGACCTATGGCTGCAATAATTCCTGTCGGCACTGCTACAATGAATCCAACCGCACCACAATGGCGCCGCTATCCATGAAACAGTGGCGCCGGGTGATCGATAAAGCAGCCCGGCTGGGGATTCCCCACGTGATTTTTACCGGGGGGGAACCGACCCTTGTGGACGGGCTTGCCGAATTGATCGCCCATGCCGATCGAATCGGGCTGGTGACTGGACTCAACACCAACGGCCGGCGGCTCTCCGATCCGGCGTTTGCCGGCAGGCTCGCAAAGGCCGGCCTGAGCCACGTTCAGATCACGATCGGTTCGTGCCGGGCGGCCGTGCACAACGCCATGACCGCCGCCGAATCGTTTGACGAGACGGTAGCCGGCATCCGGAGGTGCCTGGAAACGGGCCTGCACACCATCACCAATACCACCCTGACCCGGCAAAACGTGGACCACGCCGAAAAGATCGTAGGTTTCCTTCACACGCTGGGCCTTCGGACCATCGCCATGAACGGGATGATCTATAGCGGGAAAGGCCGCTGTTCCACCGACGCGATTCCGGAAGATGAGATGGGCCCAGTGTTGGTGCGCGTGCGGGATCGCGCCCGGGAACTTGGCATGCGCCTGCTCTGGTACACGCCGACGGCATATTGCAGGCTTTCGCCCATGGAATTGGATCTGGGGCCACGACGCTGCAACGCGGCCGAGTATTCGATCTGCATCGAGCCCAACGGTGATGTGCTGCCCTGCCAGTCCTACTACAGAGCCGCCGGCAACTTATTGCGCGATCCCTGGACCGGCATCTGGAACAGCCCCCTGTTTCGCAGCTTTCGGGAGCGCGTGGACAATCCCGGCGACTGCGGCCTACCGGAAGAATGCACTCATTGTCCGGACCTGAAACTTTGTGCCGGCGGGTGCCGAATCGAGCGCGAAAAAAACCTCCAGGCTGACGCATCACGAACCGACAGCATTTGCGTCACGGCGTGAGCAGATACGGTCGGATCGGAAGAATAACGGAAGCGTAACCTGACATCGGATGGTGAACAGATGGCACTGAAACAATTCTTTGGACGAATATCGCCGGCATCGGCCGATCCCCTCGAACGGGCCGGCATCGCACCCGGCCTGTACCCCTATCAGCGGGATGCCGACGGCACGTACACGCGGTTTCATTTGCGAGTGGACGCCGGCGGGTCGGGTCTTCTGCTGGCCAACACCACTGCGGCCGCCTGGCTCGCACCCTCCGGGGTCATCATTGCCAAAGGGGTATTGGACGCCGAAAGCGACGATGCGATAGTCAAACGGCTCACCGCATCCTTTCGCAACGTGACGGCCGATACGGTGGCAACCGATTTGCGACGTGTCCGCCGGATCATCGACGACCTCGCGGCCCCCGGCGATAACTACCCCCTTGTGAACCTTTCCGATCCTTCGTTTACGCCGGAGGCGGTTCGGCTCGGAAAGCCCATATCTGCAGACGTGCCCCTGGCAGCGCCGGAGCGGCTGACACCCATCCTGGACCGCATGTGGCATCACGGGATCCCCCACGTGACCGTCGTTGCCGGTGAAGCACCCGATCCAATGCACCTGGTTCGAGCGGTGGAGCGGGCCGAGGATTTAGGGCTTATCGCGGGCGTCCGCGGCCGGGCAGCTGATCTGACGAAGGGAACGCTCATCAAAGATCTGGCACTGGCCGGAGTGGATCACATCAACGTGTTGGTTCTCTCGGCGGTGTCCGACGTACACGACGCCCTGGCCGGCAGCAGAGACCATGAACGGATCGCTTCGGCCTTCGCCCGGATTCAGGAAAATGAAGTTTGCCCCGTCGCCGAAGTGGCGCTGGTCGATTCGACCATCGAAACCATCGAGGAAACCTTCGCCTGGTTGGAGGCTGTCGACATCCGGAATATCGGGTTTTACGCCATTGCCGTCGCCGAAGACTCCGCGTCGCATCCGGCACTGACGGCAAACGCACTGATGCAGGCGGCGGAGATCATCGAAGAAACCGCCGATGAGTTTGACGTCCGCTACCTCTGGTATCCACCGGTCCGTTTCGATACCGTCCGGCCGCTATGGGAGCAGGTCCTGCGGGGCCCTCGATGCTCGGGCGATCACGCCGTTCGGATCGAACCCGACGGGCGTGTCATTGCGGCCCGGGGACCGTTCGTGTCCGTAGGCAATCTGCTGACGGATGACTGGAGTGCGATTCGAGATCATGAGACGTACCAAGCCTACCGAAGGCGGGTGGAAACCGATACCCATTGCGATCAATGCCCGGGTCTGGTGACCTGTGCGGCCGATTGCCCCCGGGATCCGGCCGGCTGGGCCGCAGGGTGGGAAGAAACCGATACAATGGAGATGCTGTCATGAAAGTGGTCCTAAAGCATATCATCGCAGCCGTGATCGTGGTATTTGCCCTTGCCGGCAACTCGCTCGCCCAGGAATATTTCTTCTCTGTACCGAAAATGCAGATGCAGGTGACCGTCGAGCCGGACGCTTCCGTGACGATCGTCTACGATATTACCTTCCGGAACAGCCCTCGCGGGCACCGGATCGATGTGGTGGACATCGGCACACCGCATTTGAAATACGACCTGAGCAAAGTGACCGCCTCCATGGGCGGTGTCGGTTTATCCGACATTCGCCCCTCCCAGTATGTCGACGGGTTTGAAGTCCATCTGCACGCCATGGGGATCCCGCCGCGCCAGACCGGCACGCTCCATGTCGAATTTCCCATGCCGGACATGGTGTTCCAGGACACCACGCGAAAGGATCTCGCCTCGCTGCGGATCACGCCCACCTGGTTCGGTCGTAGATATGTGGCCGCGCCGGGCGACATCGAGCTGGCCATCCATCTCCCCGAAAGCGTCACGCCCGACGAGGCCCTGCACCAGGGGATTCCGTTCACCCAGAAAGCCCTGACCGATGCGGGCACCTCTGTCGTCTGGCTCTGGCAAAATGTCTATCCAAGCGAGGCCAGGATCGTGGGTGTGTCCTTTCCCAAGGCGGATCTGCACCGCGTCGTCGAAATCGGCATGTTCGGGCTGCTGGTCAAATGGTTCGAAGAATCCCCGGAGTTGCGAAAGCTGTCGGGATTTTTTCTTCTCGGACTGTTTGTGTTTACGTTTTTGCGGTTTACCGGGCGTACCGGCATCGTTGTATGCATCGTGCTGGTCTTCCTCACGTTTCTGCTGATCCGACACAGTCCCGCGTGGCACCTTGTGTTGATACCGGTGGTGGTGGGGCTGACGATCGTCAACGAAGGGTATCTTCGCCGGCGTAGAACCCGTTACATGCCGCCGGTGGCTCAGCTCGAAGGGGGCGGCATCAAACGCGGATTGACGGCTCCGGAAGCGGCCGCGCTCCTGGAGCTGCCCCTTGGCAAGGTGCTGGGGCTGGTGATCTTCGGCATGCTCAGGAAGGGTATTGTGCAGCAGGTCACGGCCGAGCCCCTGACGGTAAACGTATCGGAGAGCTTCCGAATCGATGATCCAGAGGTCCGATCGAACAAGAAAGCGCGAGCCAAGCTCTTCCGCAAAGCAGGTCAGGACAAGGGCATCGTGGTGCACAAGTATGAGCATCCGTTTATCGTCCGGGTGCAGGAGAATGCCGGCAAACCGGTGAGCGAAGTCGATTTTACGGTTGCGCTCATGGATATGATCGAACGCGTCGCCAGACGGTTGAGGGGTTTCGATCTTTCCGATACCCAGGACTATTACAAACGAATCGTCCGGCGGGCCGTCGAGACGTCCGAGGGTATCGGCGATGTCTCCAAACGCGAAGACTGGATCGATCGTTACTTTACGTGGATTCTCATGGATGATGACTATTCCGGGGTGTTCACCTACGGCCGCGGCTATCGTCCCACATGGGTTCGCACTCCCACGGTGTTCGGGTCCGGCGGCGGCACGGCGCCGGCAGGCGGGACGCCCGGCAGGACGAGCTTTGGCGACGTGGCGGCATCCTTTGCCGGGTGGACGGAAAACACGATGGGCAGCCTGGCATCGTCTATCTCACCGAGTGCCCTCAGCACCGAAACCCTCACGGGCGGCTTTGTCGATCTGAGCGGAGCCGATCGCCTCACCGTGGACTTCTTCCAGGCAATCAGCGAAGCATCCTCAAGTGGTGGCGGAGGCGGCGGGGGCTGCGCCTGTGCCGGTTGTGCGTGCGCCTGTGCATGTGCGGGCGGAGGCCGATAACCCGATTATACTCGAAGCGGTTATAAGGACGTGGGCTCTAACAGCTTTCCATCTCCGTCGCTTATGAAAGAACAGGCGGCATGGCTGTCGCCGGCACGCGGACGACTGTGGCGCCGCATCCACATTGCCAGGCGCCGGGCGGTGCTGGACCTGGCCTGCGGTATCGGCGCTGTCACCGAAGAACTGGTGCGCCGGTCGGGAGGACCCATCGTGGCCCTGGACAGGCAGCACGACGCGATGGCCGATTCCGCCTCCGGTTTTGCAGACGCTCATCGCCTGTGTGGAGATGCCGGGCATCTTCCCTTCAAAAACGACGCATTTGAGCTGGTGTTTTGTCAGTTCGTTCTGTTGTGGCTCGACGTACCGGAAACGATCTCTGAAGTCCGGCGCGTGCTCGAACCGGGTGGGGTATGGGTGGCGATCGAACCGGACTATGGCGGCATGATCGAACACCCTCCGGAAATCGCGACCCGCCCTATCTGGCTTTCCGCACTCAAGCGATGCGGCGCCGATCCTGAGATCGGCCGCAAGCTTCCGGGGCTGCTTCAAAGGGCAGGCTTTTCCGTCCGTGTGGATTTGCTCGATCGACTGGAGTCGCCTTCTGCTGTTCGATACCGGTTCCTTCGCGAACTTCGGCTGACCGGCGAAGAAAAGAATGAGCTGAATCAAGCCGAGCAGGCCGACGCCCGCGCGAGCGATCCGGATCGCGTCGCCCACCTTCCCATGTTCCTGATCACCGCCACTAAAAACAACTGAAAGATAGATGATTTCTCAGGGGAAACTCGGGAACATTCGACGGTTCCTCTTTTTCAACAGGTTCATCTTTTAATCCACGAAAGATTAGGGTCTTGAAAACATATTTTTCAAGATGCGACCCGTTGTTCTTCCTCAACTGCCGGCGACAGGACGATTAACCAAATAAATGCCGCTGCCCACCAGCGCCAGGGCAAGAAGCAGCAGCGGCGTCATGGGCTCGTTCAGCAGCAGCCCGCCGGCCAGAACGCCGAAAAGCGGGGTGAGGAAGGTAAAGGACGCCAGGCGTGACGGCGGATAACGGCGAATGAGCCAAAACCAGGCAAGATAGGTAATGGAGGCAACCCAGAAGGCCTGGTAGGCGATGCAGCCCGCAATCACCCATGTAATTCGGGTCACGCCGGCCTCTCCCATGGCCACGGACCCGATCGGAAGTACCACGGCAGATACCACCAGTTGGTAGAGCAGGGTTTTGCCTGGTGAAATCCGCACCAGGGGACTAGCTTTGATGAGCACCGTCGTGGCTCCCCAGAGGACGCCCGCTGCAAGGACCATACTGTCTCCAACCAGCATACGATACGTGGGCAGCGAAATAGATTCGCCAAAGGCGGCGACAATCCCCGTAAACGCGCAGCACAGACCGCCAATCTGAATCAGTCGAATTTTTTCTCCAGGTATAAAGAGGTACGCTCCCAGCGCGACGACAAACGGTGAGACGTACATCAGGACGGCCGACCGTGACGCATTGGTATACTGGAGGCCCCAGTAGAGAAAGAGAAACTCTCCTGCGAAAAGCAGGCCTGCCGCAATGCCCCAGAACAGGGTGCCATCTTTTTCCCATAGCGGTTCGCGACGGAGCCACATCCAGATGCCCACCAGGACGGTGGCGCCCAACGACCGCATGCCGGCCTGGAGCATGGGTGAAATCCCTTCCAGGGCGACTTTAATGGTGACCTGCTGCAAGCCCCAGCTAGCGCAGAGAACCACCAGGATCACCATGGCGGTGAGGTCCAGAGTCTGAAATTGGTGAGAAGATTCATCCATCATACAGACAGGTTTGATGACCTCTTGGCTGGAAGGCTTTCATTCGGTCCGCTGGCCTTTGAAACTACGATAGCTGGAATCATTCTGCTGCAATAGAATTGGAGAATGACAGACAATACTGGGGCTGATCCGCACCATCGATCTACTAGCGCAGACCTCCGACATCTGCCCTCTGTCATCTGTCATCTGACATCCGACATCTGCCCTCTGTCCTCTGCCCTCTGTCCTCTGTCCTCTGATCTCCGATATCTGTCGATTGCCACCCCATCTTTTCATTCCAAAATCCGCAATCCAAAATCCAAAATACTGTACTCTGTCCTCTGCCCTCTGTCCTCTGATCTCCGATATCTGTCGATTGCCACCCCATCTTTTCATTCCAAAATCCGTAATCCAAAATCCAAAATACTGTACTCTGTCCTCTGCCCTCTGTCCTCTGATCTCCGACCTCCGACCTCCGACATCGGTCAAACGGGCATGCCGAACATCCGACCCCAACTCCAGAAGTGGCTGGCAAGCAACCGGGTGCCGGACCTAATTGAAGCAAAATATTGGTGGGCCATGAGGGCTTGAAGATCGTTATTGGAAATCAGGCTGGGGTAGTTTTCCGGCTTATCCGCCAGCGGAAAGAACAGGTTGCCGAAACGCTCGGGAATCTCCTGGGTCATCAGGGCGGTCAGGTATCGTGCGGCGGCAGTGTCCATATCAAATGCGGGCCACAGGTCGTAAATTACCCCTTCCAGAGCGAAAATCGCTTTTCGAAAAAGCATGAGATCGGCCGGAAAGACAAGTCCTTCAAAGGTTAGCTGTTCCAGAAGCGTGAACGTTTTTTTGATCTGGGGCAGGTGGGCAAACTCCGGGGATTGCATCCAGCCAAGGACCCGCTTGCGAAACGTCTCCCGCTGGGCGGGGCTGTCCCAGGAAGCGTCAATGGCCAGGGATTCTACCGAGTGGAGGACACCGCTCAAATCCTCGTTGAGGACGGCTTGAATCAGTTGTACGGTTTTGACCCGTTCGCTCCGGGTCAGATGTCCGGCCAGGGTCCAATCCAGGAGGCCGATCCGAAGGTGACCCGAGGCGGGATCTTTAAAGGCCAGGATATTGCCGGCATGGGGATCACCATGAAACAGAGTCGTGTCATGCCGGGAAAATAGAGGCCTGCAGATGAGGGCTTCGAACAGTACAGTTGCGCATCGCCTGCGCTGTTCCCGGTTCAGGACGGCATCGGTGATCTTGGGGCCGTCCAGATATGCCATGGCGGTCATTGTGTCTGTGCTGAAGGGAAAAAGCTGCGGAATCTGAATGCCTTCGAAATCCTCGAAAAAACGGGAGGCTTCATCCAGATAATCCTGTTCGGCAGCCAGGTCGATCTCCTTGACCAGCATCTCCCGCACTTCTTGAAATACATCCAGGAATCGAAAATCCTTGAAAGGGTACCGATGTCGGTTATTCTCAAAAAACGCGGCCGTTTTCTCCAGAATTGCCAACTCTTCTTCAAGCTGCTTCCGAAGGCCGGGCTTGAGTATCTTGAAAACCCCTTGAATCTTCTCCCGGGATGAAGGCGGATTCCAATGGAACGGGATGACGGCGCCGACACTGGCTTCAGATAAGATGGCCGGTTTCACACTCACCCGGTCCCGGCAGTCGGTGAGTTCCAGGTGGCAATCGATCCGTTCCATAATGCTGCCTATGGCGGTGCCGTAGGAGCCGTTTTCCAGGTGGATGAGCCACTTTTTAACCGCCGGATCGATATTGGGGTTTCGGGCGATGAGCTGCCCCAGCTTGTGAAGGGTTGGAAAGAGTTTGGCCAACTCCAGCAGCCGTTCCCGGGTATCTGCCTCCGGGTCCAATCTCAGTTGGCAAATCACCAGTTCCATGAGGCGGCGTCGATCCACCCGGGATAGAAAAAATTCAATACCATCACGCACCACGGATCGGTACCGGCTATAGATCTCAGGGATGGCCTGATCAGGTTGTGTGCGCTCAACGATTTCCCGCGCGACACGATTGGCAAACGCTTCTTCCCCCATTGAGGCAGCCATGGAGTTCAATTTCTCCTGTAACGCCTCATGGGAAAGGTTGGTGGCGAATTGTCGAATCATTTGATCCGAATAATTGAACATGCCAAATACCATCACTTTTCCAATGTTCTGATCAACGTCATTCGTGAATACAAAAGACAAAAAGCCTAATTTTAACGATTTTCAGAAAAAATGCAATAAAACCCTTTCAAAATACTAAAAGATTGATTTGACGCCCTGTACTTTACTATGGGTATGGCAGTGCCCTAGATCATGTCGGTTCTGCAATCCGGCGGTAAAACTTTGAACGTATAATGAATCGGAACACAATGATGATGAACTCGTAAAAAGTCTGAAATACCCTTTAGACGTCATTCCGGCGCAGCAGACTGTGTCGCATTAGACCCCGACTGGGTTTAATTTTGTTCTTTGATACTTTTGTCTTCGAGACCGATCACATTTTGCGTTAGAGCTTACGCAGAACGGCCCATTTTGGTTGTTACGTGGGGCAC